>Ga0153994_1000010_pt1 | contig 351053 bp, 303 predicted proteins | sample TSNC078MetaG_FD_104735 | JGI IMG/M metagenome (GOLD analysis project Ga0153994, IMG submission 104735) | Attine ant fungus gardens microbial communities from North Carolina, USA - TSNC078 MetaG | ecosystem: Host-associated > Fungi > Mycelium > Unclassified | place: USA: North Carolina, Lumber...
CGCCGAAGGAACTCTCGGAGACGCCCAAGTGATCTTCCCGCTCGTGTGGCGACTCCTGCCCGGCCCGACCGCCCTCAAGGTCCTCGAACTGATCGTGCTGCTCACCGCACTCGTGTTCGTCCTGTTCACCTGGGTGTTCCCCTGGGTCGCAGCCGACATCCTGCCCCCACCCGACGGCACCGTCGACACCTCGGCGACGCCGACGCCCTGAGGTCGGACCGGGGGATCGAGGTCGTCCGGCTCAGACCGTGGTGCTGACCTGCGAGCCACCACCCGGAGCACGGCGGACGGCGATCCGCTCCGGGATGCGCTGCTTGAGCTCTTCGACGTGGCTGACGATGCCGACCTGCCGGCCGCCGGCGGTGAGCTTGGACAGCTGACCGATGACGCCGTCGAGCGTCTCGGGGTCGAGCGTGCCGAACCCTTCGTCGACGAACAGCGTGCCGAGCGCGACACCACCGGCTTCGGCCTGGACGACGTCGGCGAGCCCGAGCGCCAGGCAGAGCGAGAACGTGAAGGTCTCGCCCCCGGACAGGCTCCGTGGATCGCGCGTCGTGTCGGTCGTGTGGTCGCGGACGGCGAGCGCGAGACCGGTCCGTCGAGCTCGTGCACCGGATTCCCGTTCGTCCGAGGTCTCGAGCGTGAAGCGACCGCCGAGCATCGTCCGGAGACGGTCGTTCGCGGCGGCGACGACGTCCTCGAAGCGGCGCATGAGCACGTACGTGCCGAGGGTGATCCCGGTGGGGTTCTGCCCGGGTACCCCGGCAGCGATGTCGGCGAGCCGCACCACCGCTCGGCTGCGTGCCGAGGTGGACTCCCGCGCGGACACGGCGCGCTCGAGATCCCCGGCACACCGCTCGCTCGCGTCCGCCCGCTCACCAGTCGTCGCCGCCGTCCTGGTCGCTTCGTCGAGGACCTGCGCGGTGCGGGACGTCTCGGCACCGGCAGCGTCGAGGTCGATCGTCGCCGGATCGTCATCCGCAGCCTGGACGACGGCGGGCTCCGACAACCCGGCATCGACGACCGCGCGCTCGCGATCCGCATCGTCGACGATCGTCCGGAGCCGCTCGGCGTCGTCCGCTCCGAGCACCGCTGCACGAGCAGCGGCGACATCCGCGAAGTCCTGGGCACGGACGGCCGCGGTGACCTCGGTCGCACGCTCCGCGACGGCCGCGGTGGCGATCCGGACCCGCTCGACCGCCTCGGCGACCGCGCGGAGTGCCTGGATCCGGTCGTCGACGGCGGACACCGCCTCCGGCAGTCCCTTCGGCTCGACGTCGAGGTGTCCGGCGAGGGTGGCGAGGGCGTCGACGACGGCAGTGGTGTCCTGCTCCACGCGATCCGAGTCGTTCGCGGTCGTCGCGAGGAGCACCTGCCGACGGGCGTCGACGTCGTTGCGGTCTTGTTCGAGGGCCCGCGTGACGTCGTCGTGCGCGGCCCGGTCCCGCTCGCGTTCGGCGACCGTCGTGGCCGCCGTCCGCGCGGCCCGGACCCGCTCGTCAGCGACGGCCGCGCGGCGATCGAGTTCTTCCGGCTCAATGTTGCCGACCGCGGCGGTGAGCCGTTCCTGCTCCGCGCGCTCGACGGCGAGGGTGGTCGCCGCGGTGGCGAGGGCATCGTCCGCCCGTCGCGCGGTCGCCGCTGCCTCGGCGATCTGCGCCGGCGTCGGGTGGTCGACCTGCGGCGTGGCGACCGCCGGGTGCTCCACCGAGCCGCACACGGGACAGGCGTCGCCTGGCTGGAGTGCCTGACCGAGCTCTCCGGCGAGCCCCGCGATGCGCCGCTCGCGCAGGTGCTGCTCGGCGACGAGGGCATCCTGCGCCGCCGATCGCGCCGACGCCACCGATGTCTCCGCTGCCTGGACGCGTGTACGCGCCGCCGCGAGGTCGACGACCAGCCGACGGAGGTCGCGCACGGCGTCGGCTTCGTGACGGGCGGTTTCGGCGTCAGCGGCCGTCTCGGCAGCAGCGCGAGAGGCTTCCACGATGCGCGCACGTTCCGCCGGACGGGCTTCGAGCTCGGCGTCGAGTTCGGCGAGCCGAGTGCCGAGTCGCTCGGCCTGCGCGCGGGCGTCGTCGACGGCCCGTCGCCGTTCAGGGAGGGCGAGCGCGACGGGGACGAGGTGTCGGACGGCTCCGACGAGCTCCGAGAGGCGGTCACGCTCCCCCGCGGTGTCGTCGGCGGTGACGTCGTGCTGGAGCCGGAGCGCCGCGAGCTCCTCGGCGACGGTGTCGGCACGTGCTCGAGCGGCATCGAGGCCGTCCGCGACCGCCACCACCCGCGCTGCCCGCTCGGCGAGGGACAGTCGGGCCCGGGACTCGGCGACGGCGTCCGCTCGTTCGTCGAGTGCCGCGGACCGGGCGAGCAGGGCACTGCGGCGATCGAGTGCGGTTCGGCGCTGGACGACCGACTGCTCGTGCTCGACGGCTGCACGGGCCGCCGCTGCCGCCGCGGTCCGGGAGGTGACCGCGGCATCGGCGATCCGCCGGAGCTCGAGGACGATCGCCGGGACCTCGGACTCGTCGACCCCGGGGAGATCGAGCGTGGTCCGACCGGAGGCTTCGGCGAAGCGCGCGAGGGCGTCTCGCACGCGTGCGTCGGCTGACTCCACTTCGGCTGCCGCTGCCCGCCGCCGCGCCGCGAGCTCGTCGGCGGTGCGGTCGTAGATCTCCGTGCCGAACAGTGACTGCAGGAGCTTCCTGCGCTCTTCACCGGGTGACTTCAGGAAGCGGGCGAACTCGCCCTGCGGCAGCACCACCGTCTGCAGGAACTGCGCGCGGTCGAGTCCGACGATCCGGGCGATCTCGGCGCCGACCTCTTGCGCGCGGGCGGAGATCGGCTCTCCCGCGGGGTCCGTCGGGTGCGCGAGCCGGACGAGCTGCGCCGAGGATTGCTGTCTGACCGTGCCGGTGCCGCGCTGCTTCGGGCGGTCGTACTGCGGCGTGCGCCGGACACGGAACACGCCGGCACCGGTCTCGAACACGAGGTCCACGAACGGCTCGACCGCGGGGTCGGCGTGCTGGCTGTGCAGCCGGTCGGAGCTGGCGTCCGAGCCGGCGAGTCCGCCGTACAGCGCGAAGACGACGGCGTCGATGATGGTCGACTTGCCGGATCCGGTCGGTCCCTCGAGCAGGAAGACACCCGACGCGGCGAGCGCGGCGAAGTCGATCGAGACCAGGTCCGGGTACGGGCCGATGGCACGGAGTTCGAGGTGGTGCAGGTACATCAGCGCACGGTCCCCTCGTGCACGATCCCGGCCTGCTGCGACAGGGCGGCGGCAGCGGATTCGTACGCTTCGCGCAGCACGACGAGTTCTTCGGCCGTCGGGGCCCCGCCGGTCGCGAACGTCACGAAGTCGGCAGCGACCTCGACCGGGTCGGACGTCGCGGTCACCGCTCTGGACGCCGAGCGCGCCGGAGCGTCGGCGGGTTCGTGGGTGATCGCGAGTGCGTGGGGGAACCGGTCCTTCACCCTGGCGTACATCCGCTCCGGGTGGACGGTGTCGGTGACGGCGACGCGGACCCAGGCATCGGCGTGCTCGGCGAACACCCCGGACTCGATGTCGTCGAGCGAGCCACGGACGTCCACGAGTCGGCGGGGCACGGGTGTCGGGACGAGTTCGACGGTCACCGTGCCGGCGGCGTCGAGGTCGACGAGGGTCACCGACTTGGTGTGGTGCCGCTCACCGAACGAGAACGCCAGGGGCGACCCGGCGTAGCGGATCCGGTCGGAGGCCCCGACGCGCTGGGGTCCGTGCAGGTGACCGAGGGCGACGTAGTCCACGCCGTCGAACGCGGATTCGGCCACGCGGTCGACGCCCCCGACGCGGATGTCCTGCTCGCTGTCACTCGGTTCGGCACCGCCGACGAAGGCGTGCGCGACGACGACGCTCCTGGTGCCGGGCCGCTGTGCGAGGTCGCCACGGACCCGGTCCATCGCGGCGCCGACCACTGCATGGTGCGATCGCGCGAGGGGTTCGTCCGGAACGTCGGCGAGGGCGTACCGCACCATGTCCGGCTGCAGGTACGGGATGCCGTAGACCGCGACCGGCCCGTCGGCGTCGTCCACGAGGACCGGTTCGGCGATGCGTGCCGGCTCGGCGAGGATCCGCACGCGGGCGTTCATCACTCCGGAACCGAACCCCAACCGGGCTGCGGAGTCGTGGTTGCCGGGTGTCACCACGACGGTCGCGACCGCTGCGAGTCGTTCGAGCGTCGAGGACAGCATGCGCACGGCGTCGACGGGCGGGATCGCACGGTCGTACACGTCCCCGGCGATGACCACCAGGTCGACCGACCGCTGCACGACGACCCCGACGAGGTGGTCGAGGAACGCCGCCTGGTGCTTGAGCAGATCGGCGCCGAGCAGGGTGCGGCCCAGGTGCCAGTCGCCGGTGTGCAGGATGCGCATGCCCGTCACGGTAGCGCCGTCCTCGGACATCCCGGGGCACCGCGCCACCGGCTGTGGACAACTCAGGCGCAGCTGAGGTTCGTGCCGACGAGGGCCGTCTGGATCCGGGCGGTCGCGGTGCTGGTGGACGTCCAGTTGCCGACGAAGTTGACCCGTACGGTGACCGTGTAGACCTGGCCGAGGCTCAGGATCCCGGAGCCGACGACCTTCACCGGGGTGGTCGTGCCCGTCGCGAGCACCGTCGTGCCGTTCACGACCGAGAACGACGTCGCGGTCGGACCGCCGTACGCGAACCCGATGTTCACCGAACCGTCGCCGTTGGCGGTGCACGCGAGCGTCGTCGCCTGCGGGACGGTGAGGGTCGCGAACGACGACGTCGGGTTCACCGTCGTCGTCGCGAACGGTGCCGCGACGGCCTGCGCGGGAGGGAGCACCCCGAGGCCGCCCGCGACGAGCACCACCGCGGCGGCGCCACCGGCACGACGGAGACGCCGCGCCCGCCGGACACGACGGCGGAGCGCGCGACGTGACAGGAGGTGCCGACCGGACTGCGCGTGCCGACCGGACTGCGCGTGACGACCGGACTGCGCGTGACGGCCGGACCGGCCGTCGGCGGCGCCGGACGGGGCGGAGGTGGGACGAGCCTCCAGGCCGTCGTCAGCAGCCGGACCGTCACCGTCGTCACCATCGGAGCAGGAGGACGCCAGCCGACGCAGCGAGCCGTCGATCGTGCAGAGGAACAGGGCGGCGGTGATCGCGAGTGCGAGCAGGACCACCCTGTGCCACTCGCCGTCACGGAGCCAGACGATGGGGGCACCGATGGACGGGATGCGGAGGAAGGCGACGCCGTGCACGGCAGCCCGGTCGATCGCGGTGGAGTCGCGCTGCGGGTTGGCGTCGCCCTTGGTGACGAGCGTGCCGTCCGGTCCGGCCTGCACGAAGCGGTGCATGCGGAGGTGCCCCGGCTGGTCGGGGTCGTCGGCGAGCAGGATCTGCCCGAGCCGGATCTCCGCCTGGGCGACCGGGCGCGAGACGACCACGTCGCCGGGAGCGAGCCGCGGCTCCATCGAGCCGGTCATGACGGTGGTGGGGTGCCAGCCGATCACGGCGGGCGCGGCGGCCCAGAGGGCGAGGCCGAGGAGCGTCGCGACGATGCCGCGGGCGAGGGTGGCGACGACGACACGCCCCCAGTCGACGACGTCACGGAGCGCATCGTGCGGTGTGCGTCCACCGCTGACTTCGATGCTGACCATGACTGCCTTCGACTGGGGGCGTGCTGGGGGTGACGGACGGGCCCGCATCGGGTCCGGTCCCGGACGTCACCGGTGGAGCCGGTCGGGCGTGCTGATCACGCGCCCGGCGTCGGTTCCGAGCCTCAGCTGTTCTGGGCCTCCCACGTGAGACCGAGGGAGGCGGTGCCGCCCTGGATCGAGTTCGGGGCCGAGGTGGGGACGGTGTAGGTCACGCGGTAGACACGCGACTCGGACGCGGACCCGGTCGGGGCCCAGGTGCCGACGCCGGTCGCGAAGTTGGTGGACGCGGTGCCGAACGCGGCGAGCGTGCCCGAGTAGAGGTTGCCGCTCGTGCTCGCCGGGGTGAAGCCGGTGCAGGAACCGAAGCCCCCGCCGGTGCCCTGGTCGATCGAGATGGTGATGTTCGACGCGAGGGCGTTCGTGGTGGCGGCGTTCGTGCCGTAGAGCTTGACCGTGGAGGCCAGCGAGCCGGTCGACGTGACGGTGATGCAGTTGGAGCCGGTCGAGCCGGGCTTCAGGCCGGTCGCGGTGAACAGCGCGGTGTTGTTGTCGTCGTCGGTGAGGGCCACGCTGCCTGCGGTCCAGTTGCTGGTCGGGTTCACCGTCGTGGCGGAGAACGCCGAGTACGAGGCGGTGGAGACGACGACACCCGATGCGACGAGTGCGGCGGGGATGGCGATCCAGGCGGCCAGACGAGCGGCGCGAGGGGTGACACGAGACATGGCGGTACTCCGGAAGTCGAGAGATCTGATCGGTTGGTTCGGCCGGGGCCGCGGTGGTTGGCCGCGCTTCGTGCCGTGGTGGTGCTGTGCTCCGTTGCTACGACGATCAAGTTACTTGCCTCCCGAGCCACTCACAAGCCGAGACAACCCCCCACTGCTGGGGGTAGTTCGACGGGTGAGATACTTGTTCAATGAGCAGTACGACGGCAGACCCGTGCCGTCGGCGCCACACGTACCCGAGAAGAGCCGCCCGATGACGGACACCCGAACACTCGAAGTCGACGCAGTCGCGCCGACCACACCCGCCGCACCCACCTCCCCCGTGATCGCGTCGCCCGTGCCCGTCGGGCGCCGCACCACCGACGGGGTGGAGGACACCGACCTCGGCCGACTCCTGACCGCCTTCCGCCTCATGCAGATGCAGCACGCACGCGTCCTCCACCACGAGAGCGTCGCGCGCGGCCTCAACGCGACGGACAGCCGCTTCGTGTTCTTCCTGGCGGCGGCCGACGGCGAGGGTGTCACCCCGAAGCAGTCGGGCGAGTACCTGGAGCTGTCCACCGGGGCGATGACGTCGCTGATCGACCGGCTCGAGAAGCGCGGCCACCTCGAGCGCCGCCCGAACCCGGACGACCGTCGCAGCATCCTGATCCACCTCACGTCCTCCGGTGCCGCCGTCGCGCAGCAGATCGGTGCGCGCTACACGGCGGCCTTCCGCGAGGTGACCACGCCAGAGGAACGGCAGCCCCTTGCCGACGCACTCGCCCGGCTCGGCGACGCGCTCGAACGCCGCTCCGGACTGCACGCGGGAGCCTCCGCGTGACCGCCGTCGTCCCCGAGGACCCGACGGCGCCGTTCTCCCCCGTCACCGGCGCTGCGCCGTCGACCGACCTGGAGCGCGTGCTCGAGGTCTACCGCCGCCTGCAGATCCACCACGCCCGACTCGTCCACGACGAAGCATCCGCCAGGGGCCTGGGGCTCACCGACCTGCGGTTCCTGTTCTCCCTCGCCGCACGTCCCGGCGGCAGTGTGCTCCCCAAGGAGGCGACCGCGTACCTCGGGCTCTCCACCGGCGCGATGACGTCGCTCGTCGACCGGCTCGAGCGCGGTGGGTTCGTCCGACGCGTCCCGAACCCGAACGACCGGCGCAGTGTCGAGGTCGTCATCCTCGACGAGGGCGTCCGTGCCGTCGACGAGGTCAAGGAGATCTACCGGGACGCGTTCACGGCCGCGGTACCGAGTGCGCAGATGGGGCTCCTCGCCGACGTGCTCGAGGCCTTCGACGCCGAACTGGCCGCCCACAGCCGGGCGTAGGTTCGGGGGCATGACCCCCTCCGAAGTCCTCATCGAAGCGTTCTCCCGCGTCCCGTCGACCGTCGCCCGTGCCGTCGAGGGGCTCTCCGAGGACCAGCTCGCATCACGCCCCGCAGCCGGGGCGAACACCCTCGCGTGGCTCGCATGGCACATCGCCAGGGGCCAGGACGCGCAGATCGCCGACCTCGCCGGCAGCGAGCAGGTCTGGACCGCCGACGGCTGGTACGACCGGTTCGGGCTGCCGTTCCCCGCCGAGGCGCTCGGGTACGGCATGTCCCGCGACGACGTCGGCAAGGTGCGCGCGTCCGCCTCGCTGCTCACCGGGTACCTCGATGCGGTGCACGAACGCACGGTCGCCTACCTCGGCACGCTCGGGCCCGACGACCTCGACCCGGTGGTCGACGACGCGTGGGACCCGCCCGTCACCGCCGGCGCGCGGATCGTCAGCATCCTGAACGACTGCACGCAGCACGCGGGCCAGGCCGGCTACGTGCGCGGCCTGCTCTTCTTCAACCGCTGAGCGGGAGCGCTGACGCGCAGACGGACGGGAGGCCCGGTGCCAGCTGGCACCGGGCCTCCCTTCCGTCCTGTGGTTGCGACTAGCGCGCGGCGAGCTCCGACACGATGCCGTCGCCAGGGGCTGCCTGGACGAGGTCGGCCTCGATCTCGGCGCGCTCGAGGATGCCCTCGATCTTGCGCACACGTCCGCGCGGGACGATCGTCACGACGGTGCCCTCCTTGCCGGCACGACCCGTGCGGCCCGAGCGGTGCATGTACGCCTTGTAGTCGTCCGGGGCGTCGGCCTGCACGACGAGCGAGACGTCGTCCACGTGGATGCCGCGGGCGGCGACGTCGGTGGCCACGAGCACGTTCACCCGGCCGCTCGTGAGGAGCTGCAGGTTGCGGGTCCGGCGCGACTGGTTCAGGTCGCCGTGGAGCGAGGTCGCGCGGATGCCGGCGTCCTCGAACTGGTCGGCGAGCCGCTCGGCGTACGCACGGGTGCGGGCGAAGACGATCGTCTTGCCGTCGCCGGCGACGAGCTCCTCGAGGAGCTGGTCCTTCTGGCGCTGCTCGACCACGAGCACGCGGTGGTCGATCGTCGAGGACGCCTGGTCCTCGCCGGCGACCTCGTGCACGCTCGGCTCGTGCAGGAACTGCTCGACGAGCGCCGCGACCTGGGTGTCGAGCGTCGCGCTGAACAGCAGCTTCTGCGCGCGGTTGCCCTGCGGGGTGACCTGGGCGGTCGCCTCGAGGATCTCCTGCACGGGCTCGAGGAACCCGAGGTCGCACATGTGGTCGGCCTCGTCGAGCACGGAGATGACGACCTCGCTGAGGTCGAGCTTCCCCTTGTTCATGAGGTCCTGCACGCGACCGGGGGTGCCGACGATGATGTCGACGCCGCGCTCGAGCGCGCCCTCCTGACGGCCGTAGGGGACACCGCCGTAGATCTGCGTCGTGAAGAGGCCCACCGAGCGGGCGATCGGCTGCACGGTGCGGTCGATCTGCAGCGCGAGCTCGCGGGTCGGGGCGAGGATGAGCGCACGCGGGGCGCGGCCCATCTTGCGCTTCGTGCCGCCACCGTTCTCCATGAGCTTCTCGACGAGGGGCGCTCCGAACGCGATGGTCTTGCCGGAGCCCGTGCGGCCGCGGCCGAGGACGTCCTTGCCGGCGAGCACGTCGGGGATCGTCGCGGCCTGGATCGGGAACGGGCTGGTCGCGCCCAGCTCACCGAGCGCACGGGAGATGTTGCCGCCGATGCCGAGGTCCGCGAAGGTCACGCCCTCGACGTCGGCCGCGACGGTCGCCTCGGCCTGGAGCTTCTCGAGCTTGACGTCGTCCGCGGGGACGAAGCCCTTGCGCGGGGCGTCGTCGCGGTCGAACTTGCGCGGGGCGCGGTCCTCGCGGTCGAAACGGCGCGGGGCGCGGTCGTCGTTGTCACGACGGGGCGCACGGTCATCACGGTCGAAGCGACGCGGTGCGCGGTCGTCACGATCGAAGTTGCGACGCGGACGGTCGTCGTTGTCACGACGGGGCGCGCGGTCGTCACGGTTGAACGAACGCGGCGCACGGTCGTCGCGGTCGAAGCGACGCGGGGCACGGTCATCACGGTCGAAGTTGCGACGCGGACGGTCGTCCTGGTCACGACGGGGCGCGCGGTCGTCACGGTCAAAGCGACGCGGAGCACGGTCATCACGGTCGAAGCGACGCGGCGCGCGGTCGTCACGGTCGAAGTTGCGACGCGGACGGTCGTCCTGGTCGCGACGCGGGGCGCGGTCATCGCGGTCGAAGCGACGCGGCGCGCGGTCGTCACGGTCGAAGTTGCGACGCGGACGGTCATCCTGGTCACGACGCGGCGCGCGGTCGTCGCGGTCGAAGCGACGGGGAGCGCGGTCGTCGCCACGGGCCGGACGGCCGGCGCCGCGGGGCTCCCAGGAGGAACGTCCGCCGTCGCGGGGCTCCCAGTTCGGACGGCCGGTGCGCTCGCCCTGGGACGAGCGGTTGCGGCGGTCCTCGGCGTCCCAGCGCTGCTTCTGGCGCGGTGCGGCGGGCTCGGCAGCGCGGAAGCCGCGGTGCTTGCTGCTGCGGGCGGCGGGGGTGCCGTTCGGGTGACGGGGACGGTCGGAGGCGCGCGAGTTCGCGCCCTTGTCGTACGGGGCCATGGATTCTTTCCGGGGTGCGGACATGCCACGCAGCCCGGCAGCGACATCGGCGGGGGCGGTTCGTGGAGAGGGGGTTCATCCCGTCGTCGGATCGACGTGATTCCAGCCCTCGAACTACACAACACCCAAACACGTCCGCGGCTCACTGGCCGCGGTGTCGAAGGCCGACCGAGCGATTCTACGCGACCACGCGCTCGGAAACCAGCCCCGCCGGTGTCCGAGGGGCCGTGGCGGAGGTGATCCGGGCCTCCAGGCCGGTGCGGATCAGGACTCGGCGAGCCGCTGTCGCTGCTCGGCCACGTCGAAGTCGGCGGCGGGCCACGAGAGGTGCATGTCCTCGAGCGCGCGGAGCAGGAGCTGCTGCACGGCGAGGCGGGCGTACCACTTGCGGTTCGCCGGCACGACGTACCAGGGCGCGACAGCGGTCGAGGTCCGATCGAAGACGATCTGGTACGCGTCCTGGTAGTCGTCCCAGAGCAGGCGCTCGTCGATGTCGCCCGGGTTGAACTTCCAGTGCTTGTCCGGGCGGTCGAGGCGGTCGCCGAGCCGGGCGCGCTGCTCGTCCTTCGAGATGTGCAGCATCACCTTGACGATCGTGGTGCCCTCGTCGGCGAGCCGGTTCTCGAAGTCGACGATCGCGCCGTAGCGCCGCTCGATCTCCTCCGGCGGGGCGAAGGAGCGGACGCGCTGGATGAGGACGTCTTCGTAGTGGGAGCGGTCGAACACGCCGATCTGCCCGGCGGACGGGAGCTGCTTCTCGATGCGCCAGAGGAAGTCGTGCTCGCGCTCCTCGGCCGTCGGTGCCTTGAAGCCCGCGTAGTGCACACCGTTCGGGTCCACGGCACCGATCACGTGCGACACGATGCCGCCCTTGCCTGCGGTGTCCATCGCCTGCAGGACGAGGAGCACACGGCGTTCGTCTCCGCTCGTCGCCGCTGCCCAGAGTCGTTCCTGCAGCGCGGCCAGGCGGTCGGCGCCGGCGGCGAGCGCCTCGAGCCCGTCGATCTTGCGGCCGGGGAAGCCCGGCGTGCCCTCCGGGTCGACGTCGGCGAGGCGGAAGCCCTCGTCGACGCGCAGGAGCGGTTCCGGATCGGCGTTCCAGGCCTTGCGTCGACTCACGGGTCCTCCAGCGGTGGGTGTCCGCTCATCCTGGCACTCGTCGGTGAACGGTGTCATGCGCCGTCCGCTCGCTCGGGTTACCGTTGTCGGCGATGAGGTCAGGCCGTCGCACGCTGTTCGCGCTCGTCGCCGCGGTCGTGGCGCTCGGCGCGATCGCGTCGTGCAGCGCGGATCCGACGGGCGACGAGAACGCCACCGTCACCGCCGATCCCGTCATCTACCCGCTGTCGCTCCGGTACCACGGCATCGACGTCGTCTCCGACGTGCCGTACGGGTCGGACCGGTTGCAGCAGCTCGACGTGTGCCTGCCCGCGGACAGCGCACCGGAGACGACCACGACGCCGACCGGGACCGCGTCCGGGGCGACCGGGGCCTCGGCGTCCGCCACGCCGGATCCGTCGGCGCTCGAGAGGGCGTCGGCCGGCACCCGCCCCGCCGTCCTGATGGTGCACGGCGGCAGCTGGTCCCACGGCGACAAGGCCACCGCGGCGTACCGCTCGGTCTGCCAGTACCTCGCGTCCGAGGGGTTCGTCACCTTCAACGTGGACTACCGGCTGGCGCCGACGGACCCCTTCCCGGCCGGGCTCGACGACGTGCGACGGGCACTCGACTGGGTGTACCGGCCCACGACGCTCGAGACCTACGACGTCGACGTCGACCGGATCGGCGTGTTCGGGGGCAGCGCCGGCGGGAACCTCGCCGCGATGCTGGCCGTTGAGGACCACGCCTCCCCCGCCTACGCTGCCGGGGACCGCATCCGCGCGGTCGTCGACCTGAGCGGCCCGACGGACCTGACGACACGGTCGACGGAGTCCGACGGGGTGTCGGCGTCGTTCCAGCGGAAGCAGCTCCTGTACCTCGGGTGCAGCGCGTACGACGCGTGCCCGGCGGCACAACGGGCGTCGCCCGCGTACAACGTGACGTCGGAGACGGCGCCGTTCTTCATCGGGCACTCGACGCACGAGTTCATCCCGCTGTGGGAGTCGCAGGACTTCGCGGCGACGCTGCGCTCCCACGACGTCCCGGTGACGTTCGTCGCGGTGCGGGGGACGGCGCACTCGATCGCGCAGCTCGACGAGGCGATGAGCAAGCGCGTGGTGTCGTTCTTGCGGCGGCACCTGGGCTGAGCGGGCGGCGCGGGCGGGCGGCGCGTGTCGGCAGGCGTGACGCGGGGAGGGTTCCGCGAAAGCGACACTTGCACGCCGAACACTGCGAGGACATAGTCGCTTTGGCGGCAGGGTCGCGGCGGAGGGGTCGCGGCGGCGAGGGCGAGTCGGCAGGGGCGAGTCGGCAGGGGTGCGGACGGAGCGCGTACCCCGGGTGGGTGGCACCCGGAGTCGGGACTGCCGGTCGAGCCGAGGTCGGCGGAGACTTCCGGGGTGACCGACACCACGACCAGCCCCGCACGCCCGGCGACCACCTGGGAGCAGCACTCCCCCGTCCGCACCGCCGCGGAGCTGCTCCTCGGGCTGTCGTTCTTCGTGACGATGGCGTTCGGTGGGTACGGCGCGGCGACCGCTCACACCTCGATCGTGGCTGGCCTCAGCGCGATCGTGTTCCTGACGACGCTCACGTGCGTCCTCGTGTCGTGGTTCTCCGGCGCGGGCGACCCCGCCGAGGACGACCGCTAGACGCCACTACCGTCGGCACCAGCACGGCCCGCACCTACACCTTCCGCCGCTGTCCGACGGTCCGCTCGTCGCTCGAACACCCGCTCGACGAGGAAGTACAGCGCCGGCAGCACCACGAGCGTCAGCAGCGTCGAGGACACCAGTCCGCCGATCACCACGAGCGCGAGCGGCTGCGAGATGAACCCGCCCTGCCCGGTGAGCCCGACGGCCATCGGGAGCAGCGCGAAGATCGTCGCGAGCGCCGTCATCAGGATCGGCCGGAGTCGTCTCGTCGCACCCTCGATCATGGCCTCCCGCACGCGGAGTCCCCGGCGCCGGTACTGGTTCACGAGGTCGATGAGGACGATCGCGTTCGTCACGACGATGCCCACGAGCATGAGCACCCCGATCAACGACGCGACCCCGATCGGGATGCCCGAGACGATCTGCAGCAGGATCGCCCCGGTCGCGGCGAACGGCACCGAGACCAGGAGCAGCAGCGGCTGCCGCAGGCTCCGGAAGGTCGCCACCATCACCACGTAGACGATCAGGATCGCGACCAGCGCAGCGAGCAGCAGCTGGCTGAACGCCGACGACTGGCTCGAGGCAACGCCGCCGATCGTGGCCGAGGCACCCTTCGGCAGGTCGAGGTCGTCGACCGCAGACGTCACCGACTGCACGGCGGCCCCGAGGTTCGCGGAGTCCGGCGTCACGGTGATGGTCGCCGTGCGGACGGCGTCCGAGGTCGTGACGGACGTCGGGCCGTCCGCCTGCTCGACGGTCGCGACGTCGGACAGCGGCACCACGCCGGTCGACGTCGGCAGCGACAGGTCGCGGAGCGCCTGCACGGTGGTCGGCGGTTCCGGGTCGGCGATGTACACGTCGAGCGAGGCGTCGCCGATCTCGACCGTGCCGGTGTCCCGCGGTGAGACTGCCGCGGCGACGATCCCGCCGACCTGGGTCTCCGTGAGCCCGAGCGCCGCCGCCTTCGACCGGTCGACCCGCACGGCCAGGTACGGCTCGGCCGCCGAGAGGTTGCTCGACGCCCCGGTGGTGTGCGCGACGTCCCGCATGGTGGCGAGGACCTTGTCCGCAGCGGTCCTGAGCTGCGCCTGGCTCGGCGCCGTGACGTCCACCTCGATGTCGCTGCTGCCGCCGAAGCCGCCGCCGGACGAGGACAGCGAGATCGTGCCGGCGTCCGACAGCCCGTCGAGACGCTTGCGGGTGTCCGACTGGATGCGGGTCTGGTCGGCGTCCGAGTCGGTGGTGACGGCGTACTGGATCGACGCCGTACCAGAGCCCCCGAACGCCGCCTGGATCGACTGCCCGCTCGACCCGATCGTGGTCTGCACGGTGTCGACGCCGCTCACCGCCCGGAGCTGCGCCTCGACCTTGCGGGCAGCGTCGGCCTGGACGTCGAGCGAGGCACCTGGATCGAGGTCCTGCGTCACCGTGAAGGTGTTCTGCCCGGAGTCGCCGAGGTAGTTCGTCTTCACGAAGGGCACCGCCGCCGCGGTTCCGCCGAGCACGAGCACGGCCAGCAGCACGACGAGCAGCGGGAACCGCAGCACCCAGTGCAGGACCGGCAGGTAGCCGCGGCGCAGGCGGTCTGGAGCCCCGGCGTCGTGGAGGTCGTCGGCGGAGCGGAGCGCGGAGTCCGTTGCCGAGCCGCTGACAGCGGTCGTCGTGCCCGCGTGCTTGTGCCCCTTGGGCGCGCGGAGGAACCAGTACGCCAGCACCGGCACGATCGTCAGCGCGACGAGCAGCGACGCGATGAGCGCCATCGACACGGTGAGCGCGAACGGCCGGAACAGCTCGCCCACGAGCTCCGCGACGAAGGCGACGGGCAGGAACACGACGACGGTCGTCAGCGTCGAGGCCGTCACCGCGCCGGCGACCTCGCGCACCCCGTCGAGCACCGCCTGCCGCCGATCGACCCCGGGTTGCAGGTGCCGTTTGATGTTCTCGATCACGACGATCGAGTCGTCCACCACGCGGCCGATCGCGATCGTCAGTCCGGCGAGCGTGATGATGTTGAGCGTGTAGTCCGCCGCGCGCATGCCGATCGCGGCGAGCAGCACCGAGGTCGGGATCGAGATCGCCGTGACGATCGTCGACCGGACGGACAGCAGGAACACCAGGATCACGACCACGGCGAACCCGAGGCCGAGCAGCCCTTCTTCGGCGAGCGAGTCGATCGACTGCTGGATGTAGGGCGCCTGGTCGAACACGACCGTGAACTTCGGATCCCCGGTGATCTTCGACTCGATGCCGGGCAGGGCGTCACGGACGGTCTTCGAGACGTCGACGGTGTTGGCCTGCTGGGTCTTCGTGATCGCGATGGTCAGCGATTCCTCGCCGTCGACCCGGCTGATCGACGTGCGAGGTGACTCGGTGATGGCGACCTTGGCGACGTCGCCGATCGTGGACGCCGCAGCACCCCCGGTCAGCGGCAGCGCTTCGATGTCCGCGACCGAGGCGATCCGCTGCCCGGTCTGCACGGAGAGCGTCGAGCCGTCCTGGGTGATCGTCCCGCCGGGGATCAGCGTGCCGTTGTCGTCGAGCGCATCGGAGATCGCGGTCTCGGACAGCCCACGCGCCGCCAGCTCGTCGCGATCGGGTGTGATGAGCACACGGCGACCCGGGTTGCCGAACACATCGGCTTCGCGCACCCCGTCGAGCTTCTCGAGGTCGGGCACCGCCGTGGCGTTCAATCGGTCGACGAGTTGTTCCTGGTCCCCGCCGCCGGACACCGCCAGCTGGATCACGGGCAGGTCGTCGAAGGACCCCGTGACGATCTGGGTCTGCACCGAGTCCGGCAGGGACAGGGCGTTCACGACGGTCTGGATCTTGTCCTCGGCGCTCGCCAGGTTGGACCCGTAGTCGAACTCGGCGGAGACGACGCTCTGACCGGTCGACGACGTCGCGGTGGTGGACTTGAGGTCCGGCACCGCCTGGATGCCCTGCTCGATCTTGGTCGAGACGTCGTTCGAGACGACTTCCGGCGTGGCCCCCGGGTACGCGCTGACGATCGCGATCTGCGGGAACTGCACGCTCGGGATGAGCTCCTGCTTGAGGCTCGACAGCGATATCCCGCCGAAGATCGCCACCACGATCGTCACGAGCGCGATGAGCGCACGGTTGCGCAGGCTGAAGACCGAGAGGAGGTGCACGGTCCGATCCTCGCAGCAAGTCCCTGCCGCGGTTCACGGGGGAGCAGATCGGTGGAGAACGGCCAGCTACCCGCCGAGCAACAGGTACGCGCCGAGGACCCCGACCGTGCCGACGACACCGACGCCGAGTGCGACCACCCGTCCGGCGGGTGAGCGCGCGACGACGACCCCGGCGATCAGCACGGCGACGCCGACCGCGATCTCGACGACCCAGGCCACGACCCCGGTGGTCGCCGCGACCCGCAGCAGCGCGCGCATCCCCTCACCGATGAGCACGGCGGCGACGGCACCGAACGCGGCTCCGCGCCACCGTCCGTCAGCCGAGCGCACGAGTACGGCGACCGCGCCCGCGAGCGCCCCGGCCGGGACCGCCATCAGCACCCAGAAGTTCGTGATCGACAGGAAGTCCGGGTACCCGCGAAGGTTCGACGTCGCCCAGTAGCCGATGTGCATGAGTTCGAGCAGCACCACCCCGGACACCATCGCGACGGGCAGCCCCACGCGGCCGACGCGGACCCCCATGAGCAGCAGCAACGCGACCGCGACGACGAACCAGGGGCCCGCCGAGTTCGAGACGGTCGACAGCCCGGGCACCGCCTGCCCGTACGACGTGAGCACCCCGGCGAGCAACGCGCCACCGAGCGCCATCGTCAGCCGGGCGAACGCGGGCACGGTCGGCACCGGAGCAACGGGGCGGGAGGACACGAGCGGGGTCATGCCGTCGAGCATGACGGAACCCGGACACGAGGACATCACCCCTCGGGCCGAACCGACGTCACCCCATCGGATGACCCACCACCGCGCGCCACAGCCCACGACCGACCACCCCCGACCGACCACGTCACACCACGGCGGCCAACGACCCCTGCACCCCCGACGACGCCCCACCGACTCGGTCCCACGCCCGCTCGAGCACGTCGACGAGCCGCACCCGGTCCGCGGGCGGCATGGTGAACGGCACCCGGAGGAACCGCTCGAAGCCACCGTCCGGTCCGAAGACCCCACCGGACGCGAGTACCACCCCCTCGGCACGCGCCGCGAGCACCAGCGCGCTCGACACGGGCCGCCCGAGTCCGACCCACGTCGTCAAGCCGCCGGCCGGGGACGGGACGTCCCACTCCGGGAGCCGCGCGCGCAACGCCCCCACGACCTCGTCGCGACCCTGTCTCAGGTACTCGCGCCGAGCCTCCAGGACGGCGTGGGTCCGCGGGACCAGCTCCCTGGCGACCAACTGGTCGAGGACGGGCGTGCCCAAGTCGCCCGTCGGCCGGGCGAGCAGCAGACGCTGCAGCAGGTCGGGCGACGCGCGGATCCACCCGATCCGCAGGCCGCCCCAGAAGACCTTGTCGGCGGACCCGATCATCACGACGGACGCACCGGAACCGACGGACCCACCGGAACCGACGGACGCACCGGAAGCACCGGAAGCACCGGAAGCACCGGAACCGGCGAACGCCGCCAACGGCACAGCAGCGTCCCCGTCGATCCGCAGCTCCCCCATCGTCTCGTCCGCGATCACCGTCGTGCCCGTCGACGCCGCGACGGAGAGCAGCACGGACCGCACCGACGCCGACATCGTCGCCCCCGTCGGGTTGTGCAGCTCCGGCATCACGTAGGCCACCGCGGGCGCCGACCGCCGCAACGCCGTCTCGAGCACCCCGACGTCCCATCCCGAGCGCGCGTCGACGGGCACGCCGACGAGTCGCCCGCCGGCTTCGCGGAAGGCCTCGTGCGCGTGCGGGTAGGTCGGCGACTCGACGAGGACGGCGTCGCCGCGACGGACGAGCACCCGCGCGAGCAGGGCGATCGCGTGCTGCGCCCCGATGGTCACCACGATCTCCGACGGGTCGGTCGGCAGACCGCGAGCGGTGTACCGCGCCGCGATGGCCGCACGCAGCCCCGGGTCCCCGACGGTGTCGTACCCGATGCCGGCGAGCGCCGCCGGCACGTGTCGCATCGCCCGTTCGACGGCCTCGGCGACACCGGGCGCTGAGTGCAGGGCCGCCTTGCGGAGGTCGAGCACGTCGCCGGACACCACCCCGCCGAGCCGTTCGGGGTCCGGCCGCCCCGCGAGGTCCCGCGGCAACCGCACGACACTGCCAGAGCCCCGCAGGGACACCAGGTACCCGGAGTCGCGCAGCCGGGCGTACGCGTTCGCCACGGTGGTCCTGGACACACCGAGCGCCTCCGCCAGCCCACGCTCGGCGGGCATCCTGGCGCCGAGCGGGATCCTGCCGTCGATCACGAGCACGCGGATCGCATCGGCGAGGGCCTCGTACGCGGGGGCGTCGGAGCCGTCGCGCCACTCGTGGAGCAGGAGCGCTGCGGAGCGGGAACTGAGGAGGACCGGCGTCATGGATCCACGCTAGCGCAATTGGCTCTCGACCAGCAGTCCAATCACCGCGAGCATCAGAGCCATGTCCCGCCCCACCGCCCTCACGCTCCGCTTCCTCCAGCTCTTCGTCGGCCTGTTCCTCTACGGCGCCTCCACAGCGCTGCAGGTCAGGGCGATCGTCGGCGTGAGCTCGTGGACGGTCCTGACCGAGGGCCTCGAGAACGTCGTGCCGTGGTCGTTCGGCCTCATCACCGTCGTCTCGAGCGGCGTGATCCTGCTGTTCTGGATCCCACTCCGCCAGAAGCCCGGCATCGGCACGTTGCTAAACGCCCTGGCGATCGGCCCGTCGGCCGACCTGGTGCTCTGGCTCGTCCCGACGCCGGCGGACCTCCTCGGCAGGATCGGGCTGTTCGTCGCCGGGCTGCTCCTGCTGGCGGTCGCGACCGCGTTCTACATCGGCGCCGGGTTCGGCACGGGGGCACGCGACGGGCTGATGGTCGGGCTGCACGAGCGACTCGGCTGGCCGATCTGGCTCGCGCGCACCCTGGTCGAGGTGACGGTCGTGATCGTCGGCTGGTTCCTCGGCGGGGACGTCGGCGTCGGCACGGTGATCGCGGCGTTCGCGATCGGCCCGATGGTCCAGCCGCTCATGCCGCTCTTCCGCCGGTTCCCGTGGAGCCCCGACCGAGCAGCCGGCCTGGAGGCTCGCCCGACCCCCGCCACGGAGCCCACGCCCGTCCCGTGACGGTTCCAGGGCCGTGACGACCTCAGAGCACCGGGCGGCTCTTGCGGATCCGCGAGACGCGATATAACGTGTTGTCACCAGACGCGATACATCGCGAGTTCGAGGAGACAACATGGCTCAGGAGAAGTGGCTCGTCGAGGAGCCCAAGGTCATCGACACCGGCATCGTCCGGTCACTGCGCGTCGGCCTCGTCGGCGGGCAGGTCGACGTCGTCGCACACGACGAACCCACCGCACGCGTCGAGGTCCACAGCGTGTCCGGCAAGCCGCTGAAGGTGGAACTGGACGGCGACACCCTGACGGTCGACCACCCGCAGATCCGCTGGGACGACCCGATCGGGTTCCTGAAGTCCTTCCGGGGCAAGGCCCACGCCGACGTCAGCATCCTGGTCCCCCGCGACGCCGGCGTGACCCTCGGTGTCGTCTCGGCCGGCGCACTGCTGTCCGGCACGAACCGCGGCGCGACGCTCAACACCGTCTCCGGGGACGTCGTCGTGGACGGCGTCGCGGGTGACGTCACCGTGAACGCGGTGTCCGGTGCGACCACCATGCGCGACCTCGACGGCGCCCTCACGGTGCACACCGTCTCGGGCGACGTCGTCGCGACCGGTGCGATCCCGCGGTTCTCCGCCGACGGTGTGTCCGCCGACGTCGTGCTCGACCTGCACGGCACGCCGGACTCGGCGCGCGTCAACACGGTGTCCGGCTCGGTGAGCGTCCGGCTCGAGGACGGCGTCGCCTTCCGGTGCACCGTGAGCACGGCGTCCGGCAAGCTCCAGTTCGACGACGCCGAGATCAAGGGCGTCAGGGGCTCGTACGTCAAGCAGGGCGGAGAGCTCTCCGGCCAGTGGCTCGACCTCCGGGTGAACTCGGTGTCCGGGGACATCGCCGTGCTGCACGCCCCGCCGGTGACGACGGCAGCGGACACCGAGAGCGAGGTGTTCGAATGAGTCCGGTCTTCGCCCACGGCCACCTGCGGCTGTACCTGCTCGTCCTGCTCGCCGACCACCCGATGCACGGGTACGAGGTCATCCAGGCCCTCGGGGACCGCTTCGGCGGCACGTACGTCCCGAGCGCCGGCACGGTCTACCCGCGCCTGGCGAAGCTGGAGGAGGACGGCCTCGTCTCCAAGACCGCCGACGGCCGCAAGACCGTCTACGCGATCACCGATGCGGGGCGCGCCGAGCTCGCCGCACGCGCGGAGGAGATCGCCTCGCTCGAGGCCGGCGTCAACGACTCGGTGAAGTCCCTCGCCGACGGTGTCCGCGCCTCGGTCAGCGACGCGATGCGGTCCCTCCGCGCCGACCTCGCCGCGTCAGCGCAGTCGACGAACGCGCAGTCGACGAACACCGAGGAACCCGTCTCCGTCCCGTCCGAGAGCGCCCGCGCCCTCCGCGAGCTCGAGATGGCACTGTCGTCGTTCCGGCAGCAGGTCCGCGCCGACCTGCGCCGCCGTGCGACACGTGGCACGCTCACCGCGGACACCGTGACGCGCCTGCGCGACGGCCTCGAGGACCTGCGCAAGTCCCTCTGAGTCCCACGCCGGCGGGGCGGAGGCGACCCCCGCCTCCCGTCCGCTCGTCGCACAACCGGAGACACTCCGCACCACGGAAACCCGTGGTGCGGAGTGCTTTCGGTTGTGCGGGAGCAAACCGTCCCACGCCCCCGCCTACAGCTCCGCGTCGGCGAACGCGTGCATCGCGTCGCGGAGCGCGCGCGACGCGCCGGCGCCGGCCCACTCGTAGGCGTGCGTGAACCGCTCGTCCGCGATGTACATGTCGGCGAGGGTGCGGAAGCGCTCCGCGGTGAGCTCGGCGGGCGGGGTCGCCTGCGCCAGCCAGGCGAACTGGCGCCGCGCGAGCGCGACCCCGCGCGAGGACGCCGGCCCGTCACCGGATGCGGCGAGCGCTGCCGCGTCGGCGGCGATGGCGCGCTGCTCGGCCTGGAACGCCTCCTTGCCGGCTGCGTCCTTCGCGTCCCACCAGGTCGTGCCGCGATGCCACGCGTCCGCACCCCAGCGTTCCTCGACCTCGGCGCGGAACCGCGACTGGTCGAACCCGTCGAACGTGTCGTCCGTGTTCATGTCCTCTCCCTTCCGGAGTCTCGTGATGGTGGTGCGCACCGCGGCGAGCTGCCGAGCGAGACGGTCCCGTTCGCGTTCCAGCCACGCCACGTGCGCGGTGAGGGCGGCGACGTCGTCGAGCTCGCCGTCGAGGACCTCGCGGATCGCCGGCAGCCCGAGCCCGAGGCCCCGGAGCAGCAGGATGCGTTGCAGCCGGACGAGCGCACGGTCGTCGTACCGGCGGAGTCCGCCGTCGCCGACCGCCGTGGCCGGGAGCAGTCCGATGGCGTCGTAGTGCCGGAGCGTCCTGCTCGACACCCCCGCCGAACGCGCCACGTCGGCGATGCCGTGCGGGGCTTTGGCAGCTGGCGACGCCGTGTCTGTCGATTCCCTCATGGAGACGACGGTAGAGGTTGACGCTGCGTCAACTGCAAGGGGTTTCGGGGGATCCGCCGGGGGCGCGTTCGACGGAAGCGGAATACCGACCCCTCGACCCGTGTTGACTCGCGCCCGGAATTGAGTAGGTTTGCCGCTCGTGACGAACGAGATCCGGTCGCTGAAGTCGCGACTGATCGGGGATCCCCTCCCCTCCGAGAAGCTCGAAGGACAGCTCCTCCCGAAGCACCTGGCACTGCCGATCTTCGCGAGCGACCCGCTGTCCAGCGTGGCGTACGCGCCGCAGGAGCTCCTGATGATCCTGCTGCTCGGCGGGATGTCGTTCCTCACCTTCGCGCCGTGGGTCGCCGCACTCGTGGTCCTGCTGCTGCTGGTGGTCGTCGCCTCCTACCGGCAGCTCATCAAGGCGTACCCGTCCGGTGGCGGCGACTACGAGGTCGCACACCGGAACCTCGGCGAGAAGGCCGGGCTCGTCGTCGCGAGTGCCCTGCTCGTCGACTACGTGATGACGGTCGCCGTGTCGGTGGCCTCCGGTGTGGACAACATCATCTCCGCGCTCCCGGTGCTCAACGAGTTCCGCGTCGAACTCGCGCTGGTCTTCGTCATCCTGCTCGCAGCCGCGAACCTCCGCGGCGTGCGGGAGTCGAGCAAGGCCTTCGCCGTCCCCACCTACCTGTTCGTGGCGAGCGTGTTCGTCATGGTCGTGACCGGCCTGATCCGGGTCCTCGCGGGGAACGCCCCCGTGGCCGAGTCCGCCGCGTACACGGTGCAGAACGTCGAGCACACGACGCAGGCGGCGTTCATCCTGCTGCTCCTCCGTGCCTTCGCGTCCGGCTGTTCGGCGCTGACCGGCGTCGAGGCGATCGCGAACGGCGTGCAGGCCTTCCGCCGACCGAAGGTCAAGAACGCCCAGATGACGCTCGTGTTCATGGGCGGCATCGCGATCGTCCTGTTCGTCGGCCTCATCACCCTGGCGCTGGTGTCCCGCGTGCACTACGCCGAGAGCGCCTGCGACCTGCAGGGCTTCGCGAACTGCGCCACCACACCACAGCGTTCCCTCATCGCCCAGATCGCGTCGGCGACGTTCGGGAACAACACGATCCTGTTCTTCGTCATCCAGGCGACGACCGCTGCCGTCCTGCTCCTCGCCGCGAACACCGCGTTCAACGGCTTCCCGCTGCTCGGCTCGATCCTGGCGCGCGACTCCTACGCGCCGAAGGCCCTCTCCACCCGCGGCGACCGCCTCATCTACTCGAACGGCGTCATCGTGCTGGCGCTCGTCGCGGCCGCGCTGCTCGTGGTCTACCGGGCGAACGTCACGAGCCTCATCCAGCTCTACATCATCGGTGTCTTCGTGTCGTTCACGCTCGGGCAGACGGGCATGGTGCGGCACTGGACCCGGCTGCTGCGCGAGGACCGCGAACGCAACGACGGCACCGCCGCGGCCGACGGCGAACCGCCGCTGAACCGCGGTCAGGTCATCCGTTCCCGGTTCATCAACGCGACAGGCGCCACGTTCACCTTCGTCGTCCTGGTCATCGTCACGATCACGAAGTTCACGCACGGGGCGTGGCTGGTCTTCGTCATCATGCCGGTCCTGTTCGTGCTGATGCTCGGCGTGAACCGCTACTACCGCGACGTCAAGCACGAGATCGAAGCCGACGTCGAGACCGAGTTCGGCGCGACGGGCGACCATGCGATCGTCCTCGTGAACAAGCTGCAGAAGCCGGTGCTCAAGGCGCTCGACTACGCCATCGCCGCGAAGCACGCCGGCCTCGAGGCGGTGCACGTCTCCATCGACGAGGCCGAAGCCGCACTCCTGGTCGAACAGTGGGCCGAGCACGGCATCGAGGTCCCGCTCACCATCGTCCCGAGCCCGTACCGCGACATCTCGATGCCGCTGATCAAGTACATCAAGGCACACCGGATGGAGCACGGCTCCGAGGTCGTCACGGTCTACACCCCCGTCTTCGTCGTCGGCCACTGGTGGGAGGGACTCCTCCACAACCACCGCGGCCGTCGGATCCGCAAGAAGCTCCTGCTCGTGCACGGCGTCACCGTGGCGCTGGTGCCGTGGCTCCTCGACTCGTCCGAACTGCTCTACGGCCGCCGCTCGCGACCGTTCCCCGGCCAGGAGCGCCGTGGGGAGCCCGTCCGACCGGCGCTCCGCCGCTCGCCGAACGGCGTCTTCCGCAGCGAGGAGGAGGACCGCGTCCTCCGCTCCGACCAGCGCAACAACCTCCTCAGTCCCGCGCAGCGCGCCAGCATGCAGTCGCGTCGCGCGAGCCGCCCGGCCGGACCGGCGGAGGGGGTGGACCCGGCCCTCTGCACCGGTGAGATGCAGGTCCTGGTGCCGGCGTCCCCCGGACGCACGCCGACGTCTGCGGAGTGATCCGCGCCTCCCGGCATACGATCTGAACCCATGACCGACGCACCCGACCTGCGCACCTTCGCGACGTTCGACGGCCACGGCGGCAAGGTGTCCAAGCGCGTCGAGGTCCTCGACCACTCCGACGACCGGTACGAGGGGCTCGTCGCAGTGCGCGGCGAGCACCCGATCGGCGCGCTCGACGAGCGGCCGGTCGGCTCCGCGAGCATCGGCTGGGTCGACCCGGCCACCCTCCGCGACTGGTACCGACCCGACCGGATCGTGGTGTCGTCGCTCGAGGCGCGTCGCTCCGACCTGCAGCCCGGCACCTACGCGGACACGCGTGGACGCGGTCGCGTCCGCATCGACGGCCTGGAGGCCCACCTCGGCCCCGACGGTCGGCCCGCGTTCCGCGCACTGGCCGGGTCGGGGGTCGTGGACCTGCCGTTGCCGAAGGACCAGGTGGTCCGGTTGGTCGTCGTCACCGCTGACGCGGTGACCGCCTCCGGCGCGGCCGGCGTGGAGATCGTGACGACACCGATCAGCCCGCTCCTGGCGCCGGGGACGTACCCGGCGTACGCGGACGACGTGCCGGGGCTCCCGCCGCGGCCCGCGTCCGGACGGGTGAGCGTGTCCGCCGCGGTGCTGCTGGACGGGTCGCTGTCCCCGGTCGAGCGGCTCGACGAGCCGGGCAACACGCTCTGGATCACCCGGGACGGGCGGTCGGTGCCCATCGCGGCGAACGAGGTCGGGCCGGACCTGGTGCGGTACACGGCGCTGCCGGTCTGACGGCTGTCCGGCTGTCGGGCTGCCCGGCTGTCCGACTGTCCGGCTGTCCGGCTGTCCGGCTGTCCGGCTGTCCGGCTGACGTTTGTCCCCCGTGGGGGCGCTCGGGCTGACCGTCGTGTCGTGGGTCGCGCGTAGCGTCCCGCGCATGAGTGACAGCACTGGTGAAACCCTCGGCGGCGCCCGCCCCGACCCCACGACCGACGCGAGCAAGGACCCGGAGACCTGGGTCACCGGTGACGAGCCGATGACCGGGCCGCAGCGGAGCTACCTCGACACGCTGGCGCGCGAAGCCGGCGAGGAGCTCCCCGCGGACCTGACCAAGGCCGAGGCGTCGGAGCACATCGACCGACTGCAGTCGAAGACGGGGCGCGGCGACTCCTGACGTGTCGCGCCGGCGGCGGCGTTGTCCGTCGTCGGCGCTGTCCGTCGTCGGCGCTGTCCGTCGTCGGCGCTGTCCGTCGTTCTGGGGACCCGGGGCTGGGGATGTCCTGGCGATACCCGGGCAGACCCCCGAACGAGGGGTGATCGATGACACGTCACTGGTTACGGTCGGGGCCATGCGAACGACATCGACCTCGATCGGCCTCACCGTCCTCCGCGTCGTCCTCGGCGTGGTGTTCATCGCCCACGGCGCGCAGAAGTTCGGGCAGGGCATCCCTGCCGTCGCCGACGGATTCGCCGGCATGGGAGTGCCGCTCGCATCGATCGCGGCGCCGTTGGTCGCCGGGCTCGAGCTCGTCGGTGGTGCGCTCCTCGTGCTCGGCATCGCCACCAGGGTCGTCGGTGTGCTGCTCGCGGTCGACATGGTCGTCGCGGGGTTCCTGGCACACGCGTCCGCCGGGTTCTTCTCGCAGGAGGGCGGGTTCGAGTACGTGCTCGTCCTGGCCGCCGGTGCCATCGCCGTGGCGCTGACCGGGCCGGGCCGCCTGTCGCTCGATGCGCTGGTACTGCGGGCGTCGCGGCGTCGGCGTGGTGTCGCGGAGCCGCTGCCCGCGTAGGCGCGCCTTCCGGGCCGGTTTCGCGCCCAGCGACACTGGTCGCGGGCCCGTGCCCGAGAACCGACGCTCAGGCCGAGAGCTCATCCATCACCTGGCGCGCGATGAGCCGGCCGGCCCGGTTCGCCCCGATCGTCGACGCCTGGGGACCGTACCCGGCGAGGAACAGCCGAGGTTCGTCCGCCGACCGCCCGTCGGCGACCACCACGCCGCCGCCCGATGTCCGGAGCCGCAGCGGTGCGAGGTGCCGGAGGTCGGCCCGGAAGCCCGTCGCCCAGATCACCGCGTCAGCGTGGACGTGCTCGCCCTCGCGGGTGACCACCCCGTCCGGCTCCATCGCGACGAACACGGGTTCCGGGTGCAGGACTCCGCGGTCGATCCCTGCGCGGATGCGGCGTGACACCGGGATGCCCGTGCCGCTGACGATGCTCGGCAGGGTCTCCCCTGCCCGGGCGGCGCGGTCCTGCTCGTCCACCGCGGCGACCGCCGACTCCAGGTCGAGCCCGGCGGTGTCGGACCACTCCACCGGTCGACGGGTGAACCACCTCATCGACCGCGCGACGCCGTCGAGCTCCAGCATGAAGCCGATCGCGCTCGTCCCGCCGCCGACCACGACGACGTCCTGCCCGCGGAACTCGGACGCCGACCGGTACTCGGTCGTGTCGATCTGCCGCCCGCGGAAGGTGTCGCGCCCCGGGTACCACGGGACGAAGGGCGTGCCCCAGGTTCCAGCCGCGGAGACGACCACGTCCGCCGTGATCCGGGCGACACGGCCGTCGGGCGTCCGGGTCGTCACGCACAGTCCGGTTCCCGCACGGGTGACGCTCGTCACGGTGACCGGCCGTCGGACCTGGAGGTCGTAGTGCTGCTCGAACCGGCGGTAGTACTCACCGACGACGTCGCGCGCGGGGCGGGACCGATCGGCGTCGTCGAAGCGCAGGCCCATCGCCCGCATGCCGGGGAGGTCGTGCACGCGGTGGGCCGACCCGAGCCGGAGCGCTTCCCAGCGGTACTGCCACGCGCCGCCCGTGCTCGGCGCCCGGTCCAGGACGACCACGTCGCTCCCCGGCCGCAGACCGAGCCGGCGCAGGTGGTAGGCCACGGAGAGACCGGCCTGCCCCGCACCGATCACGACCACCCGGGCGTGCTGGTCGTCAGGGGTCGGTGTCGCGTCCGTCATCACATCCGATTCTGCTGGACGCGCGCACCGCTCGGCCATGTCCAGATAGGGGTACATGGTAGAGTGATCGGCAGATTTCCAACCACGAACCGTTCGGATTCTCCGGGTGATGACTCGTCTCCCGTAGCACCGGACACGAGCCGATCACGAGGGGGTCACGCATGGGGCGCGGCCGTCAGAAGGCAAAGCACACCAAGGTCGCCCGGGAGCTGAAGTACTTCAGCCCGGAGACGAACTACGGTGCGCTCGAACGCGAGCTCTCCGCCGGGCACGACTCGGACGAGAACTCCTACGTCGACCGCTGGGCAGACCAATACGGGGATGACCAGCTCGAGGGCGACGACGAGTTCGAGCCCCAGCAGGACCAGAACAAGTCCGCCTGACCTCCCGGTCAGCTGACGCCGCGCACCCTCCGGGGTGACGCGGCGTTTCCGCGTGGCGCTCGCCCTCGCGACCCAGAACGACAGGGCCGCTGTCGTACGACAACGGTTGTGTCGCACCTTGCACCCGCAACAGCCTGCGCCCGCAACCAACGACAGGCTCGCTGTCGTACGACAACGGTTGTGTCGCACCTTGCACCCGCAACAGCCCGCGCCCGCAACCAACGACAGGGCCGCTGTCGTACGACAACGGTTGTGTCGCACCTTGCGCGCGACGACGGGCCGCACCCGCAACAGCCCGCGCCCGCAACCAACGACAGGGCCGCTGTCGTACGACAACGGTTGTGTCGCACCTTGCACCCGCAACAGCCTGCGCCCGCAACCAACGACAGGCTCGCTGTCGTACGACAACGACGGCGTCGTTCTGCGTCGACAGAGCGACCACGTCGAGCCGGCACCGCGACCCGACGACGCCCGCGCGGACTCAGCCGGCGTAGCTCCCCACGAGCCGCACGGCGCCGCCGTCGACGCCCTTCGCCCCCTGCTCGAACCCGTCGAGGTCCCGCGCGGACATCGACACCGTGCCGACCTGCCACGCCGCGAGCCCGGCCGTCCCGAGCGCGTCGACGACCGATGCAGCAGCCGAAGCGGACACGACCGCGAACATGCCGATGCCGAGGTTCCACGTGCTCTCGGTGTCCTCGATCGGCGTCCCCGCCATGGAGGCGAGCACGCGGAACACGGGGAGGGGCTCCCACGTCGAACGGTCGACCTCGACCCAGGAGCCGACGGGCAGCACACGTGCCAGGTTCGCCGCGATGCCACCACCGGTCACGTGCGAGAGCGAGTGGACCGCACCGTCGCTCGAGGAGATCACGGAGAGCAGCGGGGAGGTGTAGAGCCGGGTCGGCTCGAGCAGCGCCTCACCCACGAGCCCGCCGAACTCCGGCAGCGAGTCGGTGTACCCGACCCCGCGGGTCGAGAGGATGTGCCGGACGAGCGAGTACCCGTTCGAGTGCAGACCGGAGGACGCGATCGCCAGGACGACGTCCCCGTCGAGAACGCGATCGGCGCCCAGCACGGAGTCGGCCTCGACGGCGCCCACCGCCGCGCCCGCGACGTCGTAGTCGTCCGGCCCGAGGAGCCCGGGGTGCTCAGCGGTCTCGCCGCCGACCAGCGCGGTACCGGTCTCGGCGCAGCCGCGGGCGATCCCGGCGACGATGTCCGCGATCCGGGACGGCACGACCCGGCCGCACGCGATGTAGTCGGTCATGAACATCGGCTTCGCACCGACCACGACGATGTCGTCGACGACCATGCCGACGAGGTCCTGGCCGATGGTGTCGTGCTTGTCGATCGCCTGCGCGATGGCGACCTTCGTGCCGACGCCGTCGGTCGAGGTCGCGAGCAGCGGCCGTGAGAAGTCCTTCAGGAAGGAGACGTCGTACAGCCCGGCGAACCCACCGACACCGCCCAGGACCGAGTCGTTGTGCGTCGCCGCGACTGCGGACTTCATCAGCTCGACGGCCAGATCACCTGCGGCGGTGTCGACCCCGGCCTCTGCGTACGGGTTGGGCATGCGGAGTCCTCCGTCGTGGCATGGCAGACTTGTTCGGTACCACCCGATTCTACGGTCTGGAGCACACCGCGAATGTGCGGCATCGTCGGCCTCGTTGCGCAGGGGCCTGCTAATCAATCCATCTACGACGCTCTGCTCCTCCTGCAACACCGGGGACAGGACTCGACGGGCATCGCCACGGTCGAGGGTCACATCCACCACATGCACAAGACCCGCGGGCACGTCCGCGAGTCCTTCCGCACCCGTGACATGCGCGCCCTCCTCGGGACCATGGGACTGGGCCACGTCCGGTACGCCACGAAGGGTGCCGCCAGCAACGAGGAAGAAGCGCAGCCGTTCTACGTGAACGCGCCGTACGGCATCGTCCTCGTCCACAACGGCAACCTGACGAACACGCGGGAACTGACGCGTGAACTCTTCGACATCGACCGCCGGCACCTCAACACGAGCTCGGACACCGAGCTCCTGGTGAACGTCCTGGCACACGAGCTCCAGGGCCAGGTGCGTGGGGCCGACCTCGACCCGGGGCAGGTGTTCGACGCCGTCGAGCGCGTGCACCAGCGGGTGGAGGGCTCGTACGCCGCCATCGCGACGATCGCCGGGCACGGACTGCTCGCGTTCCGCGACCCGTTCGGCATCCGCCCGCTGATCCTCGGCCACAAGTTCGACGACGCCGGCAAGTCCGAGTGGGTCGTCGCGTCCGAGTCGCTCGTGCTGGAGTCCGGCGGGTACGACATCGTCCGCGACGTCGCTCCCGGCGAGGCGATCTTCGTCGAGATGGACGGCACGATGCACGCCCGCCAGTGCGCGGCGAACCCGCGCCTGGTCCCGTGCTCGTTTGAGTACGTCTACCTGGCGCGTCCGGACTCGGTGATGAACGGCATCTCCGTCTACGACGCCCGCCTGCGCCTCGGCAACCGTCTGGCTGACACGATCGCGCAGCACGCCCCGACCGGCGACATCGACGTCGTGATGCCGATCCCGGACTCGAGCCGCCCCGCGGCGATGCAGGTCGCACAGAAGCTCGGCATCGAGTACCGCGAGGGCTTCTACAAGAACCGCTACGTCGGCCGGACGTTCATCATGCCGGGGCAGGCGGAGCGCAAGCGGTCCGTGCGCCAGAAGCTCAACGCGATGTCGTCCGAGTTCAAGGGCAAGAACATCCTCATCGTCGACGACTCCATCGTGCGCGGCACGACGAGCAAGGAGATCGTCGAGATGGCCCGTGCCGCCGGCGCGAACGAGGTCACGTTCACCTCCGCCGCTCCCCCGGTGCGCTACCCGCACGTGTACGGCATCAACATGCCGACCCGCGCGGAGCTCATCGCGCACGACCGCAAGATCCCCGAGATCAACCGGGTGCTCGGCAGCGACCACCTGATCTACCAGGAGATCGGCGACATGCGGGACGCCATCATCGAGGGCTCCGACGTCACGGACCTCGAGATGAGCTGCTTCACCGGTGAGTACGTCACCGGCACGGTGAGCCCGGAGTACCTGTCCTGGGTCGAGGCGAACCAGCTCAGCTGATCCGGCGGCTCACGCCACCACGGACGGACGGGAGGCCCGGTGCCAGCTGGCACCGGGCCTCCCGTCGGTCGGTCTGGTTGCGGCTACGGCCGCTGGTCGCCGTGGTCCTCGATCTCGCCCTCCACGGTCTCCGGCGGCATCTCCACCTCGACGCGCTCCGCGGTGAGCCGCGCCGCACGGCGCGAGAGCACGCGGTCCAGGACGATCGCGACGACCGCGCCGACGAACCCGCCGATGGCGACGCCCCAGAGGCCGAAGTACCCCACCAGGCTGCCGAAGCTCTGCGTCTCCTGCTGGTCGCCGCGGTCGAGGTTCATGGTGAGCGAGATCACGATCAACGTCACGACGAAGCCGAGGAGCGCTCCACCGACGATGAAGACGCCGAACTTCGGGGCGCGTCGGATGGTGACCTCGTCGGAGGAGGAGACGGTGCCGGGCGTCGGGACCGGAGCGTCGTCGGGTCGATCGGTGTTGCTCACGAGTCCATTGTCCCCCACTGTGGGACGTGCTCCGGCCTGTGTTCGCGTGCGGATCCGCGAGAGGATGGAGCGGATCGAGTGGTATCCCACGGGTGGAGGTGACGCGGGGTGAACGGATCGACGGCGGCTGACCGACACCCCGGTGTCCCGGCGCGCATCTCGTGGCCGATCGCGCAGCGGCGGGAAGAGGACCGCGCCGTCGCCGTCGTCGCCGAACACCGGTGCAGCGTCGCCCTGGTCGGCGCACCAGGGCTCGGGAAGAGCACCGCTGCCGCACGGGTGACCGACCGGGTCGCACGACGTGACACCGAAGGCAAGACGCTCGTCGTGCCGATCACCGCCGTGGCGACCGCAGCGTCGATGCCGTTCGGCGCCGTGTCCGAGCGCCTCGGTGAGCTCCCGGAGGAGCTCCTCGCCGACGAGGCGGGCGCCGAACAACGGCTGCGCGAAGCGGCGGACCTCGCCGACCGCGACCTGCTGCTGCGGGTGGACGACGCCGACCACCTCGACGCGATCTCCGCCAGGTACGTCGCGTGGCTCGTGCGGAACCAGGGCGCCAGGATCGTGCTCACCTGCCGCGACTTCACCGCGCTCGCCGAGCCGCTCCGCGCACTGTGGCAAGACGACGTCCTCGAGCGGATCGACCTCGACCCGCTCGACGTCCACGACACCGCGGCGCTCATCGGCCAGGCGCTGGGAGCCCCGCTCGAGGCGGCGTCGGTCGAACGGGTGCACCGGGCGACCGCCGGGAACCCGCTCTACCTCCGAGAGGTCGTCCGTGCCGCGCTGACGTCGGGGGCCCTCGAGCACACGGCGTCCGGCTGGTACTGGCGCGGGCGCATCACCGCATCGAACAGCCTCGCCGACATGTACCGCACGGAACTCGGCGCACTGCCGGAGGACCTCCGCGACGTCGTCGACATCGTCGCGCTCGCCGACCCGATCCCGCTGTCCCGACTGCTCGGACTGGTGAGCGGCGGCGACGTCGACCGGGTCGTGGCGCTCGGACTCGTCCGGATCGACTCGCTCGACGAGGGCGCCCCAGCGGTCCGGCCGTCGCACCCCCTCGTCGGCGAGGTCGTCCGGTCCCTGGTGCCGGTCGCGCGCCGGACGATGCTGTTCGCCCGCGCGAACGCCTTCCGTGCCGACCTCGACTCCGGGGCGCTGCCGGCCGCTCGGCTCCGGGCTGCGCTGTGGGCGCTCGAGTGCGGGGTGCTGCCGCCGGTGCCGCAGCTGCTGGACGCGGCACACGTCGCCGTGCGGCTGCAGGAGCTCGAGAGCGCGGTCGCCCTGGCCACCGCCGCGCTCCGGGCCGAGCTCTCGCCGACCCAGCGGGTGGCCGCGCTCTGCCTGCGGTCGCTCGCCCACGGCTACAGCGAGGGGCGTGAGGCCGGACGCGCCGATGCCGAGGCGGCGTGGGCGATCGCCGGTGCCGGCACTGCGGACGACGATGCCGTCATCGAGGCGTGCGAGACGCTCGCGAACATCCGGCAGTTCCACGACGACGACACCCTGGCGGCCGTCGCCCTGACCGACGTCGCGATCGGGTTCGTCGGTCCCGACGCCGCCGAACGGCTCCGCCTGCTCCGACTGTCGCACCTCGGGTGGGGCGGTCGGTTCGGGGAGATCCGTGCCGAGATCGAACGCTCCGGGATCGTGGACGCCCCGACCGTGCCGATGTCGTTCCTCTGCCTCGCGCCGTGCGCCGTGATGGCACTGGCGACGGCCGGCCGGCTCGACGACGCGATGCGCCTCGGCACGGCGGCGCTGACGACCGCGACCGCACACATCGAAGAGGCACCGTGGAGCGTGGGCGAGCTGATGTCCGTGTTGCACCAGGTCCAGGTGTGGCGGGGCGACATGGACGGCCTCATCACCCAGGTCTCGCTCAACCACTCGAGCCCGTTCCTGAAGTACGACTTCACCCTCGAGCTCATCGGTGCCGGCAACCTCGCGATCGGGCAGCGCCGATGGGACGACGCGATCACGGCGTTCTCGGCCGCGTGCGAGCGGTACGCGGTGGCCGACCACGGTGGCTTCGGCGCCTACCCATGGGCACGGCTCGCCATGGCGTACGCGTTCTCCGGCCGGGCAGAGGAGGCGAACGCCGCACTCGAGCACGCCCGAGCGACCCCGCCACGGGCGATGCGCATCACCGGGGAACAGATCGCGACGACCATCTGCTGGACCGAGGCGGTGCTCGGCAACCCCGCTGGGCTCCGGCACGCCGACGAGCTGATGGACCGGGCGGCCGCGAGCGGGGCGTGGATGCACGTCCTGTACGCGCAGACGCTGCACTACACGATGGACATGCTGAACGGGCGGGACTCCACCGCGTCGCTCGACCGCATGCGCGAAGCAGCGACGCGGGTCGACGGCCCGCTCGCGAGCGCGATCGTCGAGTACGCGGACGCCATCCGGTCGCGGGACCGCACGCGGATCGCCGACGCGCAAGCCGTCCTCGCGACGCACGGCATGGCCGTCACGGCGGGTCGGGCGCAGCGTCCTCCGCTCACCCGCCGCGAGTACGAGGTCGCGGCACTGGCTGCCCAGGGGCTCTCGAACCGGCGGATCGCCGAGCAGCTCGGGCTGTCGGTCCGGACGATCGACGCCCACCTGTCGCGCGTGTTCGGCAAGTGGGACCTGCACGCACGGTCGGAGCTCGCCGAACTGCTCTGATGCGCGCTCTGCGGGCCGGGAACCGCAGTTCCGTTGCGGAATGCAGCACGCCACGCCGAATGGTGCACACGAAGGGCCGGACATCGCGTACGGTGGTCGCTGTCGCCGGGTTCGGACCCGTTCGGGTCGGGTCCGAATCCCGGCGACTTCAACTCGGTTCCCACGCTACGTGCCCGGGTCTCTGTGCCGCATCGGTAGGGACTACCTAATTCGATGCCGATCGGTATGCACTCGGCGTGTCGTCAGACGCCGGTCCGCACCGGCAGGTATGCCGTGAGGTCCGCCCGCGCGCCCGACGCACTCGCCCGCGCTGCCGAGACCGCCTCGGTCCAGGTCAGCGTGCCCGTCGCCAGGGCGATCCACGTCGCCGCGTCGGTCTCCACCACGTTCGGCGGTGTCCCGCGCGTGTGCCTCGGACCCGGGACCGCCTGGACGGCTGCGAACGGCGGGACCCGCACCTCGACGCTGTTCCCGGGGACGTCCTCGGCGAGACGCTGGAGCGTCCACCTGACCGCCGTCGCCGTCGTCGGCCGGTCCGTCGCACCGGCGAGCACGGCTCGGAGCGCCACGGCTCCCTCGGCGTCGTCGATGGTCCTGCTCGGCATGTCCACAGGCTAGCCGGTGCATCGCGAGGCGGCGGTCGGGCTCGGTAGGGTGATCGGGTGCGAATCCTCGTCCTCGGTTCCGGTGCCCGCGAGCACGCGATCATCACGGCGCTCCTGGCAGAACAGGCCGGCCACGTCATCACAGCGGCACCGGGCAACGCCGGCATCGCCGCCGACGTCGAGACCGTGTCGCTCGACCCGACGAACGGTCCCCTCGTCGCCGAGTACGCGATCGAGAACGGCATCGAACTCGTCGTGGTCGGTCCGGAAGCGCCGCTCATCGCCGGTGTCGCGGACCCCGTCCGCACCCGCGGCATCCCGGTCTTCGGGCCGAGCAAGGCCGCTGCAGCGCTCGAAGGATCGAAGGCCTTCGCCAAGCGCATCATGTCGGCGGCGAACGTGCCGACGGGCCGCCCGGTCTCCGCAGGCACCATCGACGAAGCCGTCGCCGCGATCGACGAACTCGGCGCACCCCACGTCGTCAAGGCCGACGGGCTCGCCGCCGGCAAGGGCGTCCTCGTCACCGAGGACCGTCAGGCCGCCATCGACCACGCGACCTACTGGCTCCAGCACGGCCCGATCGTGGTCGAGGAGTTCCTCGACGGCGAAGAGGTCTCGCTGTTCTTCCTCAGCGACGGTCACGACGTCCGCGCGCTCAGCCCCGCACAGGACTACAAGCGTCTCGGCGACGGCGACGTCGGTCCGAACACCGGCGGCATGGGCGCGTACTCGCCGCTGCCGTGGCTCGCCGACCGATGGGGCTCAGAAGCCGCCTTCGTGGCAGAGGTCGCCGACCTCGTCGCGCTCCCCACGGTCCGCCGACTCGAGCACGAGGGCACGCCGTTCGTCGGACTCCTCTACTGCGGGCTCATCGTCACCGAGCAGGGCGTCCGCGTCATCGAGTTCAACGCGCGCTTCGGCGACCCGGAGACCCAGGTGGTCCTCCCCCGCCTCGCGACCCCGCTCAGCGCGCTGATGCTGGCGGCCGCGACGGGTCAGCTCGGCGGCGCTCCGCAGCCAGAGTTCCGCGACGACGCCGCGGTGACGGTGGTCCTCGCCAGCCAGGGCTACCCCGAGAACCCGCAGACCGGCCGTCCGATCACCGGCATCGACGCGGCGAACGCCCGAGACGGCGTCGCCGTGCTGCACGCCGCGACGGGCCTGCTGGACGGCGACCTCGTCGCGACGGGCGGGCGCGTGCTCAGCGTCGTCGCCACCGGCTCTGACTTCACCGAAGCCCGCGACCGTGCCTACGCGGGCCTGCACGACATCACGCTCGACGGTGCCCAGTTCCGCACCGACATCGCCGCGAAGGTCACCCGATGAGCGCGCCCACCGTCGACGGCTGGCAGCACGTCTCCTCCGGCAAGGTCCGCGAGCTCTACGTCCCGGCCGACACCGCCTCGGTCACCACCGCGACCGAGCTGCTCCTCGTCGCGTCGGATCGCGTCAGCGCGTACGACTTCGCACTCGAGCCGCCGATCCCCGGCAAGGGCGAGCTCCTCACGCGCCTGTCCCGGTTCTGGTTCGCCCAGCTCGGCGACGTCCCGAACCACCTGCTGACCCCGACGGCGACCAGCACCCCGGTGCCCGACTCGGTGGCCTCCCGCTCGATGCACGTCATGCCCCTGCGGATGTTCCCCGTCGAGTGCGTCGTCCGCGGTTACCTCGTCGGCAGCGGCTGGGTCGAGTACCAGGAGTCGGGCAGCGTCTGCGGCGTGCCGCTCCCCGCCGGGCTCTCGAACGGGGACCGTCTGCCGGAGCCGATCTACACGCCCGCCTACAAGGCGCCCCAGGGCGAGCACGACGAGAACATCTCGTTCGAGCGGACCGTGGAGCTCGTCGGCGCCGAGGTCGCGACGCAGCTCAGGGACCGCTCGCTGCACGTCTACTCCGAGGCGGCGGCGATCGCCCTCGAGCGCGGTGTCATCATCGCGGACACCAAGTTCGAGTTCGGGCACGACGCCGACGGTCAGATCCGCATCGGCGACGAGGTGCTGACGAGCGACTCCAGCCGCTACTGGGACGCCACGACCTACGCCGAGGGCAACCGCACCGATTCGTTCGACAAGCAGATCGTGCGCGACTGGCTCAGCGCCAACTGGGACAAGCAGGGCACGCCGCCGGTCCTCCCCGACGAGATCGTCGAGCGCACGGCCGCCCGCTACCGCGAGCTCATCGAGCGCCTCGGCGCCTGACCGCGCCCGTCCGCCAGCGCTGCGCGTCGCGCGTCAGGCGTCGCGGGAGAGCACGACGACGGTGAGGTCGTCGCCCGGGTCGTGCAACGCCGCACGCGCCCGCACCCGCTCGAGGAACTCCTGCGACGACCCGGACGCACGGTAGACGCCACCGAGCCTCGAGAGCGACGCGAGCGTGGAGTCGAAGAGCTCGAGCGCCCCGTCGCTGACCACGATGAGCGTGTCACCCGGCTCGAGCAGCACGGAGCCCGTCGAACGCGGAACCCCGGACGGGTGCAGGCCGATCGGCAGGTCGAGCGACCGGTGGATCGTCTCGGTGCCGTCGGCGTGCAGCTGCAGCACGAGCCCGTGGCCGGCATCGACCGAGTCGAGTCGGCCCGACGCCGGGTCGAGCCGTCCGTGGAACAGCGTGGCGAACGACGACGCGCGACCGAGCTCCGGCGCCACCTGGGCCTCGACCCCGGCGATCGCCGCCGACGGCTCGGCGGTACCGCGGGCGAGCACGGCCCCGCGGATGCCGGCGGCGAGGAGCCCGGCCGACATGCCCTTCCCCATCACGTCAGCGACGGTCACGTACAGCGCACCGTCCGACACGTGCCACTCGTGGAAGTCCCCGGAGACGACGCCGTGCGGCACCGACAGCCCGGAGATCGCGTAGCCGGGCACCGACACCTCCCGCGGCGACAGCCCGGCGAGCACCGACCGCATCCGGTCCTCGTCCACGCCGGCGGCGAGCTCGCGCTCCGCCCAGGTCCCGAGTTCCTCGAGCAGGGCGAGGTCGTCGGCACCGAGTGTGCGCGGGACGGGATCGACGAGGCAGAGCGTGCCCACCTTGAGCTGGTCCGCACCGACGCGCAGCGGGACGCCGGCGTAGAACCGGACGTTCGGGTCACCGGTGACCGACGGCAGATCCGCGTAGCGCGGGTCGGCCTGCGCGTCGGGGACGAGGACCGGCCCGTCCTGCCCGAGCGTGCGACCGCAGAAGGTGTCCTCGAGCGGGATGAACGGGTCGAACCGCGCTTCGATCTGCTGCGACTTCAGGAGCAGGTGGGTCTCACCGGCGAGGTTGAGGAACGACCCGGAGACGCCGAAGGCCTCTCGTGCGATGCGGGTGATCCGCTCGAACCGCTCCTCGGCGCTGCCGTTCACCACGTCGAGCGCGGCGAGGAGCGCCCCGCGACGCACGGCTTCCGATGCGGAGTCGGGCGTCAGGATCGTCGCGGTCTCACCGGTCATGCACCAACGCTAACGCGCCTTCCGGACACCGCCTGTCCCCCGTCCTGCGGACCAGTGCCCCCAGTGCACGGGACAAGCAGTGCACGGGACAACCGGTGCACGGGTCACCCGTGACGGATGTCACGGTCGATCCGTGACGCCCGGCAGAGGCACGGGGCGCCCGCCCGCACGACGCTGGGGTCATGGACAGCACACCAGTCATCCAGCTGAGCGGTCTCCGCAAGCGCTTCGGCGCCGTGACCGCCGTTGACGGCATCGACCTCACGATCCGTCCGGGCGAGGTCGTCGCCCTCCTCGGTCCGAACGGCGCCGGCAAGACCACCACGGTCGACCTCGCCCTCGGGCTCTCCACGCCGACCTCCGGCTCGGTCCGGCTCTTCGGCGAGGACCCCCGCGCCGCCGTCATCGACGGCAGGGTCGGCGCGATGCTGCAGGGTGGCGCGCTGCTCCCCGACATGACCGTCCGGGACATCGTCGCGCTGGTCGGCGCCGCCCACCGGAACCCGATGCCCGTCGACGAGGCGCTCCGGCGCGCACGGTGCACCGAGATCGCGGGTCGCCGGGTGAACAAGCTGTCCGGCGGGCAGCTCCAGCGCGCACGCTTCGCGGTCGCCGTGGTCTCCGACCCCGACCTGCTCGTCCTCGACGAGCCGACCGCGGCGATGGACGTCGAGGCGAGGCACGTGTTCTGGTCGTCGATGCGCGAGTTCACCGACGCCGGGCGCACGGTGGTGTTCGCCACGCACTACCTCGACGAGGCCGACACCTTCGCCGACCGCATCGTCATCATGCGATCAGGTCGTGTGGTCGCCGACGGCACGCCGTCCGAGATCAAGGCGATCGCCGCGACCCGCACGATCCGCTTCGGCGGGGTGCAGGAGTCCGCGCACGTCGCGCTCCGCGGTCTGCCGGGCACGGTCGGACTGGAGGCCCGGCACGGCTCCGTCACGCTCCGCACCGACAGCTCGGACCAGACGCTCAGAGCCCTCCTCGCCTCGTTCCCGGAAGCGCACGACATCGAGGTGGTCGCCTCCACGATGGACGACGCCTTCCTCGCCCTCACAGCAGACCAGCCAGAACAGCCAGGAGTCAGCGCATGACCACCACCGCCGCGGCGATCGCCGCCCCGCTGCACACCACCGACGTCCGCGGACGCATGCCGATCCGGTACGTGCTCCTCGAGACCAGGCGCCAGATGCGCAACGTCCGCGCGATGGTGTTCACGTTCGCCGTCCCGGTCGTCATGCTCCTCGTCTTCGGGGCCGCCTACGGCTCGACGAAGGACCCGACGACGGGGCTGCAGTACCTCGTCGTCACGACGCTCCAGATGGCCGCGTACGGCGCGATGATGGCGGCACTCAGCCAGGCGTTCGCGATCGTCAACGAACGCTCGATCGGCTGGAACCGCCAGCTCCGGGTGACGCCGCTGTCCGGCTGGGGGTTCCTGGTGTCGAAGGTCATCGCCGCGATGGCGTTCGCCGCGATCTCCATCACGATCACGACGCTCGTCGCGGTGCTCGCGCTCGGGGCCTCGCTCGACCCGATGCGCTGGGTCGCCGCCGGGTTCGGGATCTGGTGCGGCGTCGTGCCGTTCGCCCTCATCGCGATCCTGATCGGGCAGTTCGCGAAGCCGAACTTCGCGCAGCCGCTGTTCATGGTCGTGTTCATGGGCCTGGCGATCCTCGGCGGGCTGTGGGTTCCGCTGTCGATCATGCCGAGCTGGATGGGCGACGTCGCGCACCTGATGCCGTCGTACTGGCTCAACCGCATCGGGCAGATGGGCGCAGGCGCCACGGGGACGAGCGGCATGCTCGAACCGGCGCTCGTGCTCCTCGGCTGGGCGATCGTCCTCGGGGCCGTCATCATGTGGCGCTACCGCCGCGACGCGGCGCGCCAGTGATGATGTGCCGGTGACGCTGCGCTCTACGCTGGCCGACATGGACCAGGCGACCGGAACGGCGGAGGCACGGGGCGCGGCGGACGCGCACCGGGCCTCCCGTCCGCGTCTCGACCGGTCCTTCCCGTGGGCCGTCGCACCGGGGCCGACCGAGGACGAGGTCCGGGTCGCGCGGAAGCGCTGGTACGGCGGCGCGGTCTTCGGGCTGCTCTGGCAGGCGCTGCTCCTCGTCGCGGTGTGGACGAACGGCGGGTCCGTCGCCGATCGCGTCGTGGCGACGGCGGCGCTGCTCTGCTTCTACGCGGCGTACATGCTCGTCCCGGAGCTGCTGTGGCGCCGTTCCCTGTCGGGCCGCATTGTGGTGCTCGCGGGCATGGCGCTCTTCGCCGGGCTGCTCCTCGTCCCGGTGGGGCCGGCTGCGGTGTGGTCCTGGCTGCTCGTCGTCGCGCTCTGCGGGTTCGTCGCGGCGCGGCTCTGGCTGGTCGTCGTCATGGTGGCGGCGGTGTGCCTCGCGGAGTTCGCCGTCGTGACCGCCATCGGCTGGAGCACGGCCGCGGCGAACGGCATCCTCTTCGCACCCGTCGTGACGGTGTCCATCGGAGCGTCGATGCTGTTCTTCGGGCGGCAGCGCGAAGCCGAGGACCGGCTGGGGGTCGCCCAGGACGAGATCACCCGGCTCGCCGTGGTCGAGGAACGCGCCAGGTTCTCCCGCGACCTCCACGACGTCCTCGGGCACTCGCTGACCGTCGTCGCGATGAAGTCCGAGCTCGCCGCACGCCTCGTCGACGTCGACGCCGCGCGCGCGAAGACCGAGATGCAGGACGTCGAACGACTCGCCCGCGAAGCGCTCCAGGGGCTGCGGCATGCGGTCAGCGGCTACCGCGAGGCGTCGCTCGGCGCCGAGCTCGTGTCCGCCCGCGCGGCGCTGTCCGCCGCGTCGATCACCGGCACGGTCCCGCCGGCGTCGGACGAGACCGTCGCCGCCACCGACGTGCGGAGCCTGTTCGCCTGGGTCCTGCGCGAAGGCGTGACGAACGTCATCCGGCACGCATCGGCGTCGACCGTCCGCATCACGCTCACCCGCACCGCGCTCACGATCGAGGACGACGGCACCGGCCTGCTCGCTGTCCCGGCCGGCGGGCCGGTGCTCGGCGGCGGGCCGGTGCTCGGCGGCGGGCCGGTGTTCGGCGGCGGAACGGTGCTCGGCGGCGGGCCGGTGCTCGGCGGCAACGGCCTGCGGGGGCTCCACGAACGCGCCGACGCGGTGGGGGCGACCATCACCACCGGCACCAGCGACCTCGGCGGCTTCCTGCTCCGGGTCGAGCGAGGACGACGATGACCGAACCGATCCGGGTGCTCCTCGCCGACGACCAGGCGCTCGTCCGGGGAGCGCTGGCGTCCCTGCTGTCCCTCGAGCGCGACATCGACGTCGTGGCGCAGGTGGCCAGGGGCGACGAGGTCCTCGACGCCGCACGTGCATCCGGTGCCACCGTCGCCCTGCTCGACGTCGAGATGCCCGGGGCCGACGGACTCACCGCCGCTGCCCAGCTCGCCGCGTCGCTGCCCTCGTGCCGATCGCTCATCGTCACCACGTTCGGGCGTCCCGGGTACCTCCGACGCGCGCTCGAGTCCGGCGCGTCCGGGTTCGTCGTGAAGGACACCCCCGCCGAACAGCTCGCCGACGCCGTCCGCCGGGTCGCCGGTGGGTTCCGTGTGGTCGACCCGGTGCTCGCGGCCGAGTCCCTCGCCGCCGGACCGTCGCCGCTGACCCCGCGGGAGACCGACGTGCTCATCGCGTTCCGCACGGCGCCGACCGTCGCCGGGGTCGCGGGGGCGCTCCACCTGTCCGAGGGCACCGTGCGGAACCACCTCTCCGCGGCGATCGGGAAGACCGCGGCGAGGAACGCCGCCGAGGCGCTGCGGGTCGCCGCCGACAACGGGTGGCTGCTCGGGTCGCGCTCGGGCTCCGGCTCGGGCTCGGCATCCGCTCGCTGACGCCTAGGCTGGTGGGGTGTTCCGCCGCTCCGCACCCGCTGCCCTCGTCCTCGGTCTCGCGGCAGCCATGACCCTCGCGGGGTGCGGCGCCCAGGACTCCACCGGTCGCATCTCCGTCACGGTGTCCGGCAACGAGGCGGATCACCCGTACGAGGTGAAGGTCTCCGTGCCGAACGGCCGGATCGCTGCGCACCAGCGGGTCTTCGCGGGTGGCACGGTCGACTTCGCCGGCGTCGCCGTGGGCAAGGTCACCGTCCGCGCGGACGAGCTCTGCCCGCAGGAGGCCACCGTGCACAGCGGCGAGGTCACCGACGTCACGCTGACGTCCAGCGGCTGCTGACCGCCCCTCAGGCCGTAGCAGCGGCCAGGAGTCCCGCGAGTGCGTCTTCTGAAGGCAGCGCCGCGCGCACCTCCGGCGGGAGCAGGTCGTAGCTCGCGACACCCACAGGACTGTGCTGGGTGCCGAGCGCGTACCGGACGGTCGATTCGTTCTTGTCCGCCACCAGCAACAGGCCGACCGTCTCGGCGTGCGCGGGGCCGCGAAGTCGGTCATCGACCACGGCGACGTAGAAGGACAACTGGCCCAGCTGGTCCGGCCGGAACCGTCCTGTCTTCAGCTCGACGACGACGTAGCGCAGCTGGTCGACGTGGAAGAACAGCAGGTCCACGAAGAAGTCGTCACCGCCCACCTCGAAGTGAACCTGGCGACCGACGAAGGCGAAGCCAGTGCCGAGTTCACGCAGGGTCTCCACGATCCGCTCGACGAGGCGCTGCTCGAGTACTCGTTCGGAAGCATCACCGTCGAGGGCGAGGAAGTCCAGCACGTACGGGTCTTTCGTCATCTGTGCCGCGAGGTCCGACCCATCGAGCGCGAGCGCCCGCTCGAAGTTGGTCGGCGCCGCCTCGAACCGTTCGTGCGCGCTCGTCCGGATGTGGTGTTCGAGCACGTTCCGTGACCAACCATGATGGACGGCGCGTTCCGCGTACCAGTCTCGGAGACGCTCGTCGTCGAAACGGCCCAGGAGCACCGTGACGTGCCCCCAGGGCAGATGTGCAACGACCTGTTGCACTTTTGACTCGTCGGGCCATGCGCGAGCGAGCGCCCGCATGTAGTTGAGATTCCGCTGCGAGAACCCGCTCATGGAGGGGAACGCGGCACGCAGATCGGCGGAGAGTGTGGCGATGACGCTCGACCCCCATCCGGATCGTTGCTGCCGATCGAGGATGATTACGCCGATCCGCCAGTAGAGCAGGACGAGCTCAGTGTTCACGCGTCGCTGGGCGGTGAACCGAGCGCTCCGCACCTGCTGCTTGAGCAGGTCGAGCGTCTGGGAGTAGTCGCTGGGCACGGGTGCGGTCACGGTGTCGGACGCTACGGGGCACGCGAACACGTCCCCAAACATGTTGCATGTCACCGCCGTCGCCGTCAGGCCCGGTCGCGCGGCTCCGACCGCACCAGGGTCTCGTGCGGGCTCTCCCCGAAGCGCTCCCGGTACGCGGCAGCGAACCGCCCGAGGTGCGCGAACTGCCACTTCCCCGCGACGTCCCGCACCGTCACCACACCGCGCGCCGGGCGGGCGAGGAGCTCCAGGTGCACCCGGTCGAGTCGCACCTCGCGGAGGTACCGCATCGGCGTCACGTCGAGGGTCCGGCGGAACAGGTCCTGCACGCCGCGCTCGCTGAGCCCCGCAGCCTGTGCGAGGTCACCGACCGTGACGTCGTCTCCGGCGTGGTCGTGGACGAACCGCACCGCGCGACGGAGTCGGTTCTCGACGTCGGCCCGGGAGCGGGTGAACGTCGAGAGCACGACCCGGGCGACCCGGCGGTTCACCGCGCGTCGCTCGGCATCGGGCAGTTCCGGGTCGAGGATCTGCGAGGTCAGCTCCCGCAGCAGGGTCCGGAGCGGCTCGAGTCGCACGTCGGAGGCCTCGGGCTGGACGAACTCACCCGGTTCGGGATCGACGACGTCCTCTCCTCGTGCGGCCACCGCGGCGAGGAACGCCGGCGAGAGGTGGAGCAGGGTCATCCGGCTCGCGTCCGTGTCGAACGCGTACGCGACGGGGGCGGAGAGCATGAGCGGCCGTCCCGGTCCGACCTCCCACCGGTCACCGGAGTCGGCGGTCACGACGGCGTGCCCGTCGGCGAGCCAGAACAGCACGTGGGTCGGTCGGGGCCCGATGGTGCCGGTCTGGGGTCCGCTCGTCCCGATCCGCCGGAGCATGACGTCGTCGTCGCCGCCCGTGACGTACTCGAAGGGGTCCTGGTCCGCCAATCGCTGACCTCCCGTCCGCAGAGTCCGAGGGAACGCTACCGGATCAGCCCGCGTCGGGCACCTGGTCCCACTCGTCGCCGTACCGGGACAGCACCGACCACCGGTTCGCCGGCCAGGTGATGACGAACGCCCGCCCGACCACGTCCGATTCGGGGACCGTCCCGTGCACACGGGAGTCGGCGGAGTCGTAGCGGTTGTCGCCCATCACCCAGATCTGCCCGGCCGGGACCTTCTCGGTGAAGTCCTGGCCGGAGACACGGTTCGAGCCGCTCCGCAGCACCACGTAGGGCTCGTCGACTGCGTGTCCGTTGACCTGCAGCCGACCATCGGCATCGCAGCACGACACGGTGTCGCCGGGGAGCCCGATGACGCGCTTGATGAGGTCGTTGCCCATTCCGGGGCCGAGCCACCCGCCCGGATCCTGGAACACGACGACGTCCCCGCGCTGCAGGCCGACCGCCTTCGGCACGAGTTCGTTCACGAGCACCCGGTCACCCACCAGGAGCGTGTTCTCCATCGATGCCGAGGGGATGAAGAACGAGCGCACCAGGTACGCCTTCACGAGGAACGAGGCGAGCAGCGCCGCGACGACGATGATCACCAGGTCCCGCAGGAACTTCCACCCGGGGCGCTTCCGCTCGGTCGACGTCTCACTCAATGCGTCAGCACCACCTTCACGAGTCCGATCACGAAGGCGACCGCGGCGAGCACGATGCCGCCCCAGAGCCCGAGGAACGTCGGACGCTTCCCACTGAACCGCTGCATGAAGACGCCGACCATGCCGATGCGCACGACCAGGATGACGAGCGCGGCGGTCTGCGCCCAGGGCGCCGGGATCCACCCGATCCAGGCCGCGGCGTAGAGCACGGCGGGGATGAGCCCGGACGTCGCGATCGGGTTCGCGTTGCGCACGATCGTCACGACGGACTCCCGCCGTGCGTCGTCGTCCGTCTCGTCGTCGCCGATCCCGTGCGCGACGAGGTGCGAGAGCACGTGCGCCAGGTAGGTCAGCACCGCGGTCGCGAGGACGGCCCAGACCGCTGAACCGTGGTGGATCGCTGCGGGGTCGACGGCGATCGCGGCGGCGAGGACCGTGATGTTGCCGTAGATGTACGACGACATCCGGTCGCGCATCTGCTCGACGGGGAACTCCCCAGGGTCCGGTCGACGACCGCGGACACGGTCGGGCGCGCGGCCGCGGCCGGGCGCGGGTCGTGAGCGGGACATCCCACCATCTTGGCCCTGTCGAGGCGCGCCGCGCCGACAGGACGCCGAGTGCGATGCCGATTTGGTTGACGCGTCAACCAAATCGGCGCACACTGGGTCCATGCACACGCAGGACCTCCTCGCCGCCGACACCGGGATGGGTGCCGTCACCCTCCGCGTCGCCGACCTCGACCGGATGATCGGCTACTACCGCGAGGGCATCGGCCTGTCGCTCTTCTCGAACGAAGGCGGCGTCGCCGTGCTCGGTCGGGGCGCCACGCCGATCGTCATCCTCGAGCACGCGCCCGCGATGCAGCACGCCGGACCGCACGAGGCCGGGCTGTTCCACACCGCGATCCTCTTCGACAGTCGCGCGGACCTGGCGGCTGCGCTGTACTCCGTCGCGACGAAGTACCCGCAGACGTTCACCGGCAGCGCCGACCACCTCGTGAGCATCGCGTTCTACTGCACTGATCCCGAGGGCAACGGCGTCGAGCTGTACTGGGACCGGGACCGCACCGCGTGGTCGTGGACGCACGGCATGGTCGACATGGACACGAAGTACGTCGACCCGAACGCGTTCCTGCAGGAGCACCTCACCCAGCAGGCACTCCAGGACGCCGCGGCCCGACCCGGACGCGTCGGCCACGTGCACCTCTCCGTCGGGGACGTCGCATCGGCCCGGGCGTTCTACGTCGACACGCTCGGCTTCGAGACCACCGCGGGCTGGGGCGAGGCACTGTTCGTCAGCGCGGGCGGCTACCACCACCACATGGCGATGAACACGTGGAACTCCCGCGGCGCCGGACGTCGGCAGCTCGCGCTCGGGCTGGGGCTCGTGCGGATCGAGGTCCCGGCCGCGGACGACCTCGGCGCACTGGTCGCCCGCATGCACGACACCGGCGTGCAGACCGCCGACGACGGCCGCACGGTCGCGTTCGAGGACCCGTGGGCCAACCGCATCGAGGTGACGGCCCCCGGTCGCGGCTGACCTGCGCGGCCGGCCCGCCGCGCGGTTCGCCCGCCGCGCGGCCCGCCCGCCCGCCCGCGGTCCGCCAAAGCGACAGAACGCCGCCAAACTTCTCCGCGAATCTGTCGCTTTCTCGGACTGCACTCGCTCGGGCCGCGCAAGACTGTCGCTTTGGCGGACCACACCAGCCCGCCCCGACGCCCCCTCGCCCGCCGCCGCCCCGCCGCCCGCCGCCGCCCCCTCGCCCCGGCCAGACGGCGGCGGGCAGGATGGACCCATGAGTGACGACATCCGGTGGGAGGTGGTCGAGGAGAGCACGCTGACGCTCCCCGACCACGAGGGCGTAGCGGCGATGCTGGGGCAGGCGTTCCCGGACTGGTCACACTGGTACGTGGGCGGCCGGAGCTGGTCCGGCATGCAGCCCGAACGCCGGGTGATCGCACGCGACGCGGACGGGGTCGTCCTGGCACACGTCGGGATCCGCCGGATGTACATCACGGTCGGCGGCGAGGACGTCCTCGTCGGGGACACCGGCCTCGTCGCCGTGGCACCCCGCCTGCAGGGAACGGGTACCGGCCGCGAACTCATGGAGCGCGCGCACGCCGTCCTCGAGGGACTCCGCGTCCCGTACGGCTTCCTCGGCGCCGGCGAGAACCGCATCCCGTTCTACGCGAAGCTCGGCTGGCACGAGTTCCCCGACGCGGTGGGCACCTTCTCGGCGTTCACCGCCGAGGGCGCCGGCATCTCGAACACCGAGCAGGGCGGCTGGATGGTGCGGCCGGTGGCCGAGGCACTCGAAGACTGGCCGGCCGGAGACATCTGGCTGAACGGCCAGCAGGTCTAGCGGCTCCTGCGCAGCAGGACGACAAGTGCGCACGCGCCCGCGTGTGCACTTGTCGGCAAGGCGCGGAGGTGCTCGAGACGCACCCAACAGACGGACGGGAGGCACGGTGCCAGCTGGCACCGTGCCTCCCGTCCGTCTCGTGGGGACCGGGGACTACGCCTCGACCGCGACCTTCTCCGGGTCCTCGTTGGATCCCGGCGCGCTCGGCGCGACCGCGGCGCGCACGCGCGCACCCAGGTCGGCGTCGACGTTGGTCCAGTACTGGAACACCCGCTCGCGCAGGTCGTCGCGCGTCACCTTCGAGACGTGCCCGGCGATGTTGCCGACGAGCCGCTCGCGGGCCGCGTCGTCGAGGACCTCGCGGACGAGGGTCCCCGCCTGACCGAAGTCGTCGTCCTCCGGGTGGAGCGTCGCGGCGGAACGCTGCAGCGCGCCGTCGGACTCCCAGCCGGGGACGTCGTCCGTCGCGTTCGGGTCGGCGTGTGCACCACCGAGGGAGTTCGGTGCGTAGACCGGGACCTCGGACTGCTGGAAGTCGAAGCGCATGCCGCCGTCCTTCGAGTACGAGTGGACCTCGTTCTTCGGGGCGTTCACCGGCAGCTGCGCGTGGTTCGTGCCGACGCGGTAGCGGTGCGCGTCCGCGTAGCTGAAGATGCGGGCGAGGAGCATCTTGTCGGGGCTGGCCGCGATGCCGGGGACGAAGTTCGACGGTGCGAAGGTCGCCTGTTCGATCTGGGCGAAGTAGTTCTCCGGGTTGCGGTTGAGCTCCATCGTGCCGACCTCGATGAGCGGGTAGTCGCCCTTCGGCCACACCTTCGTCAAGTCGAACGGGTTGAAGCGGTAGCTCGCGGCGTCCTCGTAGGGCATGACCTGCACCTTGAGGGTCCAGCGCGGGTTGTCGCCGCGCTCGATCGCCTCGTGGAGGTCGCGGATGTGGAAGTCCGCGTCCTCGCCGGCGATGCGGTCGGCGTCCTCCTGCGTGAGGGTCTTGTGGCCCTGCTGGGTCTGGAAGTGGTACTTCACCCAGAAGCGCTCGCCCTCGGCGTTGATCCACTGGTAGGTGTGCGAGCCGAAGCCGTCCATGTTCCGCCACGACGCCGGCAGACCGCGGTCGCCCATGAGCCACGTCACCTGGTGCGCCGACTCCGGCGACAGGGTCCAGAAGTCCCACTGCATGTCGTGGTCGCGGAGGTGCGAGCCCGGCAGGCGCTTCTGCGAGCGGATGAAGTCGGGGAACTTGATGCCGTCGCGGATGAAGAAGACGGGGGTGTTGTTGCCGACGAGGTCGTAGTTGCCGTCCTCGGTGTAGAACTTCAGCGCGAAGCCACGGGGGTCGCGCCAGGTGTCCGGGGATCCCTGCTCACCGGCGACGCTCGAGAAGCGCGCGAGCATCTCGGTCTGCTTGCCCGGCTGCAGGAAGGCCGCACGGGTGAAGCGGCTGATGTCCTGCGTGACGGTGAAGGTACCGAAGGCGCCGCCGCCCTTCGCGTGGACGACGCGCTCCGGGATGCGCTCGCGGTTGAACTGGGCGAGCTTCTCGACCAGGTAGTGGTCGTGCAGCGCGAGGGGGCCGTCGGCGCCGACACCCATGGAGTGCTGGTCGCTCGAGACGGGCGCGCCGCTGTTGGTCGTGGTCGTGGGGGTGCCGGTCGGCGTGTTCTCTTCGGACACGGTTCCTCCTTGGTGGAACGGTTGATTCGGTCAGGGATGCTCGGGTTGTCTGTGGGGCGGGTAGACCGCATGTCGCGTGCTGCGCAGGCCGCTCGCGGGGTCAGGGCACGACGGACGTGGCGTCGTCACGCTCGGCCGCTGCGCACCGCTCGCAGATCCCCCAGTAGGTGACCTCTGCGGTGGTGACGGCGAAGCCGTGCGTGTCGGACGGCGTCAGGCACGGCGAGTGCCCGACGGCGCAGTCGACGTCCTCGATCGCGCCGCACATGGTGCACACGATGTGGTGGTGGTTGTCACCGGTGCGCCGCTCGTAGCGCGCAGGGCTCCCCGCCGGCTCGATGCGACGGACGAGTCCGACGCCGGTGAGCGCCGCGAGCACGCCGTAGACCGCCTGGTGGCTCGTCGTGGGCAACTCGGCGGTCAGCGCCGTGACGATGTCGTCCGCGGTGGCGTGCGGCATCGTGGCGGTGGCACGGAGGACCGCGAGTCGCGGCGTCGTGACGCGCAGACCGGCGTCGCGGAGCAGGTCGGCATCGACGTCCATCACGAACCCTTCTTTTGCAGCGGTCAAGACAAGGACCACTGTACAACGAGTTCTCGCGGATGGTCACCAGCCAGACACACATTCCCGCACCGGAATACGATGTGTCACGGTTTGGTCGCGATCACCTGGAACGGGCCTGGGAGTCGCTGATCCGCCGGTAGCGTCCCGGCATGTCCACTCAGCAGGCACTGACCAGCGTGGACGTCCGGGGGATCATCGCGAAGCGTGACCTGGTCGTCGACCTCATCCGGACGGCATGTGTCGTCCTCGTCGTCTTCGTGCACGTCACGATGGTCGGGGTCGCGGCCGACGACGCCGGCATCCGGGTCACGAGCCCACTCCAGGAACTCGACTGGTACGTCGCGGCGACCTGGATCGGCCAGGTGATGCCGCTGTTCTTCGTCGTCGGCGGGTTCGCGAGCGCCGTCGGCTGGCGGAGCACCGTCGAGCGGGGTGGGGGTCCTCGCGACTACGTGGCCACGCGGCTCGTGCGGTTGTTCCGCCCGGCGATCCCGCTCTTCCTCGTGCTGGCGATCGGGCTGGGCACCGCGACGCTGCTCGGCACCCCGCGGGACCTGCTGGCGGAGGTCGCGTTCGGCATCGGCTCGCCGCTCTGGTTCCTCGCCGCGTACGGCATCACCCAGTGCTGCGTCCCACTGATGGCACGGCTGCACGAGCGGGCACCGTGGGCGACGCTCGCCGGACTCCTCGTCCTCGCGGCCGCGGTCGACGGCGTCCGACTGGCCACCGGGGTCGCCGACGTCGGGCTCCTCAACCTCGGCCCGGTGTGGCTCTTCGCGCAGCAGCTCGGGTTCCTGTGGGCCGACGGGTGGTTCGCCCGACGCTCGAAGGTGCTGCTGCTCGGCGTCGCCGCGGCCGTCTACGCGGTGCTCGTCCCGATGACCTCGCTCGGACTCTGGGCGCCCGACATGCTTCAGGACCTCAACCCGCCGATGCTGCCGCTGGCGTTCCTGGCGATCGCGCAGGCCTGCCTCGTCCAGCTCGTGCACGCGCCGCTCACCCGGCTGATGCGCACCCGGGCGGCGCAGGGCACCGTCTTCGTGCTCGGGCGCGACGGCATGGCGATCTACCTCTGGCACCTGCCGCTGTTCATCGCACTGAACGGGATCGCCCTGTTCATCGGCGTGCCGTTCCCCGACCCGGGATCGGCGACGTGGTGGGCGACCCGGGCGATCGCACTCGTCGTGGTGCTCGCCGCCGCACTCGGGGTCGCCAGGGGCCTCCGCCGGTTCGACCACCCGCTCCCCCGGCTGGTCCCCGGTTCGGACCGTCCCGCGTGGCCCGTGATCGCCCTGGCCGTGCTCTGCACGATCGGACCGGCGTTCGCGGTCATGCAGCTGCACCTGTCGTTCTGGCTCGCCGCCGTCGGCGCGGTGCTGATCCCGATGGGGGTGTGGTGCCTGTCGCGGACGGTCCCCGCCGTCGGGGTCCGGCGTATCTGAACCGGTTCTCACCGCATCCGACCGTCCGTGCCGGACGACCGGGTCGAGGATGATCCTGCAGCGCGATCCGCAGGAGGCACCCCACGCCGTCACCGTCCGAGTTCTGGAGCACCTGGCAGTTCGACCCGTTCGCCGCCGCGCTCATCGTCGTCGCGGCGGTCTCGTACGGCTGGGGGGTCGTCACCGCTCGGCGACGCGGCACACGCTGGCCCTGGTGGCGGACGCTGTCGTTCGCGGCGGCACTGGTGCTGTTCGGCATCCTGCAGTTCGGCATCGTCGGCAAGTACGACCAGACGCTCCGATGGGCGTTCGTGCTGCGGCTGGCGCTGCTGTTCTTCGCGGTCCCGACGTTCGCCGCATTCGCAGCGCCGCTCGCGCTGCTCCGGACGGGAGGCCCGGCTCACCTCGCCCACGCAGCCTCCGTGGTCATGGGGTCGCGTCCGGTGCGCGTGCTCGGCAACGCGATCGTCTCGCCGTTGGTCGCGCTGGCGCTCTTCTGCGTGCTGCTCACCCCGTTGTCCGCGGTGATCCGCACATCCCCGGTGTGGGCGGTCGCGATCACGGTGCTCGTGCCGATGCTGGGGTTCGGCCTGCTGGCACCGCTGTCCGAGGCGGGAGCGCTGCGCTCCTCCACCTTCGTGACGGCGGAGTTCCTGCTGGCGTTCGTGGAGCTCATGCTCGACGCGATCCCGGGCATCGTCATGCGGATCACCGACCACGTGCTCGATCGAGCGACCGTGATGGCATCGGGTCCGGCGTGGTTCCCGTCGCCGCTCCGCGATCAGCACCTGGCCGGCGACCTGCTCTGGTTCATCGCGGAGATCGCCGACATCCCGGTGCTCATCTCGCTGTTCGTGCGGTGGCAGCGCACCGATCGCCGCGAGGCCCGCGCCGTCGACGCGCTCTCCGACGAGGAGATGGACGAGCTCACGCGGGCGCACTTGTCGCGGCGGGGCTGAGGTGGCGCGGGCGCTCCCGACGCTCGCCCCTCCCCCTGCCGACTCGCCCCCTGCCCTGCCGACTCGCCCCTCCCCCTGCCGACTCGGAACGACGACGTCGCTGTCGTACGACAACGACTTTGTCGCAACCCCGCGTGCGCAACTGTTGCGCACGCGTGGGAGCGACAGAACCGAGGTCGTACGACAGCGATCCTGTCGTTCGGGGTCGGGCGGACTCGGGGTCGGGAGGGTCTGCACACGCACGACGGAGCCCCCGACCGCTGGGCGATCGGGGGCTCTCGGTCGTGCGGGTCAGGCGCCGGCGTGACGACCGTGGTGGTCGGTCGAGGCCAGCTCCTCTTCCGGGCTGGTCGGCGCGGGAGCCGCTGCGTGCGAACCGTGCACGGCGACCGGCTCGGCCCCGTGCTCGGGCTGCGTCGCGACCGCACCGGTCTGGGCCCACGCCACGGTCTGCTTCGGCTTGCCGAGGAACAGCGCCGCGACGATCGCGACCACGAGGACCGCGGCCGGCAGGATGAGCGACTGGCCCATCGCCTTCGAGAACGGGTCGAGCAGGAACGACGGCAGCGTGCCGACCTGCTGCTCGGCGCCGCCCGCCGATGCCCCGCCCGACTGTGCCGGGAAGTTCGCCGTGATGCGGGCCTCGATCAGCGCGGCGATGCCTGCGGAACCGAGCACTGCGCCGATCTGCCGGGTGGTGTTGTAGACGCCGGAGCCGGCACCGGCCAGGCGCGGCGAGAGGTTGCGCGTCGCGGAGACGGACAGCGGCCCCCACATGCAGGCGTTCGCGATGCCGAGGAGCGCGCTCGGCAGCAGGATGACCTGCCACCCGGCGTTCGCGGCGACGAGTCCGGCGAACCAGAACAGCCCGCCGGAGAAGCACGCGAGACCGAACGCCGCGACCCAGCGCGGGTTCCAGCGGTTCAGGTTCTTACCGACGAGCGGGGCGAACGCCGCGGAGATCACGGCCATCGGGACGAGGAGCAGGGCCGCCTGGGTGGGGCTGAACTGCTTGACGTCCTGCGCCCACAGCATGAGCGGCAGCGCGAACGAGGAGATCGCGACGCCGACCGCGGTGATGGCGATGTTCGCGAGCGTGAAGTTGCGGTCCTTGAAGAGCCCGAGGGGCAGCAGCGGCTCGGACTTCTGCACTCCCTGCCAGACGACGAAGGCCGCGAGCACGACGATGCCGGCGATGATCAGCGACCAGACCGAGATCGGACCGGTGATGGTGCCCCAGTCGTAGGTCTCGCCTTCCTGGATGCCGAAGACGAGCAGGAACATGCCGACCGCGGAGAGCACGATCCCGAGCACGTCGAAGCGGTGCTGGTGTCGGTCGAACGAGGGCACGAGACGCTGTGCGAGGACGAAGGCCACGACGCCGACGGGGACGTTCACGAAGAAGATCCACTCCCAGCCGAACCCGTCGACGAGCAGGCCGCCCGCGATCGGTCCGACGAGCGAGGCGATGCCGGCGGTCGCACCCCAGAGGCCCATGGCCGCGCCGCGGTTCTGCGGCGGGAACATGCGCGTGATGACGGACATGGTCTGCGGCGTCATCATCGCGGCGCCGAGCCCCTGCACGACGCGGGCGACGATCAGCATCTCGATCGAGCCGGACAGGCCGCACCAGAGGCTGGCGAGCGTGAACACGACGAGACCGGTCTGGTAGAGCACCTTCGGGCCGAAGCGGTCACCCAGGCGGCCGGTGATCAGCAGCGGCACGGCGTAGGCGAGCAGGTACGCGCTCGTCACCCAGATGACGGCGTTGATGTCGGCGTCGAGCTTCGCGGCGATGGTGGGGGTCGCGACGGAGACGATGGTCGAGTCGACGAGGATCATGAAGAACCCGACGACGAGGGCCCAGAGCGCTGGCCAGGGCTTCTTCTCGGTCGTGGGCGGGTTCGTTGCGGTGGTCATGCGGAGGGTTCCTTGCTGTGGGGGGAAGTCGTGTCGTCGGGATGGGCCGGGCCGTCCCAGGGGATGTCACCGCTCGCGATGCGTTCGACGGTGGCGGAGAGCCACTCGATCTGCGCGGTGAGCATGGCATGGACGTACGACACGTCCAGCCAGTAGCGCTCTGCCAGTTCACGTCCGTGGACGCGGGCGAGTGCCGTGTCGATGTCGTCGCGCTCGCGTTCGAGGGCGACGACACGGGCCCGCACGGCATCGACCGCCTCCGGGACCGGGAGGTTCTCGAGCTCGGCGAGCGCGAGGTGGAACTCCGGGTACTCGTCCGCGGGTTCCGCCACCATCTGCCGGAGTGCTTCGGCGAGCGCGGTGCGGCCGGCGTCGGTGATGGCGTACGTGGTGCGCTCTGGTCGGTTGCCCTCGCGCTCGGTCCCGACGGCCTCGGCGTAGCCGAGGTCGGTCAGCCGACCGACCTGGTGGTACAGGGTGCCTGGCCGGACCTTCACGTTCCGCTCGTCACCGCGGAAGGTCATGGTCTGGAACATCTCGTAGGGGTGCATCGGCCCCTCGTTGAGGAGTCCGAGCGCGGCGAACGCGAGCGGCGTGAGCGACGGCATCCGAGCCTCCAGTCGGTGTTCCATGCGGACTATTCGACTTGGAATATACGCCTTGGAGGAGTTCTCCACAACCCGGTCCGGCGCGCCGCGCGCGCCGCATAGACTGGTCGGGTCCCACCCGACCCCCCGTGCTGGAGTGAACACGTGCCAACGATCGTCGTCGAGGTCATGCCGAAGGCCGAGATCCTCGACCCCCAGGGCAAGGCGGTGGGCAACGCCCTCGCCCGCCTCGGCAAGAACGACCTCACCAACGTCCGCATCGGCAAGCGATTCGAGGTGACCGTCGACGGCCCCGTCGACGACGCCAAGCTCGCCGAGGTCCGCGAGATCGCGGCCGACATCTTCTCGAACGCCGTGATCGAGGACGTCGTCTCGGTCAGTGTCACCGAGAGCACCGTCGCCGAGACCACCGTCGCCGGCGCGGAGTGACCTCCATGCGCATCGGTGTCATCACGTTCCCCGGTTCGCTCGACGACCGCGACGCCCAGCGCGCGGTCCGTCTCGCCGGAGCCGACCCCGTCGCGCTCTGGCACGGCGACCACGACCTGCAGGGCGTCGACGCCATCGTGCTCCCAGGCGGGTTCTCGTACGGCGACTACCTCCGTGCCGGCGCGATCGCGGCGAAGGCCCCGATCATGGCCGAGGTCATCGACGCCGCCGGCAAGGGCATGCCAGTGCTCGGCATCTGCAACGGGTTCCAGATGCTCGCAGAGGCCCGCCTGGTCCCCGGCGCGCACACGCGCAACGCGCACCAGCAGTTCATCCGTCGCGACCAGAAGCTCCGCGTCGAGAACGCGGACACCGCGTGGACGTCCGGCTTCGCCGCACAGCAGGAGATCACCATCCCGCTGAAGAACGCCGACGGGCGCTTCGTCGCCGACGCCGACGAGATCAAGCGCATCGAGGACAACGGCCAGGTCGTGTTCCGCTACGTCGGCGTGAACCCGAACGGGTCGATCGACGACATCGCGGGCGTCTCCAACGAGCGTGGCAACGTCGTCGGCCTGATGCCCCACCCCGAGCACGCGACGGAGCCCGGCTTCGGCCCGGACACCCCCGCGGCGATGGCCTCCGGCACGGACGGCCTCACCTTCTTCACCTCCGTGATCGAGTCGACGCTCGTCAAGTGACGGCACCGACCGACGTGACCGACTCCACTGCAGCAGGGAACGACAACACCGTGACGACCTTCGTGCGCCCCAAGCCCGACACCGTCCAGGACGCCGCCGCGACGCCGGACAAGGACCAGCCGTACGAGGCCCTCGGGCTCAAGGCGGACGAGTACGCCAAGATCCGCGAGATCCTCGGCCGCCGCCCCACCTCTGGTGAGCTGGCGATGTACTCCGTGATGTGGTCGGAGCACTGCTCGTACAAGTCGAGCAAGAACTACCTCCGGCAGTTCGGCAAGAAGGTCACGCCGGAGATGACCAAGAACCTGATGGTCGGCATGGGCGAGAACGCCGGTGTCGTCGACGTGGGCAACGGCTGGGCGGTGACCTTCAAGGTCGAGTCGCACAACCACCCCTCCTACGTGGAGCCCTACCAGGGCGCGGCCACGGGTGTCGGCGGCATCGTCCGCGACATCATCTCGATGGGTGCCCGTCCGGTCGCCGTGATGGACCAGCTCCGCTTCGGTGCCATCGAGCACGAGGACACGGCGCGCGTCGTGCACGGCGTCGTCGGTGGCATCTCGTTCTACGGCAACTGCCTGGGCCTGCCGAACATCGGCGGCGAGACCTACTTCGACGCCGTGTACCAGGGCAACCCGCTCGTCAACGCCCTCGCGGTCGGCGTCCTCCGGCACGAGGACCTGCACCTCGCGAACGCCTCGGGTGCCGGCAACAAGGTCGTCCTCTTCGGTGCCCGCACCGGTGGCGACGGCATCGGCGGCGCGTCGATCCTCGCCTCCGACACCTTCACCGAGGGCGGCCCGACCAAGCGTCCGGCGGTCCAGGTGGGCGACCCCTTCGCCGAGAAGGTCCTCATCGAGTGCTGCCTCGAGCTGTTCCAGAAGGAGCTCGTCGAGGGCATCCAGGACCTCGGCGCCGCGGGCATCTCGTGCGCCACGTCCGAACTCGCCAGCAACGGCGACGGCGGCATGCACATCTCGCTCGACGACGTCCTGCTCCGCGACCCCACGCTCACGGCAGAGGAGATCCTCATGTCGGAGAGCCAGGAGCGCATGATGGCGGTCGTCACCCCCGAGAAGCTCGACGCCTTCCTGGCGGTCGTGGACAAGTGGGAGGTCGAGACCAGCGTCCTCGGCGAGGTCACCGGCACGGGGCGTCTCGTCATCGACTGGCAGGGGCAGGAGATCGTCAACGTCGACCCGCGCACCGTCGCCGTCGACGGCCCGGTCTACGACCGCCCGGTCGCCTACCCGACGTGGATCGACGCGCTCCAGGCCGACTCGGCGTCCGCGCTCGACCGCCCGGACACCGGCCCCGCGATCAAGGCCCAGTTCCTGCAGCTCCTCGGCTCGCCGAACCTGTCCTCGAAGAACTGGGTCACCAACCAGTACGACACCTACGTGCTGGGCAACACCGCGCTCTCCTTCCCCGACGACGGCGGCATGATCCGCGTCGACGAGGAGACCGGGCTCGGCGTGGCCGTCGCGACGGACGCCAACGGCCGCTACTGCCAGCTCGACCCGAAGCAGGGCGCCCGCCTGGCCCTCGCCGAGGCGTACCGGAACGTCGCGGTCACCGGCGCGGTCCCGGCCGCCGTCACCGACTGCCTGAACTTCGGCTCCCCGGAGAACCCCGAGGTCATGTGGCAGTTCTCCGAGGCGGTGGAGGGCCTGGCGGACGGCTGCATGGAGCTCGGCATCCCGGTCACCGGCGGCAACGTCTCGTTCTACAACCAGACCGGCACCACCCCGATCCACCCGACCCCGGTCGTCGGTGTCCTCGGGGTCATCGACGACGTCGCCAAGCGCGTCCCGTCCGGCTGGCAGGACGACGGCCACAACATCTACCTGCTCGGCACCACGAGCCTCGAGCTCGACGGCTCGGCCTGGGCCGGCACGGTGCACGGACACCTCGGCGGGCGTCCCCCCGCGGTCGACCTCGGCCGCGAGAAGGCCCTCGCCGAGCTGCTCCGCGCCGCCTCGGACGAGCAGCTGCTCACGAGCGCGCACGACCTGGCGGACGGCGGCCTCGGCCAGTCGCTCGCCGAGTCGGTGCTCCGCTTCGGCGTCGGCGCCCGGGTCGTGCTCGACGAGCTCGAGAGTCGTGACGGTGTCGACACCGCGACGGCACTGTTCTCGGAGTCGACCGGTCGTGTCATCGTGACCGTCCGGCGGGAGGACGACGTCCGCTTCCAGGGTCTCTGCAACGGCCGGGGCTTCCCGGTCCTGCGCATCGGCGTGACCGACGGCACCTCCCAGGCGCTCGAGGTCCAGGGCGCGTTCGAGGCTTCCGTGGACGAGCTCCGCGGCACGCACGGCGCGACCCTGCCGACCCGGTTCGGCGACGTGATCGAGGAGACCGTGACCGAGGGCGTCCTGGGCCGCGGCCCGCTGGCGTCCGACGGCACCTTCTCGCCGCGCACCGACGGCTGAGCAGCAGCGTGAGCACCGAGAACGGGAACCGGATCGTCACGCTGCCCTTCGCCGAGCTCGTCGACCGGTTCGGCCCCGTGCCGGACGGCATCGAGCTTGACGTGTGGGACGTCGAAGCGCCGTACCCGCGCGCGGACGAGGTCGCCATCACGTTCCTGCCGTTCTACTTCCAGGGACGGCACCGGTGGCAGTACGTCCACGACCTGCCGAACCTCGAACTGCTGCAGCTGCCGAGCGCCGGGTACGAGCACGCCGTGCCGCACGTGCCCGGCCACGCCCTGCTGGCGAACGGTCGCGGGATCCACGACGACGAGACGGCAGAGCTCGCGGTCGGCCTGGCCCTGACGTCGCTGCGGGACATCGGGCAGTTCCAGTTCGACCGCGCGAACGGCGTCTGGGACGCTCGACAGACGCGGTCGTTGGCGGATCGACGCGTGACGGTCGTCGGCTACGGCGCCATCGGCAGCGCGATCGCGACCCGGTTCGAGGCGTTCAGGACCGACGTCACGGTGGTCGCCCGCACCGCCCGCGAGCAGGACGGCCGGCAGGTGCACCCCTTCGGCGAACTGCCGGAGATCGCCAGGACGACCGACGTCCTCGTGCTCATCGCCCCGCTCACCGACGAGACCGAACGGCTCGTCAACGCCGACCTGCTCGCGGCGCTGCCGGACGGTGCGCTCGTGGTCAACGTGGCACGTGGCAAGGTCGTCGACACCGACGCACTGGTCGCGGAGCTCACGAGCGGTCGACTGTCCGCCGGACTCGACGTCACCGACCCCGAGCCGCTCCCCGAGGGGCACGCGCTCTGGACGACGCCGAACACGGTCCTGACGCCGCACGTCGGTGGCAACACGGACCTCAGCGTGCCGCGGTCGATCGAGCTCATGCGCCGTCAGGTGGCAGCACTGGCCGAGGGCCGCACGTTCGAGAACCTCATCGAGGTCTGAAGCGCGGAGCGACCGCTACAGCGGGACGATGCAGGCGGGGCTGCCGACGGCGATCTGACCGGCGGGCTCCCCCACCACGCCGTCATCGCCGAGCGGGAGGACGGCGATCGCGTCGGACATCTGGTTGGCGACGAGCAGGTACCCGGGCACCAGTGCGAAGTGTCGCGGCCAGACACCGCCGCACGACCCTGATCCCACGACGGACAGGCCCCCGTCCGCCGCGGAGAGCGTGACGATCAGGTCACGCCCGCGGACGGCGACGAACACGAGACCGGCCTCGTCGACCTCGATGTGGCTGAGGAGCGACTCCCCCACGGTCCCCTCGAACGTCGGGGCCGATGCGATCACCCGGAACGCCCCTGATTCGTCACGGCGCAGGCGGTGCACCCTGCCGTCGAGCTCGCCGGCGACGATGAGGTCACCGCCGTACCAGGCCATGTGGCGCGGGCCGACGCCGGGCGCCACGTGGTGCACCCGCACCAGATCCAGCGAAAGCGACAGCGACAGCGACGCAGACGACGACCCGGCCGAAGCCCCAGGGGCCCCCACCCGGAACTCGTGCAGGGCGTCCCCGCCGAGATCAGCGACGAGCAGTGTCCCATCCGGCGTCGCGACCGACTGGTGGGCGTGCGGCCCCTCCTGCCGGTCCTCGACGGGCCCCGTGACGTCGGGCAGCACCGCGGTCACGACGGCAGCGGACGGCACCACGACGGTGTCACCCGCCCCGTGCACCGCCGTCCCGACGACCCCGTCGCTCGCGAGCACGGACGCGGCGAGCGACTCGGCCGCGGCCAGGGACACCGCGGTCACGGTGCCGGAGACGTAGTTCGTGACGACGAGCGCACCGGACGGGTCGACCCGCACGTGGCACGGCGCATCGCCACCGGACGGCGCGTCCCAGAGGTGTTCGAGCGCGCTGCCGGTGCGACGGAACGCACTGACGGAGCCGTCGGCGGTCTCGGACACGGCGTAGACACGGTCACCCGAGACGGCGAGGAAGGACGGGTCGTCGAGCACGGCGACGGTCGACGCCGCCCCGGACTCGACGAACGAGATCCCGGTCGCGGTACCACCCCCTGTCGCCGTGTAGGAGCCGACGAGCATCGGCGGGAGGGCAGGGAGCGTCACGCTTCTCCCTCGGCGATCTGCTCGTGGTGGTGGATGACCTCGGCCACGATGAAGTTCAGGAACTTCTCCGCGAAGGCCGGGTCGAGGTGCGACTCCGCAGCGAGCGACCGCAGGCGTGCGACCTGGATCTGCTCGCGCGCCGGGTCGGCCGGCGGCATGCCGGCGCTGGCCTTGAGGTACCCGACGCGCTGCGTGTACTTGAAGCGCTCGGCGAGCATGTGGATGACGGCGGCGTCGATGTTGTCGATGCTCTGCCGGATGCTCTGCAGTTCAGCCACGGCCGCTTCGTCGTACTCGCTCATGTCCAGAGCCTAACGGCCGGACCCTGGCCACCAGGTGTCGGTTACGTCGGGAGCGCGAAGCCTGGGACAATGAAGTCCATGTCGGTGCTCCTCGTCATCTCGAGTGTGTTCGCAGTCCTCGCAGGGCTGGTGCACGTGTACATCTTCTTCCTCGAGTCGGTGGCGTGGACCAGCCCCCGCGTGCGGAAGATCTTCGGCATCGCGTCCGACTCCGAAGCCCGGGCGACCAGGTCCCTCGCGTTCAACCAGGGCTTCTACAACCTGTTCCTGGCGATCGGCGCGATCCTCGGTGTCGTCTTCGCGTTCACGGGCAACCGCGCGACGGGCTGGACGCTCATCGTGTTCGCGACCGCGAGCATGCTCGGCGCCGCGGTGGTCCTCGTCGGTACCGGCCGCCGCTACCTCAACTCCGCGTTCGTGCAGGGGGCCTTCCCGCTCATCGCCCTGCTCTTCGCGTTCCTCGGCTCGATGTTCGCGGGCTGATCCCGGCAGCACCGGTCCGGCAGACCGCCGGCCGCAACGCACTGGAGGCCCGACTCGCCACGTGCAGACCGGATGCGGTCCTGCAGATGGTGAGTCGGGCCTCCAGTCGGTTCGGCGGCGTCAGCCCAGCTTGGACTCGAACTGGTCCGGCAGGCGCTTGAGCGCCCACTCGATCGCTGCGGTGGTCCCCATCGAGAACGCCGACGACACGTCCTTGTCGTCGAAGACGATGTAGTGACCGGCCTCGACCGACGGCACCTTCTGGAACAGCGGGTCGGACTCGGCAGCGGAGGCCTCGACGTAGATCGGCAGGATCACGGTCAGGTCGGCGTCGAGCAGGTCGAGGTTCTCGTTCGACAGGTGCACCGAGAACTCCTTGCCGGCTTCCTTGTCGATGCGGGACGGGATCGTGAAGCCGAGCTCCTGCATGAACTGCGCACGGCTGTCGGCCGACGCGTAGGCGCCGAAGCCCTCGGACGTGTACGCACCGATGACGGCGGTCTTGCCCGCGAAGTCCGGGTGGGCCTTGCGCGCGGCGGCGTAGGCGGAGTCGACGCCGGCGAGCAGCTTCTTGCCCTCGGCCTCCTTGCCGAGCGCCTTCGCGATCATCGTGGTCTGCTGCTTCGTCGATGCCAGGTAGTTCGACGCCCCCTTCGGGATCGCGACGGTCGGCGCGATCGCGGACAGCTTGTCGTAGCGGTCCTTGTCGCCGGAGGACTTCACGTCGAGGATCACGTCCGGCTTGAGCTTGAGGATGTCCTCGTAGCTCGGCTCGAGCGTGTTGATGATCTTCGGGGACTTGTCGTACGCACCCTTGAGCCACGGCCCGACACCGTCGCCTCCGAACGCCAGCCAGTCGCTCGCGCCGACGGGCTGCACACCGAGTTCGAGCGCCGTCTCCGCGTCACCCCAGCCGAGGGCGACGACGCGCTTCGGCTGGGACTTGATGGTCGTCGTGCCGAGCCCGGTCGTGATCGACACCGGGAAGGCGCCGTCGCCGGACGAGCCGGAGGAGGACGAGTCGGACGGGCTGCCGCCAGCGCATCCGGCGAGGACGAGAGCGGCGGCCACGACGGCACCGGCCGCGGCGAGCACGCGACGGAAGCGCTGCTTGGGGAGGGAGGATCGGATCACGTAGGTAAGGCTACCCTAATACCGCGCGACACTAGGCTGGCGATGTGGCTCTCTCGTTCCCCGACCCCGCTCGCACGCACCTCGCCGTGCTCGGCTCGCCGATCGCGCACTCCCTCTCGCCCACGTTGCACACAGCGGCCTACGACGTGCTCGGGGTGCCGTTCACGTACGGGAGGCACGAGGTCGCCTCCGGCGGACTGGACGCGTTCGTCGCGGGGCTGGGGGCGGAGCAGCGCGGGCTCAGCCTGACGATGCCGCTGAAGCGCGAAGTCCTGCCGATGCTCGATCGCACGACGGCGCTCGTCGACGAGCTCGGGGTGGCGAACACCCTGGCGTTCCGGGACGAGGGCGGCCGGGTCGTCCGCGCGGGTGCGAACACCGACGTCGAGGGGATCGTCCGCCCGGTCGAGGCGCTCGGGCACGTTCCCGGCGAGGCCACGATCCTCGGTGGCGGTGCCACCGCTGCGAGTGCGCTCACCGCGTCGTTGCGACTCGGCGCCCGGCTCGTCCGGGTGTTCCTCCGCGACACGACGAAGGCACGGGACCTCGTGGGCCTCGCCACGCGACTCGGCGTCTCGCTCGAGGTCCATCCCCTGGCGGACCTCGAGCAGGCGGGACCGCTCGGCTTCGTCGTGTCCACGCTCCCGGGTGGTGCCGCGGATTCGTTGCCGCTCGTCCCGTCCGGCCCCGATGCGCTGCTGTTCGACGTGGCGTACGAGCCGTGGCCGACCGCTGCCGCGTCGCGCTGGGAGGCAGCAGGTGGTCGCGTGCTGAACGGCCTCGACATGCTGACCGAGCAGGCCATCGGCCAGATCCGGTTCTTCCTGACCGGGGACGAGGACGAGCTCCTGCCGTCCGAGGCACTCGTCCGGCGTGCGATGCGCGTGTCCGTCGGCCTGCCGGAGACGATCGGCGCCTGAGGGCCCGGGCCGTCAGGACGCCCGGGAGCGCGCCTCGGCGTCGAGCAGCGCGACCGACACGTCCCACAGGCGGTCGGCGTCACGCGTGTCGAGCGCCCACGGCAGCACCCCGTACAGCCCGTCCTGTACGGCGTCGACCACGGCTGCCTCGTGGCAGTCCTCGAAGTACCGACCCGTCACATCAGCCAGCTCGGGTGCCGTCGCGAGCAGCACCGAGGTCGCCGCGCCCTGCTCCGGGGTCTTCACGACGTCCGCGGCGGCGATCTTCGTGGCAGCCAGGACGTCCGGGTCCCAGTGCTTCTGCAGCCCGGTCCAGATGCCACCGGGCATGCAGGAGTTCGCGGTGATGCCGTCCGCCGCCCAGCGGAGGCCGACACCGACCGCGAACAGCGCGTTCGCCGTCTTCGACTGGGCGTACGCGAGGCCGGGCTCGTAAGGCCGACGACGGAAGAAGAGGTCGTCGAACACCACGGGTGAGGAGCCGTGACCGCTCGAGGACACCGAGACGATGCGCGCCGCGCCTGCCGCCGCCAAGGCATCGTGCAGCCCGAGCGCGAGGGCGAAGTGGCCGAGGTGGTTCGTGGCGAACTGCGACTCCCACCCGGCTGGCGTGTAGTCCTCCGGAGCGTCCATGATGCCGGCGTTGTTCACGAGGACGTCGAGCGGGCCGTCCCACGCCGCGGTGAACACCTCGATCGACGCCGGCTGGTCCAGGTGCAGCTCGGCGACCGCGGGGGCAGCCCGGGCGGTGGTGCTGGCGATGTCATCGGCGACGCGGCGCCCGGCCGCAACGTCGCGCACGGCCAACGTCACGGTGGCTCCGGCTCCGGCGAGCGCGCGGGCCGTCTCCACACCGATGCCCGAGGCAGCCCCGGTCACGATCGCGGTGCGGCCCGTCAGGTCGATCCCGTCGAGGACGTCGGCTGCCGTCGAGTGGGCGCCGAAGGCGGTGATGTCGCGGCGCATGGGGCTCCCTGTCAGGACGACACGACTCCGTCGAGGTAGAACCAGCGGCCCTGCTCACGGACGAAGTCGCTCGTCTCCTCGAGCGTGCCACGCTCGGTGCCGGTCCGCCACCACGCGCGGAACGTGACCTGTCCCCCGGAGTCGAACGGGCCTCCGTCCCGGGTCGACAGGATGTCGAGCCGTGTCCACCGCTGGTCCTCGTCGAGCTCCAGCGATGCCGGACGCGTGCTCGGGTGCCACGACAGGAGCAGGTACTCCGGCAGCCCGAGCGCGAACGCCGAGAAGCGCGAGCGCATGAGCCGCTCGGCCGTCGGTGCCGCGGCACCCGCATGCAGGGGTCCGCAGCACTCGCCGTACGGGTTGCCGCTCAGGCACGGGCAGCGCGAGGGCGCGTCCATGTCAGTCGACGAGGGAGAGCGTCACGGTGATGTTGCCGCGGGTGGCGTTCGAGTACGGGCAGATCTCGTGCGCCCGCTCCGCCAGTCGCTGCCGCGAGGCACGGTCGACCGCCGGCGCGTAGATGTCGAGCTCCACCGCGAGCCCGAACCCGCCGTTCCCGTTCCCGCCGATGCCGACCTCGGCCGAGACCTCGGCGTCCGTGGTGTCGAGCGACAGCTCGCGACCCGCCGCGTGCAGCGCCCCGAGGAAGCACGCAGCGTACCCGGCGGCGAAGAGCTGCTCCGGGTTGGTACCCTCGCCGCTGCCGCCCATCTCCTTCGGCGGACGGGTGTCCAGGTCGAGCCGGTCGTCCTCGCTGCGGACGTGGCCGTCGCGGCCGCCCCCGGAGGCGTGGGCGACGGCGGTGTAGACGATGTCGAGACTCATGGCAGCAGGTGACCGCTCCAGGCTGGACGATTCCTGACGAGCGGCTCCACTCCGGGGACCGCACCCGTCGAGCACGCGCCGACTCGGGCGTGTCCGAGCGATCCTCGGGGACACCGAGTAGAACGGACGGCGTGTTCCGACTCGGATGGCAGGCCTACCGCGCCCACTTCGATGACGCCGTGTCCGTCGTCAAGGTCCGTCGCGCGCTCGTGCTCGGTGCCGTCTCCACGGTCGTCGCCGCCGCGGTGATGACCGGGCTCGACCTCGCGTTCGACTGGACCGGGCCCGGCGCCGGTCGCGCGACGCTGGCTGTTGCGCTGCTGTCCCTCGGCGTCGGACTCGTCGCCATCGCCTGCTGCCCGATCGGCCGGCCGCTCGACCCCGCCGCGACGATCAACGGCCGGCAGGTCCGACCGGACACCGCTCGCACGGTCCGCGGCAGCGTCCAGCGGTACCTCGTTCGGACGATGCCCGCGATGCGGCCGGAGGACCGGGAGGCGGTGCTCACCGACACGCTGCTCTACCGCCGCGGCGTGATCAAGGACGTCACCCAGTGGACACCGCTCGTCGTCGGCGGGCTGCTCGCGAGCCTCGCCGCACTGCTGCTCGGGACGTTCTCCTGGTTCATCCCGGTCTGGTTCGTCGTCTACGCGAGCAACATCGTCACATGGCTCCACCGTCTGGGGCGGGCCGAGCGTGTACGGACGGTCGCCGAGACGCTCGCTCCGGTCCGCGAGCCCGCATGAGCCCGTCCTCCCTCGGGTGGTCCGTCTTCCGAGCGAACGTCGGTCGGGCGATCCCCGCGGAGCGCCGCCGCCGGATGGTGCTCGTCGGCGTGCTGACCGCCGTGGCCGCCGCCGCCGTGCTCGTCGTCGTCGGCTCGCTCGTCCCGTGGCCGAACGTCCACGGCCCGGCCGCCTGGGTCGGCGCAGTGCTGCTCGCCCTCGCTGCCGGTGCCGTCGGCGCGGCGGTCGTCCCGCTCCGACCCCGAGCGGCCGACGGCACGCGCCTGTACTGGTCGGGGTCGCAGATGGCGGCGCCGGAACCGATCGAGCGGTACTTCCGCGCGAAGAGCGCTCCGACGATCGACCCGCACGACCGGGACGACGTGCTCCGTGACGCCGAAGCGGTGCGCGCCGGGATGGTGCCCGAGGTGTTCCGCGGACTGGTCCTCGCTGCGGTGGCGGTGCTCGTGTTCGGGGCGCTCCTCCTGCTCCACGCTGCTTCGGTCTTCCCCGTCTGGCTCGGGATCCTCGTCGCAGCCCGGACCGTGGCGAACGTTATCAGGCTCGGCAGGGTGGAGCGGGCCAGGGCCCTCGCGGCGACCCTCCCCGACGTTCCTCCTGCGGCGACGCATTCCGTCGAGCGCCGACGCACCCCGAACGGCTCGAAGATCCGCCTCCCCGGCGACTGACGTCCGCGGGCGCACTGTCGGGGGCGCGGGGCAGACTGGGCGCATGTGTGGCCGCTTCGTCGTCTCCGACACCACCGCCGACCTGCTCCCCGAGCTCATCGGTGAACTCGCCGATCGCACCGAACACGTCGACGAGGACACGGGCGTCGTCGGCACCGGGCTCGTCCCGAGCTGGAACGTCGCCCCGACCGACCCGGTGTTCGCGGTCCGGCAGCGCCACGGCGAGCGCGAACTCCCGCAGATCAGCTGGGGCTTCGTGCCGAGCTGGGCGAAGGACTTCGTCAAGCAGCGCCCGAAGCCGATCAACGCCCGGATCGAGACCGTGGCGACGAGCGGGATGTTCAAGCGGGCGTTCGCCACGAACCGGTGCATCGTCCCCGCGCAGGGCTACTACGAGTGGGTCGTGCGCGAAGACGGCAAGGAACCCCACTTCGTGCACGAACCCGGCGGCGCGCTGGCGATGGCCGGCGTCGTGAGCGCCTGGCCGGACCCGACCAAGCCCGAGGGCGACCCGGACAAGTGGAAGCTCTCGCTGGCGATCATCACGCGGGACGCCCACGTGGCTCCTGGCGAGGTTCACGACCGCATGCCGGCGTTCCTCACGCCCGACGGCTACGACGACTGGCTCGGCGGCGACCTGCACACCGACGACCTGCTGTCCCTGCTCGACCACGAGTCGCTCGCGGTCGCGGCGGGCCTCGAGCAGTACGAGGTCTCGCGCACGGTCAACAGCGTGAAGAACAACGGCCCGGAGCTGATCGAGCCGGTCGCGTAGACACCGTCCCGAGCGCGAAACGCCCGCTCCATGCCGAGACGCCGCCGGATCCGGCGGCGTTTCGGTATGTCGGAGGCGCGGCGCCGGGATCGCGGCACACCGGGCAGACGGACAAGAGGCCCGGATCACGTCCGCCGTGTGGCGGGGGTGATCCGGGCCTCCTGTCCGGTCCTCGTCCTAGGCCTTGCGGGCCTGGCGGCGGACGATCAGCAGCACACCCGAGAGCAGGAGCGCGAGCGCTGCGAGCGACAGCCCGACCAGGCCGGTGGTGCCGGTGAAGGCGAGCTCGGCCGCGTGGACCTTCGCCGCGAGTCCGACCGGGTAGACCACGGTGATCGTCGCGAGGACCTGCTGGCCGTCGCTGTCGACGATGCTGTAGGCGACCTGCACGGTGCCGGTGAAGCCGTCCACCGGGGTGAAGACGACCTTGCCGTCCCGGATCGTCCAGGTGCCCTTGCCGTCGACCGTGATGCTGTCGACGAGCGCGCCCTTCGGGTCGACCAGGTGGAGGCTGCCGCGGTCGAACGTCGCTCCGCTGGTCGGCGTGTCGTTCGTGAGCGGGTCGATCGTCACCGGCTGGTTCGCCGTGCCGGTCGCCTTGTCGTCGGTCGCGACGGCGTGGGCGAGGACGGTGATGGTCGTCGTCACGGTGGTCGTCTGTCCGCTCTCGTCCGTCACGATGGCCGTGAAGGAGTCGACCCCGGTGAAGCCGGCGGCCGGGGTGTAGACCCAGGCGCCGTCCTTCTGCAGGGTGACGGTGCCGTGCGCGGGCTTCCGGTCGATCTTCGCCCAGAGCGCCACACCGTCCGAGCCAGCGAGCACACCGTGCGCACCGTCACGGCCGACCGCGGTGCCGGCGATGGTGGTCGCCTTGCCGTCCTTGGCCATGATGCCCACCGTGATGGTGACCGTCGCGCTGGTGCGCTGCCCCGATGCGTCCTGCACCGTGTAGGTGACGTGGTCGGTGCCGGAGAAACCGGCGGCCGGGGTGTAGACGAACGTGCCGTCGGCGGCGATCGTCACGGTGCCGTGCTCCGGGGTGCCGGAGCCGACGACCGTGAGCTTCGTGCCGTGGTCGTTGCCGAGGACGCCGGGGCCCTTGACGGTGACGGTCTTGCCGGCCGGGGTGCTGGTCTTGTCGTCTCCCACGGTCGGGGTGACCGTGATCGTCACGACTCCCGTGGCGGTGTTGCCGTCGGTGTCCGTCGCCGTGTAGGTGAAGGTGTCCGTGCCCGACCAGTCCTTCTTCGGCGTGTAGGTGTAGCCACCCTTCGCGCCGAGCTCGACGTCGCCGTGCGTCGGCTTCCGGTCGAGCGTCGCCGTGAGACCGGTTCCGAGGTCGTTGCCGAGGACGCCGTTCGCCGTGGTCACGGTGAGCGTGCCGTTCGTCGTGGTCGTCCCGGAGTCCGGCATGGCGACCGCACCGACGATCACGATGACCGTCGAGGTCGTCGTCTGGCCGCTGCTGTCGGTGGCCGTGTACGTGAACTCGTCCGTGCCGGAGAAGCCGGGGGCCGGCGTGTAGACGAGGCCGCCGTCGGTGCCGGTGGTCACGTCACCGTGCGCCGCGTCGCCGTGGCCGGTGACGGTGAGTCCGGAGCCGTTGTCGTTGGCCGTGAGCGTGGTGCTCGCGATCGGCAGCGGGGTGCCGGCCGGTGTCGTGACGAGGTCCTGCTTCGCGGTCGGCGACACGGTCACCGTGACCGTCGTGGGCTGCGTGCTGCCGCCGGTCGGGTCCTTCGCCGTGTAGGTGAACGTGTCCGTTCCGGAGAAGCCGTCCTTCGGCGTGTACGTCACCGTGCCGGGGCCGGTGATGACGACGGTCCCGTTCGTGCCGTTCGTGACGGTCGCCACCGTGAGCGTCGTGCCCGAGTCGTTCTTCGTGACCGGGACGTCGACCGGGGTGGAGGCCGGGGTCGAGGCGGTGTCGGCGACGCCCTTCGGCAGCACGGTGATCGTCACGGTGCCGGTCGTCGTGTTGCCGTCCTGGTCGGTGACGGTGTAGTCGAACGAGTCCGGACCGGAGTAGCCGGGCTTCGGCGTGTAGGTGTAGCCGCCCTTCTCACCGACGGTGGCGGCGCCGTGCTCCGGCTGCGTGTTGTCGGTGACCTCGAGGCCGGTGCCGTCGGAGTCCTTCAGGACGCCGTCCTCGTCGGAGACCGTGACGGGCTCGTCGGTGGTGGCCGAGCCGGTGCTCGCCGCGACGACCGGGGTGACCGTCACGGTGACGGTGCCGGTGCCCTTGTTGCCGTGGGCGTCGACGACCGTGTACGTGAAGGTGTCCGTGCCGGAGAACCCGGCGTGCGGCGTGTAGGTGACGGTGCCGTCGTCGGCGACCGAGAGGTCACCGTTGGCAGCGCCCTGGGCGCCGATGACCTGCAGGCCGTCGCCGTGGTCGTTCTTCGTCAGCTCGCCGGAGGTCACCGAGACGGGCTGGCCCGCCTTCGTCGAGATCGCGTCCTTCTCGGTGCCCGGGTCCACCGTGATGGTGACCGTGCCCGTGGAGGTCCGGCCGGAGCCGTCCGTCAGCGTGTACGTGAAGGTGTCGGTTCCGGAGAAGCCGTCGTGGGGCGTGTACGTGTACGACCCGTCGGTCGCGAGGTCGAGGTCGCCGTTCGTCGGCTTCTGGTCGACCGCGGCCTGCTTGCCCGTGCCCTTGTCGTTCGCGAGCACGCCGTCCTCCTTCGAGACGGTCAGGGTCTCGCCGGCCGTCGCGGTGGCGGTGTCCGGCGCGGCGGTCGGACCGACCACGATCGTGACGACGCCGGTGCTCTTCTGGCCGGAGGCGTCCGTGACCTCGTAGGTCACGGTGTCGGTGCCGGAGAAGCCGTCCTTCGGCGTGTAGGTGAGGGCACCGGTCGCCTGGTCGACGGACGCGTCACCGTTCTTCGTGCTGGTCGCACCCGTGACGTGGAGCGTCGTGCCGACGTCGTTGCGTGTCAGGTCCGCCGCCGGGATGGTCAGGGTTGCGCCGGCCTTGGTGGAGGCAGTGTCCGGGTTCGCGACGGGGGTCACCGAGACCGTCACGGTCGCCGGCTGCGTGGTGCGGCCGGGGCCGTCGGTCAACGTGTAGGTGAACGTGTCGGTGCCCGAGAAGCCGTCCTTCGGCGTGTACTGGACGGTGCCGTCCGGCTGGGCGACGGCGGTGCCGTTCGTGGGGGTCGTCACGACGGTGGTCGCGAGGTCCTTCCCGTGGTCGTTGTGCTGCACGTCGACCGTCACCGGGGTGTTCGCCGGCGTGGTCGCGGTGTCGTCGGTCGCGGTCGGGGTGACCGTGATCCGCACGGTGGCGGTCGTCAGGTTCCCGGCCTTGTCCGTCGCCGTGTAGGTGAAGGAGTCCGAGCCCGAGAAACCGTCGTTCGGGGTGTACGAGTACGTCCCCGTCGCCTTGTCCACGGTCAGCGTGCCGTTCGTCGGCGCGGTGGTGCTCGTGATGGTCAGGCCGGTCCCGAGGTCGTTGCCGAGCAGCCCGGTCTCGCGGGTGGTCGTGGTCGCCGTGGAGCCCGCGCCGACGGTGATGGTGTCGTCGACGGCCTTCGGCAGCACGGTCACCGTGACCGTCACGGTGTCGGACTTCCCCGCGCCGTTGCCATCGGTGACGGTGTAGTCGAAGGAGTCCTGGCCGGAGTACCCGCTGGTGGGCGTGTACGTGTACGAGCCGTCCGGGTTCACGGTGACGTCACCGTGCGCGGGCGTCGTGTTCCCGGTGACGACCAGGTCGGACCCGAGGTCGTTGCCGAGCAGACCGGGGGCGGTCGCGCTCGTCGAGGAGCCGGAGGTCGCGGTGATCGTCTCGGTCTTCGCCGTCGGCAGGACCGTGATCGTCACGGTGCCCGTGATGGTCGAGCCCGCGGTGTCCTTCGCCGTGTAGGTGAACGAGTCCCCGCCCGAGAAGCCAGCCTTGGGCGTGTACGAGTAGGTGCCGTCCGTGTTCAGCGTCAGGGTGCCGTTCGTCGGGTCGGTGTGGTTCGTGACCGTCAGGCCGGTGCCGCGGTCGTTGCCGAGGACGCCGGTCTGCTTCGTCGTGGTGGTCGCGGTCGAGCCGGCGTGCACGCTGAACGCGTCGTCGACGGCCTTCGGCGCGACGGTGATCGTCACGGTGCTCGTCGAGGTCCGGCCACCGCCGTCCGTCGCGGTGTAGGTGAACTGGTCCGTGCCGGAGAAGCCGTTGTTCGGGACGTACGAGAAGCTCCCGTCCTTCGCCGTCATCGTGAGCGTGCCGTTCGCGGGGTTGGTGTGGCTCGTGACCGAGAGGCCGTCGCCCGTGTCGTTCGCGAGGACACCGGGGGCCGCGACGTCGAGCTTCGTGTCGACCGGGGTGGAGTACGTGTCCGCCGCCGTCGCGACGTGAACGCGCTGCAGCACGTTGGCGAAGGTCACGACGACATCGGTGCCGTCGGAGGAGGTTGCGGCCGGGAAGGTGAAGGTCGCGGTGTTCCCCGTGCCCTTCGCGACCTCGGCGCCGCTGTTGACGTTCACCGCCCGCCACGTGGTGGCGTAGTTCGCCAGGTTCGTGGTACCCGCAGCGGTCTGTGTGACGGTGTAGTCCTTGCCCGGCGTGGTGAGCACGGCGCCGGCCTGCTGGTCCTGCACGCCGTTCTTCGAACCACTGGTGGTCGCGGTGGTGCCGCTGTTGGTCGAGGAGATGCCCCCGCCGGTGACGGCGAGGCCGAACTGGTCGCCGGAGTTCCACCGGTCGTCGACGCTCGAGGCGCCGGTCACGGTGTCGGCGTAGTTGCAGGTCGCGAGGTCGCTCGCACGGAAGGAGCCGTTGACCGCGACCTCACGGACCTTCTCGCCCGAGGTCGGGTCGAGCTGGAACAGCGTCGTCGTCAGGACCGAGGTGTCCGCCGGCGACGACGAGATGTACAGGTAGCCGTCGGACGAGAACGCGATGCCGGGGCTGTTCGTGCCGGTCGGCAGCGTCGCGATGGCCGTGGTGGTGAGCGTCGTCGTGCCTGCGGTGGTCGGGAGCGAGGTGGTGTTCACGCGGTAGACCGTGTCGGCCGCGACGACGAAGAGCAGGCCGCGCGAGCTGAACGCGAAGTCGCCGTTGCCGGACTTGATGCCGTTGGTCACACCGTTCCCGTTCATCGGGATCTGTCCGACCTGCCCGATGTTCTTGCCGGTCTTCGGGTCGTACGCGCCCAGCCACCCGGTGTTGCTGCCGTAGTAGTAGATGCCGGTGACCGGGTCGACCGCGCCGCGGATGATCGACCGGGTCGAGTCCGTCGCCACCGTCTTGGACACCTCGGCGGTGCCGCCGTTCGCCGGCGTGTACTCCTTGAGCGTGGCGCTCGAGTTGTTCGACGTCGCGTACATCTTCAGGCCCTCGCGGGAGATGCCGAGGCCGTTGTTCGCCTGAGTGCCGAGGGTCGTGACGTCCGCGGTCGTGCCGGCGGTGGAGGTGCCGGTCACGTCGATCGCGATGACCTTGCCGTCGCCGTTCGTGGCGTAGACCGTGTTCTGGTCGCACATGAACGCGCCGTTGGACGTCGCCGTCACCGCCGATGCGGGAGCCGCGCTGACGACTGCGGTGGTCGCAGTGATGCCCGCGCCCGCGAGGAGCGTGGCGCCGAGCATGGCGACGAGTCGGAGCCCCTGGCGGGCTCGGGGCACACGGGTGTCCTGGGGATGGCGCATCGGTCTCTTTCGGGTCGGGACGTGCTCGGCGGACGGACGCGCACCGGGCTCCGGTTGCGAGCTCGGGCGTCCTCCGCCGTCTCCGATCCTGGCAGTTCCCCGCATGCTGATGGGGACATCGCGGTCCCCAATAGGGGGGACCCTCCCCGAACTGGTGCCACGCAGCGGTCACGGTCCGGCACGGTAACGTCGGCCGACATGACCTCGGCATTCCGCACGGCGTCGGCGCGGACCTCGTTCGCCCGCGCGGTGCTGGCCGCCGGTACCGCGGTGCTGATCGCCCTGGCGTCCCTGCCGTGGGTCGCGACCGCGGCGGTGGAGGTGTTCCACGCGGTGGTGACGGTGCTCCGGGGAGCCGGACACGGCCTCCTGTCCGTGGAGGACGGCTTCGCCACGGCGATGGCCGTGACGGCGGTGACCATCCCGCTCCCCGCGCTCGTCGCCTCCGGGGTACCCACCGATGCCCGGCGGGCGACGGGCTGGGCTGCACTCGGATCGGTGGTGCTCGGTGGACTCCTGGCGCTCCGGTCCCCGGCTCCGGGTGCGACGTGGGTGTCGGTCGTGGTGGCGATCCTCGTCGGGCTGGCGCTCGGGTGGCTCGTGCTCGCCGCGATGCGGGCGCCGCTTGCGCCGGCGACGCCGCGCAGTCGTCGGGTCGCAGGGTGGGTGATCGGCGTCTACGGCGTCGGGGTGCTGATCGTGGGGTTCGCCGGCTCCCCGGTGGACGCGGGGGCGCATCCGCTCATCATCCGGGCGCTCGACGCTGCGCACCGGGTCGGCGTGCCGGACTGGTTCGGGTACGGGGCGCTCGAGTTCAGCGCGAACGTCGTCTTCTTCCTGCCGCTCGGGCTGCTCGTGGTGCTGCTCGTCGGTACGCGGCGGTGGTGGGTCGGCGCGGCGGCCGGGCTCGTCGTCAGCGCGTGCATCGAGACCGGGCAGGCGGTGTTCCTGCCTGCGCGGTTCGCGTCGCTGGACGACGTGCTGTCGAACACGAGTGGGGCGGTGATCGGGGCGCTGGTGGGGGTCGTGGTGCTCGGGTGGGGTGCGCGGCGTCGCGCTCGCTGAGGGCTGCCGCGCTGGGTGGCGGTGCCGGTCGCGCTGGGTGATGGTGCCGCCCGCGCTGGGTGGTGGTGCCGGCCGCGCTGGGCGGCGGTGCCGGCCGACTCGGAACGACGGACTCGTTGTCGTACGACAGCGACTCTGTCGCTGGCACGCGCGTGCAACTGTTGCAGGCGCGTTCGAATGACAGAACGACTGTCGTACGACATCGGCTCTGTCGCGTGCCCGGCCAGCGCCCGCACCGACTGCCGGCACCCGCACAACGAAGAACCCCCGGAGCCGAAGCTCCGGGGGTTCCGTCGCGCAGTACTGAAGGACTCAGGCAGCCGTGCGCTGGCGACGCACCGAGGTGCGCACCGCGAGGAGGCCACCGCCGAGGACGACGGCCCCACCAGCGACCCAGAGAGCCAGCGCGGAGATGGTGCCACCGGTGAAGGCGAGCGTGCCGTTGCCCGAGGCAGCGGTCGCAGCAGCGCCGTCAGCCGGGACGACAGTGAGCGCCGTCGTCGCGACGTTGCCCGACGTGGCGCCGGTCGCGGTGAGCGAGTAGGTACCCGAAGCGCCGGCCGGGAGCGTCACGCGGACGGTCGCGGCACCGGTCGAGGAAGCCACGTAGGTCTTGGAGACGGTCGTGGTCGGCAGCGCGCCGAGCGTGGCGGCGCCAGCACCCGTGACGGAGACCGTGACGGTCTCGTCCGCGATGAAGGAGCCAGCTGCGAAGCCGACGGTCGCGGTGCCACCGGCGACGGCGGAACCGGAGACCGAGACGTTCGACGCTGGGACGTAACCCGCAGCGTTGGCGGCGGCCGGCGTGGCGATCAGTGCCGCGGACGCGAGCACGATGGCAGCGATGATCTTCTTCATGAGGCTCCCCTGAGAACTGTGGCTTCGCGAGGACGATGCGGGTCTGCCCGGAACTCCATGCAGTCGCTATGGCGAAGTTGTCTCAACCTACCGGGTCTTCACAGTCAATTGCCACGTGTTTCGTATCGTTCACGTTAATTCCTGGTGTGCTCGTGACGTCGACAGGGGTGCGTGCTGCACTGGCCGGCCCGAGGAAGGACACTTTCAGGGTGGTACTTTCCCCAGGTGAGAGCAGGGTTTGGAACTGTGCGACGGGGTACTTGCCGTCCGTTGCGGTCTGTGGGGACGCAACCTTTCCGCCCTGAGAGGCCTGGACGTAGACACCCGAAGTGGGGGCGTACACGGCGACGTTTGTCCGGATCGCGCCGGGTGTGACGCCGTACTCTCCGCCGCCGGTCACGTACTCGGGCAGGCTCGTCGCCGCATCGGCCGGCGCGGTGTTCTTCAGCGTGACCTGGACGACCCACGTCGGACGGCCGTCCTTCCGGCACACCTGGCTGCCCAGTCCGACCGTCTTGTCGAGGTAGTAGTCCATCTTCGCGCCGGTCGCGTCATTGAGGTAGACGCCGAACCGCTGCGCGCTGGCGTCGCTCGTCGGGAGGTCGCCGGAGACGGCGGTGCCGTCGAGGAGCTTCTGCTCGTCCGCGTCGGCGCTCCACAACCGCAGGCGGTTCTCGTCGACACCCGCCGTGAGCGCGGCGATGACCGCCTTCGGGTCGAAGCCGCCCTCGGACACCCTCGAGAACACCGCGCTCGCTGCGGATGCGAAGAACGCGTCCTGCACGGCCGGATCCGGGTACTTGGCGTACGCCTCGCTCAGGAGGAGCTGGACGGCGTTGTCCGACGTCAAGGTGTCGCCGGTCGCGAGCTGAACCGGGCCCGTTGCTCGGAGGATGTACCCGAGCGTGACGGGGTCGATCGCGAGGACGCCGTCGACATCCTGCCCGAACTTCTGCTTCCACATCTCCTGCGCCAACGCTGCCGACGTGTCAAAGCGCGGCGTCAGCGTGACGTCCTGCATGTACTGCCCGGTGATCGCCCCGTAGAGGCCCTGCGTGTCGGTCGGCAGCGGCAGCACCGATCCCTCGTACGGGCCGAACGAGGAGCCGGCTGCTTGGTTCTGGAGCTCGATCGACCCGTCGTCGATGTGCAGCATGGCGACGGCACCGGGGATCCCGCCACCCGCTCGGAGCTCGGCGTTGTTCTGGAACAGCAGCAGGTAGTCCTTCGGGCCGCCCGCCCCGAGCATCGCCGGTGCCAGCTGGACGACGCGGTTCGCCGACTCCGCCTGGTCAGCTGCCGTCCGGAGGGCTTCACGGAGCTGCGCAACCGCATTGGCGACGGCTGACACCGTACCGCTGGCATCGACCTTCGACGCCGCTGCATTCGCCAGGTCGAGCGCCTTCGTGGCCCGCGCCACCGAGGGCTGGGCCCGAACCAACGGCTGCAGGTCGATCTTGCCGTTGCTCGGCTTGAACGCGTCCGTGTCCACGTCACCGAGCACCTTCGCGACCGGCATCACCGCGTCGTCCGCGACTCCCCCGACGATCGACGAGATCTGGCGCACGACGCGGAGGTTCGATCCGACGAGTGGGGTGAACTCCGACGCGCGCCACACCGGGTCCAAGGTGAGGGAGCGCGCGGAGTCCGCATGGTCGCGGAGCTCGGTCGCAGTCTTCTTCGCTGCGTCGACGTCGCCGCTCGTCAGCTGGGACTTGAGCGTGCCGACCAATTGAACTGACTGCTCGAGGTCGTTCTTCGCGAGCACGCCGCGTACTGCTACCCAGGCGACAGCGAGGATCAGCAGGACGACGAGCGTAACTAGGGTCCAGAGGACCGGGCGCGGACGGGACCTCCGCGAGGATGCTGCGCTGCGTCGCGACTCGGGGAGGTCGGACATGAGGGTCATCTTAAGGTTGACTCACGCCCGACCTACACCGCGTGTCTGATTCGCGCAGGTGTCCAGCGTTGGCGCGGTACCACTCACCAGCGCTGACGGAGTCTCCTTAGAGCCCCATGCCGCCAGTCCGGCCCGCTTCAGCGAGCTGGACCAGGACTTGGGCTCTGCGACGTGCTGTCCCCTTTCGGCGTGCCCCACGTCGCCTAGGCGTGGTAGCCGGCGACCAGCTCGATTGTCTCGATCGGGACGCCTGATCCGATCCTGACGTCTACCTCCACCGACCCGACACGATGCGCGATCAACGAACCGAGAACTGGAAAAACGCACATCGCGAGAGTGCTCTGTATGAGCAAGGGATCAGCTCGCCGGGTCGAGGCGCCCAGTTTCCCCTGTTGTCAGCTCACCAGCTTCCAATCGCCGCTTCGCTACGGCAGGCACACCTGCGTAAAGGGTATTCGGGCGACAGCTGGATGTCACGACACTTCCCGCGCCGATAACGCAGCCCTCTCCGATCTCCACGCCAGGCAACACTACCGAACCCGCGCCGATCCAAACTCCGTTCCCGATTGTGATCGGTGCCGCGCGATCGCAACCCGCCCGCCCGTGACTCGGACCTATCTCATGACTCGCGGTGATCAGCTGCGTACGATAGCCAATTGACACATTGTCGCCAATCGAAACTGGCGCGTTGAGGTCCACGAAGCATTCATAATTGATGAAAACATGTCGTCCCATAGTCAATCGCGAGTGTCCGTGTATTTTGAATCCAGCACAGATAGCGGAACCGTACTCCGCCACAACTCCAACTGACCTGAGCAAATGCACCCGGAGAGGGCGCGGTACAGCATAGCTAGAGAACAACGTGTTGCTGAGGACCTCGCGTGACCAAGTACGGGCATGCAACCCAATTGTACCCAAATTCATCAAAAACCTCCTTCTCAGCGACGACGCACGAAGCCACGCACAACCCGCGACATCAGCTTCCTACTCGCCGGGCTTGTGAGCAGCAGCGTCGCCCCAGCAAGAAGAAATGCTCCAATCGCGATTACTGCTCTCACCGCAGAATGCGGACTGTAAGCGCCAGCTGCGAGCAGCGTCAACAGCGTCCCCGCAACTACAACCGGGACGAACATCACCCGCATAAGTGACACAAATGAAACCGCTCTTGTAACCGGACTCTTCCGAATCGTGGAACTCATATAAATTAGTGCATACAAGCAGGCGGAAATCACATAGGCGACGACCACGCCAGTGATCCCATACGAACGGCCGAGCCACAAAATCAGAGCCAATGAAAACACCGCATCGAGCACCGGCTGCCAAAGTACGAAGCGCTGACTATTCGTCGCAACGATAGCCGCCTGTGCTGGCGTGAAGGACAAGCGCAACAACGCGGCAAAACTCATACCGCCGACCACCAGAACTAGCCGACGTAAGTCGAATTCAAGCGATGGCCCCGCAACGAGAGCCAACGCCGTAACCGTAACGCCTAGGCCCGAGAGCAAGACCGCGTCTAGATGGATGAAGTAATGCGTAAGGCGTCCAGATTCCTCGTTGTCGCCGGCAGTAGCCTGACGTCCGAGAACACTGAGCAATGGAGTTAACAGCGCATAGTTCACTCCGTTGATAGCCAAGAAGCACATGTTTCCAATACTGAAGACGGCTACGTTGTCAAAGTCGACTCGGCCAACGATGACCACGCCACTCCCGGTCGCAAACAATAGACAAATGTTCCAGAGCACCAATGGCGCCGAGTGCCGAAGAAGCGCCATACCATCCGCTGACGAGATAGCATCACTCGACCGTACCGGCAAATTCTCCGAGTCACTGCTGCCAGCGCTGAGGCGACGCAATGCTAGCCAAAGAAACATCGCCACCAAGACGAGGGGTAGTGAGTAACCAGCGGCGATCCAAGGGAGCGGGCCACTCCATGCGGCCACCACAACCGCCGAAATGAGAGAAACTGCGCGGGCGGACGCCATCAAGAATGAGGGTAGGGACGCTCTGCCAATACCGGCCCAATAAGCCGAGAGCACGTTGACCTGCAGTGAAGAAACCTGGCCAACGGCTATCAGAATAAGAGCCAGTTGCCCCTCGGCGACAAGATGATTCGGAATGCTCGGATATATGAACCGCAGAAGGAGCGCCGCAAGGAGCGTAGCGGCGACGCAGAACAGCCCGATGACAACCGAAATGCGTGACCCGCTTCGCGCGATCGCAAGAGCCCGAGCTCCTCTGCCAGCGCCGGAAGCACGAGCGACATTTGCCTGGACAGTTGCCTGCAAACCCATGTCGAGATAAATCACGTACGCGGCGAGCGAGAAGCACACCGCCCACACGCTGTACCGCCCGTCGGGAAGGAGCAGAACGAGGACGAGAGGTATGACAATATTTTCGGCGCTGCCTGACGCGGCACGCACCATGTTCGCTATCGCGTTTGACGCGAAAGAACCTGGTACTTGAGCAGTCGATGAGCCAGCCACACTATCGCCCCATTCGTTCAGTCGCCCTAGAACTCACAGCACTCAGAGCTTCCCTTTGGTCGCCCCAACCCGCAGCGGTTTCTGCCTGTCCATCAACAAACGCAATAAGGGCCGCCGCAACGACCAGTAGCGGAGTTAAGTGGCGTAGCGCCGAACCGTAATCAGGCTCAAACAAAGATTGAGTTACTAAAAACGCCGCCAGAAGCGCGGCACCCCGTTCGCCGAAAGAAGGTCCGCCTCGCGCCGGCAACTGTGAAGAACTGATGCCCCGGATCGCCAGCCCTACCGTGATCCAGATGACAGCAAAGAGGAGGGAGATCACCGCGTAATAGGCGCCACCAAGCGCCAATAGTGGAACTGGAACGATAAAACCGACAAACGCCGCAAGTAGGTTTAGGATTCCCCCAGGAATTGACCGAGAGTTCACAAGGGGAGAAATGACCGTTGCGGCATCCGCTATGCCTTCACGATCGACATTGACTACATCCCTGTAATGCGTCGCATCAATATGAAACACGAGTGGTAGAACGAGGCCCGCGATAACCAGTGTAACTATTGCACCGGCAACTGCCGCTGGGAGCTTCCTACGGGACCTGTGAAGAACTATGAGGAAGCCAATATATAGAGCGGCAATCAGTAACCAATACCCGCGAAATTCTATAGCGTACAGGACGGCTGATGCAATCAGCAGGATGTCTGCAAATCGACCCCTTCCACTGAGAAGAAAGACCAATACGACCGGCAGGACAAATACATCCTTCGAGTAGTAGCCGAGGTATACCGCGGCCATCAACATAGCCAGAACGAACGCCATCGTGACCCGAACGGTGGGCACCTTCACGAACCTGAATCGAGCGCACCAAATGATCGCGGCGCCGAAGCCGAATCCTAAAAGCGACGCGAGAGTTGGTAAGTCTGCAAGTCCAAAGAATCGGTATATTTCCGCGACGGATCGAAAGGAGTCATCGGCGACGACCACAGCGTATCCTCGTGCAACGTCTCGAATAAAGTCTCCGTCGAGAAAGAATCGAGACGGCAAGAAACTGTCGCGGAAGATCACAAGGACCATCCCGAAAAGGGTTGCAAATGTCATCGAGAAGTCAAGCACAAACCAATGAACTACAGAGACTTCGACGCCTCTGCGACGAAATAGCTGCGTTGAGCGCCTGCGAACGCTTGCACGCGGTTTTCCCTGGGGCTCAGTCATTGTCGCCGGAAATTTCCGCTGCGCATCTTCATGCCCGAGCTCTCCTTATTGAACTCATGTAGCACGAACAAAAGCAGAGTTAGGTATGGCAATTTCTTCATGAGCTCGACCACCTAGCTGGTACGCCCATCGCCGTCTTTCCTGCCGGTACGTCTCTAACCACCACAGCGTTCGCTCCAATCACGACATCGCGTCCTAGGACGACAGAACCGAGGATCTTTGCTCCAGCGCCAATAAACACGTCGTCGCCTATTGTGGGACCTCCACCGTCGCCCCGGCCGCCGATAGTCACTCCCTGCTGAATGATGGCGTTTCGCCCAATGGTACAGTCCGGCCCGATAACCACGCCGACTGGGTGAAAGAGGATCAATCCTGGTTCCACTGCGGATTGCCAAGCGATGTCTGCCCCAGTCATCGACTGATTGATCTGCTTGACAACATCCGCGAGCACCCCGAGTTTGCTGCTACCCAGCCACTGTGCCAGACGGAATCCCACGACGGACCTGAACCGGGCGGTCAGCAGGAGCCTCATGACGTTAGCAGCCGAGCGCTTTGAATCAAGGAGATTATGATCAATGTCCTGCCACACCGCCTCCAGCTTCACTTGGCGCGTCCAACTGCGAGCCACGCGTACTCGCCCGCGGGTTCGCCATCTCGGGCACGCTCAGGCCCCTGAGTTTCGGTCGCGCAGGTCATGATCGTCCTTTCAACTGAGTCACGGCGGAGGCCAGTTCGCGATACAGACTGGAGATTGCTTCTTTTTGAAGTCCAGGGGACATCTCGGCCAAGGCGTCGCGTGTGGCAACCGCATTTGACTCCAACTCCGAGTCCGAATCCAGGAGTTTGAGCACGGCTGCGGTCGCAGCTTCTACCGTATGAACTTGCTGGATCAGCGTCCCTTCGAACGCAGGAATTGCACGCACCAAAACCGGTAGGCCGCGCGCACTAGCATCGAGCACACTCAACGGGAACCCTTCCCAAGCCGCAGAGTGCAGATAAAGATCGCCTGCGTCGAGATAGTCGGAAAGGGTGCGTGGTTCGGCCCAACCGGTAATATCCACCTCAGCTTCGCTCAACACCTCCGACCAGGCGGACGATCCTCCTCCTATCCAAACGAATCGCACAGTCGGCCTTACAGCCCGCACTCGTGTAGCGACGGCTGCGAAGAACGAGGGGTCCTTCTGCGCGCTGAGCCGGCCGGCTGTCACCACAGTGCGGGTAGCGGTCGCCGAGCGTTGCTCCCGGGTCACCCCGTGCCTCAATGGGACCGTCTCGATCGAAGGCGTGTTCGGGACGAAGCGCCTCCTTGCCCGCGGAGAATAGCGCGCGGCGAGTCGTTCTTCGCGACGGGACAGTACGACTACCGTTTGTCGGCGCAAGCCGAGAATTCGTTCCGCAGCTGCGAACACTGCGCGCCTCGGACCTACGCTCATCTCAGTCGCGTAACAGTGTGGTTGATAAACGACTTCCGCATGGAGAGGGAGTAGTCGCGCGTATACTCCCGCCCAGCTCGAGTGAGCATGAACCACTTGGTGAGATCCCTCTCGGACTGCCTTTCGCAACTTCATAGATCTATTGAGGACTCCGCCAGTCAGCAAGGTCCTCGATGCGAAGTTGCGCGTCCACGACGCTTTCATGTCTGCACCGGATGCAAGGAGGTGATGAGAGTGCTCGGGCGCGGCATCCACCAAGCTCTGGATCGAACGGCTCACACCACCCTCGAAACACTCAGTGACATGGAGGATGTTCACGAACGGTCGCTTTCATATGCCTGACGCACTGCCTTCTGTACTTCGGACCAGGCCCAGGAGGCTGCGAAATCACTCGACGCCTTGCCTCTTATTCGGTCGAGTTCAGCTGGATTTTCAAGAAGTGCATTGATTGCCGCACTGATCGCTGAGGGCGTGGCGTCACGTGCTATGAGTGAAGGTGAGAGAGCGCTGACTAGTTCCGGATTGGCACCTACCGGCGTGACAAGGGCTGGCGTGCCCGAGGCAAGTGCTTCAGCTGTGGCCAGCCCGAAACCTTCGAGGTACTGTGTCGGCGTGACTGCGAGTGTCGCACGTCGATACTCCTCCGCGAGGTGTTCTTCGCTGATTCGGCCCAGGAGCACGACATGGTCTTGTACGCCAAGTGTATCGATGAGATCAACAATCGATTGACGGCGCGGACCCGCCCCTGCGATCCGCAGCTTGGTGTGGGGGTGCTTCGCGAGCACGGCAGGCATCGCCGACACGAGCTGCTCCACGCCCGTACGCTCAACCAGTCGGCGCGCTGTGAACAGTCGATATTGTGAGTCGGTACTGAGCACCTCTGATACCCGCCGAAAGCGCGCGACGTCGAGACCGCCTGGGATGAGGCGAAAGCGCTCATGCCGAACGCCCATCGATTTGGCTTCTGAACGTACGAAATCACTGAGAGTAATGACGACGTCGGCTCTGCTCAGCACTGTGCGCTCAAGTACTTTCATTACCTTTTCCGCGGCACGTTCGATGACTCGCGGTAAGGCATAGGACCCTTGTCGCTCCCCGGCAATCTCTTTGAACACGGGTGCGTGGAAGGTGTATGTAAAAGGCCGCCTGAACAGAACCAACGCAAGCGCAGGCACGGGGTAGTGCGCGTGGATACATGCCGAGCGCCCCCTCTCCCAGACGCCTGCTGCCTTCAGGGCGCGAACAATCTCCATTGTCACGAAGAATGGGTACTCGAGCGCAAACGTCGCGCGTCTTTTTGGCGGCGCTGAGTAGCGAAAAATGCGCACACCATCGGCGCCGACCTCAGTGCTTGGGTCGTCCTGAGCGCGACGCTTCGCGATTACGCTTACGTCGTTGCCTGCCTTGACTTGCTCAGCAGCCAACTCCCTCACGTAGCGCTCGAGTCCGCCTTGCTTGTCCGGGGCGACGACATTGGTGACGTGCACGATCTTCATGCGGGCTCCTGCCGTTGGAATTGACTGACGGTGGTTCGCGAACGCATCAGTAGGCTCCATCGCTCCGCATGACGGCACGCGCCGTCTTGAAGAGAATCACTAGATCTGCCGTCATCGACCAGTTCTCCACGTAAAACAGATCCAGCCGCACCGAATCCTCCCACGACAGGTCCGACCGCCCGCTCACCTGCCACAACCCGGTCAGCCCCGGCTTCACGAGGAATCTACGGTGCACATGCGAGTCATACCGCTCCGTCTCCCGCTGCAGCGGGGGACGGGGCCCGACGAGGGACATGGAGCCCGACAGCACGTTGTACAGCTGGGGCAGCTCGTCGAGGCTGAACCGCCGCATGAACATCCCGATGCGGGTCACCCGGGGGTCGTTTTTCATCTTGAAGAGCACGGCGTTCCCCTCGGCACGGTCGAGAGCACTGAGCTCCTGCAGCCGGGCTTCGGCGTCGATGACCATCGACCGGAACTTGATCATGTAGAAGTTCGTGCCGTTCAGGCCGACGCGCTCCTGCAGGAAGAGCACGGGCCCCGGAGAGGTCAGCTTCACCACGAGTGCCAGGACGAGGAACACCGGCGACAGGACGACCACCAGCACGCCGGCGACGAGGAGGTCGAACGATCGCTTCGCGTAGAGCTTCCGTCCCTCGTACGTCGGCGTCTCGACGTGGATCAGCGGCAACCCCTGCACCGGGCGCGTGTGGATCCGGGGACCGCCGATGTCCGTCAGGCTCGGGGCGACGACGAGGTGCTGCCGCCCGGGCTCGAGCGTCCAGCTGAGCTCCCGTACGCGCTCTGGCGGCAGGTCGTCTGCGCTGGTGATGACGACGGTGTCGGCGCCGCTCTCGACAAGCGCGTCTTGGATGCTGTCGAGCCCACCGAAACTGGTGATGCCGGTCGGTACGAGGGTTCCCACGGTTCCGGCCGTGACAGCAGCGCCGACGACTCGGTACCCGGCTTCGGGCGTCCGAGCGAGCTGCCCGGCGATGTGCAGGACGCTCGGCGTCGAACCGACGAGCAGCACCTTCGCGGAGTACCGACCGGACTGCCGCTGTGCGACGAGCCACTGCCGCCACATCCAGCGTGAGAGCAGCAGGACGATGATGCCGAGGGGGAATGCGATGAGGACGTATCCACGCGCGAGTTCGACGTGGAGCAAGAACGCCGCGATCGCGAGCAGCCCGAACACCCGGATGCTCGAGTCCGCCACAAGTCGATACTCAGCGCTGCCGAGTCCGATGACGCGATCACCACGGGTGTCGTAGAGCGCGAGTGCCGTCATCCAGACGACGATCACGAGCAGCGAGATGCCCGTGTAGCTCAGGCGCAGGTCGTTCGCGTTCGTCGCGAGGTTCGAGTCGATGCCGAGCCACGCGATCTGCACCCCGAAGACGACCCAGATCAGCACGAGCAGGTCCGTGAAGAGGACCCGGCGGCTGTAGACCCGGCGCCACTCCTCCGTCGACCGATCGCGAGTCTCGGTCCGGGCAGCCTGAGCGGTCATGCCGCACCCCCGCTCACCACGTGACACCACCGTCACCCGAGACCTGCACCGAGTCACCGGCCCACAACCACACGTGCTGGCCGCTCCTGGCAATGGTGATCGCACCGCTGGCATCGGCGTCGGCTGCACAGCCAACAGCCGTGGCCTCGGTGGTGGCGGTGACCTTCGCCGCAGGCATGCTCGCGATCTGCACGCCGTCGCACGACGCGATGCCGGTGCGGGCGAGCGTGTAGGTGTTGCCGGCGTCGGCGAGGGACCGGACGCCGTCGATCGGCGCAGCGACCCACGCTCCGGTGCCGGATCGCCACTGGACCTCGCCGTCGCAGGTGACGGCGGTCGTGTAGGTGCCCTCGAAGACCTCGATCGGGTCCGGGCAGGGTGCGTCGACAGTGCCGCTCTTCAGGAGGAGCCCGTCGGTCCCGATGGCGGCGCCGGCCGCTCCCTCCGTCCCGTCCTTCCACGTGGCGCCGTCGTCCGTGCTGGTGCGGACGGTGGGGGCGCAGTCGTCACCGGTGCCAGCGACGACGGCAACACCCGTGCTGCTGGCGCGGAGCGCCAGCACGGTGCTCACACCGTCACCGAGACCGACGGAGGTCCACGACTTCCCGCCGTCCACGGTGTGCTGCAGCACCGCCTCGTCACCGCCACAGGTCCCACTGGAGGCTCGCCATGCCTCCAGGCCGTTGGTGGCGGACAGCAGGTGGCGGCCGGGCGTGACCATCGCCGCGGTCCCGCTGGTGGCGGTGGGCTGCGGAGCAGCCGTGCCGGTCCCTGTCGGGATCGGGGTGCTGGAGAAGGTGGGGATCGGACCGGCCGTGCCGTTGGTCGCGGGCGCAGTGCGCGCGACGGCGAGACCGACCAGGACCACGTCGATCACCACGAGGGCGACGACGACGATCCCGACCCAGACGAGGGTGCGACGCGAGATCGCTCGGCCGAGGCTGCTGGGTCCTCGGCGCGGGCTCACGTGGAGACCACCCTCACCGCTCCGCCTTCCGGAGCGCTCCGACGCGACCGCGGCGAGCCTGCTTCGGGGGCTTCGGGGCGTCTCCCTCGTCGGTGCCGTACCCGTAGGCGTAGCCGTAGCGGCCGTAGCCGTAGGCGCCGGGTCCCTTGGTCGGCATCATCGTCATGACGAAGCCGGCGATCGGGGCGCCGACGTTCTGGAGCGACTGGACGGCGCCGGCGAGCTGGCCCTTCATGGTCCGGCCGGAGGCGACCACGACGATCGCGCCCGATGCCTTCTTCGACAGGATGGCGGCGTCGGTGACGGGCAGGAGCGGCGGGGCGTCGAAGAGGACGTAGTCGAACTGCGCCTCGAGACGCTCGATGAGCATGCTCATCGCTTGCGATCCGAGGAGTTCGGACGGGTTCGGCGGGATCTCGCCGGCCGGCAGGACGACCAGGTTGCCGCGGCCCCACGGGACGGCGACGTCCTCGAGTGCGGCGCGGCCGATGAGGACGTCCGTCAGACCGGCGCCGCCTTCCAGGTCCATGTACTGGGCGACGCGCGGACGGCGCAGGTCGGCGTCGATGAGGATGACCTTGTAGCCGGCGCTGTCGAGGGCGATCGCGAGGTTCGCGACGGTGGTGCTCTTGCCCTCGGACTGGACGGACGAGGTCATCACGAAGGTGCGGGCGTCGCTGCCGATGTCGACGAACTGCAGGTTGGTGCGGAGCGTGCGGAAGGACTCGGCGCGGGGGCTGCGCGGGTCGACCTGCACGATGAGCGGCCGCTCCGATGCCTTGTTGTCGAAGGCGATGCCACCGACGATCGGCTTGTCGCTGATCTTCTCGATGTCCGCCTCGGTGCGCACCCGGTTGTCGAGCGTTTCGCGCAGGACGGCGAGTCCGACACCGAGCGCCAGGCCGACGAGCAGGCCGAGGACGACGTTGACGGGCACGTTCGGGCTGATCGGGGTGCTCGGGACCTGGGCTTCCTTGACGCGGGTGAGCTTCACGGTGCTGGCGCCGTTCGCGTCGGTGGCCTCGATGTTCTGCACGACGTTCGTCAGGCTCTGCGAGGTCGCGTTCGCGATGTCGGCGGCCTGCACGGGGTCGGTCTCGTTGACGGTGATGGCGATGAGCGTGGTGTTCGTCGGGGCATCGGCGGTGACGAGCTTCGCGAGCTCGTCGGCGCTCATGTCGAGCTTCAGGCTCGAGATCACCGGCAGCAGGACGATCGGCGTCGTCACGAGGTTCGAGTAGGTCAGGACCCGCTGCTGCGTGAAGGTGTTGCCCTGCGCGAGGTCACTCGCGCTGCCGCTCGTCTGCGTGGAGACGAAGACCTGCGCCGAAGCGGAGTACACCGGCTGCTTGAGCACCGAGAAGCCGGCTGCCGCGGCGACGCCGACCAGCGCCAACACCAGGATGAGCACCCATCCCTTGCGCAGCACCGTGATGTAGTCGCGTAGTTCCACGCGCCTGCCTTCCCCGTGGGACGCCGGCCGCGCGGTCCCTCGCGCGAGCGAGCCGGGATTTTCCCAGCAATCGGCAGGGAAATACTGCCACACGGATGCGTCCGGCTCGGGTCGACGGGTGTCGGGTTGCGCACCGTGTCCTCTACGGTGATGCCATGCAGCCGTCGCCCGAGGTCCAGGCTCGCCCTCGGGACCGCGCGGTTCTCGTGGTGTTCGTGGCGATCGTGGTGGCGGTCGTGCTCGAACGGATCGTCGGCGGTGTCGCACGAACTGGGGGTCTGCCGGATCCGGTCGCGCAGGTGCTGGCGAGCGATCTCGCGGTGTGGGTGCCGCTCGTGGTCGGAGCGGTCGTCGCCCTGCGGCGGACGCGTGCTGTCCGCTCCCTGTTCCGGCTCGACCTCGCCGACGTGGTCGCGGCGATCGGCATCGTCGTCGTCTGCCGCGCCGTCGACGCAGTCATGTCCCTGTCCTTCTTCGGGACGACCGGACTCACCCCGGTTCCCACGCTCGGGCCACCCTCAGCGGCGCTCTTGCTCGTCGCGGCGATCGGCACCTGCGTCGTGAGCCCGATCATCGAAGAGGTCGTGTTCCGCGGGATCCTGCAGCGCCGACTCGCTGACGCGCTCACGCCGAGGACACGGTTCCTCGCGGTGATCGTGACGGCGTTCGTCTTCGCGATCGTGCACGTGCTGATCACCACCGGGGGATCGACGCTCGGTGGGTTCGAAGTGTTCGTGACCACGTTCCTGCTCGGGCTGCTCACGGGCACGTTGGTGGCGATGACGGACCGGATCGGCGGGGCGATCCTGGCGCACGCGGTGTTCAACGCCGTGGCGGTCGTCGCGACCTGGCCGCGCTGACCGATCCGGTCGCGATGCGGGCGTGCTGGCGCGCCCGCCCCACTCGCTCTGGGGGTGCTGCCACGCGACACCGCCACCTAGCGTTGATCGCGAGGACTCCGAACACCAGACGTGCCCCGAACCAGGGCACGACGGGCCCTCGGATCAGGGCAGCGAGCGGAGGCGACCCATGCACACGTTGAACCGACTCCTCGAACGCTGGTCCCTCACGCCGCTGACGAAGCAGGCTCCGCTCGCGCTGCTCGTCGCGATGGCGACGGTCCTGTCCCTGACGATCCCGCAGCTCACGGTGAGCGACGAGGGCGGGCTGTTCACCGCGATCGCGCTGACGATCGTCGCCACCCTCTGGTCCGCAGTGATCGGCGTCCGCGGCCGCTCGGTCCCCGCGTTGGTCAACGTCGTGCCGGCGATCGACTTCCTCGCGCTCGGGATGCTGCGGTGGTCCACCGGATCGTCCACGTCGGTGTTCACCGCGCTCGTGGTGCTCCCCGTGGTGTGGCTCGCCGCGCAGGAGGGTCGGCGCTTCATCCTGTACTCCGCGCTCGGCACGGCGGTCGTGATCTTGACGCCGTTCCTGTTCGGCGCCGGAGTGATCGACCCCACCACCGAGTTCGTCCGGCTCGGTGTCGTGCTGGTCGCGTACGGCACGCTCGCGATCGTGGTCAACCAGCTCAGCCGCCTGCACGGCGCGCAGCTCCGGCGGTCGCGCGACCGGGAGGCCGTGGTCCAGGCCGAGATCGAGCGGGCTGCCGAGATCCAGCGTTCACTGCTCCCCCGGTCGGTGGGGCAGGTTCCCGGGTACCGCGTGGCCGGGACGTGCCTGCCCGCCAAGAGCGTCGGCGGCGACTTCCTGGACTGGTACGAGACGGACGGCGGCCTCACGCTGACACTCGGCGACGTGATGGGCAAGGGCGTCGGTTCCGCGCTGCTCGCAGCCGCGGTCCGCGCCGTGCTGCGGAGCGCCCGTACCGAACCGGATCCCGCTGCTGCGGTGCACCGGGCGTCGCAGGGCCTCGCGATCGACCCGGACCGTGTGGAGACGACGGCCGGCTTCACGACGCTGTTCCACGCCCGGATCGACGGCGACGTGCTGCGGTGGGTCGACGCCGGCCACGGGCTGACGGTGATCGCACGACGGGACGGCTCGGCCGAGCGACTCGCGTCGTCGCATCTGCCGATCGGCCTGGGGCTCGACGAGGTGTGGACGGCGACGGAGACCCGACTCGGACCGGACGACGTGCTGGTGTGCATCAGCGACGGCGTGCTCGACCTGTTCGGCGGCGAACTCGACACGATCGACCGCGTCGCCGCGATCGCACGCGAGGACACGAGCCCCGGAGCGATCGTCGAGCGCCTCATCGCACTCGCCCGGTCGATGGACCACGACGACGACGTCACCGTGGTGGCGCTGCGACGAGATGCCGTCGCGGCGGCACCGGCGCTGACCGGCGCACCGGGACAGCTCGTCGGCGCGTAGCGACGGCTGGGCGGTCAGCTCGTGGTGGTTGCGGCTAGCGGGCCGCCCGGATGACGTCCGGCAGCACTCGGCTGAGGCGGTCGGCGAGTGCGACCTTGGCCTCGTCGAGCGTGCGGTAGTCCCCGACGTACTGCCCGAAGGTGTCGGACACGAAGTAGTGCGCGCCCTGCTGGTCGACGGTGCCGCCGTAGTACCCGCCGTAGTTCGCGGCCCACAGGCCGGTGTCCGGGCGCGACCAGATGATGCGCGCCTGGGTCGGGGTCGACGGCGTGACGACCTCGGCTTCGATCGCGGTGATGACCTCGATCGTCTCGGTGTCCAGCTTCGCCTCGGTGTCGGGGCGGTGGGACTCGGCGATGCTCATGGTTCCTTCCTCAGGACGTGCAGGGGGTGTGGTGCTCAGGGGGTGTGGTGTTCGGCTACTCGACCGGACGGATGACCGGCGGCAGCATGATGTGCAGCTGGTCGGCGAGGTGGCCCTGGGCGTCTTCGAGCGAGTCGAACTCGCCGACGACGAGGCCGAACGTGTCCGAGGCGACGTAGTGTCCGTCGCGCTTGTCGACCGATCCGCCAAAGTAGCCGCCGTAGTTGGCGATCCACTCGCCGGCGTCTTCCTGCGTCCAGGTGAGCTTGGCGCGAGCCGGCCGCGAGGCGCTGACGGTCTCGGCTTCGAGGACGGCGATCGTGTCGACGGTGTCGGTGTCGAGGGTCACGTCACGCTGCGTCTTCGTGCTGCTGTCGGTCATGCTCATCGCACTGCTCCTGTCACGTTCCGGGGTACATCCTGCGGTCCTCAAACCGTATGGCGTCGGACCCTCCCCTCGCCAGCGACCCCCGTCGATTCACGGGTTCTGTTCATACGGGCCATCGTGACTTCCCGGATTCGCGGGACAGTGCGACGCACTTCCGGGGTACACGTCCCCCACCGGGGTACTCGCGGAGCGGACAGTCCACCGAGTCAGCGGATCGGGCACGATCCCGTCGCCTGATCACGCATCATCGACGGACCGCCGGTACCGCTCGATCTCCGCATCGATCGTCCGCCGGGGGATGTACCGGTCCGCGAACACCGCGGTCGCCACCCCGAACGAGAGGACCACGATGCCGATCACCAGCCCGACCAGCGCACTGTCCCGCTGCCAGGTGTCCGGCCACAGCGCCGGGAGCACCAGACCGAGTCCGACGAACGTGGCGCTGTACGCAACCGTGACGAGCCACTGGGGCGCACGCCTCGGGAAGACCTGTCGAACCCGACGCTCGGCGACCACCACGAACACAGAGCCCGCGGCGACCGACGACATCGTCGGCAGCCACCGGCTCAACAGCCCCAACACGCCGAACGTGAGGACGATCCCGACCGCGCTCCACCACAGCCAGGCAGCGGTCCCGGCCTTGAACCTGAGACGCTCGGTCATCCGGCCATGCTCCCCACGTCTCGACGGTACGCCCCAGGGGTCATGCCGACCAGCGGGGAGAACTGCTCGATGCACTGGCTCGTCGTCGCCCACCCGCAGGCCGCCGCGGTGTCCGTCACCGACCACCCCTGCGCGAGCAGCACCAGCGCCCGGTGCACCCGGAGCTGCAGCCGCCACTGCCGGTACCCCATGCCCGTCTCGTCGCGGAACAGCCGGGTCAGGGTGCGCTCCCCCACGCCCGTCTCCCGCGCCAGGGCACCGAGCGACCATGCCACGGTCAGGTCGCGTTCCACGATCACCACGACGCGGCGCAGCCGCACGTCGTGCGCCTCCGGAAGGTGCAGCGGCTGCTCCGGCGCGGACGCGACCTCGTCCACGATGACCGCACGCAGGTGGGACCGCGCCGCCTCGGAACGCGGTGCCGACGCGGTGGCGGCGAGCAGGGCCTCCCGTGCGAGCGGGGTGACCGCCAGCACAGCAGGTCCGGACGGCAGGGACATGGCCGCGTCCGCCTCCAGGTACACGACCCGCATGTCGGTCACGCCGTGGGCCCGGTGCCGGTGCTCGGCGCCGGCCGGCACCCACGCGACGCGGTTGGGCGGGGCGATCCAGGCGCCGTCGTCGGTGATGAGCGACAGCACCCCGCTGGCGGCGTGCACCAGGTGGCCGCGGGTGTGGGTGTGGGAAGTCGTCGTCTCGGCGTGGTCGAAGAGGAACGCGGCCTCGGACCGGCCGTCGGTCAGGCGGTCGTCGATCTCGAAGTCCTCGAGGCGGCGGGTTTTCGACATCGAGCGGCAGTGTACGTGTTCCGAGCAGTGGGTGGAAGGTGGTCGGATGAGGACATGACCTCGACCGCCTCCGTCCCGCTCCCCGTGACCGTGCCTCCGCCCGTGCGGCGCCGGCGCGTGCTCGCCGCCTGGTACGTCGGGGCCGGGCTGCTGCTCATCGCGATCAACCTGCGCATGGGCGTCGCCTCGGTCGGGCCGGTGCTCACGGCGATCGAGCGGTCGCTCCACCTGACACCGTCGGCGGCGAGCCTGCTCACCACGATCCCGGTGTTCGCGTTCGGGGCGTTCGCCTTCCTGACGCCCGTGCTGACCAGGCGCGTCGGACTGCACCGGCTGCTCGGGCTGACGATGGCCGTCCTCGCGCTCGGCATCGCGCTCCGCTTCGAGCCGCAGGGGTGGGCGCTGTACGGCGGGACGGTGCTCGCGGGGGCGGCGATCGCGGTTGCGAACGTGCTCATGCCTGCGGCGATCAAGAGCGACTTCGCCCACCGCGTCGGGCTGATGATGGGGCTCTACTCGACGATGCTCTTCCTCAGCGCGGCAGTGGCGTCGGCATCGGTCGTGCCGCTCATGGTGGCGTTCGGCGGATCGTGGCGACCGGCGCTGGCGTTCTGGGCGCTCCCCGCCGTGCTGGCGTTCCTGGTGTGGCTGCCGCGTGCGCTGCAGAACCCGGGGCACGTGCGGGTCGCCGGACGGAACCGCGCGGCCGACGCCCCGTCCGAGGCCGGCGAGCCCCGGATGACGGCGCTCCTCCGCGACCCGGTGGCGATCGCCGTGACGGGGTTCATGGGGCTGCAGAGCCTGTCGTACTACGCGTTCCTGACCTGGGCGCCGACGGTGCTGCAGGACGCCGGCGTCTCCGCGCACACGGCGGGGCTGATGCTGGCGTACTCGAGCCTGCCCGGGATCCTCACGGGCATCGCGGGTCCGGCGATCGCCCGGCGCATCCGGCCCTCGTGGGTGCCCGTGCTCGTGGTCGTCGTGCTCTGCATGGCGGGGTTCGTCGGGCTCGCGGTCGCGCCCGCCGCCGGAGCATGGGTGTGGATGACGCTCCTCGGCCTCGGACAGGGCGGAGCGATCAGCCTGTCGCTCAGCTACATCGTGTGGCGCTCCCCGGACGCCAGGCACACGGCGCACGTGTCGACGATGGCGCAGGGCATCGGGTACCTGCTCGCGGGCCTCGGGCCGCTCGGGATCGGGCTGCTGCACACCGCGACGGGCGGGTGGACGGTGCCGATCGGGGTGCTGCTGGCCTTGCTCGTCGTCCAGGGGTTCGCCGGCGCTGCCGCCAGCCGCGACCGCCACGTGCTCGCCCGGGGCGCCGCGCCGGACGACCCCACCCGAGTCTCGCGCTGAGCGACACTCCTCGGGCTCGAAGCCGCGCGATGTGTCGCTCAGGCCGAGTCTCGCGCCCGGCCGCCCGGCCGCCCGCCCGCCCCTACGCGACCGCGCGCAAAGCGTCGGCGATCAGGGTGAGCGCCCGGTCGATCTCGTCGGCGACCCGGGCATGCGTCGACTCCGAGCGACGGTACGGGTCGTCGACGTCGTCGTCAGCGGGGTCGGCCGGCGGCGCGACGGTGCCGCGGAGCCGCGCGACCCGCTCGACGAGGGCTTGTGGCGAGTGCACATCGGCGAGGTCAGACGGCTCGAGCCCGTCGAGCACCCGCGCGAACTGCTTGATCGTGAACGCACGCTTCGCGGCTCGCGGCGCCAGGCGGACGACGTCGGCCCGGTGCGAGCGCTCGGCGGTCAGCACGAGGTCGGCGCCGGCGGCGATCGACTCCGTCAGGTAACGCGACCGATGCGCGGACGGGTCGCCGCCGAGCCGGACGGACTGCGCGGCGGCCGCACCGTCCATGGCCATGTCGTCCTGGGCGATTGTGCCGGCCGACTCGATGACGTACGACGACGCCACCGAGCCGAGCCGAGCCTCCAGGACCTGTGCGCCCAGCGGTGACCGACAGATGTTGCCGCTGCAGACGAACAGGACCCGCACGCTCACGCGTCGAGCAGGTCGTGCCGGACGACGATCGCGTCACGGCCGGGGCCGACGCCGATCGCCGAGATGCGCGCGCCGGACATCGCCTCGACCGCCAGGACGTACGCCTGGGCGTTCGCGGGGAGGTCCTCGAACGAACGGGCACCCGTGATGTCCTCGGTCCAGCCGGGGAAGTCCTCGTAGATCGGTTTCGCGTGGTGGAAGTCCGACTGCGAGACGGGGACCTCGTCCACGCGTTCGCCGTCGACCTCGTACGCGACGCACACGGGGATGGTCTCCAGCCCGGTCAGCACGTCGAGCTTCGTGAGCACGAAGTCCGTCACGCCGTTGATGCGCGCCGTGTACCGGGCGATCGGGGCGTCGTACCAGCCGCATCGACGCGGGCGGCCGGTGGTGGTGCCGAACTCGAAACCGTTCGCGCGGAGGAACTCCCCCGACTCGTCGAACAGCTCGGTCGGGAACGGCCCGGCGCCGACGCGGGTCGTGTACGCCTTGACGATGCCGATGACGCGCTGGATCTTGCCCGGGCCGATGCCGGAACCGGTCGCCGCGCCACCTGCGGTCGCCGACGAGGACGTGACGAACGGGTACGTGCCGTGGTCGACGTCGAGCATGGTCGCCTGACCGGCCTCGAACAGGACGGTCTCGCCCCGCTCGAGGGCACGGTGGATCTCGAGGGCCGTGTCCGCGACCATCGGGCGCAGGCGCTCGGCGAAGGACAGCAGCGACTCGACGACCTCTTCGGGGTCGATCGCGCGACGGTTGAAGACCTTCACCAGCAGGTGGTTCTTCTGGTCGAGGGCCGCTTCGACCTTCTGCCGCAGGATGTTCTCGTCGAAGATGTCCTGGATGCGGATGCCGACGCGGTTGATCTTGTCCGCGTAGCTCGGGCCGATGCCACGACCGGTGGTACCGATCTGCCGCTTGCCGAGGAAGCGCTCCGTCACCTTGTCGATGGTGCGGTGGTAGTGCGTGATGACGTGGGCGTTCGCCGAGACGCGGAGCTTCGAGACGTCGACGCCACGGGCCTTCAGTGCGTCGAGCTCCTGGAACAGGACCTCGAGGTCGACGACGACACCGTTGCCGATCACGGGCGTGACACCGGGGGTCAGGATGCCGGACGGCAGCAGGTGGAGCGCGTACTTCTCGCCCCCGACGACCACGGTGTGCCCGGCGTTGTTGCCGCCGTTGAACTTGACGACGTAGTCGATGCGGCTGCCGAGGAGGTCGGTCGCCTTCCCCTTGCCCTCGTCACCCCACTGGGCTCCGATGATGACTGCTGCGGGCATCTGGTTCTCCTCACGTTCGCGGAGGACCTCACGCGACCGTCGGGCCGGTGGTCCACCCGAGTCTATCGGACGGCCACTTCCGCGCTACCTGCGCCGAGGCGGCCGCCGGAACCGGAACCGGACGCAGCCGACGGCCGCAGCGACTGCGGCGACCACAGGAACGACCAGGAGGCACGGTGCCAGCTGGCACCGTGCCTCCCGTCGCTCTCATCCACGGCCGCGACCCGATCGCGTCCGCGCGTCTCTTCTGCCGGGGATCAGGACCGGAAGAAGTCTGCGTAACTGGGGTTCGTCATCGGGGCGTTGTGGCCCGGCTCGGCGAGCCGTTCGTTGACCATCGCCTGGATGACATCCGGCGGGGTCAGGCCACGACGGCGCCACTCGACGGGGTTCTGCCGGAGCTGCGACAACGTGTTCTGCATGGGGACAACCGTGCCACCGTTTCGCTAGTTTGTCTAACTACATATCCGCGACACGCATCTGAGGACATGGAAAGGGCCCGTGGAGGCGATCCACGAGCCCTTTCCGGTCCGGCTACTTGCGCGTCACCTTCGCGGTGGACGCCGAGGTCGCGGTGCCGTCCTGGTACCCCTTCGCCGTGGCGGTCACGCGGACCTGGAACGTGTGCCCCACGTCCGACGTGCCCAGCTTGATCTTCTTCGTGGTCGCACCCTCCACGACGGACCCGTCACGGAGCCACTGGTACGAGAACTTCACGCCCCGCGCGTTCCAGTCGCCGGGCCCGGCGGTCAGCTTCTTGCCGACCTTCGGTGTACCGGACACCGTGACCGCACTGCCCTCGCGGAGCGCCAGCTTCGGCGCAGCGACCGTCGCCGACACCGTGTCCACCTGGTCGCCGACCGCGTTGTGCAGGTGCAGCAGCAGCACGCTCGCGGACGAGGTGCCTGCGGAGCGGGTCACCGGGATCGAGCCGCTGTCCGGGAAGAGGACTCCCCCGAACGACAGCGCCGGTGCGGACGGGTCGAACGTCGCGGACTTCGTGTCGTCGACCACGTACGAGCCACTCGTCGCCAGTGCCGGTGCGTACGCCGACTCGGTGAGCACCGAGTAGTCGAACGCGCCGGTGACACCGATCGCCTCCTGCGAGACGGTCAGCACCTTCACCGCGCTGTCGAACGTGTTGACGTCCTGACCCGGGGCGCCCCCGTTCAGCGGCTGCGAGTCGAGCGTCGCACCGGTGGCGAGGTCGATCGTCGTCGCGAACGTGGCGTCCACCGTGGCCGACTTGGCGTCGTACACCAGGTAGTCCGGCGTGCCGTCACGGTCGGCGTCGATGAGCACCTCGACGTTGGTCACGGCGCCGGGGTTGGCGTCGGGACCGGTCGTCTGCACGCCGAACGCCAGCGTGCCGTCCGACGCGTTCGCGCCGTAGGCCCGGATGTCCGCCGCCTGGAGCGACTGCTTCGCCGAACCGTCCGGGAACGACTCCTGCGGGTCGGTCCCACCGAGGACGAACGGGGCCACGAGGGCTCCGGTCACACCGCGGCCGGCCAGGGCGATCGAGGACTCGGTCGAGTCGCTCTCGAAGGACACGTCCGAACCGTGCACGGCGCTCACGGGCTTCGGCGCGGCGTAGGTGCCGATCCGCAGCGGGTTGAACTTCTTGTCGGTCGGCGTGAACGTGACGAGACCGGTCGCAGCTGCGACGAACTCGCGCTGGTACCCGAGCGTCGTCGACTCCTGCGTCGGGTCGATGGTGCGCCCGACCTTCGTCGGGTCGGCGATCGTCATCGTCAGGGTGACGGTGGCGGTGCCGTGCGGCACGACCGTGACGCGCTGCTTGTCGATCGAGAACGCGACGCCGGACTGCGCGACGCGGGACTCGTAGGCCACGTCGTACGTGTGCGGCCGACCGTCGGTGTTCTTGATCTGCAGCGTGCGCTTCTCGGTGGTCGGCGAGGCGACCTCGACGACACCGAACGACGCCGTGACGAGCTGGTCGTTCTCGACGCTGCGCACCGTGGTGCCGGCGGTGACCGCCTGCAGCGCGTCGACACGACCGGTCCCCTGCCGCAGCAGGGTCGCGTTCCCGTCACCGTCCCGCACGTCGTGCGTCGCGGTGTTCATGATCGTCGCCTTGACGTCCGGTGCCGACCACGTCGGGTGCGACTCGAACGTCAGCGCGGCGATGCCCGCCACGTCCGGCGTCGCCATCGAGGTGCCGCTCATCGACATGCGTCCGTCACCGGTGCCGTTGGCCGCGGAGATCACGTTGACCCCGGGGCCGGCGACGTCCGGCTTGACGATGTCGTCGAACGACCCGTGGACACCACGGCTGGTGAACTGCGCGAGCGTGTTCACGGCGTCGGCGTCGGTCGCGAGCTGGAAGCCCTTGAGCTCGTCGGCGAACTTCACGTGCAGGGTCCCGGCCTGGGCAGCGGACTGGAGGCTCGCAGCACTGTCCGCCGTCAGCTCGGCACCCGGGATGGTCGCGTTCCCCGCGATCCCGCTGTCGAAGGTGTTGATCGTCCCGGCGAGCAGGACGCCGACTCCGCCGGCGGCCTGGACGTTGTTGAACCGGACACCGGAGCCGCACTCGAGCGCACCGTCCGTCCACTGCAGCCAGACGACCTTGCCCTTGATCTTCGCGGCCTCGTCCGCGCTGAAGGCAGCGCAGCCGTCCACGTTCGTGGTCGGGACGACGACGTCACCCTCGACCGGCAGCGTGCCCTGGTAGTTCTGCGAGTACTGCGCGCGGTAGGTCTTCGCGACGTCAGCGGGGGCGGTCGCCTGGACGCCGTCGTAGAGGCTCTGGCCCGTGGCGCTCGCGGCGACCGTCAGGGCTCCTTCGGCGTTGCCCGGCGATCCACCGATGTCGGTGAAGTCGTCGGCGTTGCCCGAGGCGATCACCGGCAGCACACCGCGGGCGGTGAGCGCGTCGATCTTGGCGTTGTCGGGGTCGTCCGGTGCACCGTAGTCGGAGCCGAGCGACAGGTTGAGGACGTTGATGTCCTTGCCTTCGGTCAGTGCCTGGCCGACCCAGTCGAGCGCGGCACCGGTCACGTCGGTCGAACCGCCGCCGTCACCGAAGACCTTGAGGGCGTAGAGCCCGGCCTCCGGTGCGGTGCCGGGGCCGATCCACATGTCCTGCACGGACTGCGTGGTCAGCTTCTCGTAGTCCCCCTCGAAGGTCTTCTTGTCGGCGTCGAGGCCGTACCCGGCGATGGTGCCGGAGACGTGGGTGCCGTGGTCGCCGCCCTTGCCGTCGATCGGGTTGTCGTCGGGCTTCGGCGTCGGGTCGTACGCCGGGGAGGCCGGGTCCGCGTTGTACGTGGGGCCGGCGAAGTCGTGGCCGCCGAGGAACTTCTTCGCGTCGAACCAGCTCGGGTCCGGGGCGCTCGAGCTCGCGAGCGCCTGCTCGTACGCCTCCGTCGTGCCGGGGCCGCCGAAGTCCGCCTGCGTGTAGTCGAGCCCGGTGTCGAGCACGGCGACGTTCACACCCTTGCCGGTGTGGCCGGTCTGCTGCCACGCGTCGAGGGCGCGGGTGTAGACGTCGCTCGCCGCGTTCTTCGGGCTGACGCCGTCGGCGCCGGGCTTGACGACGTCGGGGTCGACGCCGCTCGGGGCCGCGTCGGCGCTGTCGCTGACGGTCGGGTCGACGATCTTCTTCGGCGTGAGCGGGATGACGCTCTCGACGTCGGAGCGCTCGGCGACCTTGCGGAGCGCTGCCACGTCGGCCACGACGGCGACACCGGGGACGGTGTACTCGGTCGTGTAGAGCTCGGTCGCGTCGGCGTCGGCGGACTGCACGGCGTCGCGGACGTCCTCGGTCGTCGACTTGATCGCCGACAGCCGCTGCTTCGCGGCGCCCGACGGGCTCTTCGACTGCGTGAGGTCGCCGCCCTTCGCCTTGGCGTCCACGGCGAGCGCTCCCTCGCCGGTCGTCCGCACGAAGGCGGCGATCGTCGTCTGGGGCTTCGCGCTCCGCAGCGGTGCCGACAGCTTGAGGTCGGCCGATGCGACACCGGCCGGCGCGGCAGACGCCGTGCCACCGACGGCGAGACCGCCGCAGGCGAGGGCTCCGGCCGCGACGAGCGCGGTGACGACTCGGGTCATGCGTCTCGGGTTGGGGGTGTTCGGGTCCTGTGTTGCACGGTTCACTGGGCGCACTCCTGGCTCCGTCCGTGTTGCTTGGGAATTGCTCAGAAGCTATGTGCTGCTGCTCAGGTGCGGGAGTCGGCACTTTGGGGGACGTCCCCCGTTCGGGGGTACCCCTTCCTGCGATCTTGCACAGTGGTGTGCAAGTTATTACGATGGGTGACGTGACCAGTCCTGACGCTCCAGTCCGCGCTCCGCGCCGCGATGCGACCGAGAACCGGGCCGCACTGCTCGACGCCGCGAAGACCGCCCTGCAGCGGGACCCGAACGCCTCGATCGAGTCGATCGCGGCCGTCGCCGGGCTCTCCCGGCGTGCGGTCTACGGACATTTCCCCTCCCGCGACGACCTCGTCCGCGCCGTCGTGACCGCCGGGGCGTCCCGGATCGCCGCCGCGATGCCGACCTCCTCGGACCTCGGCGACCTGCCCCCCGCCGCTCGCATCGCCGCCATCGCGGTCACCCTCTGGTCAGAGGTCTCGCACGTCCGCTCGATGGCGCGCATCGCCGTCAGGAGCCCGTTCGGCGAGTCCGTCGCCGAGGTGTTCGCACCGCTCAGGGCCCAGGTCCGCGACGCCTGTGCGCTCGGGATCGCCGACGGCTCGATGCGCGACGACGTCGACGCCGCCACGCTCGGCCGGCTGGTCGAGGGGGCTTGCATCGCCGTCCTCGACGAAGCCACCCGCTCCGCCACCCCGGACGACGAGGGGCGCAGGATGGTCGTCATCTCGGCACTCGGGATGGCCGGCATCGACTGGCGCACCGCACTCCTCACCGAACCCATCAGCTCCGAAGAGGACCTCGCATGACCACGCTCGAGATCGACCACGCCGGCATCGGCGAGGAGCCCGGCGCGGCCCTCCCCGTCGTGTCCGCCGTCGCCGGACCGCACCGTCCGGGCATCGTCGCCGTCGAGACCGAGCAGGCGCCGGTCCTGGCGTCGCTCGTCGCCGGCGGCCGCATGAAGCCCGAGACCGGACGCGTGCTCGTCGACGGACACGACGACCCCGCGGCGATCCGACGGGCGTTCGCGCTCGTGGACACCCCCGGGATCGCCGAACCCTTCCCCGTGATGACGCTCCGCCGGATCGTGCGCGAAGAGCTCGCGTTCGCCGGGCGTCGTCCCTCCCGCGAGCACGTCGACACCGTGCTCGACGAACTCGGCATGACCGCGTACGCCGACACCCACGTGCAGCGCGTGCCGACCGACGTCCGCGTGCGGCTGCTCGTCGAGCTCGCACTGCTCCGCGACGGGGTCACCGGCCTCGTGATCACCTCCCCGGAACGCCACGGCGGCTCGGTCGAGGGCTGGTTCGCCGTCGTGCGGGACGTCGCGATGCGCGGCGTCACCGTCCTGCTCGTCACCTCGAAGGCCGCGGCGGCCGCCGCCGAGCGCCTCCTGGCGACCATCCCCGTGCCCGCTGAGGACACGGCCGTACCCGAAGGTCCCGATGACGCGACCAGCACCACCGGAGGCGAGCCGAGCCTCCCGTCGGAATCCCTGGAGACCCGCTCGTGACCACCACCTCGCTCATCCGCGCGGAACTCGCGCGACTCACCGCGACCCCGCTCGCACGCCTCGCGTTCATCGCGCTCATGGTCGTGCCGCTGCTCTACGGCGGCGCCTACCTGTGGGCGAACCGCGACCCCTACGCCAAGCTCGACCAGGTCCCGGCCGCGATCGTCAACCAGGACGCCGGTGCCACGCTCGACGGCGACACCGTGAACTACGGCAAGGACGTCACGAAGCGCGCCATCGACGGCGGCGACTTCAAGTGGTCGAAGACCTCCGCGGCGGACGCCCGCTCCGGCGTCCGCAACGGTACGTACGACTTCGTCGTGACGATCCCGCACGACTTCTCGGAATCCCTGGTGTCGGCGCAGTCGAACGACCCGAAGCGCGCAGAACTCGTGATGACGACGGCGGACACGAACTCGTACCTCGCCTCGACGATCGCGGAGCAGGCGGGCAAGACCATGCGCACCGCCGTTGCCGAGCAGGTCGGCAAGAAGGCCGCGAAGACGCTGCTCGTCGGGCTCGCCGACGTGCGCGACAGCCTCGGGGACGCGGTCGACGGCGCGGGGCAGCTCGCCTCCGGTGCCACCACGGCGTCGAACGGTGCTGACCAGCTCGCTTCCGGGACGTCGCAGCTGCGCTCCGGCGCGTCCCAGCTCGCGTCCGGCACCGCCTCGCTCCCCGCCCAGACGACGAAGCTGAACGACGGCGCGCAGCAGGTCGCATCCGGTGCGTCGACCCTGTCGTCCGGGCTGCAGTCGGCGAAGGAGCAGACTGCGGCGCTGCCGGCACAGACCGCGGCACTCGCGGACGGCGCCGCGAAGGTCGCTGCCGGCAACAAGACGCTGGCGGACGCCACCGATCCGGCGCTCGCGTTCCTCGACGACGTGTCCGCGCAGAAAGTCGTCGACGCGGTCGCTGCACGCGCAGCCGAGCAGGGCGTGACGATCACACCAGAGGTGCAGGCGGTCCTGGAGGCAGGGGTCCAGCAGCAGCTCGACGACCCGAAGGTGCAGGCCGACCTCACCACCGCGAAGACCCAACTCCAGAAGGTCGACCAGCTGCGGGACGGCTCGCAGCAGGTGTCCGACGGCGCGTCGCAGCTCGCTGCCGCAGCACCCACCCTGAGCTCCGGGATCGCGACCGCCGCTTCGGGTGCGTCGACGCTGTCGGGCGGGGCGTCGCAGGTCGCTTCCGGGACCTCGGCGCTGGCTGCCGCTGCGCCGACGCTGTCGAACGGCGCAGCGACCCTGGCCTCCGGCACCGCGACCGCGGATGACGGCGCGCAGTCCCTGGCGACGGGGCTGCACTCGCTGCGGGACGGCGCATCGACGCTCGCGTCACAGCTCGACGAGGGCCGGACGAAGATCCCGGCGTCGAACGCGTCGGAGCGAGAGTCGCAGGCGTCGGTCATCTCCGACCCGGTGAAGGTCGGCGACGACAACGTGGCGGCTGCGGACAACTACGGCGCCGGGCTCGCGCCGTTCTTCATCTCGCTCGCTGCGTGGATCGGCATGTACGCGCTGTTCCTCATCCTCAAGCCGATCTCCAAGCGGGCCATCACGGCGGTGCGCAAGCCGCTGCAGATCGTCCTCGGTGGGTGGCTCACGCCCGTGGTGCTCGGGATCGTGCAGATGGTGGCGCTGTTCTTCATCGTGCGGTTCGCGCTCGACCTGAACGTGGTGCACGCCGGGGCGACGATCGGTGTGATGGTGCTGGCGTCGGCGACGTTCGCGGCGATCCTGATGGCGCTCAACGTGTTGCTCGGCTCCGTCGGGCAGTTCCTCGGGCTGGTGCTCATGCTCGTGCAGCTCGTCACGGCCGGCGGGACGTTCCCATGGCAGACGCTCCCCGGGCCGTTGGCAGCGCTCCACTTCGCGCTGCCGATGACGTACTCGGTCGACGCACTCCGGCAGACGATGTACGGCGGGTCGATGGGTGCTGCGTGGTCGGACGCGGGGACGCTCGCGTGCTGGCTCGTCGGCGCGCTGCTCGTCACCTTCGTGGTCGCTGCCCGCCAGGGACGCTCTCGCACGCTGCGCGACCTGCGCCCGAGCCTGATCGGGTAGCGGCCGGGCGCTCCCGGCCGTCCGGCCGGGCCGGCGGGCCAGGCCGGGCCGGCGCCCGTTCGCACAACCGAAAGCACTCCGCGCCACGCAACGCCACGGCGCGGAGTGCTTTCCGTTGTGCGGGTGCGATCCGCGCCGGCGGCCGGGAGCGTACGGGCGCGCCCCGCCACGCGTACGGTCTCGGGCATGGCGACGCTGCTCATCACCGGGGCGGCCGGACGCATCGCGACCGCGTTGCGCCCGAGGCTGCTCGACGCCGGACACGACCTCGTGCTGCTCGACGAACGGCCGCCCGACCCGGCGGTCGGCGAGCGCGAGCGGTTCGTCCCGGGTTCGGTGAACGACCGTGACGCGCTCGAGCTCGCACTCCCCGGGGTCGACACCGTGGTGCACCTGGCCGGCATCCCCACCGAGGACACCTGGGAAGACCTGATCGACGCGAACGTCACCGGGACCAAGAACGTCCTCGAGGCCGCTGCGGCTTCCGGGGTGCTCCGCGTGCTGCAGGCGAGCTCGATCCACGCCGTCGGCCGGGTACCCGAGGACACCGCTGCCGGAAGTGTCCCCGGCGACCGACTCCCCCGGCCGGACTCGTACTACGGCGTCACGAAGGCGGCGATGGAGCTCCTCGGCAGCCTGTTCGCCGACCGGTACGACATGTCGATCGTGTCGGCACGCATCGGGGCGTTCGGGGACCGGCCGGACTCCCGACGGGCGTTGCTCATGTGGAGCTCCCCGGACGACCTCGCCCGGTTGGTTGCGGCAACGGTGGCGTTGACCGATGCCGGGCACCACGTCGTGTGGGCGGTGTCGCGGAACACGGGCGCCCCGGCGGACTTCGCGGCGGGCGAGCGGATCGGGTTCCGGCCCCGGGACGACGCGTCGGTGGTGCTCCCCGTCGATGAACGGGACGACCTGCCGCCGGAGGACATGACGTTCCTCGGGGGCGGCCTGGCGGTCGTCCCGCTCGGACACCCGCGCAGCTGACGCGCCAGCCGTCCCGCCCCGCGTCCGCGCGCCGTTGATGGAGCGGGCCATCGGCGGCGACACCACCCAGTCGGACACCGATACGATCGCAAGGACGCAAGCCGGAGGTCGATGCTGACTATGGGAGACGCGAAACCCGCGACGATCTACGACGTCGCTGCCCGGGCGGGGGTGTCGAAGTCGCTCGTCTCGCTCGTGCTGCAGCGCTCCCCTCGGGTGAGCGACGGACGACGGGCCGCCGTGCTCAAGGCGATCCAAGAGCTCGACTACCGTCCCTCCACCGCCGCCGTGTCGCTCGCCGGTACCCGCAGCCGCACCGTCGGCGTCGTGCTGGACGACTTCCGCAACCAGTGGTTCGTGGACCTGCTCACCGGGCTCCGCGAGTCGCTGCAGGACCAGGGGCACCGCCTCGTCGTCGCCGACCGGTTCCTCAACACCGGACTCGACGCCTCACCGGTGGAGGGGTTCCTGTCCATGCGGGTCGAGGGCATCGTCATCGCCGGCGAACCGGACACCGACCTCGCGATCCCCGCCTCGACCCCGCTCGTCATCGCCGGCGGCCGGGTCTCGATCCCCCGCGCGGACACCGTGGCGAACGACGACCGTGCGGGCGGACGGATGGCCGCCGAACACCTCATCGGCCTCGGGCACACCCGACTCGGGTTCGTCGGTGCCCGTTCGGCGGCCGCGACCGAGCGCCTCGCCGGGTTCCGCGACGGCGTCGGCGAGGCGGCCACCGTCCACGTGTCCACCCTGCCGGAGGAACTCACCGAGGACGCCGGCTTCCGTGCCGCCACCGCGCTGTTCGACGAGCACCCCGACGTGACGGCGGTCTTCGGCGCGAACGACGTGATGGCGCTCGGCGCGATGTCCTCCCTTGCCGAGCGCGGACTCCGGGTCCCCGAGGACGTCTCCGTCATCGGCTACGACGACACCCCGGTCGCCGCGACGCGGTACGTGGGTTTGACGAGCATCGACGACCGAAGCGTCGAGATCGGCCGAGGCGCCGGCGAGCGTCTGCTCGCCCGCATCGCCGACCCGTCGCTCGCCGCGACGGAACTGCTGGTGGAGCCCCGCCTGGTCGCCCGCCGCACCACCGCGGAGCGCTGACGCGCGCCGGACTGGAGGCTCCCCCCCGGTCACGACACCCCGCTCACCTCCGCCGACTGGTCACCATCAGTCGGTGCGCGTCGCCTGCTCCGACGGGTTGCGACCACTGGGCGAGACGCCGGCGGGGTGTCGCGACCAGTCGGGGCGGGGCGCGCGGGGCGGGGCTCGCGGCACGACGAGCGCGGCACGAGACGCGGCGCTGCCCTCAGCGGCCGAGGAGCCCGAGGCCGTGGGCCTGCTCGACGGCCTCGCGACGGCCGGAGACCCCGAGCTTCCGGTACACGCTCCTGACCTGGGTCTTCACGGTGTTCACCGACACGTGCAGCTCCGCCGCGACCTCCGGCAGGCTGAGCGGCTCCGCCAGCAGCCCGAGCACGACCGACTCCCGCCCCGACAGCGTCACGGCGACGTCCGGCCCCGGCATCACCGACCTGAGCCCGAGCAACGGCTCCAGGTAGGCGCGCCCACGCGGGTCGTCCGCGGCCTCGACGAGCTGCAGGACGTCGTCCCGCGGCGGCGTCAGGAGCTCGCCGCGCATGCCGTGCCGCTCGAACAGGTCGAGCGCCTCGCGGAAGGACGCCACGGCACCGAGCACGTCCCCGGTCCGCCGGAGTGCGACGGCCCGGAAGAGGACGAGCACCGCAGACGTCCTGGCCTCGTACCCGGACCGCACCGACACCGCGGTGACGACGCGCAGCGCCCGGTCCGGTTCGTCACGGGCGAGCGCGAGCGCCACGTGCTCCGCCGCCGTCCACGCCCGCACCGGCCCGAGCGCGTCCAGGGAGCGCTCCGCGTGCCGCAGCTGCCCCGCCGCGAGCTGCAGGCGGATCCGGGAGCGGGCGAGCAACCGCGCCGCGACCCCGGTCGCCGCGCTCCGGAGCCGGAAGCGCTGCACCTCGGCGTCGTGCATCGCGAGCTGGTCCGCCGGTGGCACCCGTCCCGAGATGGTCGTCGCCCTTGCACGCAGCGCGAGCACGATCGGCCAGTGCTCGAACGCGCCGAAGAGTGGATCGATGCGCCGCAGCAGCCCGGTGACACGGTCGGGGTCGCCGTCCTCGAGCGCGACGACGGCGCTCGCCAGGACCCCGGTGGGCACGTCGAGCGCATCGCCGGCCTCGAGCAGGCGTCGCGCGACGTCGACCTCCCCGGCGAGGGCGTGCACGAACGCGGTGAGTCCGTCGACGGCGGCTTGCTGCAGCGGTCCGTCCGGCCCCCGCGCCGGCTCGATCCCGGCGAGCGTCGCCAGGGCGCCCTCGGTGTCGCCGTCCATCAGCGCGGTCGCGGCGACCTGCTGCAGGACGTACGGGAGGCGCGGTGCCAGTTCCGTGCGCCCGTCACCGTCGAGCACGGCGAGTGCCCGGCCCACGGTCGCCGCGGCGCGACGGGCGCCACGGTCGTCGCCCGCGATGCGTCGCGCCTGGGCGTCGACGGCGGCGAGGAACGGCAACTCGTGGGCAGGGAGGCCGGACGTCCGCGCGGCGATCGCTGGCAGCACGGCGGCGTTCACGCGGGATGCCCGTGCGTGGTGCCGGTCGGCGGCCGCCTCCGCCCGGGCGATCGCGGCGAGGACCACCGGGTGGTCGGCTGCTCGGCGCGGCTGGATCGGGTCGAGGATGCGGGCGATCGCCGGTGCTCCCGGTCCGGTGATGCGGGTCCAGTTGCGGACGAGGACGTCGGAGAGGACGTCGAGGTCGCCGAGCTGCACGGCGGCGTCGATCGCCGTGACGGTCGCCTCGTGCTCGAGCGACCACGCCACCGCCTGCTCGGCGCGGGCCCTGACTCCCTCGGGGTCACGACGGGCGGCGGCACGCCGGAGTGCGGCGGCGACCGCGGGGTGCCACGTGAACGCGTCGGTCTGGTCGACGCCGCCGAACCCGGCGGCGCCGAACCCGGCGGCGCCGAGCCCAGCAGCGACAGCGGCTCGGTACGGCGCGACGAGGTCGGTCACGCCGGTCAGGTGCCGGACGAGGTCGGCCGGGGCGTGCGCGGCGGTCGCCGCACGTTCGGCGAAGTCCCGGAGCCCCGGGTCGTCGAGCGTCGCCTCGACCCATTCCGCTGCCGCGCGGTCGATCGCTCGGCGGAACCGGGCGGACACGTCGACGGGCGGACGGTCCTCGGCGGCGAGGAGCCCGCTCGCGGCTGCCAGCACCCCGGCGTTGCCCGCTGCGGACTCCGTCGCTCGTGCGACGACCGAGGGTGCCACGACGACGCCGACCGCACGGCCGACCAGGGTGGCGGTCTCCGCGGCGTCGAGGGCGAGGTCGCCCGGCCCGATCCGGACCGGGTCGTCGATCCCGTCGGGCCCGGGGACCCTGCCCGCCAGCACCAGCGCACCGTGTGCGGCGAACTCGACCACGGCACGGGAGCCGGCCGCCCCGAGGAGGTGCGCGTCGTCGACGAGGAGGGCGTGCCTCCCGTCCGTTTCACCGGCGGCGGCGACCGCCACCGCGGACGTGACCGCCTCGTCGCCCGTGCCGGCCGAGACGACCACCACCGTGCGTCGTGTCCGGTCGGCCCAGTCCTCGACGAGTGTCGTGACCCCGGCGCGCGGCGGCCCCTCGACGACGACCGGGCACCCGTCGTCGAGCGCGCGCTCGACGCGGTCGACGAGACGGGGCCGGTGCACGACGGGCGCGTCGGCACGCCGGACCACCGGTCCGGTCGTGCCGACCTGCGTTCGCGGGAGCGGGGTCACTGCGTCAAGCGGCGAACCGCTCCACGCGGAGGACGCACGACAGACCGCTCTCGGACGTGTCGATGGTGGTGTCCCAGTCCTTCGAGGCCTTGGCGTCCACGCCGTCGACGTCGACCTCCTTGACGGCGCGGGTGTCCGACGCGCCCTTCAGGAGCGAGACGTAGATGCGGTAGCTCTGCGCACTGTCCTCGGGGTTCTCGGCCGTTCCCTTCACAGACCACGACGAGCCGTCACGCTTGCACGAGGTGACCTGGACGTCCTTGACCGCGCCGACGTAGTCGCCGTCGCCGCCTGCAGGGGTCTGCACCTCGGTGATCGCGGGCTGCTCGGTCGCGGACGCCGACGCGGACGCCGAAGCCTTGCCGTCCGGGGCGTCACCGGAGCACCCGGCGAGGCCGAGCCCCAGTGCGGCGACCCCGGCGAGGGCGAGCAGTCGGACGGAGACGGAGCGCGTGGGGCGCAGGGTCATCGGTGTTCCTTCCTGGAGCGGCGGCGGTTCCCGACGACCGCCAGTGCGAGGCCGAGCAGCACCATCAGGGCGGCTGCGGCCAGCGCCGGGGCGGGGTCCGCCCCGGTGAACGCGAGGGCAGGGACCCCCGCAGCGGGACGGGTGGTGATCCGGACGCTGTCGGGCGCGGACACGACCGGGGCATCGCCGGGCAGGGCCCCGGGTGGCGGCGTCCCGATCGCCGTCGCGCTGTTGACAACCGTACCCGCGGCGCCGTCGGACTGTCCGACCGTGTAGGCGGCGGTCGCGGTGACGCGCTCCCCCGGCTCGAGCACACCGGGCGTCCCTGGCCACTGGCCGTAGACGACGGTGCCGAGCCCGGGAAGCCGGTCGTCGACGTGCACGTCGTGCAGCGTCACGGTGCCGGTGTTCACGAGCGTGAAGCCGTACTGCAGCTGCTGTCCGACGGTGCCGTCGGTGCCCTCGGCGTACTGCACGGTCTTCGTGATCGTCAGGTCGCCGACCGCTCCGGCGTCCCCGACCGGCACCGTGGCACCGGACGGGTCACTCACGACGACGACGCCGGTCGGGCCCGTGCCGGTCGCGGTCGCGGTGTTCACGACCGTGCCGGCGTCGACGTCGGCCTGGGTGACCGTGTACGTCGCGGTGCCGGTGGCGGTCTGGCCGATGTCGAGTCGTCCAGGGGTCCCCGGCCACGTCCACGTGACGCCCGAGAGCCCGGCCATCGGGTCGTCGAGCCGGACGCCCGTCAGGGTCGCGTTGCCGTCGTTCGTGACGCGGAACGTGTAGTCCACGGTGTCGCCGACCGCGCCGCTCCCCGACAGTTCGCCGGTCTTCACGAGCGTCAGGTGCGGTGCCGTCGGCAGGCTGATCCCGGCGTTCGACGAGTCGTTCACCGGCACGCCGTCCGGGGCGTACCCGGTGGCCGTCGCGGGCGAGGTCACGAGGCCCGCGTCCACGTCGGCCTGCGTCAGTACGTACGTGGCGTCCGCCGTGACGGACTGCCCGGGCGTCAGCACGCCGCTGGTGCCCGGCCACTGGTAGGTGATCGCGGAGACGCCGGCCTGGGCGTCGCGGATCGAGACGCCGTACAGGGTCTGGTCCCCGCCGTTCGTCACGACGTAGTGGAAGCGCACGGTGTCACCCGCGACGCCGGTGGCCCCGGGTGCGAGCTGTGCCGTCTTCACGATCGTGATGCCCGGCGTGGCGCTCGGCGTCGGCACGGTGGCGGATCCGCCGGCCGAAGCCGAGGTCCCGTCCGGCCCGCTGCCCGTGGCGCGCGCGGTGTTCACGACCCCGCCCGCGTCGACGTCGGCCTGCGTGAGCACCGAGGTCCCGGTGATCCTGACGGTCTGTCCGGGCGCGAGGACACCCGCACCACCCGGCCAGGTCGTGCCCGTCGTGGCGAACCCGGCGAGGTCGTCCGTGACGGCGACGTCGGTGAGGGTCACCGCGCCGGAGTTCCGCACGTCGATCGTCCACCGGACGGTGCTGCCGGCGGTGCCGGTGCCCGCGAGGGTCCCCGACTTCACCACGGACAGCCCCGGGGTCCCGGAGATCGTCGTGGCGCCGTCGTCGGACGCCCGCACGGTGGCCCCGGCGGCGCTCGTGCCCGAGGTCGTCGCCGTGGACGCGATCCGCCCGCGGTCGACGTCCGCCTGCGTCAGCGTGTAGGTCGCCGTCGCCGTCGCGGACTGCCCGGGTCGGAGGACCCCCGGTGCGCCAGGCCACTGCACGCTGACCGCGCCGAGCCCCTGCTGGCCGTCGGCGACCGTGACGCCGGAGAGCGTCGCCGTGCCGGTGTTCGTGACGGTGAACGTGTACGCCACCCGGTCACCTGCTCGACCGGCGGCCCCGTCGGCGAGCTGCTGGGTCTTGTCGATGGTGATCCCGGCGGCGGCAGCGGCGAGTCCGACGGTCGCCGAACCGGAGGCCGTCACCGGCGCACCCGTCGGCGGGTTCGCCGTGGCGGTCGCGGTGTTCAGCACGCTGCCGGCGTCGACGTCGTCCTGGGTCACCGTGTACGCGGCGGTCGCCGTGGCGGCGGCACCCGGTGCGAGCGTGCCGTCGAACGAGTCGGCGAAGCGCAGCGCGCCGAGCCCCGGCAGCGGGTCGGTCGCCGCGACGTCGTGGAGCGTCGTGGTCCCGGTGTTCCGCACGGCGACGGTGTAGTCGACCGTGTCACCGACCGATCCGGTGGCGCCGTCGCGGAGCACGCCGGACTTGGTCACCGCGAGCGACGGCGCTCCGGGCAGCACCACGGTCGCGTCGGCGGTCGCGTCGACGGACGGCCCGGTCGGCGGGGTGCCCGTGGCGGTCGCCGCGCTGCCGAGGGACCCGCGGTCGACGTCCCGCTGGGTGAGCGCGACCGTCGCGGTCGCCGTGACGGTCTGCCCCGGAGCGAGGACCCCGGCGGCACCCGGCCAGTCGTACGACACGGTGCCGACGCCGTCCTGCGCGTCGGTGACCGTGACGCCGCCCAGCGTCGAGGTGCCGGTGTTCGTCACGCGGTACGTGAACTTCACCACGTCGCCGGCCCGCGGCGCGGTGTCGCCGTCCGGCAGCGCCACGGTCTTCGTGATGCCGATGCGGGCATCGGCGGGACCGGTCGCCACGGTCGCGGAGGCGTCGGCGGTCGCGGCCTGGCCGTCGGGCGCCGTCGCCGTGACGGTCGCCGGGTTGGCGACGCTGCCGCGGTCGAAGTCGGCCTGCGTGATCGTCGACGTGGCGGTGGCGGTGACGACCTGCCCCGGTGCGAGCACCCCGTCAGCCCCCGGCCACGGCCCGAACGCCACGTCGCCGAGCTGCGCGCGGAGCGCTGCCTGGTCGAGCGTCACGGTACCGGTGTTCGTCACGGTGAACGTCCACTGCACGGTGTCGCCCACGGCACCGGTCGCGCCCGGTGCCAGGGCGCCCTGCTCGGACAGCGCGATCGCGGGCTTCGGTGCGATGGTCACGGCGGCCGAGTCGGACGCGGTGACGGTCCCGCCGCCGGGTCCGGTCCCGGTCGCGGTCGCACGGGAGGCCTGGCTCCCGGCATCGACGTCGGCCTGCGTGAGTGCGGTGGACGCCACTGCCCGTGCGGACTCCCCTGGTGCCAGGACCCCGGTGCGTCCCGGCCAGTCGACCCTGATGGTCGAGACACCGACGCGGTCGTCGGTCACGGCGACCCCGGAGAGGGTCGCGGTGCCGGTGTTCGTCACGACGTAGCCGAACTCGACGGTGTCGCCGGCGGCACCGGTGGAGCCGTCCGCGAGGCGCGCGGTCTTCGTGACGGCGATGCGCTGCTCGGCGGAGCGGAGCACGACGGTGGCGCTGTCGTCCTGCGCGCCGGGGTCCGTGACGCCGTCCGGTGTCGCCGCCGTCGCGGTCGCACGGTTGACCACGCTGCCCGCGTCGACGTCGGTCTGCGTGACGGTCGAGCGTGCGGTGGCGGTGACGGACTGTCCGGGCAGCAGGGTGCCGTCGGTGCCGTTCGGCCACGCGGACACCGTCGGGTCGGAGACGCCTGGCAGCGAGTCCGCGACGTCGACGTCGGTCAGCGTGACCGTGCCGGTGTTCGTGACGCGGTAGGTCCAGTCGATCCGGTCGCCGAGGACGCCCCGGGCGCCGTCGTCGAGCGCGCCGCGCTTGTCGATCGTCCACGAGCCGGCGCGGACCGTGTCGACCCCACCCGTCGCGGTGTCGCGCACGACGTCCCCGCCCGGGGTCGTCGCGGTCGTGGTCGCCGTGCTCTCGATCGAGCCGCGGTCGACGTCGGCCTGGGTCAGCACGTACGTCGCCGTGGCTGTGACCGACTGCCCGGGTGCGAGCTGTCCGGCGCGTGCCGGCCACGGGCCGAAGGTCACGGCGCCGAGGCGGGCCTGGTCGTCGTCGAGCGTGACGCCGTCGAGGGTCCGGTTGCCGGTGTTCGCGATCGTGAAGGTGAACGTGACGGTGTCGCCGGCCACGCCCGTGCCGCTCGTCACCCGCTCGTCCTTGACCAGCGCGATGCCGTCGGCCGGGTCCGCGGTGCGCACGGTGGTGCTGTCCGTGCCCGTGACCGGTGCCCCGGCCGGCGGGTTGCCGGTCGCGGTGGCGGCGTTCACGATGCTGCCTGCGTCGACGTCGGCCTGGGTGACCGTGTACTCCGCCGTCGCCGTCGCGGTCTGCGACGGCGCGAGGGTGCCGGCGGTCCCCGGCCAGTCCGCGTCGATCGCGGACAGCCCGGCGAGGCGGTCGGACAGCGTCACGCCGGTGAGCGTGACGGTGCCGGTGTTCGTCGCCGTGAGCGTGTAGCGGACGGTGTCGCCGACGCGGCCGAGGCCACCGTCGGTGTACGCGGCGGACTTCGAGAACGCCAGCGCGGCGTCGGGGACGATCACGACGGTCGCGGCGTCGGTGGCGCTGGCACGGTCACCGGTCGGCGGGTTGCCGGTCGCGGTCACGGTGCTCGTCAGGGAGCCGCGGTCCACCTCGGCCTGCGTCAGCAGGTGCGAGGCGGTCGCCGTCACGGTCTGCCCCGGTGCGAGGCGTCCGGCGGTGCCCGGCCAGGTGCCGTAGGCGATCGCGGAGACGTCGTCCTGGTCGTCCGCCGCCGTCACCCCGGTGAGGGTGACGTTGCCGGAGTTCGTGATCGTGTACCGGTACTCGACCCGGTCACCGGCGGCACCGGTGGCACCGTCCGCGAGGGTCGCCGACTTCACGACGCCGATCCGCGGGCCGGACGCTGCGGTCTGCACCGTCGCGGTGTCGGAGTCGTCCACGACGGAGCCGTTCGGCGCGGTGCCGGAGACGGTCGCGGAGTTCGTGACGGACCCGGCATCGACGTCGGACTGTGCGATGGTCGACGCCGCGGTCGCCGTGACGGTCTGCCCCGGCGCCAGGACACCGGTCGCGCCGGGCCAGGTGCCGACGGTCGGGTCAGAGATCCCAGCGAGGCCGTCCGCGACGGAGACGCCCGTCAGCGTGACGTTGCCCGTGTTGGCGATGGTGAAGGTCCAGCGGATGCCCTCGCCGGCAGCGCCGGTGGCACCGGGCGCGAGCTGCCCCGCCTTGGTGACCCGGAGCCCTGGAGCCGCCTGCAGGTCGACGCCGGCGGTGTCGGTGGCGCGCACCGAGCCTCCCGTCGGGGCGGACCCGGTCGCGGTGGCGGCACTCGCGACGCGACCGGCGTCGATGTCCGCCTGGGTGAGGGCGTAGGTCGTCGTCGCGGTGACGGACTCGCCGGGGGCGAGGCGACCGGAGGCACCGGGCCAGGCGCCGTAGGCGACGGTGCCGACACCCTGCTGCTCGTCGGCGACCCTGATGCCGGTGAGGGTCTGGTTGCCGGTGTTCGTGATCGTGTAGCCGAGGCGCACGGTGTCGCCGACCGCCGGCGTCCCGGTGCCGGTGCGCTCCTCGGTCTTGGTGAGTGCGATCGCCGGTGCGCCGTCGGACGTGCGGATCGTGGCGCTGTCGGACGCGGTGACGTCGTCGCCGCGGGCCGGCGTCGCGGTGACCGTCGCACGGTTCACGACGGACCCGGCGTCGACGTCCGACTGGGTCACGGTGTACGTGGCCTTCGCGGTCAGCGTCTGCCCGGGCGCGAGCGTGCCGTCGCCGTTCGGACCGTCGGCGACCGTGACCGGGCCGAGGCCGACGAGCTCGTCGGCGACCCGGCTCGCGGTCAGCGTGACCTGTCCGGTGTTCGTGATCGTGAACGTGTACCCCACGACGTCACCGACCCGGCCCGTGCCGCCACCGAGGTACGCCGCCTGCTTCTGGACCGAGACGTCCGCCGGGGCCGTCAGCGCGACGCTGCCACGGGCGGTGTCGGACACGGTGGTGCCACGAGGGGCGGTCCCCGTGGTCTCGGCGGTGCTGGCGACGGAACCGCGGTCGACGTCCGCCTGCGTCAGCGTGACGGTCGCCGTCGCGGTGACGGACTGTCCAGGGGCGAGGGTCCCGACCGCGGACGGCCAGCTGCCGAACGCGATGTCGGACAGCCCGGGCTGTGCGTCGGTCAGCGTGACACCGGACAGTGTCGCCGTGCCGGTGTTCGTGACCGTGAAGCCGAGCCGGACGGTGTCGCCCGCGACGCCGGCTGCCCCGTCGGCGAGCCGCTCGGTCTTGTCGATCCGGATCCCCGGCGCTGCTGCGGCGAGCGGCACGGTGGCCGCGTCGCTCGCGGTGACGGTGTCGCCGGCTGGCGTGGTGCCGGACGCGGTGGCGTCGTTCGCGACGCTCCCCGCGTCGACGTCGGCCTGGGTGACCCGGTACGTCGCGGTGCCGGTGACGACCTGTCCCGGTGCGAGTCGGCCGGTCGTGGACGGCCAGTCGGCGATCGTCACGGCGGACAGCCCGTTCAGGACGTCGTCGATGCCGACGCCCGTGACCGTGACGTTGCCGGTGTTCTCGACGCGGAAGCCGTACCGGACGGTGTCGCCGACGGCGCCGGTCGCCCCGGCGAGGGTCGCGGTCTTGTCGACGGTGATCGACCCACGCGGTGCGACGGTCGCGCTGCCGTCGTCGGAGTCCGACACGGCGGCACCCCGCGGCGGGGTGCCCGTCGTGATCGCGGTGCTCGAGACCGAGCCACGGTCGACGTCGGCCTGCGTGAGCGTGTACGTGGCGTGGGCGACGACGGACTGCCCGGGGGCGAGTCGCCCGGTCGTGGACGGCCAGGCGTCGAAGCGGACGCCGGAGACACCCTGCTGCGCGTCGCTGACCCCGACGCCGGTGAGGGTCACGTCGCCGGTGTTCGTCACGGTGAAGGTCATGTCGACGAGGTCGCCGGCCACCCCGGTGGCGCCGTCGGTCAGTCGCTCGCCCTTCACGATGCGGATGCCGGGGGCGCCGCTCGTCGTGACGACGGTCCGGGTGCCGCTGCCGGACACGCTGGTGCCGGCGGGCGTGGACGCGGTCGTCGTGGCCGTGTTCGCGATCGACCCGGCGTCGACGTCGTCCTGCGTGACCGTCCGGTCCGCGGTGACGACGACGGCCTGCCCGGGTGCGAGCGTGCCCGCGGTGGCGTTCGGCCACGTGGTGGTCGGGGTGCCGAGCCCGGCGATCGGGTCGGCGACCACCACGTCGGTGAGCGTGGTCTGTCCGGTGTTCGTCGCGGTCACGGTGTACCGGACGACGTCGCCGACCTGCACGGCGCGGATGTCGCCGCCGCCGACCGTCGCCGCGGTCTTCCTGGTGGCGACCGAGCTCGACGGGTCGAGCACGACCCGGCCGTCGGACGTGGCGCTCACTGGCGCACCGGTGCGGCGGTCGGTGGCGGTCGTCGTCGCGGAGCTCGAGAGCGACACGTGGTCGTCGGTGTCCGCCGCCGCGCGGTCGACGTCGGCCTGCGTGAGCCGGTACGTCGCCGTCGCCGTGACGGACTGACCCGGCGCGAGCGTGCCGGTGGTGCCGGACGGCCACGCACCGAACGCGACACCGGACAGGCCCTGCTGCTCGTCGGTCAGGCCGACGCCGGTCAGGGTGGTCTTCCCGGTGTTCGTGACGGTGCAGCCGAACCGCACGACGTCCCCGGCGACACCGGCGGACCCATCGGTCAGCGCCTCGGTCTTGTCGAGCGTGATCGTCGGCGCTGGTGCGTCGGTCGCGGTGGTCGACGCTGCGGTCTTCGTGATCGCGGCTCCGGTCGGCGGGCTGGCGACCGCGTTCGCGGTGTTCACCACGCTGCCGGCGTCGACGTCCGCCTGGCTGACCGTGTACGTCGCGGTCGCCGTCGCCCGCTGCCCCGGGAGGACCGTGCCGGGCTTCGACGGGTCCGGCCAGGTGTACGACAGGACGCCGACGCCCTGCAGCTGGTCGGTCATCTGGAGCAGGTCGAGGGTCGTGTTGCCGGTGTTCGCGGCGGTCAGCGTGAAGCGGAGCTCGTCGCCCGCGCCGGCACCGCTGCCCGTCGGGACACCCGTCTTGCTGAACGAGAACGTGTTGACCTGCGTGATCGGCACCGTGCGGTAGCTCGTCGCTGTGACCGCTGCGCCGCTCGCTGGCGTCCCCGTGGTGGTCGCGGGGCTCGAGACGTAGCCGGCGTCGATGTCCGCCTGGGTCAGCGTGTGCACGGCGGTCGCGGTGACGGTCTGCCCGGGCGTCAGGCGTCCGGCTGTGCCGGAGGGCCAGGTCCCGACCGTGATGCCGTCGCCGTTCGCGCCGGTGTCCCGGATCGTCACGCCGGTCAGCGTGAAGTCGCCGGTGTTCGTCACGGTGTAGGCGAGGTCCACCGGGTCGCCGGGCTTCGGCGTGCCGGTACCGGGGACCGTCGCGGTCTTGACGATGCCGATCGCCGCCGTGTTGTCGGCGTCGGTCGCGATCGTGACGGTGGCGTCGCCGGACGTGGTGGTGCCCGTCGGCGTGGTGCCACTGATCGTCGCCGCGTTCGTGATCGAGCCGGCGTCGACGTCGGCCTGGGTGACGGTGTACCGGGCGACGGCGCGGACGCGCTCCCCCGGGGCGAGCGACCCGGCGGAGCCGCCGGACCACTCGACGTTCGTCAGGGTCGGCGTGCCGGTGACCGGGGTCGCCGAGGCGAGGCCGACGAGCTGGTCGCGGAGCGCGATCCCGTCGAGCGTGACCGTGCCGGTGTTCGTCGCGAGGAACGAGAAGACGACGGTGTCGCCGACCTTCCCGCTCTGCACGGCGCCGTCCGAGCCGACGTCGTAGCGTGCGGTCTTCGTCAGGGACACGGCCGGGGTCGGGGTGATCGTGACCCCGGCGCTCGCGGTCGCGGTGACCCGGGTGCCGGCGGGGGTCGTGCCGAAGGCCGTCGCGACGGAGCTGATGCCGCCCGCGTCGACGTCGGACTGGCTCAGCGTGTAGCTGGCCGTGGCGGTGGCGCTCCGGCCGGGAGCGAGCGTGATCGTGGTGTCGCCGTCGGCGAAGACGACGCTCGAGATGCCGCGCTGGGCGTCCTGCACGCCGACGATGGTCAGCGTGACGTTGCCCGAGTTCGTGATGCGGTAGCGCATGTCGACCTGGTCGCCGGCGACGGCGGCGCGGGTGGTCGAGCCGTCCGCGGCGAAGGTCTCGGCCTTCGTGACGGTCAGGCCGGGGGCGGCGTCGTTCGTCGTCACGGTGGCCGACGCCGTCGCGGTGACGGTCGCGGGGTCGACGCCCGTGGGGGCGGTCCCGGTGACGGACGAGGAGTCGACGAGGGACCCGGCGTCGACGTCGTCCTGCGTGATGGTGGAGGTGGTGGTCGCGGTGACGGACTGTCCGGGGGCGAGGGTGTTCGGCGCGTTCGGCCAGGCGTAGGTGACGGTGCCGCCGAGGGCGTGCACGATCTCCGGCACGGACAGGGTCACGGTGCCGGTGTTCGTCGCGCGGTAGGTCCAGGTCACGACGGACCCGACGCCGCCGGTGCCGCTCGTGACGGTACCGCTCTCGGTGAGGGCGACCGCGGGCGAGCGGTTGGTGCTGACGGAGCCGGTGTCCGTGTCGCGGACGGTCGTGCCGCCCGGCGAGACACCCGTCGTCGTCGCCGTGCTCGAGATCGTGCCGGCGTCGACGTCCGCCTGGGTCAGCGCGTAGGTCGCGGTGACGGTGACCGACTGCCCGGGGGCGAGCCGTCCTGCGGTGCCGGAGGGCCATGCGCCGTAGGTGAACGCGGAGATCCCGGACTGCGCGTCGGTGAGGGTGACGTTCGTCAGGGTCTGGTTGCCGGAGTTCGTGATCGTGTAGCCGAGGCGCACGGTGTCACCCGCGACACCGGTGGCGGTCGTGCCGAGCCGCTCGGTCTTGGCCAGGTCGATCGCGGGCGCACCACCGGCCGGCGTCACCGTCGTCGAACCGGTGCCGCGCACGGCGGAGCCGCCCGGAGTCGTGCCCGTCGTGGTCGCGGTGTTGACGATGCTGCCGGCGTCGATGTCCGCCTGGGTAATCGTGTACGTCGCGGTACCGCGGACGGTCTGTCCCGGCGCGAGCGTGCCGGAGGTGCCGGAGGGCCACGTGCCGTACGAGATCGTCGAGAGCCCGGACAGCGGGTCGCTGACGCCGACGCCGGTCAGGGTCGTGGTACCGGTGTTCGACACGTCGAAGCGGTACGTCACGGTGTCGCCGGCCCGGCCGGTCCCGCCGACGACGGCGCTCTTCGCGACCGCGATGCCGGGCGCCGCGGTGATCGCCGCCGATGCCGATGCCGGAGTCGTCACGGCGGTGCCGGAGGGCGTCGTCGCCGAGGCCGTCGCCCGGTTCGCCACGGTGCCGGCGTCGACGTCGGCCTGCGTCAGCGTGTAGGACGCGGTCGCGGTGGCCGACTGACCAGGCGTCAGTCGACCAGCGGTGCCCGGCCAGGAGTACGTCATCGCACCGAGGCCGGCGTGCGGGTCGGTGATCGCGACGTTCGTGAGCGTCTGGTTGCCCGAGTTGGTCACCCGGAACGTGTAGACGAGGGTGTCACCGGCCCGGCCGGTGTACCCGCTGCCCGTCGCCACTCTCTTCGTGAAGCCGAGCGCCGGCGAACCCGCGAGCGGGATCGTGCCGGAACCCTGCGCCGTCGCGGTCGTCGTGCCGGACGGACCGGACCCGGACGCGCTCGCGGTGTTCGTCACCGAGCCGGCGTCGATGTCCGCCTGGGTCACCGTGCCGGACGCCGTCGCGGTCGCGGACTGCCCCGGTGCGAGGGTCCCGGCGGTCCCCGGCCAGGTGTAGGTCAACGAGGAGAGCCCGGCGAGCGAGTCCGTCGCGGCGACGGACGTCAGCGTGGTGTTGCCGGTGTTCGTGATGCGGAGCGTCCAGTCGGCGCGGTCGCCGGCGGTCCCGGTCGAGCCCGCGGCGAGCGAGCCGGTCTTCGTGACGGTGATCGACGCCGTGCGGTCGATCGACACGCTGGCCGCGGTGGCCTGGGACACGACGGTGTTCGACGGGGTTGTGCCGGCGATCGTCGCGGTGTTCCGGACGGTGCCCGCATCGACCTGCGCCTGCGTCAGCGTCGACGTGGCGGTCGCGGTGACGGTCTGCCCCGGAGCGAGGCGCCCGGTGGCCCCCGGCCACGAGGACGTGATCGCGGAGAGCCCCGCGAGCTGGTCGGTGATCGTGACGCCGGTGAGGGTCACGTTGCCGGTGTTCCGCGCGGTGAAGGTCCAGCTCACGGTCGACCCGGCCGCTGCACCCGACGGCGCCGTGCCCGTCTTCGTGAAGGACAGTGCACCGGACGCCGGCACGACGAGCGTCGAGGGGGACGACGCGGTGACGGCCGTGCCAGCGGGCGAACGACCCGTCGACTGGGCGGTGTTCACCACGCTGCCCGCGTCGACGTCCGCCTGGGTCAGCGTGTACGTCGCGGTCGCGGTGACGGACTGCCCCGGTGCGAGCGTGCCCGCGGTCCCGGAGGGCCACGTGCCGTACGCGATCGTGGAGACCCCGGCGAGCGCGTCCGACACGGTGACACCGGTGAGCGTCTGGTTGCCGGTGTTCCGCGCCGTGAACGTGTAGTCCACGGTGTCACCGGCCTTGCCCGTCCCACCGGCGGCGAGCGCCCCGGTCTTCGCGACGGCGATCCCGGGCGCCGCCGGCACCGTGGTGCGGGCTGACGCCGAGTTGGTCGCGGTGCTGCCGTCGGGAGCGGTCCCGGTCGCGGTGGCCGTGTTCGTCACGACCCCGGCGTCGACGTCCTTCTGGGTCAGCTTGTAGGTCGCCGTCGCCGTGGCGGACTGCCCGGGGGTCAGGCGGCCGGAGCTGCCGGGCCACGAGTAGGTCAGCGAAGACAGCCCGGCCAGCGGGTCGCTGACGGCGACCCCGGTCAGGGTCTGGTTGCCCGAGTTCCGGACGGTGAACGTGTAGTTCACGGTGTCCCCGACCGCACCCGTCGAGCCCGAGGCGAGCGCCCCGGACTTCGCGACCGCGATGCCGGGTGCACGGGTCACGGAGACCGCGGCGGAGCCCGTCGACGACGCCGGGGAGCCGGTGCCGTCGGCGCGGGTGTTCCCGGAGGCCGTCGCGGTGTTCACGACGCTGCCGGCGTCGACGTCCGCCTGCGTCAGCTTGTACGTCGCCGTCGCGGTCACCGTCTGGTTCGGGGCGAGCTGGCCGCTGGTCCCCGGCCACGTGTACGTCAGCGCCGAGATGCCGGAGAGCCCGTCCGCGATCGCGACCCCGTACAGCGTGGTGTTGCCGGTGTTCGTCGCGCTGAACTGCCAGTTCACGGTGTCACCGACCCCGCCGGTCGCACCGGACGCGAGCGAACCGGTCTTGGTGACGGCGATCTTCTGCGCCGCGGCCACGTTGACCGTCTTCGTGGTCTGGCCGCTCGTCACGGCCGTGCCCGACGGGTTCGTGCCGTTCGCGGTCGCGGTGTTCGTGATCGACCCGGCGTCGACCTGCGCCTGCGTCAGCGTCGACGTGGCGGTCGCGGTGACGGACTGCCCCGGGGCGAGCTTGCCCGTGGTCCCGGACGCCCAGGTGCCGTAGGAGATCGCGGACAGCCCGGCCAGCGGGTCGGCGATCGCGACGCCGGTGAGGGTGCGGTTGCCGCCGTTGGTCACCCGGAACGTCCAGTTCACGGTGTCCCCGGCGCGGCCGGTCGCGCCGGACGCCAGGCTCCCGTCCTTGACGATGGTCAGACTGGAGGCATCGGTCACCCGGACCGTCGCCGTCGCGTCCGTCGCGGTGACGGTCCCACCCGTGGCGGCCGTCGCGGACGCGCCAGCGGTGTTCACGACGCTGCCGGCGTCGACGTCGGTCTGCGTGAGCGCGTACGTCGCGGTCCCGGTCACGGACTGCCCGGGGGCGAGCGTGCCGCTCGTGCCCGACGGCCAGGTACCGAACGTGATCGCCGACACCCCGGCGAGTCGGTCGGTGATGCTCGCGGACGTGACGGTCTGGTTGCCCGAGTTGGTCAGCGTGAACGACCAGGTCACGCCGTCGCCGGCCTTGCCGGTCGAGCCGGCGGCGATCGCCCCGGTCTTGGCGAGCGTCAGCGCGTTCGCTGCGGGGATCGCGACGGTCGCCGTCGCGGTCGGTGCGGTGACGGTGCTGCCGGTGGCGCTCCGTCCGGCGGCGGTGGCCGTGTTCGTCAGCGAGCCGGCATCGACCTGCGCCTGGGTCAGCGTCGAGGTCGCGGTGGCTGTGACGGACTGACCCGGCCCGAGCCTCCCGGCCGTGCCCTGCGGCCACGTGCCGTACGCGATGGACGAGACGCCGGCGAGCTGGTCGGTGATCGTCGCACCGGTGATCGTCTGGGCACCGGAGTTCGTCAGTCGGAACGACCAGTTCACGGTGTCGCCGGCCTTGCCGGTCGCTCCGGATGCCAGCGCACCGGACTTCGTCAGGGTGAGCGCGTTCGCGGCGCCGAGCGGCTGCGTGCGCGACGCGGTCGCCGTGGGCTTGGGGCCGCCGTCCGGGTCGGTGCCCGTGACGGTGGCGGTGTTCGTGACGGTGCCGGCGTCGACGTCGTTCTGCGTCAGCGTGTACGTGCCGGTGGCCGTGACGGACTGCCCGGCGGCGAGCGTCCCCGCAGTTCCGGACGGCCAGGAGCCGTAGGTCAGCGCGGAGAGCCCGGCGAGCGGGTCCGTGATCGCGACGCCGGACAGCGGGCCGGTGCCGGTGTTCGTCGCGGTGAAGGTGTAGTTCACGGTGTCGCCGGCCTTGCCGGTCGCACCGTTCGCCAGGGCGGACGTCTTCGTCAGGCCGAGGGCGGAGAGGTACGTGTTCGTGGAGGCGGTGTCGGTCACGGACACCGTGGTGTCGCTCGCGACCTGGCCGGTCGCGGTCACCGAGCTGGTGGTCGACGCTGCCGTGGGCGGCGGACCGGTGCACTGGACCGTGGCCGTCGCTCCCGACGCCAACGGTCCGGCGATGGTCGACGACGGTGTGCACGTCTCGGTGTCCGGGAACGTCAGGCGGATGTTCGACAGGGCGACCGATCCGTTGTTCGTCACCGTGATCGTGTAGGCCGTGTTCTCCGAGGCGATGCGGTACTGGTCGTTGGTCGAGCCGTCGAGGGTCTTCGACACGCTGAGCGCCGCCGTCGGCACGGACAGCACGGCGTTCTGCAGCAGGTAGGAGTCACCGCTCGTCCCGACCGTCAGGGTCATCGACGTGTCGCCCTTGTTGACACCGGAGAGCGTCTGGGTGTGCACGTCGACGCTCTGGTTCGTGAACCCGCTGGTGTCGCTCGTCTGCGTGTACCTGGCCGAGCCGTCCGCCTGCCCGACACCGATGTTGCCGCTCGCACCCTTGGTGTTGAGGACCTCGGTCGCGGTGCCGCCCTGCGGGGTGTACCGCATGTAGTCGCCGGTGATGCCGCGGTCGCCCTCGTAGAGCGTGTACCCGAACTTCACGCCGGACTGCAGCGCCGAGAAGCCGGTGAAGTTCACGGTCAGCGGGCTGTCCGACGCGGCCTCGCGGACGTGGCCCTGGTAGTAGATGACCTTGTGCGGGGCGCTCGCGGCGTTCCCGGGGATGTACTTGCCGTAGTCGTACACGACCGTCAGGGACCAGCCCGCGTAGCAGCCGGCGCCGACCGCGGCCCAGATGTTCCCGGCGCTGACGTTCAGCGCGGAACCGGTCGTCGCGTTCGCGAAGGCGCTCGTCACATCGGCGCTCGCCGAGTAGTACAACGCGCTCGCCTGGCTCGTCGGGTCCTCGAGGAGGGCGTCGGGCGCCACCGTCCGGATCGCGCCGGTGCCGACCTTGAGCTGCACGCCCTGCGTCCGGTACCCGTTCGCGGCGTCCGGTCGCGTGGCGTACCACTGCGAGCCGTTCGCGGAGTTCCCCGAGCAGGTCACGTTGCCGGAGCCGGTGAACACGCCCGTGTTCGCGCTCCAGTCGAGGTACGCCTTCGTCACGGTGGCACCGGACGGGATCGTCACGCTGCCGGTCGACGAGTTCGTGGTGAACCCGGACACCGTGTTCGAGTTCACCATCTTGAAGTAGTCGTTGTACGACGTCGTGACGCCCGTGCCCGGGTTGTTCGCGTGCAGGTCGGTGCAGCTGCCGCTCGTGGTCGTCGCGGTGAGCGCGGTACCCGAGCACGCCAGGACGCCGTTGCCCGTCATGGTGAAGTCGCCGTTGACGGTCGCCTGGTAGTTCGGTGACTGATCGGCCCCGCTCCCCCACTGCACCACGGCCGCCTGCGCCACCCCGGTGGTACCCAGGGCGACGCCGGTGGTCGGGATGAGCACGGCGAGAGCCAACGCGATCCCACGGAACCACCGGGGACGCGCGACGGATTCCGACCGATGCCGAGGGGAACGGGGCGCGAGCAGCACGTGTGTGACCTTCCGGACACGACGAGGAGACCCCCTCGTGTGGTCGGGTCCACGCGTGCAGGTCAGTTTGATCAGGGATTGCCGACCGCCTCAATGGCCAGCACTTCTGATCTTGGGGTGCGGAAAGGTCGAGGACCCCTCGTTCGGGGGTTTTTCACCCCGCCGTTCACCCTGTTCGGGGGACAGGTGTCGCCCATCGCGTCCTGGTGGCGGGGGGGGCTGCGGGTGCTGCTCGTGCCGCTCGTGCCGCACGTGCCGCACGTGCCGCTCGTGCCGCTCGTGCCGGACGTGCCGGACGTGCCGGACGTGCCGGACGTGCCGGACTGGATCGAGTGCGCAGACGATGTGAGCGCTCCACCCCGGACGTCACCACTTCTGCGCACTCATCTGCCGGAGCTGGCATCCGCTACCTCGGCCCCGATCGAGTGCGCAGACGTTGTCAGCGCACCACCCCGGACGTCACCACTTCTGCGCACTCGGCAGCCGGACCCGGGACGGGTTCAGCGAGGGGGCGTGGCGTGCCGGACGATCCACGCGTGCATGACGATCGCGGCGGCCGCGGACGCGTTGATGCTCCGGGTCGAGCCGTACTGCGCGATCTCGAGGTGCCCGTCCGCGCCGGCGACGGCCTCGTCGGTCAGCCCGGGCCCCTCCTGCCCGAACAGGAACACGCAGCGCTCGGGGACCTCCGCGGTCTCGAGCATCTCGGCACCAGGGGTGTTGTCGATCGCGATGACCGGGCGTCCCTCGTCGCGCATCGCCTGCAGGAAGGACGCCACGTCGGGGTGGTTCCGCACGTGCTGGTACCGGTCCGTGACCATCGCCCCACGACGGTTCCAGCGCCGGCGCCCGATGATGTGCACGGTCCCCGCGAGGAACGCGTTCGCCGACCGGACGATCGACCCGATGTTCAGGTCGTGCTGCCAGTTCTCGATCGCCACGTCGAACCCGTGTCGACGGGTGTCGAGGTCAGCGACGATCGCCTCCATCGACCAGTACCGGTAGGCGTCGACGACGTTGCGGGTGTCCCCGTGCTCGAGCAGCTCCCGGTCGAGCCGGGGATCGTCGGGCCACGGCCGCGGGTGCGGCCCGACCCCCTGCGTCGTGCGCTCATGGGTCGGCGCGGGCTCGTCGGTCACGGCTCCAGCGTACGGGCGGCACCGGTCGACCCCGGAAATCAGCGGACGCGGGACTCGATCCCCGCGAGCAGGATGTCCAGTCCGAGGGAGAACCGGTCGTCGTACGAGTGCGACCCGAGGATCTCGCCGACGAGCGCGTGTCGCTCCGGGCACCCGGCCTCGGCGTCCCCACGACCGACCTGCACGCCGGCGTGCCCGACGACGAAGTCGTACACGACGAAGAACGCGTACATCGCCTCGGTGTCGGACAGCCCGGCGGAACGGAGCGCGCCGACGACCTTCGCGACGACCGCGTCCGACTCGCTCGACACCAGCGGCGCCCGACTGCTGTGCGACTCGAGCACGAGCGGGTGGGTGCGCATCAGGTCCCGGAAGGTGGTGGCGAACACGCGGACGATCTCCCGCCAGTCCGTCGGCCACACGAACGTCGCCGTGAACTCGTCGACCGTCCGGCGCACGAGCTCCGCGTGCAGGTCGTCGAGCCCGCCGATCGTCCGGTGCACCGTCATCGGCGCGACCCCGAGCCGGTTGCCGAGCGCACGGAACGACAGCCGCTCGAGACCGTCCTCGTTCGCGATCGCCGTCGCAGCGTCGATGACCTGCTCACGGGTGAGCACGTTCGGCCGCCCCCGACGTCGTCGCGGAGCCGCCGGCACGACGGCGTCACCGGCCGCCGGTCGTGGGGTGGCGGACGAGCTTCCGGGTTCGACGAGCACGGGTGGTTCTCCTGGTTCGGACGGGTCCCGCAGTTTCGGTACGGGTCTCGAAAAGCGTACGGCAAAGCCGAACGACGTTCGGTGTCTCGACCATCTCGGGTCCGCGAGCGGCGCGCAAGAGCCGATCCGAGCCTCCCGGCCTTTTCCGAGCCGGCCACGGGCGGCGCCGCAACCGGCGCGCACTAGGGTGAGGAACATGGCAACCCGCGACGAGGTCGAGTGCTGGCTGACGGACATGGACGGCGTCCTCGTCCACGAGAACCAGGCGCTCCCCGGTGCCCCGGAACTCATCCAGCAGTGGCTCGACGAGGGCACGGAGTTCCTCGTCCTCACGAACAACTCGATCTTCACGCCGCGCGACCTCAGCGCCCGCCTGCGGTGGTCCGGCATCGACGTGCCGGAGGACCGTATCTGGACGAGCGCCCTCGCGACGGCGGACTTCTGCAAGTCGCAGATGCCGGGCGGCTCCGCGTTCGTCATCGGCGAGGCCGGCATGACCACCGCCCTCCACGAGGCCGGCTTCATCATGACCGAGACCGCCCCCGACTACGTCGTCGTCGGCGAGACCCGCAACTACTCGTTCGAGGCGATCACCAAGGCCGTCCGCCTGATCCGCGACGGCGCCCGCTTCATCGTCACGAACCCCGACGCGACGGGTCCGAGCGCCGAGGGCGTCCTGCCCGCGACGGGTGCCATCGCCGCGATGATCGAGAAGGCCACCGGCAAGCAGCCGTACGTGGTCGGCAAGCCGAACCCGATGATGTTCCGCTCCGCGATGAACCGGATCGGCGCACACTCCGAGAACACCGGCATGATCGGCGACCGCATGGACACCGACGTGCAGGCCGGCATCGAAGCGGGGCTCCACACCGTCCTCGTCATGACGGGCATCAGCGACCAGGCCGAGATCGACCGCTACCCGTTCCGCCCGAGCGAGGTCATCTCCGGCGTCCACGAACTCGTCCGCACCGAACCCATCGAAGTCGAGATGTAGTGCGCTGGGACCCGGCCCGCTACGCGGCCTTCAGCGACGAGCGGTCGCGTCCGTTCCACGACCTGGTCACCCGGATCGGACGGGAGGCTCCCCGTCGCGTCGTCGACCTCGGCTGCGGTCCAGGGACCCTCACGGCCACCCTCGCGGAACGCTGGCCGTCGGCCCGGGTCGTCGGGATGGACTCCTCGGCGGAGATGCTCGCCGATGCGGCGAGCATCGCGTCCGCGCATCCGAACCTGTCGTTCGAGCAGCGTGCCATCGAGGAGTGGTCCCCCACGGCGGAGGACGACGTCGTGGTCACGAACGCCGCGCTGCAGTGGGTCCCGTCGCACGTGTCGCTGCTACCGGGGTGGCTCGCCGCGATGCCGTCCGGGTCGTGGTTCGCGATGCAGGTCCCCGGGAACTTCGACTCCCCGTCACACGCGCTGATGCGGGCGGTCGCGGCAGACGGCCCGTGGGCGAGCGTGCTCGACGGCGTCCTGCGCGCCGATCCGGTGCTCGGCCCCGCCGGGTACCTCGAGCTGTTCGAGTCGAACGGGTTCCGCGCGGACGCGTGGGAGACGACCTACATGCAGCTCCTGCAGGGCCCGGATCCCGTGCTCGAGTGGGTCCGCGGGACGGGGCTCCGCCCGGCGCTGGCCGCCCTCGACGCCGCCGATCCCTCCGGCGCGCTGTCCAGTGCGTACGAGTCCGAGTACGCGGCCCGTCTGCGGCAGGCGTACCCGACGGGCCCGCACGGCACGGTCTACCCCTTCCGCCGGGTCTTCGCCGTCGCCCGCAGGTCCTGACGCCCGATCGCGCCCCCGCACGAACACCGCGCCCCGGCGCGACGGGGCGCGGTGTTCACAGCGGGGCGCAACCTGTGGGAGCGCGGGGGCTGGACGACAAACGCGGCACTACTGCACGGTGACGAGCGTGCCGAGCGGGAGGGCGTTGATCGCGGCCACGGCGTCGGCGTCGAGGCGGACGCAGCCGTGCGACACCGCTCCGGAGGTCTCGGCGTTCCAGTGCATGCCGATGAGCCCGCCGTCGTGTCCGCCGTACGGCTCGTCGGCCGCGGCGGAGTGCAGCGAGGTGAGCTGGATCGGGTGGTCGCCGGTGCCCTGGGACGGGTCGACGTAGCGCTGCTCGAGGTAGCCCGTCACGTCGGTCGGGGTCGGGGTGTCCGCCGTGCCGACCCCGGCCGAGAACCGCTGCTGCACGGCGCCCGACGCGGAGACGATCGAGACGCTCTGGTCCTTCGTCGAGATCACGACGCGGGACGTCGGCGTCGACACCTTCCTGAGCGACGCGACCGGCACCCAGGCCGAGGTCTGCGCGGCCGCCGATCCCCCGGCTGCGGAGGGCAGCTGCTGCCGGGCGGGGGTGAGCACGAGTTCCCACGGGCCCTCGCGGCGGAGCCCCACGACGGTCGTCGGCTGCCGCAGGAAGTCCGTCGCGGCGAAGCGGGCGACGGGCTCCGTGCGGTCCGAGCCGAACAGCGGCGCGTCCGCTCGCAGCCGGAAGACGGTGTCCGTCGTGACGGTGTCCCGCACGGGGATCAGCCCGCCGATGACCGCGGAGTACTGCGCCTCCGGGAGCGCCGCGAGCGCGGAGTCGCTCACGGACGGCACGGCGGGGGCGGAGGCGACCGGCCGGGCGGACGTCGACGCGGCCGATGACGGCGCGGACGTGCCGCCGAGGAGCGGGATCGTGACGGCGCCGGCGACGACGACGGCCGCTGCCGCGATGCCGACGGTGGTCCAGATGGTGCGCTTGCGCATGGGGTGGACGTGCCTTCCTGTGGAGGCCGGCGCGGCGTCGGGTCGCCGCGCCGGGCCTCCAGTCCGGTCGCTGTGGATCAGCCGCTGACGACGGGCAGGTGGATGCCGGTCGCCACCGGGCTGGTGCCGGTACCGGTACCGGTACCGCCTGCCGCGGCGGGCGCCGCCGTGACGGTGATCGCGAGCGGGTCGGTCAGCACCGGCGCACCGGACGCGTCCACGACGTCGATCGTGTGCGAGCCCGCAGCGGTGCCCGCCGGGATGACGACGCTGCCGGTGACGGCGCCGGAGGCGTCGGGCGTGAGCGTGCCGACGACGACCGGGTCGCTGTGCAGCACGACGCGGTAGGACTCGCCTGCGGTGAAGCCGGTCCCGGCGAGCGCGAGCGACGAGCCCGCCTGCACCGACGTGCCGTTCGGCGCGGTGAGGTGCGCGGACAGGACCGAGGCCTGCCCGCCGGTGGCGACCACCTTCACGGAGCCGTCGTCAGCGACCGCGACCGTGGCGCTCGTCGCGGCGGCGAGGTCGAGCCGCTCCCACGAGCCGTTCGCAGTGCCGCTCTGGTCGAGCGGGTCACCCGACGCGATCTCGGTCTGCGCGAGCACCGAGGTGCGCTGCGCGTCGGTGAGGGTCGGGAACGCGGTGAGGAGCAGGTTCTCCGCGCCGGTCGGGACGCTCGGGGCGAGACCCGTCGTGCCCGTCGCGGCGAAGCCGTAGTCGAGGCGCTCGTGGTAGACCTTGACGGCCGACGCACGGTCGGTGACGATCTGGGACGTGCCGCCGGGGATGGCCTTGCCGCCGTAGGGGTCGTTCTCGTACGGCTTCTCCGCGGCGATGCAGTTCGCCAGGGTGTCGCCGCACTTCGACTCGAGGTACGCGGTGAGCTCGGCCCGGGCCGGCTCGAGGACCTGCGTGCGGTACTGGGTGTCCGACCAGCGGGCTGCGAGTGCGGCCTCGCCGTCGATGCGCCCGCCCATGATGTCGAGCGGGTAGTGCACGCCGAGGACGATGCGGTCGTTGCCGTTCTCCGACGTGCGGGCGAGGATCTCCGGCGCGAGCTCGGGGACGAGCGTCGCGAGGGTGATGCCGGCCTGGTACGCCGTCGTCGTGTGGCCGCTCGGGAAGGAGCCGCCGGTGCAGATGCCCTTCGTGCCGTAGCCGGCGTCGAGCACGACGTCGTTCGGCGAGAACTCCTTCGTCGTGTCGGTCTGCGGCGCGACGCGGGTGATGTCGAGCGTGCCGTCGGCGCTGGCCCACGCCTTGCCGACCCGGTTCGGCGTCACGGACGAGGCGTTCACGGTGGCCGGGGCGCAGCCCGTCTGGTCGTCGCCGGCCGGGAGCGTGTCCGTCGTGGTGCCCGGCAGGTACGGACGCGGGTAGCTGAAGTGCGCCTTGGCGTCACCGGTGCTGACGTAGGCGCCGGTGGTGCCGTTCGAGCTGTTGATGAGCGCCTGCGTCAACGGCAGCGCACCGGAGTTCGTTCCGTCGACGTAGATCTTCTCGAGCGCGGCGCCGAGCCCCTGCGACACCGTGAGCGACTGGTCGTAGGCCGTCTTCGTGGCGTTGTTGTACTCGGAGTCCTGCAGGGCCGTGAACTGCTGCGCCTTCGTGGCGTTCTGGTTGATCCACGAGGTCAGCTCGTCGTTCTTCGCGAGCGTCGCCGGGTCGACGACGGTGCCGTGCAGGTCGTTGACGCCGCTGGACTTCCAGAACGCGTCGTAGCCGCTGAGCAGCGAGACGAGGTCCGGCTTCGTGGTGTCGCTCGGGTAGCTCGCGGCGGAGGCCGTGAGCGGGTTGCCGATGACCAGGGCCGTCGCGACGCCCGCGACGATCACCCCCGTGGCCATGGCGCGTGCGGATGTGCGCATGCGTGGTTGCCGTCCGGAGCCGGACGGCGCTCCTCTCTGTGGACCGACGGCGTCGGTGTCGACTGGGATCGACGTGACGGTAAGGAGGCTCGGTGTCGGTCCGAGGAACGGCCGGGGTCAGGCAGGTGAACCGGTCGGAGTGTCTGTGCGGGTTCGCAGGTCGTACCACTCCGGTACGGGGCGGCGTTGCTCGGCCAACGGGTTTGGGGGGACGTCGCGCCACCGCCGCTGGAGTCTGCGCGGAGCATCGTCCCGCCACGAGACGAGCCCACCGGCCACGATCCCGAGGGCCAGCACCGCGAAGGCGCCGATCCCGATGACGCCGGCGATGGCCATCGTGCCGAGGTCACCCCGCGCCGTCGCCGACACCGCGATCGACCCGAAGTCCCAGAACGCGTGCAGCAGGACGGGCAGCAGCAGACCGCCCGAGAGCCGCCGGGCGACGTACAGCACGGAGCCGAAGGACGCCGCGAACACCACCTGGATCAGCGTGGGTCCGATGCCGGCGCCGGCAAGGGCGTTGAGCAGGTGCAGCAGGCCGAAGAGCACGCACGAGACGATCCACACGCCGAACTCGGGCAGCCGCCGCCGGAGCCCCACGAGCAGCACGCCGCGGGTCATCAGCTCCTCGAAGACCCCGACGAACAGCACGCCGATGCCGAGCAGCAGGAAGTAGTGCCACGGGAGCGCCGTCCAGTCGACGAGCGGCAGCCGGACCAGGCAGACGACGAGGATCAGCGCCGGGGCGATCCACGTCCAGCGCAGCGGGCTCCTCGTCGTGTCGACCGTCGCGATGCGCCACCAGCCGAGCGCCGTCACGACGACGGCGAGTGCCAGCGCGGCGATGCCCTCCGGGACGACGAGCGCCCGGACCACGCTGTCGACCGTCTCGCCGAGGGAGGGGTAGTCGTCGCTCGGTCGGGACCGCCAGGCGCTGATGCCGGCGAACACCACGAGGGGTGCGAGGCCGACCAGGAGCGACGGCGGGACGGGCCAGCGCCGTCGTTCGGATGCCATGCCTGTTTGTACCATTGCGGTATGCGACTCCCTTCTCTGTCCACGATGGCGGAGGATTACGTCAAGCTGATCTGGAAGGCCCGCGAGCGTGGGGACACCGGCATCGCCACCCGGGACATCGCCGCATCGCTGAAGGTCTCCGCGTCGACCGTCTCCGGCAACCTCCGGAAGCTCGACCGCGACGGCCTGATCGAGCACACCCCGTACTACGGCGTCGTGCTCACGCCCCTCGGACAGCAGGTCGCCGTGGCGATGGTCCGGCGGCACCGCCTGATCGAGTCGTTCCTGGTGTCCCGGCTGGGCTACACGTGGGACGAGGTGCACACGGAGGCAGAGGCGCTCGAGCACGCGGTGTCGGAGACGTTCCTCGACCGTGTCGACGCCGACCTCGGGCACCCGACGCACGACCCGCACGGTGACCCGATCCCGCGCGCGGACGGCACGCTGCCGGACTCCCCCGGGGCGCTCCTCGGCACGATCGCGCCGGGGTCGTGCGGCACCGTCGGTCGGGTGTCGGACGACGACCCCTCGCTGCTGCGCTACTTCGACGAGCTCGGCGTCGGGCTCGGCACCCACCTCCGCGTGGAGCAGGTCAGGGACTACGCGGGGGTCATCGCGGTGTCCCGGCGCTCGGAGGACGGCACGGAGTCCCTCGTCGACCTGCCCGCCGCTGCCGCCGGCGCGATCTGGCTCGCCCCCGACGCCGACTGACCCCGGGGCGCGCTCGCCTCGCGCTGCCCGTGCGTGCCGCCGTGCCGGGCCACCCGTGCCGGGCCGCCCGTGCCGGGCCGCCCGTGCCGTCCGATAGCCTCGGCTCAGCCCGGCGCGCGCGAACCCGACTGGTCACGACACCCCGTTCACGTCCGCCGAACGGTCACGAGTCGTCGCCCGGTGCAGCCTGCACCGACGTTCTCCGACCACTCGCCGATCACGAACGGTGTGTCGGACACCGAACCTCGACGGGCCCCGGCCCCCGGAGCCCCGCCCCGCCCCTACCGCAGCGCCGGGGACGACGGGCGCCGGAACGGGGCCGCGATCGTCGGCAGGATGTCGCGGCGGTTGATCCAGAACACCACGAGGGCCGCGACGAGGTGCACGATGCTCAGCACCCAGCGCCCGTTGGTGTCCGTCACGAAGAACTGCACCGCGAACAGCGCCGCCAGCGCGATCGCCGACCACCGGTGGAACCGCAGCGCGATGATGATCGCGACACCGAGCAGGGTCTGCGACGCGGTCAGCATGAACTCCTCGACCTGCCGGGAGTCGAGCGGCAGCCCGCCGGTCGTGCCACCGCCGAGGACGTGCGCGATCGGCAGCGACCCGACGAGCAGCGACCACTGGTTCACCTTCGACGCGATGAGCGTGCCGATCGCCGCCCCACCCATGCCGCGCAGCGCGAACAGCGCCGCGACGATGAACTCCGGCGCCTCCGTCGCCAGCGGCGCGAGCCACTGCACGAGGAAGTAGCTGTCGATGCCGAGCGCACTGCCCGACTCGACGAGGGCGTCGGCGAACGGCTCCGCCGAGGACAGGATGACGGCGGCGGCCACGACGAACAGCGCGACGATCGTCCAGCGCCGGGCGCGCTGCGGCATCGACGCGATGTTCCCGGCCATGCCGACGATCTCCTCGTCCTCACCGTCGTCGTCCGACACCTTCGACGCGCGCCACAGGTACACGACGAACGCGGCGAGCAGGACGAACCCGAACCACATCGGGATGGACCCCATCAGCGGGATGAGGAACGCGATGACGGCGAGGAGTGCCAGGAACCCGATGTCCACCCGCGACGACCGCGACAGCTCGAGCACCCGGGTGGCGGAGGCGGGCAGGGACCCGGTGCGGACGAAGCGCCGTGCGACGAGCAGCGAGATGATCACCACGAGTGGCCACCCGAACCCGAGCAGCAGGCGGTTCGAGCCGGTCATGTTGGCGGCGGCGAACTGCTCGTACGACGGGTCGTACCCGGAGCGGAACGCGTAGTACAGGTCGACGGCGTACTCGGGCAGCACGGCGATGAGCGCCAGGATCGCGATGGCCAGCGCGCCGGCGATGTCCTTCTGTGCGGCCTCGGCGGCCCAGGCGAGCAGGAACGACGCGGCGACGACGGCCGCGCCGAAGACGAGCAGGTCGACGACGGGGTTCGGCGCGAACCCACCGATCCGGAAGACGACGGCGGGCAGCGCGATGGCGATGCAGATCGCGATGCGACCCCAGGCACTCGCGCCCATCCGGGACACCGGCAGATCGCGCGCCGGTGCAGGAGACAGGGTGTTCGTCATGGTGGTCCTCGTGGTCGAGCCATGACGCGGCGCACGGGAGCGGCTTCGGCCATGGCGGAACGGCCGAAGGTCTCGCTCGCCCCGACCGGAGTCGAAGGTGGTGCACCGGGCCGATCGTCGTGATGGCCAGTGTGTCGATGCACGCGCTGGGAGCTACTCCCCTTCGACACCCACTCTGGCGCGCGCCGATCCGCATGTGCAAGCCGATCGGCCCTGTTCGGCACCCCGAATCCGGGACTTGGTGCGCCCGCCCCGGAACTCCGCGGACGCCCTCAGCCCTTGGCGGAACGCGTCCGGCCCAGCGCCACCTCGCGCCGAGCACGCTCGAGCGCCAGCGACGATCCCGCGGAGGGGTCGTGCAGCAGCCGCACGGTGTCAGCGGCGTGCGTCCGGACGGCCTCACTGCGACCGGCCGCGTCCTCGAGCACCGGCTCGACGACGTCCGCGCCGAGTCCGACGAGCGCGCGACTCAGGGCGAGGCGCGTCTCACGGTCCCCCTGGCCGAGCTGCACCGCGAGTCGGCGCGCGAGGTCGGCGCGTCCGTCGTCGGGCACGAGCACGACCGCGGCACGCCATGCGGTGCGGACGACGCCGGGGTCGATGTCCCCGAGCCGCTCGGTCACCTGTGGGTACACCGAGCCGTCCCCGATCTTCGAGAGCGTGTGCAACGCCTGGCTCCGCGCCTGGGCCTCCTGACGCTCGAGTTCCGGGAGCACCCGCGGCACGACGCGCTCCGCCGGGAGCCGGATGAGCGCCCACGTGAGCATCTCCCGCACCTGGAAGTCCGGCTCGACGGCGCACCGCTCCACGAGCACGTCGAGGTCGGCCGGGTCAGGGGTCGTGCCCGCCGCCATGACCGCCCGGAGTCGAGCGGACGCGGTGCCGGTGGCGAGGACGTCGGAGAGCGTGGTCATGCCACCAGTCTGCCGATCGCCACCGACCCCACTGCCACCGAGCCCACGGACCCCGAGTCGCTCGCCAGACCCGAGGCCTACGGTGGAGCGGTCGAACAGTTCCACCACGAAAGGACCCCCATGCCCCGCATCGGATCAAGCGACCTCACCGTGTTCCCCCTCGCCCTCGGCGGCAACGTCTTCGGCTGGACCGCTGACGAGTCGACCTCCCACCAGGTCCTCGACGCCTACACGGCGGTTGGCGGCGACTTCATCGACACCGCGGACGTCTACTCCGCCTGGGCACCGGGCAACTCGGGCGGCGAGTCCGAGACCGTGATCGGTTCCTGGCTCGCGAAGTCCGGCAAGCGCGACGACGTCGTCATCGCGACGAAGGGCTCGCAGCACCCCGAGTTCCAGGGTCTCGGCGCCGACACCGTCGCGAAGGCTGCCCGCGCGAGCCTCCAGCGCCTCGGCACGGACCGCATCGACCTCTACTACGCGCACTTCGACGACCAGGACACCCCGCTCGAGGAGACCGTCCGCGCGTTCGACCAGCTCGTGCGCGACGGCATCGTCCGGTACACCGCGATCTCGAACTACTCGAAGGACCGCGCCGCGGAGTGGATCCGCGTCTCTGACGAGCACGGCCTCGCGAAGCCCGTCGCGATCCAGCCGCACTACAACCTCGTGACGCGGGAGCCCTACGAGTCCGAGATCGCGCCGCTCGCCCACGAGCACGGCCTCGGCGTCGTGCCGTACTTCTCCCTCGCCGCCGGGTTCCTGACGGGCAAGTACCGCTCGAAGGAGGACTTCGCCGGCAAGGACCGCGAGGGCCAGGTCTCCGGGTACTTCACCGACGCCGGCCTCGAGGTCGTCGACTCCCTGTCGACGATCGCGACGGCCCACGACACCGAGATCGCCACGGTCGCGCTCGCCTGGCTGCAGGCGCAGCCCGACGTGGTCGCACCGATCGCCTCGGCGCGGAACCTCCAGCAGCTGCCGGCGCTCCTCGCCTCCGCCGAGCTCGAGCTCACGACGGACGAGCTGCAGACGCTGTCCGACGCCTCCGCGAAGGTGCCGGCCACGGCCTGAGACCGGACCACACGACGGACGGGAGGCTCCCCACCGGACCGGTGGGGAGCCTCCCGTCCGTCATGTGGCCGGCTACGCGCTCGGCGCGAGCGATCCCGTCAACGCACCCCCGCCGGACCGGGTGACGAAGCAGGACCAGAAGCGGTCGCCCCTGTCCCACGCCGCCTGGTCTGGTGGGTAGACGCCCTGCACCTGGACGTCGCCGAAGCGGGCGGCAGCGGTCAGGTCGAGCCCGGCAGCTGACTGGCACCGGGTCGCCGCCTGGGTCTGCACGGCCTCGGCGCCGGGGTAGGCGTCGCCGTCGATCGTCCCGCGCGCCGTGAGCTGCGCGGTGTGCTCTGTGCCGCAGTCGACGACGGTGAAGTCCTCGGCCCATGCGCTGTCGAACGGCGTCAGACACTCCCCACCGGCGAGGTCGTACCAGGGGTGCTGGCCGGGTGCCGCGGTCGAGGACGCGAAGGTGATCGTCGGCGCCGCGGCAGCCGTCGCGGGCGCGGACGGCTTGGTCGACGAGCCGGTCGTCACCTGGGCCGATGCCGCTGCTGGCGACTTCGTCGGCGGGACGGTGTGCTCCTCGATGTTGTTGCCGATGATCCAGCGGCTGAGCAGGAACACGGCGACGAGCATCACGACGATGATCGCGATCGCACCGCCGATGAGGAGCTGCTTGCCGCGCTTGCCCTCACCGCGGAGGCGCGCGACGCCCTCGTTGATGAAGTTGCCGCTGTCGGCGTCCGGTGGCACGGGCGAGCCTGCTGCGGACGGCGCGCGGCCGGGCGCCGGTGCGTGCGCGGGGCCGCCCATCGCGGGCATCATGCGGGTGCCGGTGTCGTGCGGGTCGTAGCCGGTCGTGCCGAGCTGGTCGACGGCCTGCGTGCCGAAGAGGTCCTTGATGGCGCTCGTGTCGCTGGTCTCGCGGCCGTCCCACTCGGACTGGTCGAGGTCCTGCTCGACGGCTGGCGGGAGGTGCGCGGGGTAGTCGTCGACCCTCGGCGTCGGTTCTGCCGGCTCGACGAGGGGCGGCGGCGCGGTCGGGGCCGCGTCGTCGACGGCGTCGTCCACCGTGTCGCCGGGGAAGACCTCGCCGGTGCGTGCGGCCTCGTCGGCGAGCGACCAGCTGCCGCTGTCGGTGGGGTCGGGGTCGCGGTCGGGTTCGACCGTCTCCTGGACCGGCAGCGCGGTGGTCGCGGCGTCGGCGGCCACCGGGGCGGACACGGCGGGGGCCGGGGTGATCGGCACCTCGCCGGAGACCACGTCGTCCTCGGTGTCGTCCGCCAGGTGCCAGGAGCCGGCACCGAGCGCGGTGGTGTCGAACGAGTTCGTGGTCAGGGTCGTCGGGACCTCGCCGGTCTCGTCGTCGTGGACGGCCCAGTCGAAGGGACGGTCGACGCTCGGACGCTCGGAGGCGTCAGTGCCCTGGGTGCGGAGCAGGTCGGTGAAGCTCGGTGGCTCCTGGGACGACGGGAGCGTGTTCTCCACACCGACGGGCTGCTGGACGACGGGGCCGGTCGGGGTCGGCGTCGATCCGGTGGCACGGCCGAGCCAGTCGACGTCGTCACGGCCCTCGCCGCGGGGGTCCGTCCGGCGTCGTTCGTCCTCGATCGCCCGGGTCTCGGCGGCACGCTGCTCCCGGTTCGCCTGCGCGGTCGGCAGCTGGATCGAGCTGGGGTGCGGTGCGGTCGACGTCGGGGGCACGGCGGCGGCCGGCGGGATGCGGCTGCCGAGGAGTGAGCGGTCCGGGTCGGACGTCGGCGGTGCGGGCTGGGACGGTGCCGCGAGCTGCTCCGGCATCGAGATCGCCTGGGTGGCGTTCTCGTCGTACGGCGCTGGCGGGGTGGCCGGCGCGGGCTCGGCCGGCGCACGCTCGGCCGGCGCGGGCTCGGCCGGTGCCGGTTCCTCGGGCGTGAAGGGTTCCGGCAGCGGCGCACCGGTCTCAGCGGCGGCGCGTTCCGCCTCGCGACGCTCGCGGCGTGACGGCCACTCGTCGGCCTTCCGTGGCGCACCGAAGATGTCGGCGGCACTGCGGAGTCCCGTGAAGCGAGCGTCCGGGGCGGACGCGGGACGAGCCTCCTGGCCGTCTGCCCCGGTGTCGGGGCCGCCGGTCTGATCGGGCTCGTGCGCGTCGTCCGGACGCTCCTCGGTCACGCGGACAACCCCAGGTCGGCCAGTCCGATCGCCGCGAAGTACGGGTACCCGGCCGCCTCGATCTTCTCCTTCGCGCCGGTGTCGCGGTCGACGACGACGGCCACGGCGGCGACGATCGCGCCCTCGCGCTCGAGCGCCTCGGCGGCCTTGAGCGGCGAGCCGCCGGTGGTGGAGGTGTCCTCGAGGACGATGACGCGCTTGCCGCGGAGGTCGGGGCCCTCGACCTGCTTGCCGCGACCGTGGTCCTTCGGCTCCTTGCGGACGACGAAGGCGTCGTACGTGCCACCACGGGCAGCGGCCTGGTGGAGCACGGCGCTCGCGATCGGGTCGGCGCCCATGGTGAGGCCGCCGACCGCGGAGACGTCGGGGACCTCGGCGATGAGGTCCGTCATCACCTGTCCGATGAGCGGTGCCACACGGTGGTCGAGGCTCACCTTGCGGAGGTCGATGTAGTACGTCGCCTTCTTCCCGCTGGTCAGGGTGAAGTCGCCGTGGAACACCGCCTCGGCCGTGATGTGGTCGATCAACTGCTCGCGCGCGTCCGTCACAGCGCACAAGGGTAGCCCGTCCGGGCCGCGCAGCGCTCATCCAGCCTGCACGGACGGTCAGCCGCCCGCCCGTTCGTCCCGGGTCGGCGTCGGTACGATCCGGGTATGTCCCTCGATGCACCGTCGCGCCCAGCGGTCGGGGCATCCCGGTTCCGCGGCCTCGCCGGTGCGCTCGGGCGCGAGGCGATCGGGGCGCTCGTCGCGGTCGCGCTCGCCCTGATCGCGCTGCGGCACGTCCTGGCGACGGCCAGGGTCACGCTGCTCTGGTACGACGGCGACTCGGTGCTGCTGCCGATGGTGGTCCGGTCGATCCAGCTCGGCCAGCCGTTCGAGTGGGCGATGTCCCCCGCGCTGTTCTTCTTCCCGGAGCTGCCCGTCTACCTGGTCTGCTCCGCCGTCACCGCGACCCCGCAGCAGGCGCTGGCCCTCAACGGCGTGCTCGTCCTCGTGGGCGTCTACGCGCTCATGCGGGCGGTGGCGAACGAGCTCATGCCGTCCGCTCGACGCTCGGCACGCATCGCGGTGTCGGCCCTCGCGGTCGGGTTCCTGACGCTGCACGTGCTCACCGAGTCCTCGGCGTCCGCGACGTCGCTCGAGCTCGCGTCCCTGCTCCTCACGACCACCTACTACTACGGGGTCGTCCTCGCGCTCCTCGCCACGGCGGCGCTCGCCCTCCGGGCGATCCGGGTCGGCCGGGCGTCCGTCGCCGTGCTCGTGACGCTCGGGCTCGTCGCCGCGTGCACCACGGCGTCGAACCCCCTGTACGTCCCGTGGTCGGGTGCCCCGCTCGTCGTCACGCTGCTGCTCCTCGGCGTCGCGCGTCGGGTGCCGTGGCGTCCTGCCCTGTGGCTGTCCGGGGTCGTCGTCGCGGGCTCCGTCGCCGGGTACGTCCTGCGCATCCCGCTGCGACCGTTCGTCTCGCTCGACCCCTCGACGTACGTGCACCCCGAGCGCGCGGCGACGACGCTCGGCTTCTTCGCGTCGCTCACCGATGCCCGAGCGGCGACGGCGCTCGGCGACGCCGGGCTCGTCCTGATGCTCGTCGGGGTGCTGCTCGCCGTCGGTGGGACGGTCTGGGCCTGGCGGGTGCGGACCTCGCGCACCGTGCTCGTCGCGTCGCTGCTGCCGCTCGTGACGATCGTCGCCGTGTCCGTCGGGGTCGTCGTCGCCGGCTCGGAGACCCCGCGCTACCTGGAACCCGTCGTCGTCGCCCCGCTTCTGGCACTCGTCGCGGTGTGCGAGCTGACACGGACCGCGGTCAGACGGACCCGGGTGCACCGGCCGCTCCGTGGCGTCCGGATGACGCTCGCCATCGGCGCGGCGATCGTCATCGCCGCGGGTGTGGCCATGGCGCCGTCGACGCTCCGGGGGGTGCGCACCGCGGCGTACGACCCCGCGACCTGCCTGGACCACTGGGCCGGTGGGCGCGACGTCGTCGGCGTCGGGCAGTTCTGGACCGTCCGTCCGCTCGCCGCCTACTCGTCCGAGAACGTCGGACTGCTCCAGGTGCGCGACACGTTCCAGACCTACCCCTGGCTCGTCGACCTCGGTGCGTACCGCGATGCCCGGCCGACCTTCGTCGTCGTGGGATCAGGGGACGTCTGGTCTACCCCGGTGGAGGACTCCCTCGGGCCGCCGGCGTCGGTGACGCACTGCACCGGCTTCGACATCTGGGACTACGCCGGCACGGCCGGTGCGACGACCCTGCAGCAGGACGTCGTCGGGAGTGCCGAGACGATCCTGCGCGACCGCGGGTTCTGACGAGAGTTCTCCACAGCGGTGCGTCGGCTTCGCATCATCCCTGTACGGATGTATAGGCTCGCCCTCGATGACTCGTCCCGCCCAACGCCCCACGCACTCCCTCACCGCCCTGCGTCTGCGCCTGGCGGTGACCGGGTTCGCCCTGCTCGGGCTGACCGGCACGCTCGTCCTCGACGCTCCTCCGGCCAGCGCGGCGACCTACCCCTCGTGGGACGACGTCCTCGCCGCCCGCGGACAGGAGTCGGCGAAGAACGGCCAGATCGCCGACATCCAGGACCTGATCGGGCAGCTCGGCGCGAAGGCCGACGCCGCCGTCGCCGAAGCCGAAGCACGCGGCAACGAGTACTCGGTCGCGCAGCGGAAGGCCCAGCGCGCCGCCGAGAAGGAACAGACGCTCCGCGCGGACGCCGAGGAGCACGCCGAGATCGCCGAGCAGAGCGCCGCGCAGGCCGGGCAGTTCGCCGCGCAGATGGCCAGGTCCGGCGGCGCGGACGTCACGACGAGCGTGCTCACCGGTGGGGAGGACGCACGTGACCTGCTGTACGACCTCGGCGCGCTGAGCAAGCTCTCCGAGCAGGCCGAGCGCGTCGAAGCCGCGGCCACCGCCGACGCCGCCGTCGCCCGGGCGCTCTCCGGGCAGGCCGACCGTGCCGCGCTGGCGCTGGCCGACCTCGCGAAGGCGGCCGAGGAGCGCATGGCAGAGGCACAGGCGGCATCCGACCGTGCCCAGGTGGCCTACGACGAGCAGCAGGACAACAAGGCGCGACTCGAAGCACAGCTCGCCACGCTGAAGTCCGGCCGTGTCCGGACCGAGGCCGAGTTCGCCAAGGGCGAGGCCGAGCGCAAGGCAGCCGCGGAGCGTGCGGCCCGTGAAGCCGCGGCGGCAGCGGCACGTGCGGCAGCCGCGGCGAACAGCGGCGGCGGGTCGGGTGGCGGCGGCGGCGCCGTCGGGTCGGGCTCCGGCAGCGGGTGGGTCCGTCCCGCCGGCGGCTGGATCACGAGCTCGTACGGCACGCGTGTGCACCCCATCACCGGCGCGACGAGCTTCCACGACGGCATCGACCTCGGCAGCGGCTGCTCGACGGCGATCATCGCCGCGTCAGCCGGCACGGTCGAGTACGTCGGGTGGTACGGCGGGTACGGCAACTACGTGCGGATCAACCACGGCAACGGCGTGAAGAGCGCGTACGGCCACATCGTCAGCGGTGGGTTCCGTGTGTCTCCCGGGCAGCAGGTCGCCGCGGGGACCCTCGTCGCGCTCGTCGGGTCCACGGGGAACTCGACCGGGTGCCACCTGCACTACGAGACCCACGTGGGCGGTGGCACCACCAACCCGGTGCCGTTCATGGCCGCGCGCGGGGTCGGCTTCTAGCGGTCCCGACGCCCTCGGGTCAGACCTCGTCCTCGTCGAGGTTCCAGAGGGCGCGGTACCAGGCCGTCCGTTCCTCGTCGAAGGGGACGCCGTACGCCTCGTGGAACAGCTGCTCCCATCCGGGACCGTGGTTCCACCCGAGCGCCATCGTGGCGACGGCGAGGTCGGCCCAGCGGTCGGCGACCCCGAGCGCGCCGAGGTCGACGTGCCCGTACCAGCGCCGGTCCGCCCCGATGAGGGTGTTCGGCGTGCAGGGGTCGCCGTGACACACCACCGTGCGGTCCGACGCCGGCTCGGGGCCGAGCGCCGCGGGGTCGGACCCGGCCGCACGCGCCCGCGCCGTCCGGTCGGACGTCGACCACGCGAAGGGGCAGTCGTCGACCGGCAGTGTGTCGTGCATGGCCCGGAGGCCCTCCCCCACGGCGATCACGGCGGTCCGAGGCTCGTCGCGCCATCGGGGGTCCACGGCGCTCCATCCCGGTAGCGCGCGGGTCCGGAGCCAGGCACCGTGCTCGTCCGCGTCGTGCTCGACGACCTCCGGCACGCGGAGCCACCGGCCGGCCCAGGTCAGGCGTGCCGCTTCGGCCGCGATCCAGGCCGCGTAGTGGGTCGGCACCCACTTGACGTACTCCTCGGCGGACCCGACGCTCCCGTCGCCACCGATGCGGAACGTCTTCCCGCCGATCTCGTTCACCCACACGGGGACGGCTCGTCGATCGCCGACGATCCGGGCGACGGGCTCCGGCACCGTGACGGGGGCGTCGGGGGTCTGCGACCCGAGGGAGCTCATCGTCAGTGCACGCGGTCCGGCCGGGACGACCCCGATCCCCCGCGCGCGATCTGCAGGAGGACGGGCAACCGCTCGCCGAGCAGGGCGTCGAGGTCGGTGACGATGTCCTCGATCCGGTCGGCGATCTCCCGCGGCGATGCACCCTTCCGCGGGCGGACCTTGATGCGCAGCGCCCGGCGGCGCCGTACCCGGTACACGTCGACCGCGAGCGAGGCGACCTGCGGGAGTTCCCCGATGGCTGACGAGAGCGCGTGCTGGACGGCAGCGGCGACGATGCGGACCTCGCCGGGGAGCCCGTCCGCGGCCCCGTCGTCCTCGATCACGGTGCCGACACGGCCACCGCCGAGTGTCGTGAGGACGGCCAGCGCGAGGACGCCGAGCACGACCGCTCCGCCGAGCACCCACGCCCACGCGGCGATCGAGGCGTCACGGGATGCGTCCGCACCGAGGTCGCCGAGCGAGGCGCGGGCCGCCTGGTGCCAGAGATCGGCGGCCTGCGGGACCGTCTGCACGAGCACGGTCCCGAGTCCCCCGACGAGCAGTGCCAGCCCGACGATGACGAGGGCGATGCGTCCGAGCGCCCGGTTCGTGGCGTTCATCCGTCCACCCGTCCGGTCGGCTGGACACGGACCCGAGGGGTGATCGACGGCGTGGTGTCGATCTCCGCGAACTCGCGCTCGACGGCGTCGGTCGCAGCGACCGCCGGCACGTCGACACCGGCAGCCGGGCGGAGGACGACCTCGACGGTGCGACGGCCGACGGTTCCCACGGCCGCGTCGGGTCCGAGTCGTGTGGCGCTCCGGGCAGCGCGTGCCGCGGCGGAGGCGAGGACCTCGTCGTCCACGACGATCGCGAGCCGCCTGGACGACATCGTGTGGCGGGGGCGTCGCTGCGGCAGGACGCCCTGCAGCAGGAACACCAGGCCGATGACCGCGACGACGGCGCCGGTGACGACCACGATGGCGTCGACGAGTCCGCGTGGCGCACGGGCGGCACCGTCGACGACGGCTCGGGGATCGATGCCGAGGACGTTCTGGTCGAGGAACACCAGCGCAGCGGCGAACACGGCGGCTGCGGCGACGACGAGCGCGACGAGGACGGCGACGGCCACGCTGCCCGATCGGGACACGTGGGTCTCGCGCCGCAGGACGCGGCGGTACACGGCGTCGTGCTCCCCCGATGCCGGCGCAGACGGCGACGAGGTCGGTGACGACACCGGCGGCGAAGCCGGTGGCGGGATCGAGCTCATCGGACTCTCCTCGGGGCGTCGACGACCGACGACGCGAACGTGATGGTGACCCGCTCGACCTGTCGCCCGGTGATGGTGTTCAGGCGCTCGGCGATGGTCGCGCGAGCCCGGTGCGCCGTGTGGACCACCGGTTCGTCGGGCACCGCGTGGGAACCGAGCACGGGCACCGCGAGCGGGGAGGTGATCTCGACCGCCAACGATCCGCGACCGTCGTCGGCGACCCGGGCACGGACCTCCCGGACGGGTGTGCGGAGCGCTTCGGCCGCGACGGCCTGCGCGGTCCGGACCAGCGCCGTCGTGCCGATGCGGTCGTACCCGGCGACGCGCGGCACCGCGACCGCACGGGACGGCGCGGTACCGGACGAGGCGATCGGCGGCACGTCGGCCGCCGGACTCACGACGAGCTCCGGCGTCCGCGCAGCACGTCGAGCAGGCGTCGGAAGTCGATGTCCCCGGTGACGATCCGCGCCACGACACCGCCGACGATCATGAAGACGGCCACGACGACGAACGCCCAGAAGCCGAGCGTGACCGCGACGATGGCCAGGAGGGCGCCGACCCCCATCCCGACGACGGTGGCGTTCACCGGACGCGACCCTCGGCCTCGTCGGGTGCGCCGCCCAGTGCCGGGATGTTGACGTCGTTGATCGCGATGTTGACCTCGGTGACCTCGAGGCCGACGAGCTCGGTGACGGCGTCGGTCACGGCCGCGCGGACAGCGGACGCGACCTCCATCATCGGCGTCGGGTAGTCGACCACGATCGTCAGGTCGACGGCGACCTGGGTCTCGCCGACCTCGACGCGGACGCCCTGGCCGAGTGCGCTGGAACCGATGGCGTCACGGATGGCACCGAAGGCCCGCGCCGCGTTGCCGCCGAGGGCGAAGACGCCGGGCACGTCGCGGGCGGCGATGCCCGCGATCTTCGCGACGACCTGGTCGTCGATGATGGTCTTGCCGGCGCTGGTCACCTGCGTGGTGACGCTCCCGGTGGTCGGGTTCCCGTCGACGCGGTTCGTCGTCGATGCCATGATCGTGCTCCTCACGCTCCGTGCGATGTCCTGCTCCCAGGGAACACCATCGTGCCGCACGCCGCCCGACCAGCGGCATCCCCGCGTCGCCCGCACCGCGCCGTCGGTCGCGACCGGTAGGTTCGACACCATGCGCGTCGCGACCTGGAACGTGAACTCCGTCCGCACCCGAGTCGGCCGTGTCGTCGACTGGCTCGTCCGCGAAGACGTCGACGTGCTCGGCATGCAGGAGATCAAGTGCAAGCCGGAGCAGTTCCCGGTCGAGGCGTTCGAAGCCGCCGGCTACCAGGTCGAGGCGCACGGCCTGAACCAGTGGAACGGCGTCGCCTTCGCCAGCCGCCTGCCGATGACCGACGTCACCCGTGACTTCCCCGGCCAGCCCGGCTTCCTCAAGGGACACGAGGGTCCCGATCTCCCCGTCGAGGCCCGCGCGATCGGCGTCACCGTCGACGACGTCCGGCTCTGGAGCCTGTACGTCCCGAACGGCCGGGAGATCGGTGACCCGCACTACACGTACAAGCTCGACTGGCTCGCGCAGCTGGCCGACCGCACCACGTCGTGGCTCGAGGCGGACCCGGACCTGAAGCTCGCGCTGATGGGCGACTGGAACGTCGCACCGCTCGACTCCGACGTCTGGGACGTCTCCGTCTTCGAGGGGCACACGCACGTCACCGAGCCGGAGCGCGCCGCCTTCCGCGCGTTCGAGGAACGGGGGCTGCAGGACGTCGTCCGACCCCTGGTGCCGTCCGGCTACACCTACTGGGACTACAAGCAGCTGCGGTTCCCCCGTGGCGAGGGCATGCGCATCGACTTCGTCATGGGATCGCAGGGGTTCGCCGACGTCGTCACGGGTGCGTCCATCCACCGGGACGAGCGGAAGGGCGACGCCCCGAGCGACCACGTGCCGGTCGTCGTGGACCTCGATCTCGAGACCTCCCTCGACGACGACCGCCCGATGATCTTCTGACGCGCGCGGCGCGCGCGGCGCTCGGCGCGCTCGGCGCGCTCGGCGCGCTCGCGCCTGCGCAGTCCGCACCCACCGGTCGCAACACCCCGCTCGCGTCTGCCGACAGGCCACGAAGCGTCGGTCGCGACGACCGTCGCCGACGGTCTGCGACCGCTCGACGCGCGGCCGACGGGGTGTCGCGCCCACTCGACGCGCGGCGTGGGATTGGCCGAACGGGAGGCCCGTGGCGGGCTGATACCGCGCCTCCCGTCCGTCGGTGGACCGCCGCCACTGCGCGCCGCGGTCCCGCGCGCCTGCGCAGTCCGCACCCACCGGTCGCGACACCCCGCTCGCGTCTGCCGACAGGCCACGAAGCGTCGGTCGCGACGACCGTCGCCGACGGTCTGCGACCGCTCGACGCGCGGCCGACGGGGTGTCGCGACCACTCGACGCGCGGCGCGCCGCCGCGGCGCCGCCCGCCCGCGCGCTACGGGTGCAGGAGCGCGGCGATCCCGACGAGCACCGGGACGGCGCCGAGCGTCGAGATGAGCACCACGTCACGGGCGACGGGCACCGCCGCGTCGTACCGCTGCGCGTAGTTGAAGACGTTCTGCGCCGCCGGCAACGCCCCGAGCGTCGTCAGGACGAACACCTGCTGGTCGTCGAGCCCGAACACGAACCGTGCGAGTACGAACGCCACCGCTGGCATCACGACGAGTTTGATCGACGACGCCACGATGACGTCCGTCCGGATCGCCGGGTCACGGAGGGGTGCAGCGCCGTGCAGGCTCATCCCGAACGACAGCAGCACGAGCGGCACGGCGGCGGCACCGACGAGCGAGAACGGCTCGAGTACCGGATCCGGCAGCTCGATCCGGAAGGCGGAGAACACCAACCCCGTCAGCGAGGCGATGATCAGCGGGTTCGTCACCGGCCCGAGCACCCGGCGCTTCCACCCGCCCCCGGACGCCGTCGCGGTGTCGAGCACGGTCAGCGCGATCGGGGCCATCACGACGAGCTGCAGCAGGATGACGGGCACGACGGCGGTGGCCTGCCCGAGCACGTACACGGCGACCGGCAGGCCGATGTTGTTCGCGTTCACGTAGCTCGCCGCCAGCGCCCCGACCGTCGTCGTCGTGATCGAGCGCCGCAGCACCAGGGCGAACGCGAGCGCCGTGCCGAGCGCCACCAGCACGGCACTGAGCAGCGACACCCAGAGCATCGGCGACACCAGTGAGGCGATGTCCGCCGTGGCGATCGTGTGGAAGAGCAGGCACGGCATCAGCACGAAGAACGCCAGTCGGCTGATCACGAACTGGGCGTGCGGCCCGAGGAGCCCGATGCGCCCGACGACGTACCCGGCCGCGATGATCGCGCCGATGATCGCGAAGCCGATCAGAACGCCACTCATCACCCCCCATCCTGTCAGTCTCGCGGCAGCCCCGCACCGGGCGCGGCAACGGGTGCGGCACCGCCCGACATGTGACGTCGTACAGACCGGAAATGCGAACGCATCGAATACCGTTGACGGCATCATGACCAACGCCACGACGCTCACCCGTTCGACCGACTCGAGCCAGCCGCTCGTCCCGCTCCTCGAGGAACGGTGGAGCCCCCGCTCCTACGACGAGTCCGCGACGATCTCCGACGAGCAGCTCGACGCCGTGCTCGAGGCCGCTCGCTGGGCACCGTCGGCCATGAACCTGCAGCCACGCCGGTTCGTCGCCGCGCGCCGTGGCACGGACGCTTTCCGGAAGATCACGGACAACCTGCTCGGCTTCAACGCCGGCTGGGCGTTCCGCGCGAGCGCCCTCGTCGTGGGCATCCTCGAGACGACGAACGAGCAGGGCGAGCCGCTCCGCTACGCCGAGTACGACCTCGGTCAGTCCCTCGCGGCGCTGACCGTCCAGGCGCACGCCGAGGGCCTGCACGTCCACCAGATGGCCGGCATCGACGCCGCCGGCCTCGCCGCCGCCTTCGACCTGCCGGAGCGCTTCGTGCCCTTCACCGTCACGGCGATCGGCACCGTCGCGGACCCGTCGCAGCTCGAGGAGAAGGCCGCAGAGCGTGAGGTCGCCCCGCGCACCCGCATCGCACTCGACGAGGTCGTCCTCGTCAAGGAGTAACCGCACCAGCAGCACGACCGCGGCCGGGACCCGCACGGGGATCCCGGCCGCGTAGTATGTACAGACATGCAGCCCGAGATGAACTTCTACACCCGCAAGTGGGTCCGGCCGGAGGACCTCAACGCGAACGGCACGCTCTTCGGTGGCAGCCTGCTCCGCTGGATCGACGAAGAGGCCGCGGTGTACGCGATCATCCAGCTCGGCAACGGCAAGGTCGTCACCAAGTACATGTCCGAGATCGAGTTCGTCTCCTCGGCGAAGGAGGGCGACATCGTCGAGATCGGCCTCGTCGCGACCCGGTTCGGCCGGACCTCGCTGACGATGCGGGCCGAGGCGCGGAACCTCTTCACGCACCGCAGCATCCTCACCATCGACGAGGTCGTGTTCGTCAACCTCGACGTCGACGGCAACCCGGCCCCGCACGGCTACACGGAGATCACGTACGCTCGCGACCGGGTTCCCGCAACGATCCACTGATCCCCGCAGCCCTGAGGATCGGGGACATGTCGCATGACAGAATCGACGGCATGACCGCACCACGTCTCGTCGCGTTCGATCTGGACGACACCCTCGCCCCGTCGAAGTCCGCGCTCGACCCGCGCATGCTCGACACCTTCGCCGCCCTGCTCGACGTGGTCCCGGTCGCCGTGATCAGCGGCGGCAACTTCCACCAGTTCGAGCAGCAGCTCGTGACGCCCCTGCGACACCGTGACGGTCTCACGCTCGACGACCTGCACCTGCTCCCCACCTGCGGCACCCGGTACTACCGCTGGTCCGACGACGACTGGGCGCTGCAGTACGCCGAGGACCTCACCGACGCCCAGAAGCAGCAGGCCCTCGCCGCGGTCGAGTCCCAGGCGAAGGCCGCCGGCTACTGGGAGTCCGAGACCTGGGGTGCCATCCTCGAAGACCGCGGTTCACAGATCACGTTCTCGGCCCTCGGTCAGGCAGCGCCCGTCGCCGCGAAGAAGGTGTGGGACCCGACGGGTGCCAAGAAGGACGACCTCCGGCGCCGCGTGCAGGCCGAGCTCCCCGACCTCGAGGTCCGTTCCGGCGGATCCACCAGCATCGACATCACCCGCAAGGGCATCGACAAGGCGTACGGCATGCAGCGTCTGGCCGAGCTCACCGGCATCGCGCTCGACGACATGCTGTTCGTCGGGGACCGCCTCGACCCCGAGGGCAACGACTACCCGGTGAAGGCGCTCGGCGTCCCCTGCCACGCGGTGGAGGGCTGGGAGGACACCGACGCGTTCCTCACCGAGCTGATCCCGACGATCGGTCGCGCCCGCGCCTGACGGCGCAGCCCCGGGACGGCACAGCCCCGGGACGGCGCAGCCCCGGACAGGAGGCACGGGTCGGCCCCGTCAGGGCAGGCTGCGGACCGCCTCGACGAACGCCCGGATCTTCGCCGGGTCCTTGACGCCGCGCTCGGACTCGACACCGCTCGACACGTCGACCCCGTCGGGGTCCAGGCTCTCGACCGCAGCCACGACGTTCGCCGGCGTGAGGCCCCCTGCGAGGATCCAGGCTTCGTCGACCTTGCCGGTGACGGACGCGGGATCGATCAGCCGTCCGCTGCCGGGCACCGCGGCGTCGAGCAGCAGCAGGTCGTGGTCGTACGACGCCCGCTGATCCGCGGACTCGGCGAGGTAGGCCTCCGCCGACACCGCTCGGATCGTGAAGAACCCGGCGTCGCGGGCACGCGCGAAGTCGGTCGCCGACTCGCCGCCGTGCAGTTGCAGCGTCGTGAGGCCCACCGCTGACGCGATCCCGACGATCTCGTCGATCTCCTGGTCGCGGAACACGCCGACGGCGTCGATCCCGTCCGGCACCCGCTCGACGAGCTCCTTCGCGAGGTCGGCGGTCACGGTCCGGGGACTGCCAGCGGCGAAGACGAACCCGACCGCGTCGGCACCGGCGTCGATGGCGGCGTCCACGGTCTCGGGCGTCGACAGGCCGCAGATCTTGATCCAGCGCTGGTCGGTCATGCAACCCATCCTGCACGAAACGACAGCCGTGCGGGTGCGCCGACGGCGATCAGTGGAGCGTGCCGGCGACGTAGCTCAGGCCGCACGCGAGCAGCACCGCGACGACCGCGAACGATCCGGTCAGGATGTTGCGTCGGCGCCACCGCTTGACGGCCACGAAGGTGCCGCGCTTGGCGTGCCGGTGCGCTGCCCGGTGCATCCGGTGGTCGCGCTTGTGCGCCGTCCGGCTCGGGCCGAGCGGCACCGGTCCGGTGACCTGCACCGATCCGCCTCGGAGCGCACGGGCGACGGCGACCGCGGTCGGTCGACGAGCCGGGTCACGGTCGGTCATGCGCAGGAGCAGCTCGCGCCACTCCGGTCCGACGGACTCGGGGACCTCCGGGCTGTTCCGGAGCCGAGCGAGTGCGGCTTCGACGAGGGTGCCGGAGTACTCCTGGTGCCCGGTCAGGGCCTCGAGCAGGACGAGCCCGAGGGAGTACACGTCCGTCGCGAAGCTGATCGGCTCGCCCGCTACTTGCTCGGGGCTGAGGTACGCCGCCGTGCCGATGATGGTGCCGTCGTTCGTCAGGCGCGATCCGTCGACGAAGTGCGCGACGCCGAAGTCCGTCAGCTTGACCGTGCGGGCGAACCCGGACGAGCCCTCGTCGCTGATGAGGATGTTGGCGGGCTTCACGTCGCGGTGCACGATCCCGCGGGAGTGCACGTACGCCAGGGCGTCGGCGAGCTGCGCGCCGAGGTCGGCGACCTCGTAGTTGTGCAGCGCCCCCTCGGCCAGTCGGCGGAGCAGGGTCGTGTCTGCGATGAGCTCCATCACGATGTACCGGTGCGGACCGTCCGAGAACTCGTGCGTGCCCGCGTCGTAGAGCGGGATGAGGCCGGGGTGCGACAGCATGCTGAGCAGCCGGATCTCGCGTTCCTGGCGGACCCGGTCGGCCGTCGTCATGGCCTGCGGCGTCGCGAAGAGCTTCACGGCGACCAGTCGGTAGGTGTGCTCGTCGCGGGCTTCGTACACGGATCCCATGCCGCCCGTGCCGATGAGCCGGGACAGCCGGTAGCGGCCGGAGAGGATGGTCTCCGTCCGTCCGTTGGCGACAAGGGTCATCGTGCGGTTCGATCCGTCGGGAGCCAAGGAGAGGCGAAGGTTGCTCGCAAGATGACTCGTCCACTACGGTACGCGCGAACAGGGCCGAACGCGCGGGTGTTATGACTTCGTGACGAGGGGTACATCCCTGAGTTCATGCGGATGCATCGGGGTCTACCCTCTCGGGGACACCACCGAGAAAGGACCCGTCATGGCGCTGTCGAAGGGCGACGAGGTGCACTGGAACACCTCGCAGGGGAAGACCACCGGAACGCTCGTCCAGAAGCGTGTGAGCGACTTCGAGTTCGACGGGCAGCAGTTCAAGCCGACGGACGACGACCCGTACTGGATCGTGGAGTCCGAGAAGACCGGCAAGCGCGCTGCACACAAGGAGTCGGCGCTCACGAAGGCCTGAGGCGGCTCAGTCCCCTGCGGGCTCGGCGCGACGACGGCCGCGCTCGGCACGGCTGGCGCGAGCGGCACGACCACGGCGGATCCGCCGCACGACGAACACGACGACGACCCCGGCGATCGCCGCGTACATGCCGCGGTCGATCCACTCGGTGTAGCCCTCGATCCGCTCGTACTGCGTGCCGAGCGCCGCGCCGCCGAGCACCAGCAGGCTGTTCCAGACGCCGGAGCCGATGATCGTGAACAGCGAGAACGACCAGAGGTTCATCCGGTCGGCACCGGCCGGCAGCGAGATCAGGCTGCGCACGATCGGGACCAGCCGCCCGAACAAGACCGCGCTGCGGCCGTGCCGGTGGAACCACGCGGCGGCCTTGCGGAAGTCGTCCTCGTCGACGAGCGGCAGCTTGCCCAGCCAGCGGACGGTCCGGTCGAACCCGATCACCCGGCCGAGCCAGTAGAGCACCAGTGCCCCGACGTAGGAACCGAGCGTCGCGAGGACCAGGACGAGCGCCAGGTTCATCCGGCCGGCACCGGCGAGGAACCCCGCGAGCGGCAGGATGACCTCGGACGGGATCGGCGGGAAGACGGTCTCGACGAAGAGCATCAGCGCGACGCCCCACTCGCCGAGCATGTCGATGAGCTGGAGCACCATCCCCGACAGCCCACCCATCTCGGCGTCAGGAGAGGACGTGGCGGCGGCGAGGGCAGTCGTCATGCGGCAATGTTCCCTGAGTGCCCTGACAGGCAGCAGGACGTGACCTGCCGATCAGCCCAGGCCCATGTGCGACGCCCGCACGTGCGTCAACGACCGGGCCAGCGCACCCCTGGCGACCGCGTCCCGCCCGACCGTCGACGGCACGATGTCCACCGGGTGCCGGAGCTGCGGGCCGACGGCCTCCGCGAGCGCCGCGCAGAACACCGCTGCCGCCGGCAGCACCTCTCCTCCCACGACGACGACCTCGGGGTCGATCGTCGCGACGAGCTGCGCGACCCCGGTCGCGACGTCCGCGGCGAGCGCCCGGACGATCTCGGCGGCAGCCGGGTCACCGTGCCCGGCCGACTCCATGACGGACTCGAGGTCCGCGCCGGACGGGATCCGGGCCTCCAGTCGGGCCGGCGCGCCGGGCCAGCCGGTCGATGCCAGACCGCCCACCTCGCCTGCGGCTCCCCTGGCGCCGCGCGCCAGCGTGCCGTCGACGAGGTACGCCGCGCCGATCTGCCGTCCCATCACCAGGTAGAGCGCGTCGCGCGCATCCGTGAACCGGCCCCACATCGTCTCGGCGGTCGCGGCGAGCTTCGCGTCGTTGTCGAAGAAGGTGGGGGCCGTCGGGAACAGGTCCTGGATGCGGCCGGGCATGCGGCCCTCGACCCACTGCGGCACGGCGATCGTGTAGTCGATGGCGCCGTCTCGGTCGACGACGGCGGGGACGCCGAACGTCGCGGCGAGGAGGCGGCCGGCAGCCGGCGTCGAGGTCAGGCGCTGCACGACGTCCTGCACGCTCGCCCACGCCTGGTCCGCCGACGCGAGGTCCGGGTAGACCTCCTCCACCCGGGCGATCTCGTTGCCGCGGAGGTCGGCGAGGAGCCCGACGATGCCGTGCAGCCCGAGGTCCACGCCGAGGACCGACCCGGCGCCGGCATCGGCTCGGAACCGCTTGGCCCGCCGCCCGGCCTTGTTCGGGGTGACGATCGCGTCGGCCTCCCGCGCCCAGCCCTCGGCGACGAGGTCAGCGAGCGACGCCTCGACCGTCGGCCGCGAGAGCCCCACGGTGCGCCCCAGCTCGGTGACGGTGACGGACGCGTCGCTGCGGAACAGTTCGTCGAGGATGGCGCGCGAGTTCACCAGGCGCAGGGCACCCGGTGTGCTCATCGTTGACAGGGTCTCGTTCACGGCCATAGCCTCATATTACGAAAGATCATTGAGGAATGGTGGACTCCGACATGCTCATCCCCCGCCCGCGCCTGTCGACCCCCGGTGTCGGCTCGTTCGAGATCACGCCGACGACCCGCATCGCCGCAGACGCCGCGACCGAGTCCGTGCGACTGTACCTGCAGCAGACGCTGCGGGGGTCCACCGGGCTGCCGGTGCGCGACGTCGAGACCCCGGGGACCGACGCGATCCGCCTGCGCGTGGCGGACGACACGCAGGCAACAGGCGACGCGGACGCAGCACTCCCGACCGGCCCCGCCGGGTCCACCGCCGAGTCGTTCCGCCTCACCGTGACGCCGGACGGCATCGACGTCCTCGGCGGCAGCGCGGCCGGCGTGTTCTACGGCGTGCAGGCCCTCCTCCAGCTGCTCCCCGCCGACGTCTACCGCAAGGGCCGGGTCGGCGCCGGGCCTTGGACCGTCCCGGTGCAGACCGTCGAGGATGCTCCCGCGTTCGCCTGGCGCGGCGTCATGCTCGACGTCGTCCGGCACTTCCGCACCAAGGCCGAGGTCCTCCGTGTCATCGACCAGCTCGCGGCGCACCGCATCAACACGCTGCACTTCCACCTCACGGACGACCAGGGCTGGCGCATCGAGATCCGGAAGTACCCGCGCCTGACCGAGATCGGCTCGTGGCGCCGCGAGTCCCAGGTCGGCGCACACGTCCCCGATGCCGACGGGGTCATGCGACCGCAGGGCTTCGACGGCCGACCGCACGGTGGCTACTACACGCAGGACGACATCCGCGAGATCATCGCCTACGCGGCCGACCGGTTCGTCACGGTCGTCCCGGAGATCGAGACCCCCGGGCACGTCCGCGCCGCACTCGCCGCGTACCCGGAACTCGGCGTGCACCCGGAGGCCGGGGTCGAGGTCTGGACGGAGTGGGGCATCGCCGAGGACGTCCTGAACGCCGACGACGCGACGATCGACTTCTTCAAGGGCGTCTTCGACGAGGTCGTCGACCTGTTCCCGAGCGCGTACATCGGCCTGGGCGGCGACGAGTGCCCGAAGGTGCAGTGGGAACAGGACCCCCGCACGCAGGAGCGCATGCGGTCGCTCGGGCTCGCGGACGAGGAACAGCTCCAGGCCTGGATCATCGGGCAGCTCGCGGCGCACATCGAGTCGAAGGGCCGTCGGGCGTTCGGCTGGGACGAGATCCTCGAGGGCGGGACGCTCTCGGAGTCGGCCACGGTCGTCTCGTGGCGGGGGCTCCGCGGCGCCTCGACGGCGGCGAAGCGCGGGCACGACGTGATCTCCTCGCCTGATGACCAGGTGTACCTCGACTACCGCCAGAGCGACCTGCCGAACGAGCCGATCCCGGTGTCGATCGTGCTCACCGTGGACGACGTCTTCGCGTTCGACCCGGTGCCGGCCGACCTGACCGACGACGAGCGCGCGCACGTCATCGGCGGCCAGGGGAACATGTGGTGCGAGCACGTGGACACCGTCCGGAAGCTCGACTACCAGCTCTTCCCGCGGGTCGCGGCGCTGTCCGAAGCGCTCTGGTCCGCAGACGTCACCGGACCCCGGGACCTCGCGGACTTCCGCGGGCGGCTGGCGGAGCACCTCGCGCGACTCGAGGCGATGGGCATCGAGTACCGCCACGAGACCGGCCCGTTCCCGTGGCAGGAGCGTCCTGGCGTCCCCGGTCGCCCCGGGACGCGCGAGGAACGTGCCGCGTACATCGACGCGATCACGGCGAACATCGCGGACTGACGTTGCACATACCAGATACCAGCCGATAGGTTGGTGTCCATGGATAGGTGCACTGCGTCGGCCACCGACGACTTCGACCTCGACGCGCTGATCGGCCGGCACCCGGCCGATCACGAGCTCGAACTGCCGATCGACTTCGTCCGCGGTCGGACCGTGCTCGTCACCGGCGCCGGCGGGTCGATCGGCAGCGAACTCTGTCGGCAGCTGATGCGCTCGGACCCGGCCGAGGTCATCATGCTCGACCGCGACGAGACGGCCCTGCAGCAGGTGCAGGTGTCGGTCGCGGGGCACGGGCTGCTCGACACGAAGGACGTCGCGCTCGCCGACATCCGCGACGCGTCGACGATCCGGCAGGTGCTGCTCGACCGCCGTCCCGACGTGGTCTTCCACGCCGCGGCGCTCAAGCACCTCCCGATGCTCGAGCAGTACCCGGACGAAGGGTGGAAGACGAACGTCCTCGGGACCCGCAACGTGCTCGCCGCCGCGGTCGAGTCCGGCGTCCAGACGCTCGTGAACATCTCCACGGACAAGGCGGCGAACCCGACGAGCGTCCTCGGGCAGACGAAGCGCCTGGCCGAACGGCTGACGGCGTGGACCGCGGCGGAGACGGGTCGCGACTACGTGTCCGTCCGGTTCGGCAACGTCCTCGGCAGTCGCGGGTCGATGCTCCCGCTGTTCGCCGAGCTCATCCGAGCCGGGCGCCCGGTGACGGTCACCCACCCGGATGCCACGCGCTACTTCATGTCCATCCCCGAGGCATGCCACCTGGTGATCCAGGCCGCCGCGATCGCTCGGCCCGGTGAGGTCCTGGTGCTCGACATGGGCGATCCGGTCCGCATCCTCGACATCGCCCGTCGGATGATCGCCGCGATGGGCGGCACCTCGGACATCGTGTTCACGGGGCTCCGTGCGGGCGAGAAGCTGCACGAGGACCTCATCGGGCGGGGCGAGACCGAACGACGACCCGTGCACCCGAAGATCTCGCATGCATCGGTCCCCGCGCTCGACCCCGCCACCTTCGACGGGCCGCTGCACACCGACACCGCCCCGCTCCTGCTGGCCGCTTGACGCGGGTCGCGGGCCCCGGCACGGGCACGGCCCCGGCCCGTGCCCGTGCCCCGGCCCCGGCCCGGGCCCGGGGCCGGGGCAGAGCCGACCTGTCCTTTCCCGAGCGGCCACGACACCCCGCTCAGTTCCACCGACCGGTCGAAGACCGTCGCTCCGCTGCTCGCCGAGCGACAGGATGTGACCAGTCGGCGCCACGCCGACGGTGGGTCGTGACCAGTCGGCGCCACGCCGACGACGGGCGGGAGGCTCGGTGCCAGCTGGCACCGAGCCTCCCGCCCGTCCCGTGGTGACGCCCGTCCCGAGGTGACGCCCGTCCCGTGGTGACCCCCGCCCCGCGGTGACCCCCGCCCCGCGGTGACGCCCTACGCGGCGACCGCGACCCGGTCGTCGGCCGGCACGCCCACCGCTGCGGCGTCAGCCGCCGGCGCCCGACGCACCCACTTCTTCAGGCCGACCAGCACCAGCGCCGAGACGACGGTGCCCGCAAGGATCGCGACGATGAACATCGCGACGTCCCCGATGGCGAAGAACACGAAGATCCCACCGTGCGGCGCCCGCGAGGTGACACCGGCAGCCATCGAGATCGCACCGGTCACCGCGGCGCCGACCATCGACGCCGGGATGACGCGCAGCGGGTCGGCTGCGGCGAACGGGATCGCACCCTCGGAGATGAACGACGCACCGAGCAGCCACGCGGCCTTGCCGTTCTCGCGCTCGGGCTTCGTGAACCCCTTGCGGTAGAGCACGGTCGACGCGAGCGCCAGGGCCAGCGGCGGGACCATGCCGGCGGCCATGACCGCGGCCATGATCTCGAACGGCACGACGTTGGTGGCCGATCCGGCACCGAGACCCGCGACGGCGAACGCGTACGCCACCTTGTTCACGGGGCCGCCGAGGTCGAACGCCATCATGAGGCCGAGGATGATGCCGAGCAGGACCGCAGAGGCGCCGCTCAGCGAGTTCAGCCAGGTGGTGAGCTGCGTCATCACCCAGGCGATCGGGCCGCCCAGCACCAGGAGCAGCAGACCGGAGGCGATGATCGACGCGAACAGCGGGATGATCACGACCGGCATCAGGCCGCGGAGCCAGCGCCAGACCGGGATGCGCCCGATCCAGTAGGCGGCGGCACCGGCGATGAGACCGCCGACCAGACCACCGAGGAACCCGGCGTTCATGAACACCGCGATCGACCCGGCGACGAAGCCCGGAGCGATGCCGGGGCGGTCGGCCATGGCGTACGCGATGTACCCGGCGAGCGCTGCGACCAGGAAGCCGAGCGACACGCCACCGATCTGGAACGCGGCGGCACCGAGGTAGTACGCCAGGCCCTCCGGCGGCAGGTTGAGCAGCGTGTAGTGCGTCAGCGTGTAGACGGCGTTGTTCTGACCCGAGTCACCGTGGGTCAGCGCGATGCCGTACCCGGCGAGCAGGAACCCGAGCGCGATGAGCAGACCGCCGCCGGCGACGAACGGGATCATGTAGGAGACACCGGTGAGGAGCCAGCGCTTCAGCGACTGCCCGAAGTGCTCGTCCTTCGCAGTGCTGCTGCCCGCCTCGGCAGCGGACCCGGACACCCGAGCGGCGTTGGGATCGTCCGCGGCACGGAGCGCCTCGGCGATCATCGCGTCGGGTTCGTCGACGCCGCGCTTGACCGGGCCGGACACGAGCGGCTTGCCGGCGAAGCGCGAACGGTCGCGGACGTCGACGTCGACCGCGAAGACGACCGCGTCGGCCCGGGCGATGAGCGCCGGGTCGAGGGGCTCGACCTGCGAGGACCCCTGCGTCTCGACGTGCATCTCGGCGCCGGCCCGCTGGGCGGCGGCGACGAGCGCGTCGGCTGCCATGTAGGTGTGGGCGATGCCGGTCGGGCAGGCGGTGACGCCGACGATGACCTTCCGGCCGGCGGTCGGTGCCGTGGTCGGCGCGGCCGGACTGGAGGCTCGGGGTGCGCCCGTCACGCCGGCGTCGGCGACCTCGCCGGTCACCTCGCGGTCGACCAGGTCGACGATCTCCTGCCGGGTGGTCGCGGCGCGGAGGGCGGCCGTGAAGTCGTCGCGGATGAGCGCACGGGCCAGGGTCGAGAGGACGGTGAGGTGGTCCTTGTCCGCGCCCTCCGGCACGGCGATCATGAAGACCAGGTCCGCGTCGCCGTCCGGGGCGCCGAACGGCACCGTCCGGGCGAGCCTGCTCATCGCGAGTGTCGGTTCGGTGACCGAGGCCGACCGGGCGTGCGGGATGGCGATGCCACCGGGGACGCCGGTGCCGACGCTCGCCTCACGCTTGATGGCGTCCGCCGCGAGGGCGCTTCCGTCGGCGGCGCGGCCCGTCGCAGCGACGCGGTCGGCGAGGACGCGGATGACGTCGGACGAGGTGGCGCCGAGGTCCTCGTCGAGGCCGACGAGGGCGACGCTGATGAGGCCGGGACTCGTGTCCGAGCTGCGCGCAGCGGTCATGGTGTGCTCCTTTGCAGTGGCGCGGTGGCGCTGGGGTTCGCTGTGGTTCGGGTTGCGGTGCTGTTGGCGGTGATGTGGTGCGGCGGGGCGGTCAGGCGGCGGGTGCCGCTGTCTGACGGAGGCGGGTGACGGTGACGGCACCCGGGTCGGTGTGGTCGAGCGCCGGGACGTCGCTGCCCGGGAGCGCAGCTGCCGCGGCCCCCGTCGCGACGGCCTGTGCGAGCCGCTCCTCCGGCGGCCGACCGGCGACCTCGGCGAGCAGGTAACCAGCCAGGGAGGAGTCACCCGCGCCCACGGTCGAGCGGGCGACGATCCGGGGTGCCGCCGCGGCGAACGAGCCCTCCGGCCCGATCAGGATCGCGCCGGCGCTGCCGAGGGTGAGCAGGACGGTGTCCACGCCACGGTCGCGGAGCCGTTCGGCTGCCGCTGCCGCGAGCTCGTGGTCGCGTTCGTACTCGTCCGGGTCCCCGCCGACGATCTCGGCGAGCTCCTCGGCGTTCGGCTTGACCAGGTCGATCCGCTCGCCGGACTGCAGCAGCGCGGTGAACGGCACGCCGGACGAGTCGACGGCGATCCGGACGTCGTCGCCGTGCCGCTCGCGGACGGCCCGCACGAGGACGGCGAGCGCGTCGTCCGGCAGACCGGGCGGGAGCGATCCGGCGAGGACGACCCACCGGGCACGGGGTCCGGTGGCGGTCGCGTCGGCAGTGTCGGCGACCAGCGCCGCGAGCTCGTCGAGGCGTCCGGCCAGGGACGGCCCGGGCTCGTTGAGCTTCGTGGTCGTACCGGTCGGCTCGGTGACGGTGACGTTGGACCGCAGCGGTGCGCCGATCGGCAGCGCGGCGGTCGGGATGCCTCGGGTGGCGAGGCCGAGCAGGACCGGGTCGAGCTCGTCCCCGGGCAGGACCGCGATCGTGTCCCCGCCGCTGGCGACGACGACACGGGAGACGTTGACGCCCTTGCCGCCCGGCTCCGCGGTCGACCGGGTGGCGCGCTGCACCGAACCGCGCTGCAGTTCACCGGCGAGCTCGATCGTGCGGTCGAGCGACGGGTTCGGCGTCACCGTGACGATGCGCGTGCTGGACTCGTTCATGCCACGACCACCTCGACGTCGGCGTCGGTGAGCGCTCCGGCGAGGTCGGCTGGGGGCTGCTCGTCGGTGACGATCGTGTCGACCTCGTCGAGCCGGGCGAACCGCATGAGCGCCTCGACGCCGTGCTTCGCGGCATCCGCGAGGACGACGCTCCGCCGTGCGGCGAGCACGTACGCGGCCTTCACGGCGGCCTCGTACTCGTCCGGGGTGCTCAGTCCGAACCCGGCGGAGAGCCCGTTCGTGCCGACGAAGGCGATGTCGGGACGCAGCGCGCCGATCTGCTCGACGGTGGCGGTCCCGACCGCGGCGCTCGTCACACCGCGCACGCGGCCGCCGAGCAGGTGCAGCTCGACGTGCTCGCTGTGCTGCAGGGTCGCGGCGATGGGGACGGAGTTCGTGATGACGGTGATCGTCGCGCCGGACTCCGCGGGCTCCCACCGTGCGAGTTCGGTCGCGACAGCGGCGCAGGTCGTACCCGCGTCGAGGGCGATGGACCCGGTGAAGGTCGGCGACACGAGGCGCATCGCGGCCCGGGCGATCGCGGACTTGGCGGACCCGTGCTGCCCCTCGCGCTCGGCGACGGTGAGTTCGACCACGCTGGAGCGTCCGACCGGGACCGCTCCCCCGTGCACCCGGCGGAGGACCCCTGCCGACTCGAGCGCGTCGAGGTCACGTCGGACGGTCTCGGTCGTGACGTCGAAGTGCTCGGCGAGGTCGGCGACGGAGACCCGCCCTGCCGACTGCAGCTCGGCGGCGATCGCATCGTGCCGCTCGGTTGCGTACATGACCGAACTCCTTCGTTCGCGTTTGTTTCAGGAACTGTACGTCCATACCCAACACAAACGCAAGTGATTCGTCTTCGATCCCACACACCCGCAGGCGTGCGCGCGTGCTCCCGCTCCCGCTCCCGCTCCCGCTCCCGCTCCCGGCCGGTCACAACACACCGCTCAGTTCCGACGAGTGGTCGAGAATCGTCGCCCCAGTGCCGCACGGCCGACGATCTTCGACCGCTCGGCAATCACGGACGGGGAGTCGTGACCAGTCGTCGAGCGAGACCGAGAGCGAGAGCGAGAACGGGAACACGAACGACGAACGGCAACACGAACGACGAACACGAACGACGGACGGGAGACTCGGTGCCAGCTGGCACCGAGCCTCCCGTCCGTCACGTCCGGCGTTACCCCTTCACAGCGCCGGCCGTCATGCCGCTGACCAGACGACGCTGCACGATGAGGAAGAACACCACGACCGGCAGGCTGAACAGCACGCTCGCCGCCATGAGCCCGCCGAAGTCCGTCCCCTTGTTCGTCGAGAAGCCCGCGAGCCAGACCGGCAGCGTGTACATCGACTGGTCCTTGAGCATCACGTAGGCGGTCAGGTAGTCGTTCCACGCGGCGATGAACGCGAACACGCTCGTCGCGATGACCCCGGGCATCACGAGCGGGAACAGCACGCTCCACAGGATGCGGAAGGTGCCCGCGCCGTCGGTCTTCGCCGCCTCTTCGATCTCCACCGGGACCGCGACGAAGAAGCCGCGCATGACCCAGATCGAGAACGGCAGCACGCTCGCGACGTACGCCAGGATCAGCCCGATGTAGCTGTTGAGCAGCCCGAGGGACTGGAACGACAGGAACAGCGGGATGAGCAGCGCGCCCGACGGGATCATCTGCACGAAGAGGATGCCCACGAGGATGGCCCGGCGCCCCTTGAACCGGAACCGGGACAGCGCCGCCGACGCCAGGAAGCCGACGACGATCGACAGCAGTACCGCGGCCACCACGACGATCGCGGAGTTCCGGAGGTAGCCCAGGAAGCCCTCTTGTGTGAGTGCCCTGGTGAAGTTCTCGATCGTCGGGTGGATGGGCGCCCAGATCGGCGTGAGGGTGGTGACCTCGTCCGCTGGCTTGAACGCGGTGTTCAGCATCCAGTAGATCGGGAACACCCACACCAGGCAGAACACCACTGCGATGGTGTTGGCGAGCACGCGGGGCTTCCGCTTGCGCTGGCGCACCTGGCGCGCTTCGGGTCGAACAGCTGGAGCCGTCACAGGTCTTCCTCCCCGCTCCGGATGAGCCGGCGGATGTAGTAGCTGGTGAGCACGCCGAGGATCGCCGTCGAGATGACCGCGATCGCCGCGCCCTGCCCGTAGGCGTTCGAGACGAAGGACTTCACGAAGGTCCAGACGCCGAGCGTGAGCGTCGCGTCCTCAGGCCCGCCCCTGGTGAGGAGCCAGATCTGGTTGAACACGTTGAAGTCCCAGATCACCGAGAGGATCGTCACGAGGAGCAGCGTCGGGGCGAGTGCCGGCAGCGTGATCGCGCGGTACATGGCCCACGCCGAGGCGCCGTCGAGCGACCCGGCTTCGTAGTACTCCGGCGCGATCTGCGACTGTGCCGCGTAGAGCGTCAGGGCGACGAACGGCACCGCCTGCCAGATCACCAGGGTCAGGACGATCGTGTACGCCTGTCCCGGGTGCGACGCCCAGTTGTCCTGGGTGTGGTCGCCGAAGACCCGCATCTGCGTGATCAGCCAGTTCAGCACGCCGTAGAAGGGCTGGAACAGCCACTGCCAGACCAGGCTCGAGGCGACGTTCGGCATCGCCCACGCCAGGACGAGCACGACGCTGACGATCGTCCGCATCGCGACCCCGAGCCGCGTGAGCAGCTGCGACACCCCCATCCCGATGACGAGCGTGCCGATCACCATCGACGCGGTGACGGCGATCGTCCGCAGGATGACCGGCCAGAAGCTGCCGTCGGTGAGGACGTTCGTGTAGTTCGTGAGACCGGCGAACCCGGCCTGCCCGGTGAAGATCGCCCGCAGGCCGTACTCCTGGAAGGAGATGACGATGAGCCGGACGAGCGGGTAGACGACGAGCGCCAGCAGGAGCACCGCGGCCGGTGCGAGCAGGATGAGCGGCGCACGCGAGGCGCCCACGGAGCGACGACGGGGCCGGGGCGGGCGGCCGGACCGTCCGGTCCGGCCGGACCCGGGGACCCGGCCGGCGACGGGCGGTTGCCCGGCGCCGGCGACCGGCCCGGCAGGTGCCGAGCCGGTCACCGTGTCAGCGGTCGAGGTCATCGACTACAGACTCGCGTTGAGCGCCGAGGTGAGGTGCTTCGAGAAGTCCTTCGCGGATTCCTCCGGCGTCTTCCGGCCCGTCGCGATGTCCGCGAACATCGACTGGAAGGACGCGTCACCCTCGATGGTCGCCCACCCGGGCGTCGCCGGGGTCGGGCGGCTCGTGCCGGCTGCGGCGAAGTACGGCTTGTGGAGCTCGTCCACGTCTGCCGCCACCGAGTCGAGCAGCTGCGTGGAGTTCGGCTCCCACCCGTCGACGCCGAAGACCTGGTCCTGCTGGAACTTCTTCGAGGTCAGGATCTTCATGTAGTACAGCGCGAGGTCCTGGTTCGCCGACTTCGACGGGATGCCGAGGTCCGAGCCGCCGAGGAACACCGGCTGCGTCTTGCCTTCGGTGGCCGACGGCATCGCGAACGTGCCGATCTGGTCCTTGAGCTCCGGCTTCGCCGTGGTGATCGAGCCGATCTCCCACGCCGAACCGAGGATCGCGGAGGTGTTGCCCTGCGCGAAGACGTCGGACTCGGCCGGCTTGTCGGTGTTGATGTCCTGCGTGGACTTCGCCGAGTAGGCGTTCTGGAAGTCCTTCCAGGCGGTCAGTCCCTTGACGGCGTCGGCGGAGTCGATCGCCCCGGTCCACTTGCCGCCCTTCTCGGTGGCGATCTGTCCGCCGGCGTCCCACACCCACTGCAGGCCTCCGTACCAGTACTGCCCCGGCATGTAGAACGCCGAGAAGTCCGCAGCGGGGTTCTTCGCCTTGACCTTGTCGAGGTCGGCGGTGAGCTCCTCGTACGACTTCGGCGTCCCGGTCACCCCGGCGTCCGCCCAGGTCTTCTTGTTGTAGATGACCGCACGGTTGCCCGCGAAGAGCGGTGCGCCGTAGAGCTTGCCGTCGACGGTCGCGGGCCCTTCGAGCCCGGAGAGCCAGGTCTGCCCGTCGGCCAGTTCCTTCTTGTACGGGCTGAGGTCCATCAGCCCACCCGTCGCGGCGTACACCGGCACCTGGGTGTTGCCGAGGTCGACGATGTCCGGCGCGTCCTTCTGGGCGAGGGCGGTGGTCAGCTTCGTGGTGATGCCGTCCCACTGCTGCAGCTGGAGCTTCACCTTGGCGCCGGTGGCCTTCGTGAACTGCTTCTCGGCGACGTCGAGGATCTTCGGGCTGAGGTCGCCGTTCATGATCCAGACGTTGAGGGTCTTGCCCTTGCCATCGGGTGTGCCGATGGACTTCGTTCCGCTGTCGGAAGCTCCGTTGCTTCCGGCAGAGCACCCGGCGAGGGCGAGCGCGGCCGCCAGGCCGAGCGCACCGAGTGCGGCGAATCGCGTGCGTGTCACGTTGACTCCCTTGGTCCGACCTTTATGAAAGGACGTTGCGTAATGGCAATGAAAGACCCTCGGAGCAGGGTTGTCAACCTCCGATTTCCTCCCCGTGGAGACCGATGATCCGCATGTTTCCGGGGGATAACGGATATCGAACGAATCCTGCCGATTGCTTGACGAACTGGTCATGACCAGGCACCATTCCACCCCCTGGCGCTCGCCCCGCGCGGGGGCTAGCATCCGACGGGTGACCACCGCAGCGCACAAGGCGTCGACGAAACCGACCACGACGACCCCGTCCCGCGCCGGCATCGTCGCCCGCATCGACCGTCGGCTCCTGGTGAACTTCCGGGTCGACCCGACCGCACTCCATCGCGTCTTGCCGGACGGCCTCCGCCCGCAGCTCGTCGACGGATCGGCGGTCGCCGGCGTCTGCCTGCTGCGCATGGCCGGCCTCCGACCACGCTGGGTTCCTCGCGGGATCGCGTGGGGTGCCGAGAACGCCGCGCACCGCATCGCCGTCGAGTGGGACGGACCGACCGGTGTCCGCCGGGGCGTGTACATCCCGAAGCGCTACAGCGCGTCGTGGGTGCCGGTCGCACTCGGCGGACGGGTGATGCCCGGCGTGCACCAGCACGCCCGCTTCGACGTCGACGAGGACGGGGAGCGGTTCCGTGTCGGCTTCGACGCCACCGACGCCGAGGTCGACGTCGACGCAGAGCGCATCCCGGCGCATCGCTGGACGAGCAGCGTCTTCCGCGACGTGGACGAGGCATCCGACTTCTTCCGCGCTGGGAGCACCGGCTGGTCCCCCGACCACCGCGGCGCACTCGAGGGCCTCGAGCTCCGCACGGACGCATGGCAGGTCTCCCCGGCCCGGGCGCACCGCGTGCACTCGTCGTTCATCGACGCACTCCCCCGCGACAGCGCCGAGTTCTCGGACGTGCTGCTCATGCGGAACGTGCCCGTGACGTGGGGCACGGAGCGCTGGCCCGGAGCCTGATCCCGGAAGGTCGGCTGACGGATCCGGACGCGACCAGCCTGGAGGCCCGGTGCCGGTCCGCCGGACCGGCACCGGGCCTCCAGGGCGTTGCGTCCACTGCCCTACACGGCTGCCAGCGCCGAGGTCGGCGGGATGCGCGCGGCGCGCGCCGCCGGGTACAGCCCGGAGATGCCGCCGATGACGACCGTCGCGCCGAGCCCCCCGGCGACGGCCCACAGCGGAACGGCGACCGGCCAGCCCTGCCCGAGGGCGAAGGCGACCGTCACCCCGACGCCGATCACCACACCGGCGACGCCGCCGACGAAGGACAGCAGCAGCGACTCCACGAGGAACTGGTCACGGATGTTCCGCCGCCTGGCGCCCAGCGCACGGCGGACCCCCACCTCGGCCCGTCGTTCGAGCACGGTGATCACCATCGTGTTCGCGACGCCGATGCCGCCGACGAGGAGTGCCACCCCGCCGATGCCGACCGGGAGTCCGGTGAACGAGTCGTCGGTGGCGTTCTTCGCCGCGAGGGCGTCGGACGGCCGCGTGACGCCGACGTCCTGCGGGGCACCGGGGCGGATCGCTCCGGCCAGCACGTCTCGTGCCTGTTCCACGCGATCGGGGACCACTCGCGTGTACACGGCGGTCGGGGCCCCGTCGAACCCCAACTGCTGCGCGAGCCCCCGCGGGACGAACACCTGCTGGTCGAGGTCCTCCGCGAGCTGGACGGGCTGCAACACCCCCACGACCTGCACCCACTGCCCGCCGATCCAGACGCGGGTGCCCGGCCCGACGACGTCGATCCCGAGCGACGTCGCCGCACCCGCGCCGAGCACGGCCTGCGGCGGCGCGTCCGCACGGTCGTCGATCCAGTGTCCGGAAGCGAACTCCCCGCCGAGCACCCCTGGCACGTCACCCCACGCGGCGAGCAGACCGATGCCCTTCGTCTCGGGCTCCGGGATGTAGGCGTTCCGGTAGACGTGTCCGTCCACCACCGTCCCCACCGCAGCGGCCTCCTCGACGTCGTCCTGACGGAGCACCGACTCCAGGGCCGTGCCGGGCAGCGGCGGGGTCTCGCCGAACCCCTGGGCCTTCGTGGCGGTGAGCACGTTGGTGCCGAGCGCATCGAGCACCTGGTCGAGCTTCGCCTTGCTCGACGAGGAGATCCCGACGACGGCGATCATCGCCGCGATGCCGATCGCGATCCCGAGCGCCGAGAGCACCACGCGGCCCGGACGGGTGCGGAGCCCGAAGACACCGAGGCGGAGCAGGTCGCCCGGCCCGAGGCGCGAGCGGACCGCGCTCACCGGACACCACCGATCGCCTCGGCGAGGTCGGCTGCCGATGCGCCCGGCGCTCCGGCGGAGTCGTGCTCCACCAGCCCGTCCCGCATCCGCACCTGCCTGGGCAGTGACGCCGCGAGGTCGAGGTCGTGCGTGATCACCAGGACCGTGGTGCCTGCTGCGTTCAGCTCGCGCAGGAGCGCCAGGATCGCGGCGCCCGAGCTCGAATCGAGGGCTCCGGTGGGTTCGTCGGCGAGCAGGATCGTCGGCTCGCCGACGATCGCACGCGCGATGGCCACGCGCTGCTTCTCACCGCCGGACAGCTGGTTCGGCCGGTGGTCCGCCCGGTGCCCGAGTCCGACCCGTTCGAGGGCGTCGACGGCACGCCTGCGCCGCTCGCGTCGACCGCAGCCGGCGTAGAGGAGCCCGTCGGCGACGTTCTCCGCCGCCGTCGCCCCGGCCTGTAGGTGGAAGTGCTGGAACACGAACCCGATGTGGTCGGCGCGGAGCATCGAGAGCGCGTCGTCCGACAACGCCGCGACGTCGTTGCCGGCGATCGTCACCGTTCCCGACGTCGGCCGGTCGAGCGTCCCGACGATGTTGAGCATCGTCGACTTGCCCGACCCTGACGGCCCGACGACCGCGACGAACTCCCCGTCGGCCACCTCGAGGGACACCCCGCGGAGCGCGCCGACGTCCCCGTAGGTCTTGCTGACGTCGCGGAGCGCGAGGACCGCGGTCATCCCGGCACCACGACCTCGTCACCCGCACTGACGGCACCGGTGACGGCGACTCGCCCATCGGCCGTGAACCCGGGCTCGACCGGCACCCGCTTCGTGGTCCCGTCGCGCTGCACGACGTCGACGGCGTACGTACCGCCGTCGAGCGCGACGAGCGCGGCGACCGGCACCGACAGCACGTCCCGCTCGGTCGTGCCCTTCGCGTCGAGCTGCGCCGATGCTGCCGCGGGGAGCTGCCGGTTCCCGGGATCGAACGACACGGAGACGTCCACCGTGTTCCCGCCGTCCTCGGACGTGCTCGGCTGGACGTCGACGACCTCGCCGGTCATCGGGTCTCCGGCACCGTTCACGCGCACGTCGACCTTCGTGCCGACGGCGAGGCGTTCGGCGTCCCGTTGCGAGATCGTCGCCTTGACGATGCGCTTGGTGCTCGTGACCGAGATCACGTCCCCGCCGGCCGGTTGCCCGAGCTTCCCGTCGACCGCGCTCACGCGGACGTCCCCGTCCACGAATGCGATGTCGTCCACGGTCAGACTGCCGGTGACCTCCAGCCCGCGGTCCTTCTGCCACTGCCGCACCGCCCGCTGTGTGCGCGGTCCGAACGTGTCGTCCTGTGCGACGTCGTAGCCGAGGGCCGCGAGGTTCTCGTTGAGCTGCCGGACGTCGGTGCCCTGCAGCCCGCGCTCGAGCGAGCGCCAGAGCGGCACGGTGCCGTACATGGAGCGGACGCCGCGCTCGTCGACCGCGTAGAGGAACTCGTCTCGGTGGATCACCTGCCCGGGCTTCGGCAACCAGGTCAGCGTGCCCCGTGCCGCACCCGGGACGCCCGTCGAGGTCCCGTAGCCCAGTGTCCCCGCGAACACCCTCGAATCGGTCAGGTCACTCTTCGTGACCGGGGACGTGGCCCGCTTCGACGTCTTCGTCTGCTCGGCGGAGGCGGTCGGCGTCGTCCGCGGGTCGACGAGCGCCCAGGCCCCCGTCCCGACTCCGAGAACGGCGACGAGGCAGACGCCCGCGATCACCATGCGCCTCCTGGTGGGAGCGGCGCTGGTCACTTCGTGACCGTCTCGACCGGCCCGAAGGCCTTCTCGTCGCAGGTCTTCGCCACGTCGTCGAACGTGGCCTGATCGCCGGGCTTGTAGGACATCCAGCCTGCTTCGTCGTCCGGGTAGTCGGCGAAGCCGTTCTCGCGGATGCACTTCGCGGCCTGCTGCATCTTCTTCTCCATGCCCGCCATCGGTTTGGCCGCCTGGACACCGTCACCCGCGCCCGACGCGGCGCCCGAGCACTCGGTGAGGTCGGCGGACCACTGTTCCTGGTCGACGCCCTTCGGGACCGAGATCGTCTCGGACTTCCCGGACGGGTCGGCCATGTCGTAGCCCTTGCCGCGCATGCACTCTGCGATGGTCGACCCCTTCTGGCCGGCGCCGGATGCGCTCTCGCGGACCGTCGGGGCGTTGCTCGCGCAGGACACCAGCAGCCCGGGGAGGAGCAGGAGCCCGGCGACGAGCGCGATGGTCGTGGTCTTCTTCGTGGTGTTGGTCATGAGGCCAGCACACCGGAATCGGTGTTTCGGCCCCGGTACACCCGTGGTTACTCCGGCGAAACGTCGACCTGCACGCGCAGCCCGCCCTCGTCACGGCCCGTGACCGAGAGCCGCCAGCCGTGCGCCTGCGCGATGGACGCGACGATCGAGAGCCCGAGACCGCTGTGCCGTCGTCCGGAGTCAGTCACCCCCTGGCACCGCCGGAACGGCTCCACGAGCAGCGGCACCACGGCGTCCGGCACGATCGGCCCGGAGTTCTCGACGACGATCCCGTCCGACGAGGTGGTCACGCGGACGAACCCGACCCGCGCGTTGTACTCGACCGCGTTGCCGACCAGGTTGACGAGGAGCTGCCGGACCAGCATCGGCTCGCCGGTCACGATCAGGCCAGGAGGCTCGGTGCGGTCCTCGTGGATCACACGCACGCCCGCCTCGGAGGCGGCTCCGGCGGCTCCCGCGACGACCTCGCCCACGACGGCCCCCAGGTCGACGTCCGTCGTGGCGCCCGCGAGGCCGCGGTCGGCCTCCGCGAGGACGAGCAGCGACTCGACGAGGTGCTCCGTCCGGCGGTTCTGCTCGAGCAGCTCGTCACGGGTCGCCCGGACGTCCTCGGCGTCGGCGCCGTCGTGCAGCCCGATCTGCATCGCCGCACGTTGGACCGCAAGGGGTGTGCGGAGCTCGTGCGAGGCCTGCGCGACGAACCTCCGCTGGCTCTCGAATGCCGATTGCAGCCGGTCCAGCAGGTCGTCGACCGTTCCGGACAGCCGCCGGAGTTCGTCGTCGGGGCCCTCGAGCGCGATCCGCTCGTGCAGGTTCGACGCCGTGATCCGGTTGGCGGTCGCGGTGATCCGGTCGATCGGACGGAGCATGCGGCGGCTGAGCAGCCACCCGATCCCACCCGCGACGGCGCCAGCGCCCGCGATCCCGATCGCCGACCACTGCCACTGCTGCGCTGCGACAACCCGCACGACCGCCACCGACTGCAGCTTCGACGTGTCGAGGTCGCCCGGGTCGGTGGTGCCGGTCGGCATCGGCTTCGGCGCGGCGGTCGCGTCCGTCGGCCGGAAGCCGGTCGCGTCATGCACCGTGGTCGCGTACGCCTCGCTCACGCCCGCCTGCGACATCAGGTTCGAGAACACGACGACCCCGGCGGCGAGCGCCATCGCCGCGAGCGCGAAGACCACGGCGGTGCGGACCCGGATGCTCCACGTGCGCCTGCCCGTCACAACGCGTAGCCCTTGCCGGGGACCGTCCGGATCGGATCGGGCTCGCCGAGCTTCTTGCGGAGCTTCGACATCGTCACACGCACGGCCGCGGTGAACGGGTCGATGTTCATGTCCCAGACCTTCTCGAGGAGTTCCTCGGCGGAGACGACGCGGCCGTCGGCGCGGAGCAGGGTCTCGAGGACACCGAGCTCCTTGGACGTCAGGTCGAGCGGCCGTCCCGCACGCGTGGCGATCCGCCGGTTGGTGTCGACGAGCAGTCCGTCCCGTTCGAGGACCGGTGCCACGGGTGCGACGCTCCGGCGCCCGAGCGCCCGGACGCGGGCGACCAGCTCGGGGTACTCGAACGGCTTCGTCAGGTAGTCGTCCGCACCGAGTTCGAGGCCGTTCACCCGGTCGGTCAGGGCCGTCGCCGCGGTGAGCATGAGGATGCGGGTCAGACTCCCCCGACCGGCGAGCCGGCGGGCGACCTCGTCACCGTGGAGTCCCGGGACGTCGCGGTCGAGCACGACGACGTCGTAGTCGTTCACCGCCAGGAGCTCGTCGGCGTGGTCACCGCGGTAGGCGACGTCGACGGCCATGTCCTGCCGGGTCAGGCCCTTGGCGACCAGGTCGGCCAGGGCGATCTCATCGTCCACCACGAGCACGCGCATACATGTATTGCATACGATGTTGCTCTGCGTGGACTGGGACGGCATGTCCCGAGTCTTCGCTGCGCGGTGTTTCGCGGCTGTTGCGTCAGGCCTCGAACGGGACCTCGCCGTGCACACTCACCCCGGCGCGCTGCCGGTAGGCCAGGTGCCCACCCAGGTACCCGCCGACACCCACCACCGCCAGTCCGGCGAACCCGAGGAGCTTCCCCGCGCCGTGGTTGCCGCGCTTCCGCTGCAGCCACGAGAACCCGTAGAGCGAGATGCCGACCCAGTTCACGGCCTGGTGGACCCACCCCGTGCGGAGCTGCTCCCGGTCGAGTTCCGACCAGTCGACGTACCCGGCGACGCTGGCGCTGCCCGACGACACGAGTCCGACGCCGACGAGGGTCTTCGCGGCCTTCGCGTTGCCCTTCCCGCCGAGCAGGTCGAGCACCGCCGCGGAGATCCACGCCCCGAGCGGGACCTGCACCATCAGCGGGTGGATCGGGTGCCCGAACGGCACGCCGTGCAGCAGCCGGCGGAGCCCCTCGGGCTTCGCGAGGACCTCGACCACCTTCCGGTCGATGTCGACGGCCGTGTCGAGCATGCTCGCGTGCTCGATGGACTCGGTGAGGCGACGGAGCGCGCGGATCTCGGGCATGGGGGTGAACGTAGGCCGGGAGGCCCGTCACCGGTCCCAGGAACCGGTGACGGACCTCCCGTCAGTCGCGCGCCGAGCCGCGACTACTCCTCGACGATCTCCGCCAGTTCGAACGGCTCCACCGTCAGGGCGTCGCCGCCCTCGGCGACGTCCACGCGGACGGTGTCGCCGTCGCGCACGTCCCCCGCGAGGATCGCCCGCGCGAGCTGGTCGTCGATCTGCCGCTGCATGAGGCGACGCAGTGGCCGCGCGCCGTACACGGGGTCGTACCCGCGCTCGGCGAGCCATCCGCGTGCCTGGGGGGTGACGGCGAGCTCGAGCCGCCGACCGGACAGGCGCTTCGCGAGCCGGTCGACGTAGAGCGAGACGATCTGCCCGAGGTCTTCCGCGGTGAGCGCCTGGAACACGACGATGTCGTCGAGCCGGTTGATGAACTCGGGACGGAAGGCCTGCTGCACGAGCTCGCGGACGGCCTCTTGGCGCTGGTCCTCGGTCAGGGACATGTCGGTCGTGAACTGCGAGCCGAGGTTCGACGTCAGCACCATGATCGTGTTCCGGAAGTCGACCGTGCGGCCCTGCCCGTCGGTCAGACGGCCGTCGTCGAGCACCTGGAGCAGCACGTCGAACACCTCGGGGTGGGCCTTCTCGACCTCGTCGAGCAGGATCACCGAGTAGGGGCGACGACGGACGGCTTCGGTGAGCTGCCCGCCGGCCTCGTAGCCGACGTACCCGGGCGGGGCGCCGATGAGCCTGGCGACGGAGTGCTTCTCGCCGTACTCGCTCATGTCGATGCGGACGAGGGCCTTCTCGTCGTCGAAGAGGAACTCCGCGAGGGCCTTCGCGAGCTCGGTCTTGCCCACGCCGGTCGGGCCGAGGAACAGGAACGAGCCGGTCGGGCGGTCGGGGTCCGAGATGCCGGCACGGGTGCGTCGGACGGCCTCGGACACGGCGGCCACGGCGGTGCGCTGCCCGATGATCCGGCGGCCGAGTTCGGTCTCGAGGTGCAGGAGCTTCTCGGTCTCGCCCTGCAGCAGTCGGCCGACGGGGATGCCGGTCCACTGCGCGATGACCGCCGCGATGTCCTCGTCGGTGACGCTGTCGTTCACCATGCGGTCCGCCGACTCGGCCTGTTCGGCCGCCGCGAGCTCGGCTTCGATCCGGGGCTTCTCCGCGTACTCCAGCCGCGACACGGTCGCGTAGTCGGCTTCCCGCTGCGCGCGCTGACTGCGCATGTTGAGGTCGTCGAGCTGCTGCTTGAGTTCACCGATGCGGTTGAGGCTCGCCCGTTCCGCCTGCCAGCGCTGCTCGAGCGCCGCCAGACGTTCCTCTCGGGAGCGCAGCTCGGTCCGCAGGGTCTCCAGGCGCGCCTTCGAGGCGTCGTCCTTCTCCTGCTTGAGCGCGAACTCCTCGACGCGCAGCCGGTCGACGTTCCGCTTCAGCTCGTCGATCTCGACCGGGCTGGAGTCGATCTCCATGCGGAGCCGCGACGCTGCCTCGTCGATGAGGTCGATCGCCTTGTCGGGCAGCTGCCGGCCGGAGATGTAGCGGTTCGACAGGCTCGCCGCGGCCACGAGCGCGGAGTCGTTGATCGTGACCTTGTGGTGCGCCTCGTAGCGCTCCTTGAGCCCGCGGAGGATCGCCACCGCGTCCTCGACGCTGGGCTCCCCGACGTAGACCTGCTGGAAGCGCCGTTCGAGTGCCGCGTCCTTCTCGATGTACTCGCGGTACTCGTCGAGGGTCGTCGCGCCGATCAGCCGGAGCTCACCGCGGGCGAGCATCGGCTTGAGCATGTTCGACGCCGCGACGGAGCCCTCGCCGCCGCCGGCGCCCATGAGCGTGTGGAGCTCGTCGATGAAGGTGATGACCTGCCCGTCGGAGTCGTTGATCTCCTTGAGCACGGCCTTGAGCCGCTCCTCGAACTCGCCGCGGTACTTCGCGCCGGCGATGAGGGCGGAGATGTCGAGCGACACGAGCCGCTTGTCCTTGAGCGAGTCGGCGACGTCACCCGCGACGATGCGCTGCGCGAGCCCCTCGACGACGGCGGTCTTGCCGACGCCCGGCTCGCCGATGAGCACCGGGTTGTTCTTGGTGCGGCGGGTCAGCACCTGGCTGACACGGCGGATCTCGGCGTCTCGGCCGATCACCGGGTCGAGCTTGCCGCTGCGAGCGACGGCCGTCAGGTCGACACCGTACTGCTCGAGGGCGGTCTTCTGACGCTCCTGTGAGTCAGGCGCGCCCTGGAGGTTCGCCATGGGTTCCGTCCTTTCCTTGTGATGGTCCGGTACTTGAGTCTACTCGACTCAACTTAGGTTCGCGAGTGGGTGCTCCGGATGCCGACGGCACTGACGACCGAACCGGCGAGGAGCAGCAGCGCCATCACGATCACCGCGCGGTGGAACCCGCCGACGCTCATCGCACCGCCGAGCACGACGCCGGCGAGCGCCACCATCACCAGGCTCGCGATGCGGGCGATCGCATTGTTCACCGCTGAGCCGACACCCGCCTCGGTCTGCGGCACGGAGCCGAGCACGGCGCTGGTCAACGGCGTCACCATCAGGGAGATCCCGACACCGACGAGGACGAGCCCCGGGAACACCGCGTACCAGTACGCGCCGGGATCGCTGCCGACCAGGACCATGAGGAGCGACCCGACCGCGGCGACCGCTGGTCCCGCAGCCATGAACCAGCGTGGACCGTACCGACCGGCGAACGATCCGACCGTCGTCGAGAGCAGCAGGAGGAGCACCGTGGGCGGCAGCGTCGCGAGGCCGGCGAGCCAGGCCGGGAGCCCCCACACCTCCTGCAGGAAGAGCGTGACGACGAAGCCGACCATCCCGAGGGCTCCGTAGATCGAGAGCGTCGCGATGTTGCCCACCGCGAAGTTCCGGGCGCGGAACAACTCCAGGGGGACGAGCGGTGCCCCGGTCGCCCGGGTGACGCGGAGCTCCCACGGCACGAACCCGACGAGCGCCAGCCCACCGATGACGAGCGCGGCCACCACGGTCGGCGCACCCCACCCGAGCCGCCCCTGCTCGATGAGCCCGAGCACCACCCCGCCGACGCCGACCACCGCGAGCACGGCGCCGACCACGTCCACGCGGGGGCGGTGCCCGGCGACGACGTCACCCGAGATCCGGCGGACGAGCGGGATCGTCACCGCGATGGGGACCGCCGTGAGGACGAAGATCCACCGCCAGCCGATGCCGTCGACGACGAGCCCGCCGATCACCGGACCGACGATGACCGCAGCGCTCGACCACGCCGTCCACGACCCGATCGCCTTCGCCTGGGCCGCCCCCCGGTAGGCCGCGACGATGAGCGCGAGCGAGCTCGGGGTGACGAGCGCGCCACCGACGCCCTGCAACGCCCGCGCCACGATGAGCACGGCACCGCTCGGCGCCACCGCGCACAGCACCGAGGCGACCCCGAACACGACGAGGCCCCACGTGATGATCCGGACGCGGCCGAACAGGTCGGAGAGCGAGCCCGCGACGAGGATCAGCGACCCGAGCGTGACCAGGTAGGCGTCGATGGTCCACTGCTGCACGACGAGCCCACCGCCGAGTTCCTGCCGGATGGCCGGCAACGCGACGTTCACGACGCTGGAGTCGAGCCCGACCACGAAGGACGCCAGGATCGCAACGACCAGCACCACGCGGCGGTCGTCACGGAGCGGTGCGGTGTGCACCGGGCTGGCGGGATCGGTCATGCGCTCATCATGCGCCCTCGGAGCGCCCCGGGAACGACGGAGCCCCGCACCTGTGGACAGGTGCGGGGCTCGGTCGTTCCCGGGGCTGGGATGTCTAGTTGGTGCGTGAGTCCGAGTTGGGCTGGACGGACGGCGCCGGGTTGACGACCGGGGCGGCCGTCGAAGCCTGGTCGGCGGGGACGCTCTGGACGGTGGTGCCGTCCGTGCCCTTGGCCTTCTTGTCGTCGGTGTCCATCTCCTTCTTGAAGATGTTGATGGACTGGCCGAGGCCCTTGGCGAGCGCCGGCAGCTTCGTCGCGCCGAACAGCAGCACCACGATGCCGAGGATGATCAGCAGGTGTACACCGGTGAGGTTTCCGAGCATCATGACTCCTTGATTCTGGAAGTGGTCGCCGTCAGCTCGTCGTCGTCGACGGGCCCGGCGGAAGCCGTGGTCCGTCCATCGTAACTCGCACGGGCCGGGAAGCCCAGGTCGAGCGCCCGAACGAACACCTCCCGCACAGGATCGACACCATCAGCACGCCAGGAGGTCAGTCCGCCAGCACGCGGTCGAGCGACCACAGAACGGCGGTCCCGGTCAGGCTCGGGATGTCCGCCTCGGTCACGCCGTGCAGGCGGTACGCGACCCGCTCACCCGGCAGCAGGGTCATGAACCCGCGGTCGACGGCGCCACCCGGCTGCACCCGGTCGGGCTGGAGGAGCAGGTCACGCACGAGCGACTCGGCCTCGACGACCAGGTCGAGCCCGTCGCCGTCCGCCGCGGGGGTGAACGCCGCGCGGTAGTGCGCCGGTTCCCACCGCATGTCCTTGTCCGGCGCTGGAGTCCACACCGCGCGACGCCAGTCCATGTCGGCCACGACCAGCTCGCCGGTCGGGTCGCCCACCACGCCGACCGCGTCGGGCAGGGTCACGACCGCGACACCGGCCGCGTCGAGGTGCACGGGCAGCGTCTCCTCGGCGAGGACACGGCCGGCGAGGTCGATGCGCCGGACGCGGACCACGCTGTCGAGACCGCGGCGGGTCGACCGGACGGCCACCTCGATCGGCGAGGAGCCGGCGGGTGCGGAACCGGCCACGTCCGCGACCGGCAGCGACGCGGTCGGGTGATCCGAGCCTCCAGTCCGGTCCGGGGCAGGAACCGTCCGGACCGACGAGACGGGCCGGATCGCCACCAGGACGTCGTCGTACAGCCGACGCAGCTCGTGCGCCAGCGGCTTCAGCCGCCCTGCCGAGTCGATCGCCGACCAGGACGACACGGGCCACAGGTCGTTCAGCTGCCAGACGATGACCCCGGTGTTGCGGGGCCAGTGCGTGCGCCAGTGCTCGACGCCGGTCGCGATGGCGCGCGCCTGCTGGAGCTGCGTCAGGTAGTGCCACCGGTCGAAGTCGGACGGCACGACGCCGAACCGGGGCGCGAGCCCGTCCGCGAGCTTCTGCATGCCGGATGCGGCCTTCTGGTGGTGCACGACACCGGGCGAGGACGGCGTCATCGGCTCGTCCGAGACCGCGTCGCGCATGGTGCGCCACGCGGGCGGCGCCTGCCAGCCGAACTCCGACACGAACCGGGGGACCGAGTCGCGGTAGTGGTCGTCGGAGAGGCGGTTCCAGACGTCCCACGAGTGGTGCGTCTCGTGGTCGACGTCGTTCGCGAACAGCGACTCGGAGCCGGACCACGGCGACGCGACCGTGTAGAACCGCGACGGGTCGACCGCATCGACGATCGTCGGCAGCAGGTCGAGGTAGTAGTCGAGGCCCCAGCCGCGCTCCCCGAGCGCCCGGTCCCAGCCGTCGACGTCGTGCAGCCAGATGTTCTCGTTGTTGCCGTTCCAGAGCACGAGCGAGGGGTGTCGGGAGAGCCGGGCGACGTTGTCGCGGGCCTCGGCGATGACCTCACTGCGGAGCGGCTCGTCCTCGGGGTAGGCCGAGCATGCGAACGGGAAGTCCTGCCAGACGAGCAGGCCGAGCTCGTCGCAGACCTCGTAGAAGTCGTGCGACTCGTACACGCCACCGCCCCAGACGCGGACCATGTTCACGTTGAGGTCGGCCGCTGCACGCAGGCGCGATCCGTACCGCGGACGGTCGACCCGCGACACGATGACGTCGTCGGGGATCCAGTTCACACCGCGGACGTCGATGCGCGTGCCGTTGACGTACACGTCGAACGGACGACCGATGTCGTCCACCGCGGTGTCGATCCGCGTCGACCGGAACCCGGTGCGGAACCCGTGGCGGTCGAGGACCTCGCCGTCGACGGTCTGCAGCTCGACGACGACGTCGTAGAGCGGCTGCTCGCCGTACCCGCGCGGCCACCACCGCTGCACCTCGGGGACCCGGACGGTGACGACGGTCTCGTCCTGCTTCGGGGTGACCTGCGCGCGAGACCGCTGCCGGGTCTTCGCGCCGTCCTCGGTCTCGCCGGAGACCGTGACGACGAGCACGAGGTCGTCGTCCTCGCCGTCCTGGTCGAGGTCGTTCAGTCCGGACCGCTCGAACGCGATGTGTGCGTCGAGGACGCCTTCGCCCGCCTCGATGTCGACGAGCGGCCGGACGTCGCGGAGCCTCGCGGTCGACCAGCGCTCGATCGCGATCGGACGCCAGGGGCCGCTGGTCACCGCGGTGAGCCCCCAGTCCCAGCCGAAGTTCGACGCCATCTTGCGGACGTACGGGAAGGGCTCGTCGTACGGCCCGGGCATCGCGCCGGCGCGGGCCGCGACGCGGCCGGCTTCGCGGTAGGGCGACTCGAACAGGATCTCGAGGTCGCGCTCGGTCCTGGTGTTGCTGCCGTCCGTGGTGTCGCGGAGGTCGAAGCGGTAGCGGCGGTGCATGTTCCGGGTGGCACCGATCTGCACGCCGTCCAGCGTCAGCTCGGCGACGGTGTCGAGGCCGTCGCAGACCAGGTCGACGCGCTCGTGACCACGGGGGTCGACGTCGAGCGTGCGCGAGTACGTCCAGTCGGCGCGCCCGACCCACTTCGCGGCGTCCTCGTCGCGGTCGAGCGTCGGGTCGGCGAGCAGGCCCTCGCGCTCGAGGTCCGTGTGCACCTGACCGGGGACCGTGGCGGGGATGCCGGCGATGGCACCGGCCGGCGCGGTCGCCGGAGCGGTCTCGTCGACCATGGCGACGGTCCAGGCGTCGCGGAGTTCCTCGCGTTCGAGCGTCATGCGGATCCTTCTCTGGGCGGGCCGATCCGTGGCCCACCGCGGTCGGGGCCCGGCCGGCGGACCGTCCCGTGGCCGGTTCAACCGCCTGGAGGCACGGCACCGGTCGTCCGGGCGTCGTCGCGTCGCGCGCGTGGAACAGTCGGGTGATCCACGCACGAGGGTGCTCCGCGATGCTAGTACGGGTTGCTTTCGGGAACATCCGTACGGGCTGCCGTGGCAGGTTGGGGAGGTGATCACCGTCGAACTCGCCAAGGACCTCCGCGCAGCCGGGCTCCGCTGGAACCCCGAGACCGGGGACAGGTTCGTCATCGACAAGCCCGGGGTCGACGACGACGTGTACACCGTGTCCGAGATGACCGTCGAGCGGCACGACCACCCGTCTGGCACCATCCTCGGGTTCAACGGGACGACCGAGTGGGCGCTCGACTCGGTGACGGCAGCCGAGTCCCTGTGGTTGCCCCGCGAGGACCAGTTGCGCGAGCTGCTCGGACCGTCGTTCGTCGGGCTCACCCGGGTCGCCGCCGGGGAGCGTGTGGTGCACACGGTGACGGTCGTGCTCCGGGGCGATGACCGGTCGTTCGCTGCTGCGGACCCGGCGATCGCGTACGGGCAGGCCCTGGTGGCCTACATCACGACGGCGCTGGAGTAGCACCTGGGTGAATCCGGAATGGTGCTCGGGCGTCCCCTGGTTGTCTGGGAGCATGACCGTTCCGAACATCACACTCAACGACGGCAAGACCATCCCGCAGCTCGGCTTCGGCGTGTTCCAGATCGACCCCTCGTCGACGAAGGAAGCGACGCTGACGGCGCTCGAGGTCGGCTACCGCCACATCGACACCGCCGAGATGTACGGCAACGAGAAAGAGGTCGGCGAGGCGATCGCCGAGTCGGGCATCCCCCGGTCCGAGATCTTCGTCACCTCGAAGCTCAACAACGGCTTCCACGACCCCGCGCTCGCGCTGGAGAACGGCAAGAAGTCGGCCGACCTGCTCGGCGGCTACACCGACCTGTTCCTGATCCACTGGCCGCTCGCGACCGTCAGCGACTTCGTGCCGACGTGGAAGACGTTCGAGGAGCTCTACGCCGCCGGTACCTCGCGCTCGATCGGTGTCTCGAACTTCGAGGCGCACCACCTCCGCAAGCTCGTCGCCGAGACGACGATCACCCCGGCCGTGAACCAGATCGAGGTGCACCCCTACCTGGCGCAGGAGCCGCTGCGCGCGGTCAACCGCGAACTCGGCATCGCGACGGAGGCATGGTCCCCGATCGCCCAGGGCCTGGTGCTCGACGACTCGACGATCGTCCGGATCGCGGAGTCGGTCGGCAAGAGCCCCGCGCAGGTCGTGCTCCGCTGGCACATCCAGCGCGGCGACATCGTCTTCCCGAAGTCGGTCACCCGTGCCCGCGTCGAGGAGAACTTCGCGATCTTCGACTTCGAGCTGTCCGACGAGGACATGACCGACATCACGACGCTCGACAAGGGCCACCGCACGGGGCCGGACCCGGACACGTTCGCCTACATCCCGGAGTAGTGGGGGGCCGGGCCCGGTCCTGTGGGCGGGTTCGGCAGGTGCTCGTCCCGACGTCAAGTGCGCATGCGTCCGCATGCGCACTCGTCGTTTCCGCGCGCAGGTCCGCCGGGGACCGTGACCGCGGCCTGCTGGCGAGCGGGCTCGTCAGGCCCGACGGGACGCCGTGACGGTGAACTTGTCCGTGCGGACGACCTGACGGGTCGGTCCGACGACCTTCTCCAGCACCGGCCGGTACCGCAGGTGCGAGTTCCAGACGCACCACAGTTCGCCGCCGGACTGGAGGATCGTGGCTGCGTTCCGGAACATCGCCTCTGCCGCGTCCGTGCTCACGGTGGTGTCCGCGTGGAACGGCGGGTTGCAGAGGACCAGCTGTGCGGACCCCTCGTCGAGTTCGTCGCCGGCGTCGCTCCGGACGGTCGTGACGCGGTCGCCGACGCCGTTGCGGTCGGCGGTCGCACGGGTGCTCGCGACCGCCGCGTGCGAGACGTCGGTCGCGACGACACGGATCCCCGGCCGTCGCCGGGCGATCGCCGTCGCGATGACGCCGTTCCCGCAGCCGAGGTCGACGGCGACCCTGGCGGTCGGCACGGCGTCGTCCATCGCGTCGAGGAGCACCCGGGTGCCCATGTCCAGGGAGGAACCGGCGAAGACCCCGCCGTGCGCGGCGATGGACATCCCGAGTTCGTCGTTGTGCACCACGCGCGGCCAGGGCGCCGTGATGGCCGCACGGTTCGCGGCGGCGGTCAGGGGGTCCTGCGCGACGAGCAGCCGCGACTTCGCACGCCCGCGGGACGCCACGACCTCGCCGAAGGACCGTTGGAGGACGTCGTTCTGCGACAGGGTCATGAACTTCGTCCGGCCGCCGCAGAGCAGCACGACGTCCGGTGCGGCGAAGCGTGCGACGGCCCTGGCGATCTCGTCGAGGCGGTCCAGGGACTTCGTCAGGCGGAGCAGCACGAGCCGGGCGTCCCGGAACGCGTCCTCGAGGGAGTCCGGGTGGTGGAACCCCCGGTGCCCGAACGTGCCGGCGTTCGCCTGCAGGGCACGCTGCGACACGAGCGAGTCCTGCACGACGCGGACGTTCGTGGCCCCGTGGACCGCGATCACGCCGATCGTGAGGACGCCGCGCTGGTCGTCCACGATCGCGACCGCTCCTGGCTGCCGCAGCGCGTCGCCGTGCACGTGCGGCGCCTCGTCGAGGACGAAGCGGTCGGTGCCGTCGATCGCGAGCAGGTCGGGCCCGTCGTCGTCGGGCGTCCGTCGGAAGAGGTCGGCGAAGTCGAACGCGGGCACCGGTGCAGCGTAGTCGGTCGGGCTCTCGACGGGCGCGGAACCGGTCATCGTGTGATGTGGGCACCCCCGTCCGACTCGTGGACGGTCGCCCCGCTGAACGTGTTCCCGCTGACCACGAAGCGGTTGCTCCGATCGCCGAACCGCAACCCGACGCGCACTCGTGGCTCCGTCCGGTCCACCCGGTTGCCCGTGATCCTGCCGTCGTTCGCGGCGGACCGGACGTCGATGGCGACCGCGTCGCCGGAGACACCGGTGATCCGGTTCCCGCGCACCGTGAGGGCGGCGTTCGAGTGCTCGACCGCGATCGCGTCGTCGACGCTCGACACGATGGTGTTGTCCGCGACGGTGAGCCCGCGCGTCAGCTTCACCAGGATCCCGCCCGCGTCGGTGCCGCCGGCCCCGGTGACGGTGTTGCCCGTGACGGACCCCGTTGCCCGCGGTGCAGTCGACCCGACCGTGGTACCTGCCCCACTGACGACGATCCCCGACCCGGCAGCCAGGGCACCGGTCCGGGTGACGCGGTTGCCGGCGATCACGAGGCCGGTCGGTGCGACGTCCGTGGTGCCACGGTCGGTCGCCGACTTGCTCGGGACCGCCGCGATCCCAACCCGGCATCCGCTGACGACGTTGTCCCGGATCTCGATCCGGTCACCCGCGTGGGTGTCGATCCCCTCCCACGCCGGGACGCCGCTGACGCGGTTGCGCAGCACCCGGACGCCCGACGACCGCCGGGTGACCGCGGTGCCGGCCGTGGCGTCCCTGGTCACCGTGATGCCGTAGGAGTTCACCTCGTCCGCACGCTGCCGGACGTCCGAGACCACGCTGTCCTGCACCACGGATTCCGTCACACCGAGCAGGAGCACCCCCGCGTACCCCACCCTGGCGACGGACACGCGCTCGACGACGACACGGTCCGCGTACTCCACGTGGACGCCGTCGCGCGGGACGTCCCGCAGGTGTCCGCCCGAGATCCGGACGTCGGACAGGGGCGTCGATCGCTTGCCGCGCACGGTGATCGCGTTCGACCGGCCGCCGCTGGGAGCTCCGACCCCGGTGATCTCCGGTGCGACGATCCGGACGTCGGACGCATGCACGACGACGGCGTCCTGGTCCGCGGTCATCCGGATCGCCCCCGCACCGGTGAACCGGATCGTGACGGCGCGCACGACCGTCAGCGACGTCGATCGCTCGACCGGCTCGCTGATGGTCAGCGTCCCGCCGACCGGCAGCGCGTCGAGCGAGGCCTGCAGCGCATCCGGAGCACCCGTCTCCCCGTCCGCACTCCCGCCGCGGCCCCACGTCGCGACCACCACGGCAGCGACGACGCCGACGACACCGGCGGCGCCGCCGATGACGACGGAACGACGCGTCGGGGGCTGTGGTCCATCCATCGCGATCCCCTTTCCTCGGATATCAGAATACTTGCGCACTCGCCCCGGGGAAAGGCATGCGCAAATGGTCGATATTGCGGGAATAAGTGCGTTTGTGAATGTTGCATTTCGTACCCACAGGGTCACTCGTATCTGATATCTTCCGTGTCACTCCTCAATTCGACAGAAAGGGCAGCAATGCCGAAGTCGCAATGCACGGGCCGGACGAAACGGACCCTCGGTGCGAGCGTGCTCGTACTCACCACGGTGACCGCGAGCCTCACCAGCACCAACGCCTGGGCAGCATCGACCCTCGACGACGCCCAGGTCGTCGGCCCGCTCGTGACCGAGACGTCATCGTTCGAAGGGGCGCTCGCCTTCAGTGCACCGTCAGCGGGACGCGTCGGCCAGCCGGTCCCCGCGAACCGTGCCGCGACCCTGGCCCAGGCACGGGCTGCCGCAGCCAGCTGGTTCGTCCCCGCGGCCGGATCGACGTCGACCGTCCGTCCCCAGTCCGATCCCGGACTCTGTCTGACCGCCGAGAGCCGGTCCGTCACCAACTCGTCCCCGGTCACGCTCGAGGAATGTGCCTCCGGCGACCCGGCACAGCTCTTCACACAGGCGGCCAACACGGGATCGAACAACCCGATCGGCACCGGCATCAAGTCGACGTACAACGACGGCTACCTCGGGCTGTTCAACAAGGACGACGTGATGCGACTCCAGTCCCGGACGGTGGCCGACCGCGTCCCGACGATCGACGAGTTCGTGACCGGGTTCACCGCCCGCGTCGACGGCATCGACGTCCTCGCACGAGTGGCTCAGATCTCCGGGACGGGTACCCCCGGCGCCACCGTCCTGGTGAACGGCACCACCCCGGTGCGCGTCGGAGAGCGAGGGACCTGGTCGACTTCGGTGGGGTCGCTGGTGTTCGGCACGAACCGCATCACGCTCGAACAGTACGAGGGAACGCAGAAGACCGGGGACACGACGGTCACCGCGGACCTCGTGGCGGCGGCGCTGACGTTCGACGCCACCTTCCCGCCGTCCATCGACGCGCCGGTACGCGCATCCGGCCGGGCCCAGCCGGGCGCGGAAGTGCGCCTGTTCGGGCCGGACGACCGTCAGATCGGGTCGACCGTCCGAGCGAACGCCGTCACCGGCGCGTGGGAGACGACGATCCCTGCGCCCGATGCCGGCGGCTCCTACGCCGTGACCGCAGCCCAGTTCCTCAACGAACTCCGTGACTCGGTGCACGACGTCACCAAGGGGGTCGACTACGGCGCCGCGGTGACGGTGACCACGCCCGCGGACGGGTCCGTCCAGCCCGGCGGGTCGCTGCGCATGGAGGGTCGCGGCGAGGCGAACTCGCGCATCGAGGTGCGCGACACGAGCAACGGTGGCGCGGTGGTCGGCCGGAGCCAGGACGGGGTGCTCCCGAACGGACGATGGACCGTCGACACCGACGCCCTCGACCGCTCGGAGCACGTGCTCCGCGTCGTGCAGTACTCGAAGGGCGCGAACACCACCATCGCCGAGGTGACGGTCAACCCCGGCTCGACGAGCAAGCTCGCGCCGATCACCCTGGAACAGCCGGACACCGTCACGCCCGGCGTGACGAACACGTTCACCGGCAAGGGCGAGCCGGATGCCTCGTACGAGGTGCTCAACGTGTCGGACACCCCGGTCGTGCCGGGCACGCTGCGGGTCGACCCCGACGGCAACTGGACCTTCGACCGGGTGATCTCCGCCGATGCCCGTGAGTTCCGCTTCAAGATCCGGCAGACCAAGGACGGCATCACCGAGACGTCGGAGCTGTTCGTGCTCCCCGCGAACGAGGGCTTCGCACCCGTGACACTCGACACCCGCACGGTCCGTCCCGGTGAGGTCAACACCTTCACGGGCACCGGCCCGAAGGGCGCCACGTTCGAGGTGCTCAATGCGTCTGGGAACTCCATCGTGCCGGGCTGCTTCGAGATCGGTGACGACGGCGCGTGGTCCTTCGACCGGATCGTGTCCGCTGGTCAGCGCGACTTCAAGTTCAAGCTGCACATCACGATCAACGGGGCCAGCTACACGACGCCCCTGTTCACCGTGTCGGCGAACACCCGCTGACACGGACCGACCGGCGGGGCAGCCGATCCGACGTCGGCTGCCCCGCCGCCCCCTCCTCTTCGCCCTCTCCTGGAAGGAAGCCATGACCAAGCACCACCGCGCCGGAGCGCCGGCAGCCGTCCTCGTCGCACTGCTCACCGCCGGTGCCCTCACCGCCGGTGCCCTCACCGCCGGGGCCTCCCCGGCGGCGACGGCCAGCCCGGATCCCCACCCCGGCACGGACCAGGGCGCTCGGTCGACCATCACCCCGTACGGCTCGTTCGGGGCACCGCGCAACGTCCGTGTCTCGGCGCGCGACAACGGCATGTACATCTACGCGACCCCGGTCTGCAGCGGGTGGCGGTCCTGCCGATCATGGGTCCGGATCCCGACGTTCGGCATCGACCGCAGGGACGTCGACACGACCAACGGCATCCTGGTGCCGTGGCCGTCGAGCTGGCGCGAGGGGGAGACGATCTCGTCCGGGTACGTGCACTCCTACGGGCGTGACCTCTTCGGGAACGGCTGGTACAGCACCGCGACCACGTCGCTCGGATCGATCACGCGCCCGTACGCGGTCCGGCCGATCACCGCGCGCGTGACGAGCCAGGACGACGGCGCGCGATCCGCGTCGGTCACCGGGACCGCGACCCCGAACGCGTCCATCCGCCGGAACGGCACCGTCGTGGCGACCGCGAACACGAGCGGGGCGTGGAGCGCCGTCATCCGCGGGCTCGACGAGGGACGGAACACCCTCACGTTCCAGCAGTACGTCGACAACACCTACCAGGACCAGACCTCCGTGGACGTGGTCTTCTCCCCCAGGCAGCTCCTGACGGGGATCAACGGCACGACGACCACGCTGCCCGCAGGGTCGACCACCACGGTGTTCATCCAGCTCCGTGCGGCAGCGGAGATCACGACCCCCGGGGCCGACGCCAGGGTGACGTTCACCGCACCGGCCGGCACCACCTTCCCGAGCGACCTGACGACGGTCCGGGGCCAGCAGCGTCCGGCAACGGGTGGTGACTGGACGGACTTCCCCGCGGACAACCTCGTCGACGGTTCGGTCTCGGCCGACGGTCGATCGGTGGTCTTCCGGTGGGCGCCGGGCAACGCCGGCTGGAAGCTCACCGCGGGGCAAGAGGTCCGGTTCGGTGTCCCGGTGCAGAACCCGGGCATCGCCGCCGACACCGGCGAGCTGCGGATGTCCGTCACCGGCTCCGCTCCGCAGGGCTCGCTCGCAGCGTCCGCGACGACGCCCGTGCGGATCGAGGCCGGCACCCTCTCCCCCGTCACCCGCACCGGCCCCGACACGGTCGCTCCCGGGACGACGAACACCTTCACCGGGACCGCGACCCCCGGAGCGACGTACCAGGTCGTGGACGCCGCGGGCGAGGTCATCGTCCCCGGTGGCCCGTTCGACGTCGACGACCGCGGCGACTGGTCGTTCACCGCCGAGGTCCCGGCCGGAGCCACGGACTACGCGTTCGCGATCCGGCAGACCGCGTTCGGCCAGACCGAGACGTCGCAGCTCTTCCGAGTGCCCGCCGACACCCGGAACTGACAGGGCGACCGGGGACCCGCATGAACCACTTCGTCGTCGCACGAGCCCTCCTCTCCGGATGGTGGATCGTGCTCGCCGTCTCGATCGCCGGCGGCGGTGTCGCGCTCCTGGTGACGAGCACGACACCGCCCACGTTCCGCGCGTCGACGTCGTACTACGTCTCCGTGGCGGGGCAGGAGAGCGCCTCCGCTGGTGAGATCGCCCAGGGGTCCACCGCCGCGCAGCAGAAGATCAAGTCGTACACGGTGCTGGCGTCGTCGCCGCGCGTCCTCGAGCAGGTGATCGCCGCGCTGCGGCTCGACACGACACCCGCGGCGCTCGGACGCCGTGTGACCTCGGTGGTGAGCACCGGGACGGTGATCATCGAGATCTCGGTCACCGACGGCGACGCCCGGGCCGCCGCGCGCATCGCCGCCGCAACGGGTCGGGTCCTCGCCGAGGTCGTCTCCGAGATCGAGCCGAGGACCACTTCCGGCGAACCGTCCGTCCGTCTCGAACGCGTGTCGGAGGCGTCGGTCCCGACCGCACCGATCGCCCCGAGGACGTCCGCGGACCTCGCGCTCGGGTTCGCCGCCGGACTGGCAATCGGAACCGGGCTCGCCCTCCTCCGCGCCGCTGCCGACACGCGCGTCCGGTCCGCAGAGGACATCGACGCCGACGTCCCGCTGATCGGCGAGATCGGCATGGACCCGGAGGCCTCCCGGCAGCCGCTGATCGCCCGCGATGAGGGCACGACCACCCGGGCGGAGGCGTTCCGCAGCCTCCGCACCAACCTGCAGTTCCTGCGGACCGGCGGGGTGTCCACGATCGCCGTCACGAGCCCGCGTCCTGCCGAGGGCAAGACCACCACGACGCTGAACCTCGCGATCGCCCTGGCCCAGAGCGACGTCCGCACCGTGGTCGTCGACGCGGACCTCCGACGCCCGAACGTCGCGAGCACCCTGGACCTCGAGGGTGCCGTCGGCCTCACCGACCTGCTCGTCGGCCGTGCCGAACTCGACGACGTCCTGCAGGAATGGGGGTTCGACGCGTTCAGCGTGCTCCCCGCGGGGACGATCCCGCCGAACCCGAGCGAACTCATCGGCTCGGCGGCGATGGAACAGGTCATCGCGGACCTCACCGAGCGGTTCGACGTCGTGCTCGTGGACACACCGCCGGTCCTGGCGGTGACCGACGCAGCGCTCGTCAGCACACTCGTCTCCACCACACTCCTCGTCGCTGCCGCCGGTCAGACCAAGCGCTCGGACGTCCGGCTCGCGGTCACCGCGCTGACCCGCGTCGGCGAGCGGGTCGACGGCGTCGTCCTGACGAAGTCGCGACGACCGGTGGCCGACGGCTACTACGCACGCCCCGGTACCACCACGTCCGCGCCGATCGCCCTGAGGAGCACTTCGTGAAGCGCGCGCTCGATGCGATCGGGGCGGCGCTCGCCCTCCTCGGCCTGTCCCCACTGCTCATCGGGCTCGCGGTGCTCGTCGCGGTGCGCCTCGGCCGCCCCGTGCTCTTCCGCCAGGACCGGCCCGGCCTGCACGGCACGACGTTCACCATCGTCAAGTTCCGCACCATGCTCGAACCGGCAGCAGTCGACGGCACGGTCGACGACGCCGATCGCCTCACCCCCTTCGGTCGCTGGCTCCGCTCGACGAGCCTCGACGAGCTGCCGAGCCTCTGGAACGTGCTCGTCGGCGAGATGAGCTTCGTGGGGCCGCGACCGAGCCTCTGCCGATACCTCGACCTCTACACACCCGAGCAGCACCGGCGGCACGACGTCCGCCCCGGCCTCACGGGGCTCGCGCAGGTCCGGGGTCGCAACGCGCTGCCGTGGCCGGAGCGGCTGCGTTCGGACCTCGAGTACGTGGACACCAGGTCGCTCGCCCTCGACGCCCGCATCCTGCTGCGGACGATCGGGGTCGTGCTCCGCCGCGAGGGCATCACGACGCCGGGTCACGCGACGAGCGAGGCGTTCACCGGGACGAGCACGTGATGCCCGGGCAGCGCGTCGTGTGGATCGTCAACCACTACGCCCACCACCACGAACGCGACGGTCGCGCCACTCGTCACCAGCTGCTCGCGGAGCACCTCGGCGACCACGGCTGGCGCACCGTCGTCGTCGCCGCCGGCACCGACCACCCCACCGGACGCGCACACATGCGACGAGGCCGCCTCCGCGAGCGATGGGCGGGCGCCGGCTACGAGTTCTGCTGGCTCCGCGGTGTCGACCACCGGGGCGCCGGGCTCCGGCGCACCACCAGGCGCCTCGCCGACATCGTGTCCTTCACGCTCCTGCTCCTCGTCCCCGGCACGCTCCGTGGCCTCCCCCGACCGGACGTCGTGGTCGGGAGCTCGTTCCACCCACTCGCCGCCTGGGCCGCGTCGCTCCTGGCCGGCCGGTTCCGCGTGCCGTTCGTGTTCGAGCCCCGCGACCTGTGGCCGGAGTCCGCGATCGGGCTCGCCGGGCTCGCCGAACGCCATCCGCTCGTCCGGGTGCTCCGGTCGGTCGAACGGCGCACCGTCGACCGTGCCGCGCACCTCGTGTCGCCCCTCGACGGCGTCGGCAGGTACTACGCCGAGCGCGGCCAGCCCAGGCCGTTCACGTGGGTACCGAACGGCGTGCGGACCGCCGAGACCGACGCCGGCGCCGGCGCCGACGAGACCAGCACAGCCGACGAGACCAGCACAGCCGACGCACCCGGCGCCCATGGGTCCGCTCCGTTCACGATCGCGTACATCGGGTCGATGGGCCCGGCGAACGCCCTCGAGACCCTCCTCGACGCCTTCGTCCTCGCAGCGGGCCGTGCCCACGCCGCCGGCGGACCGCAGCTCCGACTCCGCATGGTCGGGGACGGCGCCGACGTGGGCGCGCTCCGGGAACGCGTGTCGAGCCTCCCGTCCGCCCCGGACGTGATCTGGGACGGACGCGTGCCGCAGGACCAGGCCCGCCGTATCGGCCAGCAGGCCGACTGCCTCGCCGTCACGATGCACGACCTGCCGCTCTACCGGTACGGGGTCTCGATGAACAAGCAGTACGAGTACATGCTCACCGGGCGGCCGCTGCTGGTCGCGGCTCCGGTGCCACTGGCGCCGGTCGCCGCGGCGCGTTGCGGGCTGCAGGTCGCCCCGGACGACCCGGCCGCGCTCGCGGAGGGCATGCTGACGCTCGCCGCCATGCCGGCTCCGGACCGCGACTACATGGGCGCGCGCGGTCGCGCGCACGTCCTCCGCGACAACGACTACCGGGCGCTCGCCGGCCGGTACGCCGGCGCGCTCGACGCCGCGGCGAGCGCCGCATGACGCCGGACATCGTGCACGTCTCGAGCGCCCATCCGTGGGTGGACAACCGCGTGCACCTCCGCGAAGCCGCTGCGGCGGCGGATGCCGGGTACCGCGTGCGGTTGATCGCGGTCGACTGCGCCCTCGACGCTCCGCCCACCGCCGTGGAGGTCGTCCGGATCCCGCGTCGGCGCCGTCTCCGACGCATGCTCGTCTCCACGACGCAGGCACTCGTGCTGGCGCTGCGGTCGCGGGCGCGGCTCGTCCACCTCCACGACCCGGAACTCATCTGGACCATCCCCGTGCTCCGCGCCGCTGGCCGGATCGTGGTGTACGACGCGCACGAGGACCTGCCCGACCAGATCTGGGGCAAGGACTACTTGTCGTACCGGCAGCGGGCGGTCCTCTCGGCCCTGTCGCACGGCTTGCTCCGGCTCGCCTGCACCGCGGACCGCGTCGTCACGGCGACCGAGTGGACCGGCCGCCGGTTCCCGGCAGCGCGGCGGATCGCGATCCACAACTACCCGTTGCGGCGCGCGGCCGACGATGCGCAGACCGGACTGGAGGCTCGGCCCACCGTGGTCGCGCACGTCGGCGTCCTGAGTCACGACCGTGGGATCGACGTGGTCGCGGCCGTCCCGGGCCAGCCGGACTTCCCGCCGGGCTGGCGGATGGAGCTCGTGGGGGCGATCGACGCCGCCACGGACACGACGGCGCTCCGTGACGCCGAGTCGAGCGGCCGGCTCCGCCACGGCGGGGTCGTCGGCCCGATGCAGGCGCGCGACCTGCTGCTCGGCGCGCGGATCGGCGTCATCCCCTTCCGGCGGACGCCCGTCACGGACCAGATCTTCCCGACGAAGCTGTTCGAGTACCTCGCGGCGGGCCTCGCGGTGATCGCGACGGACACCCCGCTGTTGCGGATGCTGCTCGATGGCTCCGACTGCGTCACCTTCGTGCCGCCGGACGACCCCGCCGCGATCGCCGGTGCCGTGCGCCGCTATGCCGAAGACCCGGGCCTGCTGCTCCGGCACGGCGCGGAGGCGCGGCGAGCGGCGCAGCGGTTCCGGTGGCACCGTGAGGCTGCTCGCCTCGTCGCGATGTACGACGAGCTCCTGCCGTGCGTGCGTCGCTGACGGCGGCAGAGCGATCGCTCCTCGTCGCGCTGCTCCGCCGAGTGGTCGTGGTGTGCGCCACGGTCGCGGTGCTCGGCGTCACGACCGACTGGATCGCGGCGAACCTGGTGGCGCCGCTCTTCTCCTACAACGGGTTCACGCACGTCGACGCGCCGTGGCAGCTCCGGGTGGTGGTGACCGCCCTGACCGCGGCCGTCGCCCTGGCGCTGCCCGCCGTCGTGCGCAGGCCGTCGCACGTGGTGCTCTGGACGATCTTCGTGGTGTGCGTCGCACCGACCATGCTGATGAGCCCCTCGACCGGGTACCTGCCGACCGACACCGCCCTCGCACTGAGCGCCGCGGTCGGGGTGTCGTTCGCGCTGGTCTGCATCGCGACGCCGCGGGCACCGGCCCCACCGGCGGTGAGCGGCGTCGACCGGATCCCACTCGGGGCGCGCGGTATCGACCGCGGGGCACTGACCTGGACGGTGTGCGGCGTGTACTCGGCGGCCACCTACGGCGTGATGGTCGCGACCGTCGGGCTGCAGGTCCGCTTCCTCGCGCTCGACGACATCTACGACGTGCGCGCCGAGTACGCAGCGGACGTCGGCACGGGCGGGACGCTCGGCTACCTGCTCACCGGGCAGGCGTACGTGATCAACCCGCTCGTGCTCGCCCGCGGACTCGCACGACGGCGGCCGAGCCTGGTCGCCGCCGCGGTCGTCGGGCAGTTCCTGCTGTACTCGAGCACCGGGTTCAAGGCCGTCCTGTTCTCGTTCGTCGCCGTGCTCGGCATGGCCGTCCTCTTCCGGGGTCGGTCCGCGCGCGGATCGACCCCGCTCCTGGTCGCACCGATCGTCATCATGATCGTGTCCGCCGTCGCCGACGAGGTCCAGGGCGGGATCACGTGGACGTCGGTGTTCACGCGACGGTTCATGCTCACGCCTGGGCTCCTCAGTTCGGTGTACGTGCAGTACTTCTCGGACAACCCCGTCGCCGAGTACGGGTACTCGTTCCTCCGGGCTTGGGTGGACTACCCGTACGACCTGCCGCCACCGAAGCGCATCGCGGACTTCCTCGTGCCGGGGTCGACGGGGTACGCGAACGCCAACCTGTTCGCCGACGGGTTCGCGAACCTCGGGTGGGCGGGCATCCCGGTGGCGGCGGCAGCGCTGCTGCTGTGGCTCCGCGGGCTCGACCTCGCTGCCCGGGGACTGCCGCTCCGGGTGGCGGCGATGGCGGTCGTGATGCCGAGCATCATGCTGAGCAACACGTCGATCTTCACGGCGATGCTCTCGCACGGGCTGCTCGTCGGGACGATCGTGCTCGCGATCGCCCCGCGGAGCGGGTGGGACCGCACGGACGGGACCGCCTGCGCCACCGAGGCCGGCCGTGCGGACGGGGTTGGGCGCGCGCCCGGGGTTGGGCGCGCGCCCGGGGCCACCGGGGCCGCGCCGGTTGGGCGCCCGGACGTCGCTCCGCCGGTGGCGCCTCACTCCTCTCGGTAGCGCGTCACCGCCCCGGCCGTCGCCACGACGGGCGTCGTCGTGGCCCGCCAGTCGTTCGCGACCAGCACCACGTCGTTGTCGGCCTGCCGGCACTGCACGCCGTACACCGGCGGCGCGGTCGCACCAGCGGTGTAGCGGTTGTCGAGCAGGACGACCGTGTTCGCCGTCGCCCGGACGTCGACGGCGACCGACGTGGCGGTCCCCTGCGGTCGGAGGCCGGACACCACGTTGCCGATCAGCGTGAGGTCCTCGTTGGAGTGGTAGAGCGAGACACCCCGACGGACACCGTCGGTGCACCGGTTGTGCGCGAGCACGACGCCGCGGGTCAGGTAGACGAGGATCCCCGCGTCACGATCACCGTCGCCGTACCCGGTCACGGTGTTCCGGAGCACGATCCCGGTCGCGCGCTCCGCGGCCGACCCCACGGTCTCGCCCGCACCACGCACGATGATGCCCGAGCCCGGCCCCTGCGTCGAGCGGGAGACGACGTTGTCGACAACCGAGCAGTCCAGCGGCGCGTACTTCGTCGCCGACGCGTCGGATTCGTCTTTCGACGGCACCACGGCGATGCCGACCCGGCAGTCCTCGACACGGTTCCGGACGATCGCGATCGACGAGCCGCCGTGTGTGTCGATGCCCTCCCAGTGCGGGACGCCCGAGACGTGGTTGTCGGCGATCAGGATCCGGCTGCTCCGCGGGGAGTCGTCGAGCCCGGTCGTCGTGGCGCGGACCGCCTCGATGCCGTACGAGTTCGGGTACGGCGCCGGCTGGGTCACACGACGGATGCGGTTCCCGGTGACGGAACCGCGGACGCACGAGAACATGAGCACCCCGGCGTACCCGACGTCCGCGATGTCGCAGTCGTCGACCACGAAGCCCTCGCAGTGTTCGAGCAGGACACCGTCGTGCGGGAACCCGTGGACACGTGCACGCGTGACGTGCACGTCCCGCAGGGGCGCCTTCGCCGTGCCCGTCGCGCGGACGCCCCGACCGAGCCCCGAGTGCTCCGCGCCGGGACCGTCGAGCACGGCGTCGACGACGCGCACCAGACTCGACCGGATGTGCACGAGATCGATGTCCCGGTCCGTGGCAACGGATCCCCCGGCGAACCGGAGCGTCAGCGGCTGGTCCAGTGGTTCCGCGAGCGTCCACCGACGCGTCACGTCGACGACGGCGTGCGGGCGGGCCTGGTCGAGGACGTCCTGCAGCCGTGTCGCGTCGATGTCCGAGGCGGACCGTGACGCCGACGTCGGCGCGGGCGGCACGGACGCAGCCCGGGCGGAGGGCGGGCGTCCGATCAACACCGCGCCGGGAGCCGCTGCCGCGCCGAACAGCGCCGCGCGACGGGTCAGGGTACGGGCGGCGTCATCGATGCGCATCGTCGGACCCCGTCCGTCCGTCGCACCGGGCCGTGCACGGGTGCGAGTCGGTCAGTCGCGGACGGACCGGGTCGCCGCGACCACCAGCCCGAGCATCACGAGGTAGGACGCGATCATCGCGCCGGAGAGCCCCGCCAGCACCACGGGCACGGGCGCACCGAGCAGCGTCGGCACGATCACCGCCCCGGACGTCAGGACCAAGCGTCCGGCATCCCAGGCGAGTTGCGAGGACTGTCGACCGAGCATCCCGAGCACCTGGCTCACCGGCGACACCGCGACCTGGAGCGCGAACGCCGGCGCCAGGATGCGCGCGTACTCGCCCGACCGTGTCCAGTCCGGCCCGAACACCGCACCGAACACCGACGGCCCGGACATCATCACGACGACGGCCGCAGCAGCCCCGAGCACCAGCAGACGACCCACGACCCGCCGGAGCGGATCTCGTACCGACGCTCCGGCTCGGATCCGGCCACCGATCGTCCCGGCGACCGTCTGCGCGACGGCGTCCGCGAGCATCCCGACCGGTGAGCCGAGGACCCGCATCGTCAGGGCCACCAGTCCCGCCGCCGCACTGCCGTGCGCCGCGGCGATGAGCAGCCCCGGTGCCTGCTGCCCGACCACGTTGAGCATGGAGGACCACGGGGTGAACCAGAGGAAGCGTCGGTGCACCGACAGCGCGGCCCGGACGGAGCACGGTGACGGGCTGGCTCGGAGCGACGCCGGACGGAACATCCCGACCAGTGCCGCGAGTCGCCCGGCAGCCAGTCCACCGGCGAGCCCGAGGGCTCCGGTCGACGCCATCACGAGGTTCCACACGGTCTGCCCGACCCCCTGGCACACGTTCCGGATCGCGATCGAGCCGTGACGCTGGCCCCGGGCGAGCACCGCGGTTGCCACCCGGTGGAGTCCGACGGCCCCGGTCGTGACCGGGACGATCCACCAGAGGTCGGCGAACGTCGGCGCCGAGAACTGCGCAGCGAGCGCATCGCGCGCGAGCCAGGTGGCCACTGCCGTCACACCGCTGACGGACGCCGTCGAGACGATGCCGATCAGCACGAGCGCGCGCATCGTGGCGTCCTGCGCCACGGGGAGTGCGCGATCGGTCCCCATGGTCGCTCCCGCGCCGAGCACGGAAGCGATCGCGGTGACGACGGCGAGCACGCCGAAGTCCGTCGGGGCGTAGAGCCGGGTCAACAGCGGCGAGACGGCGATGACCAGGCCCTGGCCGAGCAGCGTCCCGAACAGGATCATGAGGATCGCCCGCGTGGGTCGGGTTCGGGGTCGGCGCACGGTACCCGCCGTTCGTGAGGTGCAAGGGCCAGTGGGCGTTCACTTGGATACTACATTCCAGTCGGGGTCCGACGAACTGGGAAGGTACCCGTCGAACGGCGCAGCACCGCAGAGCCGTCGGTAGACCCGGAGCAGCTCGGGCGCTTCGTGGTCCCACCGGAAGCGCGCGTCGACCAGCGCACGGCCGGCGCGCCCGTGTGCGTCGAGCAGATCGGGATCGGCGGCGTACCGCTGCAGCGCCCGGACCACGGCGTCCGGATCATCCGCGGGAACCCAGGTCACGCACTCGATGTCGTCCAGGAGTTCCCGCCAGTACGGGACGTCCGTCGCGATCACCGCGAGGCCGGCAGCCAGGTACTCGAAGAGCTTGGTGGGGATGGACGACGCGTAGGCGACGGTCGGCAGCAGGGGCAGCAGACCGACCCGCGCGGTCTGCAGCAGGTCCCGTGCCCGATCCGGCGGGAGCACACCCCGGTGGTCGATCCGACCGGTGCCGCAGAGGGCATCGAACGCGCGGCGATCCACCGCCCCGTCGATCGGCCCAGCAGTGCGCACGCGCCACCCCGACGGCAGCGCCGGCGACCCGGCGACGCCGCTGACGACGCCGATGCCGCGGTCATGACTCAGTGCCCCGAGGTACACCGCGATCGGCGGACGTCCGGACGCATCAGCCAGGGTGGCGTCCGACGCCCGGAGCACCGGCAGGTTCTGCACGACCGTCGTGCGGGCAGCCGGGAACCGCAACGCGATGGTCGGGGTCGCGGCGACGACGGCGTCCGCGTGGGCGGCCAACCGGACGACGCCACGGGCGATCGGGACAGCGACCCGGCGGATCCGCCCGAGGTACTCCTTGCCGGCGACCTGCGCCGGCAGGTCCTCGTGCGCGTCGTACACGACGCGGCGCCGCGCGAGGCGGAGGAGCGGGACGGCCCACGCCAGCTCCGGATCGTGCAGGTGGACGACGTGTGCCCGGGACGACAACGCGGCGAGCACCGCCTGGACGGTCGAGACGACCAGGCGTCTGAGCCGCCCGCGCCGCGGAAGGCGTCGGACCCACACGCCGCTCCGCTCGTCCGGGCGATCCCAGTCGGCCGGAGCCCGCTCGGCGCTTCCACCGCCGGTGTCGACCGCCACGAGCGCGGTCCGGTACCCGGCGTGTGCCGCGGTCGTGGCCGCCCGGGTGTGGATCCGGTTGTCGGTCCAGGGGTGTGCGCTCGAGACGTGGACGATGTCGAACGGGCGAGGGCGGGAGTGCATGCTGCGACGCTAGGTGCCTCCGCGCGCAGATCACCAGTTCTTCACATGTTGCATTCCATCACGGGCGGTGCGCGGGGCGAACCGGAGGAGCGCCGATCGACCCGACCGTCGTCGACGGCCAGCGCGTCGTGTCGATGATCCGCCGCCCGTCCAGCAGCGTGCGCACGCCGGGGAACGAGTCCTCGCCGAGCGTCGCGTACTCCGCGTGGTCCGCCTGCACGATCACCGCCTCCACCGGCGCGCCCGCGCGGTGCGGGACCAGCCCGAGGCCGACCAGCTCGGCGTCCGTGTACAGCGGGTCGGACACGGACGCGAGGGCACCCCGCGCGCGCAGCGCGGCGACCGTGCCGAACACCCCCGAGAAGGCCGTCTCCTGCACACCCCCGCGGTACGACGCCCCCAGCACGACCACCCGTTCACCGGCGAGGTCACCGTGCAACCGTTCCAGCACCGCGACGGCGTGCTCGGGCATCGCCGCGTTGCGCCGACGAGCGGTCGACACCACCGAGGCATCCGGGTCGTTCCAGAGGTAGAGCTGCGGGTACACCGGGATGCAGTGCCCACCGACCGCGATGCCGGGTCGGTGCAGATGGCTGTACGGCTGCGAGTTGCACGCGTCGATCACGACGTCGACGTCGATGCCGTTCCGTCCCGCGAACACCGCGAACTCGTTCGCCAGGGCGATGTTGACGTCGCGGTACGTGGTCTCCGCGAGCTTGGCGAGCTCGGCCGCCTCAGCGGTCCCGAGGTCCCAGACGCCGTTCGGACGCCCGAGGTCCGGCCGATCGTCGAACTGCAGCACGCGCTCGTAGAACGCCCGAGCCCGGTCCGCGCCGCGCGCCGACAGCCCGCCGACGAGTTTCGGGTACCGACGGAGGTCTGCGAACACCCGGCCGGTCAGGACCCGTTCCGGCGAGAAGACGACGTCGAATTCGTCCCCCTGCACCAGCCCGGACGCGGCCTCGAGGCGAGGCACCCACCGGTGACGCGTCGTGCCGACCGGCAGTGTGGTCTCGTAGGCGACGAGGGTCCCCGGCGCGAGTGCGCGGCCGACCGACTCGGTCGCCGCGTCCATCGCCCGGAAGTCCGGCTCGCCGTCCCCCGTGACGACGAGCGGGACGACGACCACCACGACCTCGGCGTCCTCGATCGCGGATGCCGGGTCACACGTCGCCCGCAACGCCCCCGCCTCGACGACGGCCGTCAGGGCTTCGCTCAGACCGTGCTCGCCCGGGAACGGCTCGCGCCCCGCGTTCACGGCGCCGACGACCCGCTGGTCGACGTCCAGGCCGGTCACCCGCACCCCCGAGGACGCGTACTGCACCGCCAGCGGCAGGCCGATCTTGCCGAGCCCGACCACGGCGACCCTCATGCCGCCACCTCGACGGTCGTGCGGGTCCGGGCGGACTCGAGCACTGCTTCGGCGATCCGGATGATCCCGAGCCCCTCGCGGAGCGACACGATGTCCGTCGGCTTCCCGAGCACGGCGTCTCGGAACGCCTCGTGCTCGACGACGAGCGGCTCGCGCTTCTGGATCGCGAACCGCGTGCTCGGCCCCTCAGCGACGCCGCGGAAGGCAGCCACCTGGTCCCACCCGGTCGTGACGGTGCCGTTCTCGTGGAAGGTCAGGTCAGCACTCACCGTGTCCGCGACGAACGTGCCGTGCTCACCGGTGACCACGACGACGCGCTCCTTGAACGGCGTCAGCCAGTTCACCAGGTGGGTCGTCAGGGTGCCGTCCTCCAGCTCGCCCGTCACGGTGACCAGGTCCTCGTGGGGACGACCGCTCCTGCGGCACGCCAACGCGGCGAGCCGGGCGAAGGGCGACCGCGCGAGCCACGTCGTGACGTCGATGTCGTGCGTCGCGAGGTCCTTGACCACGCCCACGTCCGCGATGCGCGCCGGGAACGGGCCCTGCCGTCGCGTCGCGATCTGGTAGACCTCGCCGAGCTGCCCGTCGTCGAGCCGCCTGCGCAGCTCCTGCAGCGCCGGGTTGTAGCGCTCGACGTGGCCGACCGCGCCGACGAGGCCCGCGCTCGCGAACGCGTCGACCAGTCGGGCCGCGCCGGCGGCGGACGAGGCGACCGGCTTCTCGATCAGCGCGTGTACGCCCGCTTCCGCGAGCCGGATGGCGACGGGTTCGTGGGCGGCGGTCGGCACCGCGACGACCGCGGCATCCAGCCCGAGGTCGAGCAGCTGCGCCACGGAGGCGACGACCGGCGCCCCGCCAGCGGCTCCGTGCACGTCACCGAGCGCGTCGGCCGCGCCCACGAGCTCGACACCGCCGAGGTCGCGCAGGACCCTGGCGTGGTGCCGGCCCATCATGCCGAGACCGACGACGCCGACGCGCAGCGACCGCGTCACCGGGAGCCCCCGGCCGCGGCGAGCGCGTTCACGGCGGCCACGATCCGGTCGAGCTCACGAAGAGTGAGCGTGGGGTACACCGGCAGGGCGATCACCTCTGCGGCGGCACGTTCGGTCTCGTGCAGGTCGGATCCGCACACCGCGGCGTCGGCGAACGACGGCAGACGGTGCACCGGTGTCGGGTAGTAGACCCCCGCACCGATCCCGTACTCGTCGCGGAGCGCGTCCACGAAGCCGTCGCGGTCGTCCGGCACCCGGACGACGTACTGGTGGAACACGTGCTCCGCCTCGGCGTGCACGATCGGCGTGACGACGCCGCGGAGTTCTCCGTCGAGGTACGCAGCGTTCGCCTGCCGCTGCGCGGTCCAGGCGCGCACCTTGCGCGCCTGCACCCTGCCGATCGCTGCGTGCAGGTCGGACATCCGCGCGTTGAACCCGACGATCTCGTTCGCGTACCGCTCGGCCATCCCCTGGTTGCGGAGCAGCCGGAGCACGCGCTCCGACGACGATGACGCGGTCGCGACCATGCCGCCTTCCGCCGCCGTCATGTTCTTGGTCGGGTAGAGGCTGAACGCTCCGGCATCCCCGAAGGTCCCGACGTGCCGGCCGGCCCACCGTGCGCCGTGCGCCTGCGCGGCGTCCTCGACCACCAGCAGGTCGTGCTCCCTGGCGACGGCGGCGATCGCCGTCATGTCAGCGGGGTGTCCGTAGAGGTGGACGGGGACGATCGCCCGCGTCCGCGCGGTCACCGCACGCTGCATCGCCGTCGGCGCGATGCAGAACGAGTCCGGATCGACGTCCACGAAGACGGGTGTCGCGCCGACGAGCCGGACCGCGTTGGCCGTGGCCGCGAACGTGAACGACGGCACGAGGACCTCGTCCCCCCGTCCGACGCCGAGCGCGATGAGTGCCAGGTGCAGTGCGGCAGTGCCGCTGTTCACCGCGACCACCGGCCGCCCGTCGAGGAGCGTGGTGCTGAACTCCCGCTCGAACGCCGCGACCTCAGGGCCCTGGGTCAGACGACCGCTCGCGAGGACGGCGTCGACGGCGCGGCGCTCCTCGACGCCGATGAGCGGTCGTGCGGCCGGGATCACGTCCACCGTCTCGACGCTCATCGCAGCAGTCCGACCACGTCACCGTGGACCGTGTACCGCTCACCGGTCCGCGGGCACACCAGGGCGCCTGCGCCCTCGACCAACCGGACACCGCTGCGGCCGACCCAACCGATCCGTCGCGCGGGCACCCCCGCGACCAGTGCGTGGTCCGGGACGTCCCTCGTGACCACGGCGCCGGCTGCGACCATCGCCCATCGCCCGATCCGGACCGGGGCGACGCACACCGCCCCCGCGCCGATCGACGCACCGTCGTCGATCACGACCGCGGATGCCTGCCAGTCCCCTCCGGACTTGACCGTGCCGTCGGGGAGGACCGCTCGCGGCACCGTGTCGTTCGTCAACACCACGCCGGGGCCGACGAACACCCCGTCGCCGAGGGCCGCAGGACCGTAGACCAGGGCGGCGTTCTGGATCTTGCACCGGACACCGATGCGGACGCCGCGCCCGATCGTGACGCCACGACCGACGCTCGACTCCGCACCGACGACCGCGTCCGCCTCGACGTGACTGCCGTCCCAGACCCGGGTGCCTCGGCCGATCGACGCCGTGGGTGCGATCTCCGCGGTGCGTGACACCGGCGGGTCCCAGCTCGATTCGTGTTCGTGCATGTGCGCGCTCCCCGGTTCCCGGACGGCCCCGTGCCGTCGATGGAACTGTACTCGGGTTCAGTACTGCAGTACCACAAACAGAAATGTTGCATCCAATTACACTCGATAGGTTCACATTGTGATATTCAACATATGAATATACTTGCAATCCCCATCATGAAGGAGTCTCCATGACCCCCATTCCGTTCCGGAGCGCTGCAGTCGTCTGCGGCATCGTCACCGCGTCCCTGGGCGTCGGCCTCGTCAGCCCCGCCGTCGCGTCCGCCACCACAGCACCCGCGGCATCGCAGACCGGCGACGCCCGACCCGCGGAGCAGGACACCCCGATCGGTTCGATTCCCGTCGACCCCGCCATCGGGGCCCCCCAGATCCTCAGCATCGAGGACACCGCCGTCGGTTCACGCGCGGTCATGGGCAACGCGGGCTCCGACGAGCTGTACCTGCTCGACGGAGAGACGACGGTCAGCGCATGGCCGGGCGGCTCCGGGCTCTTCCTGCTGCGCGCGCTCGACAAGTACCGTGACAGCAGCCTGGACATCGTGCGTGTCCACACGGCGTCCGACGGCACGAAGACCCGCACCGAGCGGACCGCGCTCCCCCGCACGCTCCAGGTGGAGGGCCTCCGGGAGCAGAACGAGTTCACCCCGGGCACCACGGCGTTCCACGGCACAGCGACCGCCGGCGCCACGATCACCGCCACCGACACCGACGGCTCCACGCTCTTCACCACCGACGTCGCGGCCACCACGGCCGCGGCCACCGACGTCGCGGCTACCACGGCCGCGGCCACCGACGTCGCGGCGGCCGAGGCCGCGGCCGGCGCATGGACCGCAGACGCCGAACTCACCGACGCCGATCACCAGATCACGTTCACCCAGACGCTGCCGGACGGCCGCACCAGCGTGATCAACCGCGTCGCGTTCACCCCCGGCGCTGCGACCGCCCCGGCGGCCCCCGTGGTCCAGCCGGCCGAGCGCACGCTCGACGGTGCGTTCACCCTCTGGGGCAGTGTCGACGAGGCGACGACCGCGGTCGAGGTGCGCGATGCCGACGGCACGAAGGTCGGCGAGACGCGCGTGACGAACGGCGAGTTCACCGCGACGATCCCGCAGGAGCACATCGGCACCTCGGTCGACGTCGTCGCGATCGCGGCGGACGGCACCGAATCCGCCCCGACGCCTGCCGAACTCACGCCGCTGCCGACGAGCGCGGACGTGACGAAGCCGGCGGTGCGCGAGGTCAACGTCCTGCCGAACGGCACGATCCAGGTCATCGGCGAGGTCCAGCCGGTCCCGGGCACGCAGGTCCTGGACGGCGACACCGTCGTCGGCTCGATCGCTCCGGGCTCGAACGGCTGGACCCTCCGGATCGATGAGGACTTCACCGGCAAGCAGCTCGACCTCGTGAACCTCGCGTTCGACGGCCAGCGGTACTCCGCGATGTCGGAACGCGTCGCCCTCCCCCGTCTGCTCGAGGTGGACGGCATCGAGGCCGAGAACACCTACAAGCCCGGGGAGCGCACGTTCTCCGGGTCCGCGGAGGCCGGCGCGACGATCGTCGCCACCGACGCCGCGGGCACGGAGCTGTTCCGCGCCGAGACGAAGCAGAACCGCTCGGGCGTCGCCGCCTGGGAGGCGTCCGCGGACCTCACGAGCAAGGACGGGTACGAGATCACCTTCACCCAGACCACGGCAGACGGTCGCACGTCGGTCATGAAGGACATCACGTTCACCCCGGACGAAGACGTCGCACCGCAGGACCTCACCCTCACCTCGCACCGGTCCGGCGGCACCTTCATGCCCGGCCCACAGCGGTTCTCGGGAACGGCGACGCCGGGTGCCACCGTGGAGTTCAACCCGTTCGGTTGGTCGCCGGCGATGGCGGGCTACACGCTCACCACCACCGCGGACGCCACGACCGGCGCCTGGACGATCGAGCGCGGCCTCGCTGACGTCGAGTACCACGTCCTCGCGTTCCGGCAGGACGTGGACGCCGACGTCGTGCAGCAGATCACGGGCGTCCGCTTGACCCCCGAGGCCACCGCGGACCTGGTCCTCACCAGCCCGGGCGACCGCTTCACCCCCGGCACGGTCCAGACCTTCACCGGGACGGCGACCCCGGGCACCACGGTCACGCTGGACCCGTTCGGCGACAGCGAGCAGTACGCGGCGTACCGGCTGACGGCGACGGCGGACACGACGACCGGCGAGTGGACCATCACCCGGCCGCTGGCCGACTCGAAGTACCTGGTGGTCCTCACCCAGGCGGACAGCGGCCTCAAGGTGAAGCGCATCGTGCACCCCATGCAGCCGGCGAACTGACGCCAGGCACACGCAGCGGAGCCCCGGACCACACACGGTCCGGGGCTCCTCGGCGTTCAGACGGCGGTCAGTGCGGACCGCGGTAGAGCACGATCTGGGTGTTCCGCTGCGGCCGTGCACCGGCTCGCAGGGAGACCGCGGCTCCTGTCGTGGTGGCCGCGAACACCCGGGCGCCCGGCCGGTTGATGAGCTGGTCGGCCAGGGCCGTCTCGAGCTCACGCACCCGGTCGCGCAGTTCCTTGTTCTCGTTCTCGAGCTCGAGCACCCGCCGGATCCCCTCCAGCGACACCCCCTCGGAACCGAGTCGCGCGATCTCGCGCAGCTGCGCGATGTCGCGCATCGAGTACCGGCGCGACCCGCCTCGGGTCCGCCCCGGCACGACCAGGCCGAGCCGGTCGTACTGCCGCAGCGTCTGCGGGTGCATCTCCGCTAGTTCCGCCGCGACCGCGATCGCGAAGACGGGCGAGTTCTCGTCCATGGCGGTCATCGAGTGCTCCTTCCGTCGTCCGCGTGGTCTGGAAACAGCCTGGAGGCCCGGCGAGCGTCCGTCAGGAAGCCGCGCCGAGCCTCCAGGCTGGGTCTACTGCATTTCAGGCAGGCACCTAGCTGCGCGCCTTCGCGAGGAGGTCCTCGCGGGGGTTCTCGTCCGGCAGGGCCGCCGCGAGTGCCTCGACGGCTTCCTTCGCCTTGTCCGACAGGTGCGACGGCACCGCCACCTGGACGGTGGCGAGGAGGTCGCCCGTCCCGTTCTTGGTCGCGACGCCTCGCCCCTTGACGCGCAGGACACGACCGGAGGGCGTGCCTGGTGCGACCCGGAGCTTGACGGGGTCGCCGCCGAGGGTGGGCACCTGGATGGTCGCGCCGAGCGCTGCCTCCACGAACGTCACGGGGACGTCCAGGCGCAGGTTCTGCCCGTCGCGCTCGAACACCGGGTGTTTGCGGACGTGCACGGTCACCACCAGGTCACCGGACTCGCCGCCGTCGGGCGAGGGCTCACCGCGGCCGCGGAGCCGGATCTTCTGGCCGTCCGCGACCCCCGCTGGGATCCGGACGTTGACCGGACGGCCGTTGCCCTGCGACAGCTTGACGGTGTCGCCGGCGATGGCCGTCGTGAAGTCGAGCGTCGTCGTCGCGGTGACGTCGCGCCCCTTCGTCGGACCACCGAAGCCGCGGTAGCCGCCGGAGGGCTGGCCGAAGCCGCCCCCGGCACCGCCGCCGAACATGCCGCCGAGGATGTCCTCGAAGCCGCCACCGCCACCCTGGCCGAAGCGGACACGCTGTCCGCCGCCGCCCTGCTGTCCGAACATGCCTCCGAAGACGTCCTCGAAGCCGCCACCCTGGCCTCCGCCGCCCGCCGTGAAGCGGGCGCCGGAGCCCATGGCGCGGACCTGGTCGTACTCGGCACGCTGCTCCTTGTCGGAGAGCACCGAGTACGCCTCGCTGATCTCCTTGAAGCGGTTCTCGGCCGCGGTGTCACCCGGGTTGGAGTCCGGGTGGAACTGCCGCGCGAGCTTCCGGTAGGTCTTCTTCAATTCGGCTTCGGATGCGTCCTTGGACACGCCGAGGACCTTGTAGAAGTCCTTGTCGAACCAGTCCTGACTGGCCACGGATACCTACCTTCCTGCCCGGATCAGGCCGGGACCGCCACCGCGACCTTGGCCGCACGGAGGACCCGCTCACCGAGCTTGTAGCCCGGCTCGACGACGTCCGCCACGGTCTGGCCGGTGGCGCCCGGTGTCGGGAGCTGCACGATCGCCTCGTGGATGTTCGGGTCGAAGGCTTCACCCTTCTCACCGATCTGCTCCAGCTTGAACTTGCCGAAGCCGCCACGGATCTTCTGTGCGATGACCAGCATCGGACCGTCGGCGAGGTCACCGTGTGCCTCGGCGCGGGTCAGGTCGTCGAGCGCCGGCAGGAGGGCGCGCACCACCTCGGCGATCGCGACCTCTCGGTTGGCCTCTCGGTCACGCTCGACGCGCTTCCGGAAGTTCACGAGCTCGGCCTGCGCACGGAGCATGTCCGCACGCATCTCGGCGACGAGGTCGCGGTCGGCCGTGGACAGCTTGTCCTCGGCCATGCCGCGGGCCGCGTCGGCGAGCAGCGCTTCGTCCTCGGGGCTGAGGTCGTTCGCCGCGTCGGTGGACACCTCGACATCGGGGCCTTCGGCCTCGATCAGGTCCTCGGGCTCCGCCGCGTTCGTGGCGTCGCCCTCGACCTGGGGCTCCTCGTTGTTCTCGACGTTGTCGTCGTTCGTGGAGTCCGTCATCGGCTACTTCTTGTCGTTCTCGTCGTCGTCCACGACCTCGGCGTCGACGATGTCCTCGTCGTCGGCCGGCTGCTCGTCCGTGGGCTGGTCGCCACCGGCGGCCGCGCCCGCGTCCTGCTGCGCGTAGATCGCCTGGCCGAGCTTGCCCTGCGACTCGTTGAGCTTGTCGAAGGCGGTCTTGACGGCGTCGTCGTCCTCACCAGCAAGGGCGGACTTCAGGGCGTCGACGTCGGCCTGCACCTCGGACTTGACGTCGGCGGGCAGCTTCTCGTCGTTCTCCTTGATGAGCTTCTCGATCGAGTAGACGAGCTGCTCGGCCTGGTTGCGACGCTCGTTCGCCTCGCGACGGGCCTTGTCCTCGGCCGCGTGCTCCTCGGCTTCGCGGACCATGCGCTCGATGTCCTCCTTCGGCAGCGAGGAACCGCCGGAGATGACCATCGACTGCTCCTTGCCGGTGCCCTTGTCCTTCGCGGACACGTGCACGATGCCGTTGGCGTCGATGTCGAAGGTGACCTCGACCTGCGGGACGCCACGGGGAGCCGGCGCGATGCCGGTGAGCTCGAAGGTGCCGAGCGGCTTGTTGTCGCGGGTGAACTCGCGCTCGCCCTGGAAGACCTGGATCGCGACCGACGGCTGGTTGTCGTCAGCGGTCGTGAAGGTCTCGCTCCGCTTGGTCGGGATCGCGGTGTTGCGGTCGATGAGCTTCGTCATCAGGCCGCCCTTGGTCTCGATGCCGAGCGACAGCGGGGTGACGTCGATGAGCAGGACGTCCTTGCGCTCGCCCTTCAGCACGCCGGCCTGCAGTGCGGCGCCGACGGCGACGACCTCGTCCGGGTTGACGCCCTGGTTCGGCGACTTCCCACCGGTCAGCGACTTGACGACCTCGGCCACGGCGGGCATGCGGGTCGAGCCGCCGACGAGGACCACGTGCGCGATGTCGTTGACCGACACGCCCGCTTCCTTGATGACGTCGTTGAACGGCTTCTTGGTGCGGTCGAGCAGGTCGGAGGTCATCTGCTCGAACTGGGCGCGCGAGATGGTCTCGTCCAGGTTCAGCGGGCCGTCGGCCGTCAGCGTGAGGTACGGCAGCTGGATGCTGGCGCTCAGCTGGCTCGAGAGCTCCTTCTTGGCCTGCTCTGCGGCTTCCTTGAGACGCTGCTTGGCGATCTTGTCCGTGGACAGGTCGACGCCGTGCTCGTCCTTGAACTTCTTGATCAGGTAGTCGACGATGCGCTGGTCCCAGTCGTCACCACCGAGGCGGTTGTCACCGGAGGTCGCACGGACCTGGATCGTGGAGAAGTCGTCGTCCTTGCCCACCTCGAGCAGGGAGACGTCGAACGTCCCGCCACCGAGGTCGAAGACGAGGATGAGCTCGTCTTCCTTGCCCTTGTCGAGGCCGTACGCCAGCGCGGCCGCGGTCGGCTCGTTGATGATGCGGAGGACGTTGAGTCCGGCGATCTCACCGGCGTCCTTGGTGGCCTGGCGCTCGGCGTCGTTGAAGTACGCCGGCACGGTGATGACCGCGTCGGTGACGTCTTCGCCGAGGTACTGCTCGGCGTCGCGCTTGAGCTTGCCGAGGATGCGCGCCGAGATCTCCTGCGGCGTGTACTTCTTGCCGTCGATGTCCGTCGTCCAGTCGGTGCCGATATGGCGCTTGACGCTGGCGATGGTGCGGTCGACGTTCGTGACGGCCTGGCGCTTGGCGGTCTCGCCGACCAGGACCTCGCCGTCCTTCGTGAACGCGACGATCGACGGCGTGGTGCGCATGCCCTCGGCGTTCGCGATGACCGTGGGCTCGCCGCCTTCGAGAACGGAGACGACGGAGTTGGTGGTTCCGAGGTCGATGCCTACTGCACGTCCCATGTGTTGGTGCTCCTTCTGTTGGTGCGGATGCTGCTGAAGTCTGCGGACTTGCGTCCGATGGACTCAACTCTACTCCGGACTGGAGCCGAGTCAACCCAGCGAGCTGAAAGTTGCGTCCGAACGACGCAACTTCTCCGCGATATCACCATTGCGATATTTAACATTCAACTGATATTCTGAATACATGCTTGGCTTGAACCCGACATCCCGCGTCGCCACCGGTTGCATCGCCATCGCCGGCGCGGCGCTCCTGCTCTCCGGTTGCGCACAGCAGCAGCCGACGGACGACTCCGCCTCGAAGCCGTCGGCATCGGCGACCGCTTCCACGGCAACCGAGCGCGCACCGTACGACAACACCTGCGACGGTGCGCAGGCGGTCCTCAGCGGGGACGGCGACGCGCACGAACTCGGGGACTGCGCCACGGTCTCCATCGTCAGTGCCGGTGCGACGGTCACCCTCGGGAAGACGAAGGCGCTCATGGTCGAGGGCAGCGGGAACCAGATCACCGTCACCGGAACGGAACACGTCACGCTCCTCGGTTCCGGGAACACCGTCACGGTCACGGGGTCCACACCGGAGGTCGACGACCAGGGCCACGGCAACACCGTCCGCTGAACCGACCCCGCCCGCAGCTCCCCTCGCCCGAAGGAACGACATGGACCTCCCCGACATCCTCAGCGCGCTCCGACGGCGGTGGCGCGTGGTGCTCGCGGGACTCGCCGTCGGCGTCGCAGGAGCGACCGGGCAGCTGGCTCTCGCCGTCCCGACGTACGACGCGACGACCCGGATGTACGTCACGGTCCAGGCCGCCGGCGCCGGTTCCACCACCGATCTCCTCCAGGGCGGCAACGCGGCCGAACAGCGAGTGCAGTCGTACGTGGACATCATCACGACACCCCGCGTCCTCCAGCCGGCCATCGACGCGCTCGGTCTCGACACCACGGCGCAGGAACTCGCGGGACACGTCACCGCGGCGTCGCCGATCAACACCGTGCTCCTCGACCTCACCGTGGACGACACGTCGGCCGAGCGCGCGGCGGCGACGGCGAACGCCATCGGCGAGAGCTTCACCGCGCTCGTCGCCGACGACCTGGAGCAGGGCGCCACACCGGACGGGCCGACCCCGGTGTCGATCCGGACCGTGCAACCGGCGCTCGTCCCGGATGCCCCGGCGACGCCCCGCGCGATGCGGAGCATCCTGCTCGGCATCGGCGCCGGACTCGCGGTCGGTGTGCTCGCCGCGCTGCTCCGGGACCTCCTCGACACCAGGATCCGCACGCGAGCCGAGGTCGAGGCCGTCACCGCCCGCCCGGTCCTCGGACTCATCCCGCGGACGAAGGACGTCGAGCGTGCTCCGGTGTACGTCCAGGGCGACACCCGCGGGTCCTTCGCGGAGGCGTTCCGCGCGCTGCGGACCAACCTGCGCTTCGTCAGCCGGTCCGGCGCCGATCGCGTCGTCGTCGTCACGTCCGCGAGCGCCGGCGAGGGGAAGACGACGACGGTGCTGAACCTCGCCGCAGCGCTCATGGAGGGGGGATCGACCGTCGCCGTCGTCGACTGCGACCTCCGTCGTCCGGCGATCGCCGCGCGGCTCGGCATGCCGAACGAGGCCGGTCTCACCGACGTGCTGATCGGCCGCGCGGAGCTCGAGGACGTGCTGCACCCCTGGGGCGGGACGGGCTCCGTGCTGCTGACGGGTACTGCCGCGCCGAACCCGGCGGACCTCCTCGCCTCGGACGCGATGACCGAGGTGCTCGGTGCGCTCGCGGACACCCACGACCACGTCCTCATCGACACGCCGCCGCTCCTGCCGGTGACGGACGCCGCGGTCCTCGCCTCCTCGACGGCCGGCGCCCTCGTCGTGACGGCCGTCGGACGCTCGCGCACCACGGACCTCCGCGACGCGCTCGCCGTGCTCGACCGCGCCGGCGCGCGCGTGGTCGGCATCGCCATCGGGATGGCCGCCGTCCCACGACGAACCGACGGGTACGCGTACCGGCCGGAGCGCCAGAGCCACTCAGCCCAGCCAGAGCGGACACGGACCACGAGAACGAACCGAAACCCCAGACAGGACAGACCATGATCCCCAGCACCGACTCCCTGATCGGCTCCCGCGTCCTCGTGACCGGTGGCACCGGGTCCTTCGGCAAGACCGTCTCCAAGCGGCTGCTCGCCCGCGGTGTCGGCGAGGTCCGCATCCTCAGCCGCGACGAGGCCAAGCAGGACCAGCTGCGGCACGAGCTCGGCGACCCGCGCGCGCGGTTCTACCTGGGCGACGTGCGCGAGCCGGAGAGCGTCGGCCGCGCGATGCGCGGCGTCGACCACGTCTTCCACGCGGCCGCACTGAAGCAGGTGCCCTCGTGCGAGTTCTTCCCGTTGGAGGCGGTGCGGACCAACGTGCTCGGCAGCCAGAACGTCGTCGCCGCTGCGGTCGCCGCCGATGTGCAGTCGGTCGTGTGCCTGAGCACCGACAAGGCCGTCTACCCGGTGAACGCGATGGGCATCAGCAAGGCACTGATGGAGAAGGTCGCGCTGTCCTTCGGGCTCAACAACGCCGACGCCACGACCAAGGTCTCCTGCGTGCGGTACGGCAACGTGATGTACTCCCGCGGCTCGGTCATCCCGCTGTTCGTCGACCAGCTCCGCCGTGGGCAGGAGCTCACCATCACGAACCCGGAGATGACCCGGTTCATGATGTCGCTCGACGATAGCGTCGACCTGGTGGAGCACGCTTTCGTGCACGCGAACCAGGGCGACCTGTTCGTGAAGAAGGCCGCCTCGTGCACCATCGGTGACCTGGCCCGTGCGCTCGCGAACCTCTTCGGCGTCCAGGGCGACCCGTTCCGTGTGATCGGCACGCGGCACGCGGAGAAGCTCTCCGAGGCGCTCGCCAGCCGCGAGGAACTCGCGCGCGCCGAGGACATGGGCGACTACTTCCGCATCCCGGCGGACATCCGTGACCTCAACTACGCCGCCTACTACGAGGAGGGCGACCCGGAGCAGACCGAACGCGTCGCCTACGACTCGCACACCGTCGACCGGCTCGACGTCCGGGGTGTCGAGGACCTCCTGCTGACCCTGCCGCAGATCCGCACCGCGCTCGCCAGCGCCGGCCGCACCCCGGTCGGGGTCGCGGCGTGAGCTCGCGCAGCGGTCGCGGCGACGGGCTCCTCGCCGTCAGCGGCCGGGGCGGCTTCGTCGGCTGGCACCTCCGCGCCCTGCTCCACGCCGACGGACGGCCGTGGCGCGACGTGGACGTCCGCGTCCAGGACCCGTCCCTGCACGAGGTCGCGGCGCTGGCCCCGACCGTCACCGCCGTGCACGTCGCAGGCATCGTCCGCGGCACCGACCGGGAACTGCGGGAGGGCAACGTCGAGCTGGCGCACCGCTTCGTCGACGCGCTCGAGCGATCGGGGGCATCGCCCCGTGAGGTCGTCTACGCCAACTCGTCCGCTCCGGGCTCCGTCGGGGCCTACGCCGAGGGGAAGGCCCTCGCCGGCGAGGTGCTGCTCCGCGCCGCCGCCCGCTGGGGAGCCCGCTACACCGACGTCGTCATCGACAACGTCTTCGGGGAGCACGGCGTCCCCGGGCACAACACCGTGACGTCGACGTTCTGCGACCGCCTGGCGCGTGGACAGGCGCTCCCGGTCGACTCGGACCATGTCCGGACCTTCGTGCACGCCCAGGACGTCGCCGAAGCGCTCGTCGGGCACATCGACCAGCAGGAGCTCGCGTCGCGCGGGACGACGATCACGATCCCGGAGCTCGCGGCACGGCTGCGCGCCCTGGCGAACGTCTACGACCGCGGGGAGATCCCGGCGCTCCCGGGTCCGTACGACCGCGATCTGCTGAACACCTACCGTTCCTACGCCTTCGGGGTCGCACCGGTCCAGCGGCTCACGTCGGCATCCGACCACCGGGGCGCGTTCACCGAGCTCGTCCGGAGCCACGGCGGCACCGGACAGACCGGCGTCTCCACCACGCTCCCCGGTGTGACCCGCGGGAACCACTTCCACCGCCGCAAGCTCGAACGCTTCGTCGTCGTGCAGGGCAGCGCCCGGATCGTGCTCCGCCGGGTGCTCACCGGCGAACGCCAGGTCATCGACGTCTCCGGCGAGGACCCGGTCGCGGTCGACATGCCGACGCTGTGGGCGCACTCGATCACGAACACCGGGACGTCCCCGCTCGTCACGGCCTTCTGGACGAACGACCTCTTCGACCCCGCCCGACCCGACACCCACCAGGACGCAGCATGACCACGCGACACGGATCCGACCGGACGAAGATCGTGACGATCGTGGGCACCCGCCCCGAGGTCATCCGACTCTCCGCCGTGATCCACCTGCTCGACGCGACCTGCGACCACGTCCTGGTGCACACCGGGCAGAACCACGACCGGCAGCTGCACGACGTCTTCTTCGAGGACCTGGACCTCCGTCGGCCCGACCACCACCTGGCGATCGACACCACGTCGCTCGGCACCGTGCTCGGTGGCATCATGCTCGAGACCGAACGGGTCCTGCGCGAGGAACGTCCGGACGGCGTGCTCATCCTCGGCGACACGAACAGCGCGGTGTCGGCGCTCGTGGCGAAGCGGATGCGCATCCCGGTGTTCCACATGGAGGCCGGCAACCGCTCGTTCGACGAGAACGTGCCGGAGGAGACCAACCGCCGCATGGTCGACCACGTGGCCGACTACAACCTCGTGTACACCGAACACGCCCGCAGGAACCTGCTCGCCGAGGGCCTCCACCCGTCCCGGATCGTGCTGACCGGGTCACCGCTCGGCGAGGTGCTCACGACCCACCGCCACCGGATCGAGGCGAGCGACGTCCTGGACCGCACGGGCCTGTCCCGCGACGGCTACGTGCTCGTGAGCGCCCACCGTGAGGAGAACGTCGACGACCCGGCCCGACTGGTCGCGCTGCTCGAGGCGGTCCAGGCGGTCGGCGACGAGTACGACCTCCCCGTCCTGGTCTCGACGCACCCCAGGACCCGGCGGTCACTCGAGACGATCGACCTGTCGACGTACCCGCGTGTCCGGTTCCACGAGCCGTTCGGCTTCCACGACTACAACCAACTGCAGCGCTCGGCGTTCGTCGTCCTGTCCGACTCCGGCACGATCAGCGAGGAGTCGGTCATCCTCGGGTTCCCCGCGGTGACGCTCCGCGACCGCATCGAGCGGCCGGAGGCGATCGACACCGGCTCGATGATCACCGCAGGGGTCACCGCCGGGGCGGTGACGGAGGCGGTGCGGTTCGTGCGCACCGCCACCGGTCACACCCGGTCTGGAGGCCCAATCGAGTACTCGGTGCAGGACACCGCCCGGCGCGTGGTCGGGTTCGTCCTGGGCACGGCGCACGCGCACCACGCGAACGCCGGGATCCGGCGCCGGCCGTGACGGCCGTCCGGGCGGCGGTCCGCCGGCCGGCACTGCGGTTCACGACGACGCTGGTCGTCGCGGCCCCGTACGTGCTGCTGATCCTGCCGATGGCGGTGTGGAACGACGCTCCTGGGATCGACTTCATCGTCCGGACCGCGGGGCTCGCGCTGCTCGGGACCGTCGCGGTCGAGGGCTCGATCGCGCTGCTCGCCTGCGCGGAACGGCGTTCAGGTCGCCCCACGACGGCCCGGCTCGACGGCGCGGTCCGGTGGGACCCGGGCCGAGTCGCGACGGTGGCGCGCTGGGTGACGGTCGCGGCGGTCACGGCGAACCTCACGCTCGTGCTCCTCGGCGGGCTCACCCTGCTGTCGCAGGTGAACGCGGTCGTCCCGTCCGGCGTGCTGACCCTGCTGACGCCGTTCACGTCGTGGCCGGTCCTGGCACTCGCGCTGCTCGTCGCGGCGAACGGACTCGGTGGGCTGGGTCGGGGCGCCACCGTCAGGTGGATCGTGCTCCTCGTCGTGGCGCACATCACCATGGCGGTCGTCCGTGGCACGACGGCGGCCACGACGACGTTCATCATCACCGCGATGACGCTGGCGCTGATGACGAAGCTGGTACCCACCCGGTGGATCATCGGGTCGGCGACGGCGGCCATCGCGTCGTGGCCGGTGGTGTTCGCCGTCCGCAACGACCTCCGCAGAGCGGACGGGATCGCGGTCAGCGATGCGGTGACCGCGAGCAACCGTCTGCGGTTCGACGAGCAGATCGTGCGCGCGCAGCAGTACGGCGCCGGCCACGACCTCGGTCAGCCCGATCTGTGGGCGACGGTCCGCTACGGTCTCGTCCCGCGGTTCCTCGACCCCGAGCGGCCCGCGATCACCTCGGGCAACGCCATCAACGAGTTCCTCGGCGGATCGTCGATCTCCTCGTACACGTTCCTGCCGGTCGCGACCACGTGGTTCTTCTGGGGCGGTGCGGTCGTCGTCCTGCTGTACGCCGTGTTCGCGGCCGCGATGGTCTCGCTCCGCCCGTGGGACGCCATCGGTCGGCGCCCAGTTGCGCTGGTCCTCGCGACCCTGCTCGTGAGCGGTCCGCTCGCGTGGTTCTCGACACCACCGGACGCGTCGATCGCGATGCTGCAAGCGGTGGTCGCCGCCTCCCCGGTCGTGCTCGCGCTCTGGGTCTGGGCACGGGAGCGGAGCAGGTGACGGTCGACGGCGGCGTCACGTCGCGGCTGCGGAACCGGGCGGTCGGCGCGCTCGTGGTGGCCTCGTGCACGAGCGGTTCGGGGTTCCTCGTCGCCATCGCGGTGGCCCGGGTGTCGACGGTCGACGAGACCGGACGATTCGCGATCGCAGCGGCGACGATCATGCTCCTGACGGCACTCGCGCGGTCGGCCGTGACCGACCCGCTCGTGGTCCACCCGAGCGGGTCGCCGGAGCTCCGGATGCTCGGTCGCGCCTCCGTCCTCGGGCTCGGAGGCGCCGTCGTGGCGGGAGTCGCCGCGGTCGTGCTGCGATCCGAGTACCTCGTCGTCGGCGCACTCGCGCTCCACGGGATCACACTCCGCGAGTGTGCCCGGGCCGTCCTCGTCGCGCGGGGGTCCACCCGCGCAGCGGCCTCCGTCGAAGCCGTGTGGCTGCTCGCCGCCGCCGTGTCGTTCGGAGCGACCACACTGGGCCCCTGGACCGCCGTGACCGCGTTCACGGTCTGGGCAGGCACCGGCTCGGCGCTCGGGTACGCGTCGTGCGTGTGGCAGCGCTTCGACGTGGTCCCCCGCTGGCGCGCGACGCCCGTGCCCACGTCCCGTTCGGTCGCGTTCGCCGCGGACACGCTGATCGGCAGCGGTGTGGTGCAGCTCGTGACGTGGGTGGCCACCGCGATCGGTGGGCTGTCCGTCGCCGCGGCACTGCGGGGTGCCGGGACCCTGGCCGGTCCGGTCACGGTGGGCCTCGGCGCCGTCCGGTCCCTGCTCATCCCACGAGCGGTCTCCCGGCTCGTCGGCGGGCGCGGGGTCCGTGGCCTCGCGGGGGACACCGCTGTGCTCTGTCTCGTCGCCGCTCCCGCACTCGTCGTGCTCGGCGCGGCGGGATCGCTCCCACCGTCGGTCGGACGTGCGCTGCTCGGCGACACCTGGCCGCTCGTCGCGCCCGTGCTGCTCTGCACCGCGGTCGAGTTGCTGTTCCAGCTGGTGGCGTCGGTGCCCGAGTCCGCGCACCGGGCACTGGGACTGTCGCAGCGCATCGTCGCCCTGCGCACGGTCTCGGCGGTCGTCCGGGTACCGGCCGCGGTCGCCGCCGCACCGTTCGGGATCGGCGCGCTCGTCGCCACGGCGACGATCGTCACCGCCGTGAACGCGGTCGCGTGGTGGTGCAGCCTCCTCGTGGTCCGCCACGGGTCCTCCCCCGCCCGACAACCGATCCGATGAGAGAGGACAGCATGCCGAAGCTCGCGATCGTCGTCCCCGAGTACCGCACCCGTGAAGCCCCCGGCGGCGGCCTGGCCGCCGTCGCCGACTTCGTCGCCGACGCGCTCGGGGGCGACTCGGTGCCCGTCCACGAGCGGTGGGACGTCCGCATCGTCGCTCCGCGGATGTCCCACGCCGCACCGGAGCACGCATCGCTCCTCCGACCGCGGTCGATCGTCCGCGGCGTGCTCGCCGCCCGCCGGCCGGACGGCGACCGGGCCGTGTGGGACGTCGGTACCGTGATGCCGGAGGTCGAAGCGAACCGCTACCGACCGCGACGCGCGCTGACCGAGCTCGTCGACGCGTGCGACGCCGCGGTCGTGATCGCGGGGACGCCGGCGATCGGCTGCGTCATGCGGGACGTCCGGGTCCCCTGGGTGCTGAAGGTGGCCTCGCTGGTCGAGGAGGAACGGGCCGCGCGCCTCGCCGACACCCCCGGCGCCCGCGGGTTCCTCCTCCGGCGGGCGACCGCGTCGACAGCACACCTCGACCGGCGGGCGCTGCAGCTGCCCGATGCTGTCGTCACGCTGAACGGCTCGATGGCGGATCGCCTCGCCGAACTGACGAGCCGGCCGGTCCGGCTGCTCCCGATGGGCGTGGACACCGACCGCTTCCGACCGGCGGACGTCCGGGCGCATGACGGACCGATCGTCATGGTCAGCCGGCTCAACGACCCGCGCAAGGACGTGCCGACCCTGCTGCGCGCCTACGCCGTCGCACGCCGGGACCACGACGTCACCAACCGCCTCGTCCTCGCCGGCCGCCACGGTCTCCCCGCCGCGCACCGGGCGATGATCGACGCGCTCGGCCTCCGGAACGACGTCGACGTGGTCGCGGCACCGTCGGACGCCGATCTCGCCGCGCTGCTCCGCACGGCGTCGGTCTTCGCGCTGGCCTCCCGCGAGGAAGGACTCGGTGTCGTGTTCCTCGAGGCGATGGCCGCCGGACTCCCCGTCGTCACCACGGCGACCCGCGGCGCCGAGCACGCGGTACCGGCGCTCGCGGGCGTCCACGTGCCGTTCGGCGCCGCCATCGTGGACGACCTGGCCCGTGCGGTCGCCGAGGTCCTGCACGACCGTCCGCGCGCGGACGCCATGGGCCGGAGCGGACGGGCGCACGTCGACACGACGTACGCCCTCCACGTGGCAGCTCGCCGGTGGCGCGACCTGGTGTCGTCGCTGGCCGCGGGCCGTTCGAGCGGTGTCGCACGATGAGGCGCGTCCGCGTCCTCGCGCCGTACTTCGCGCCGGCGGTCGACGGGGGTGGTCCGATCCGGACGCTCGGCGCGCTCGTCAGGACCGCCCCGGCGGACGTCGCACTCGAGGTGGTGACGCGGGATCGTGACCTCGGCGCCGCCGAACGGCTCGTGGTCCCCACGTGCCCCGTGGTGGACGGTGCCGTGACGATCCGCTACCTCGACACCCGTGGCGTGTCCGGCGCGTGGTCGCTCGTCGGCGCACTGCGCGCTCGACCCGCTCCCGAACTGACATACGTCAACAGCGTGTTCGACGCGCGGTTCTCGGTGCTCCCGCTCCTGCTCCGCCGCCTCGGGGTGATGCGCTCCCGTCGGGTCCTGCTCGCCCCACGCGGCGAACTCGACCCGGGAGCGCTCGCCCTCGGCAACCGCAAGAAGCGCTGCTACCTGCGCGCCGCTCGAACGCTCGGCGTGTTCCACGGCGTCACGTGGCACGCGTCCACGGCGGACGAGGCCGACCACGTGCGGGCCGCCGTGGGCGACCGGACCCGGGTCGTGGTCCGGGAGAACGAGACGTCGCTCCCGGACCGGGCCCGGCGACGTGCACCCGAGCGCGGCGAGGTGCTCGAGCTCGTGACGGTCGGGCGGATCAGCCCGAAGAAGCGGACGCACCTGCTGATCGAGGCGCTGGCGGACGTGCGGAAGCGTGTCCGCCTGCAGGTCGTCGGTCCTGCCACCGACACCGCGTACGCACGCCGGTGCCGGGACGCGGCGCGACGGCTCCCCACGAACGTCGAGGTGACGTTCACCGGGACGCTCGAGCACGACGACGTCCTCGACTGCATCGGTCGCGCGCACGCGATGGTCACCGCGACCGCCGCGGAGAACTTCGGGCACACCGTCGCCGAGACGCTGTCGGTCGGACGCCCCGTGCTCCTGCCCGACACGACGCCCTGGTCGGGCCGGGTCCGCGCCGGCGGGGGCGCGGTCGTCGACGACGGCGCCTGGACCGCGACGATCGAGTCGTGGGCCGCGATGCCCGCGCCGGAGCTCGCGCGCCGTGCCGGAGCGGCGGCGGACGTCTACGACCGCTGGCGGTCAACCGTGCAGCAGCCGCACGTGTTCGACCTGGTGTTCGGCGCCGGCTGACGCGCGCGGCGAGGGGTCGGTGCCCTCGAAGGTCGGCATCGTCGCGTGCCCCGGCTGGGCGATCCCGTGGCGTGCGAGCACGGTCCGGACGGTGGCCACGAGGATCTGGAGATCGAGCACCGGTGACCGCCGCTCGACGTACTCGACGTCGTACTCGAGCCGACTCGCCCAGTCGATCGCGTTGCGGCCCCGGACCTGCGCGAGGCCGGTCATCCCCGGACGGACCTCGTGCCGGCGCGCCTGCCGCTCCGAGTAGCGGTCGAGGTAGGAGACCAGCAGGGGGCGCGGGCCGATCAGGCTCATCTCGCCGCGGACGACGTTCACCAGGTTGGGCAGCTCGTCGAGGCTGGTCGCGCGGAGGAAACGTCCGACCCGCGTGATGCGCAGGTGGTCGCCCTCGGTGCCGGCGAGCTCCAGCGCGGCGTCCGGTCGCATCGACCGGAACTTGAGGATCCGGAAGGGCACGCCGTCCCGACCGGGCCGGGTCTGCCGGTAGAGCGCCGGACCACCGCCACCGGCGCGGACGACGACCGCCAGGACGAGCAGCAACGGCGCGAACAGGACGAGCAGCGTGCTCGCGCCGATCAGGTCGGCGACGCGCTTCCACGGGTCCCATGCGCGGCGGGCCCCCGCGTTCCCGGCGGTCACCGCGCGGCCTTCCGCAGGATCTGGTCGACACGGTCGAGGGCGACACCGCCGTCCATGTGCTCCGCGACGACGGCCAGGGCGTTGGCGGACAGCCGCCTGCGCTCGTCCCCGCTGGTCGCGTGCGCCCGTCGGAATGCCGCCTCGAGTCGGTCCACGTCACCCGGCGGGACGACGATGCCGGCACCACCGTCGGAGACGAGGTCCGCGGCGTCCCCGGAGAGTGCCGCGATGACCGGGACCCCGTGCCCGAGCGCCTGCTGGAGCTTGGAGGGCACGGTCACCGCGGCCATCGGGGCATCCGCGAAGGAGACGATCTCGAAGTCGGCGTCGGCGTGCACCACGGGCATCTGCGCCGCGGGGACCGGCGCACGGAACGCGATGTTGCCGGCGCCGAGCTGCGCGGCGAGCGCCCGGAGGTGGCCGTCGACGACCCCGGTCCCGATGACGACGAACTCCAGGTCCCCGAGGTCATCGCACCGGGCCGCTGCACGGACCACCGTGTCGAGGCCCTGGTTCGGCCCGAGCGTGCCCGCGTACACGATCCTGGTCCGCCCGTCGTCGCGGACGTGCCGGACGACGTCCCCGCTGCGCGGCTCGACCCAGTTGAGCAGCGACGTCGTCCGGTCGGGGTCCGCACCACGATCGGTGAGCAGTGCCGCGGCGCCCGGGGCGATCGCGATGACGTGCGCGGCCGCGCGGTGCACCGACCGGAGCCACCACAGCACTCCGCGGGCGACTGCCCGCGTCGCCCAGCCGCTGGCGATCATGCCGGACCCGGTGACGGACTCCGGCCAGATGTCCTGGACGTGCAGGACGTACGGCGTCCGGAACCGTCGTCGCCACCGCAACGGTGCGATCCCGACTGTCGGTTGCGCGCTGTAGACGTACACGACGTCGGCATCGCGGCCGAGTCTCGAGGCGGAGCACGTCGAGAGCGCGAAGCTCAGGTAGGCGATCACCCGGGCGAACGCCCGGTCGGAGTGGTCCGGGAGCATCGGGACGCGGTGCACTGTCACGCCGTCCCGTCGCTCGACGTGGCCGAACCGCTGCTTCCAGCCCGGGAGCACCCGGCCGACCGGGTGGTTGGGGAACGCCGTGAGGACGGTGACGTCGTGCCCGCGGGCCTGCAGACCGATCGCGACCGAGTGGACGATCATGCCGACGTTCTCCGGCGGGTAGTACTGCGAGACGATGAGGGTCCGGAGTCTGCGATCAGCATGCACGTTGCAATATTAACATTTGAAATACATTGACACGAGGAGTCGACCGGTCGATCCCGACTAGTCTCGACCCCGTGCGATGGAGTCGAGTGAACTGGCCGTCAGTGGGCTACGTGTCGCTCGAGGACTTCGAGGGCAAGACCGACCACCTCGCCCGACTCGTGCAGGACGCACCACCGCCGGTCGCCGCCCTCGCCACGGTCCGATGGACCGACTCCCGCGTCGCCAGGTGGTCGGTCGAGGCCGGCCACCGGCACCAGGCACCCGCGGACGACGACACCGCAGCCCTGCCCGATCACGGCGAACCGGACCCCGTGGTCCTGCACGCGGACGTGCTGGTCCGCAACGACGAGGTGCTGGACACTCCCGAAGGACTCTGGCGCCGCTGGAACCACGCCCGCGTCCGTGTCCGCTTCGACGACGCCGCGATCGAGCCGCCGCTCCTCGACGCAGCGACCCTCCTCGCCGGTGACGCGCACGTCATCCGCGGTGAGATCGAGCACGCGGGTCGGGACGCCTGGGAGCTCCGGCTCCTCGTCTCCCCCATCGGCGAGGTCGCGATCCGCTTCACGGACGTCACCATCGAGGTCCGCAGCGTCAACGAACAGGACTTCACCGACCTCGACTCGCGCCCGGCACGCGGCTGGCACGGCCCGGTGCCGGACGGCTGGGTGGAGTGGGCGGACGAGGTGGTCCGCGCCGCAGCGTACGGCGACCTGGGCGGCCTGCACCTCGCCGACGACGCCAGCGACGTCGACGACCTGGACCCGCGATGGGGCTTCGCCCCGCTGCACGCCGCGGCCTGGTTCGACCGGCCGGAGATGCTCGAGGAGCTCATCGACCGCGGAGCCTCCCTCGAGCTGCGCGACGTCGAGGGCCGCACACCGCTGACGCTGGCCATCGACCGCGACGCGCGTCGTGCCGTCGCGGTCCTCGTCACTGCCGGCGCCGACCTGGAGGCCCGGGACACCGACGGCAACACGCCGATCGTCCGCGCTGCATGGGGTGGCCACGCGGCGATCGTGCGTGCCCTCGCCGAGGCGGGTTCGGACCCCGGTGTGCGCGGGTCGCGCGGTGCGACGCTGCTCATCGCCGCGGTCGACTCCGGGGACGTCGACACGGTGCGTGCCGCGCTCGACCTCGACGTGGACCGGGACGCGCGGGACGACGAGGGCTCGACCGCCGCGGACCGCGCCGACCTGCTCCGTGAGCCGACCGTGGCCCAGGTCCTCGCGGACGGAGCGTGACACACCGGCTTGTCGATATTCCTGTTCTGGATGCAGCACATCGGTTACTGTCCAGCACATGGGTTCCTCGACGACGCGACCACGCCTCCTGACCGTCCTCGCCACCACGCTCGTCGTGGCAGCCGCCGGCGGACTCACCGCCGCGACCCCGGCATCTGCAGCGGCGGGCATCCCGAACGACGCCGGCGGCTCGGTCCTGGGCGGCCCGTTCGCCTACCCGCCGTTCGACAAGAAGCTGACCGCCACCGCGACGACCCTCACCGCCACCGCCACACCGGATTGCCAAGAGGCGGTCCGATGCGAAGTCTCCGCTGCCGGCGCGACGCCGAGCAGCGGAGGACTCCGCCCGCTCTCGGTCGGCACCCAGCCCTGGCCGTCGTGGGTGCAGCCCGGCGAGGTCGTCACGGTGGTCTTCACCACGATCGCGCACGGCCGGAACGGCGGCCGGGACGAGGCGCGCGGCGGCGGCGACCCCTGGGTGGCGCGGCCGGGCCCGGCGCGGACGAAGCTCACCGCCGAGATCCGATCGGTCGACCCCGCCGCGAGGTCCGCGGTCATCGCCGGCACGGCGACGAAGGGTGCTCGCGTGTCGATCGGCGGTCAGGGGACGGTCGTCGACGCGAACACCGGCACGTGGTCGATCACGGTCACCGGGCTGTCCATCGGCACGAACCCGCTCGTCGCGATCCAGGAGATCAACGGCATCGAGTACGACCGGGTGCCCCTCTCCGTCGTCATCGACCCGCCGGCGCTCGACCCGGTGACGGTGACCGGTCCGGCGACCGTGCAGCCGGGTGTCGAGAACCGGTTCACGGGCACCGCGACGCCCCGAGCCACGTTCCGCGTCCTGGACGCCTCCGGCAACCCGCTCACCCCCGGGGAGCACGCCGTGCTCGGGGACGGCACGTGGGCGTTCGCCCTGACCGTTCCGGCAGGTGTGACGGAGTTCCGGTTCGCCATCGAGCAGACCGCGAACGGGCGGACCGAGACGAGCCGGCTGTTCACGATCCCGGCGGACACCAGGAGCGCGCCGGCTGCCCGGTGACGGGCAGCCGGCGCGTCAGGACTGGCGGGTCAGGACTGGAGCGCGTTCGCCGCAGCGACTCCGCCGTACCAGTGCGCTGACGGCTTCGGGGTGCGCTCGAACGTCACCGGGTCCCAGGACACCAGCCCGAACGTCGGCCGGAAGCCGGACGCCCACTCGTAGTTGTCCAGGAGCGACCAGTGCTGGTACCCGAGGACCTCGATGCCGTCCTCGATGCAGCGGTGGATCCCCTCCAGGGCGCCCTGCGTGTACGCCTGGCGACGGGTGTCGTCCGCGGTCGCGATGCCGTTCTCGGTGATCATCAGCGGGACGTGGCCGGAGAGCTCCCACGCGCTGCGGAGTCCGTCGGCGGAGGCCTCCGGGTAGAACTCCCAGCCGGTCAGGGTGGTCTCTTTCGTCTCGTCGACGGGGAGCGGACCCTTCGGCCCGACGAACGTGCGGGTGTACGCCTGCACGCCGAGGAAGTCGTCGCCGGCGGCGTTCTCCAGGTACCAGTCGTCGCGCGGGTACCCGTACTCGCGGAGCATCTCGTCGGCGCCGGGCTCGCCGTTCGAGCGGAACGCCTGGGTCGCGACGGTCCACCCGGACTGGAGGCCCGACACCTGTCCCAGCACCTCGCGCGACCGCTTGTGGCTGGCCAGCAGGGCGTCGGCGACTCCCAGGTCCGGGTTCGGCAGGCCGTAGGCCACCAGGTTCCTGGCGTCCTCGCCTCCGGCGAGCATCGCCGCGATGTTCGGCTCGTTGATCGTGCAGACGTAGCGGACGCCGTCCGAGACGACGGGGAGCGCCGCCTCGGTGTAGCGGGCGAAGCGGTCGGCGGCGTCGGGTGCACGCCAGAAGCCGTCGCGCTCGAACCACCGGGGCACGGTGAAGTGCATGAGGGTGACGATCGGCTCGATGCCGAACTCGTGGCAGGCCTCGACCATCCGGCGGTAGTGGTCGATCTCGGCACGGCTGACGAACCCGCGCTCCGGTTCGATGCGCGCCCACTCGATGCTGAACCGGTAGGAGTTCAGCCCGAGGTCGGCCGCGATGCGGATGTCTTCGCGGTACCGGTGGTAGCTGTCCGCGGCGTCCCCGGAGGGCTCGACGATGGAGGTGTCCGGCTCGTGCTCGTGCACCCACCAGTTGCTGTTGACGTTGTTGCCCTCGATCTGGTGTGCAGCGGTGGCCGCGCCCCAGAGGAAGCCGTCCGGGAATGTCAGCGTGGTGATGATGGGGTCCTTTCAGTGCTCGGACAAGAACGCGTCGAAGACGGCGACCGTCCCGAGCGGGTTCTCGACCTGGGGGCCGTGGTAGCTCTCCGGGATGACCGCGTAGTCGGCGCCGAGCCGCTCGGCCATGTCGTGCTGCCACGGGATCGGCCATGCCGCGTCCCAGACGCCGTGCGCCACGAGGGTCGGGAGACCGGTCTCGCGGAGCGCGTCGGTGGTGTCGGACGGGTCCTCGAGGATGCCTGCGCCGGCGAGCACGCTGAGCACGCTCGTGTGGTCGAAGCGCTCGCGGACCATCCGGACATCGTCGGGGAGTTCCTCGTCGGGACGACCGGCCCAGAGCGGGTTCGTCGCGTCGAAGAGCGCGCGGTTGCTGCACGACTCCGAGACGATCGCGCGCTCGGCGGCCTTGCGGTTCGCCCAGCCGTGCGGGCCGGAGCAGAACATCGTGACGTCGCGGAAGGCGCTCGGGTGCTGGATCGCGGCCGCGCGGACGATGACCCCGCCGAGCGAGTGCCCGATGAGGTGCACGGGCGCGCCGTCGTCGAGGAGCCTCGCGACCCGGACGACGTCGGCGGCTTCCTGCTCGAGCGTGTACTCGCTCCGGTCCGTCGGCGCGACCGAGTCGGCCTGGCCGCGACGGCTGATCGCCACGGCGGACCAGCCGGCGTCGCGGAGGACCGGAAGGAAGGTCCGCCAGTCCTCCTTCGAGCCGGTGTACCCGGGGACGATCAGGACGGTGCCCTTGGACTCGCCCTCCGGCACGATCCGGTACGCCGTCAGTCGTCCGATCGGCAGGTCGACGCCGACGACGTCGACACCGTCCGGGGTGGGCAGGTGTCCGAAGGCGGTGACCGCCTCGAAGTCGTGCAGGGTGCTCACAGTGCTCCTTCCGCCAGCCGTCGGCGCGGGTTCGGCACCGCGTCGAGCAGGTCGATCGTGTAACTGTCGTGCGGGTTCTGCAGCACGTCGGCCGTCCGCCCGCGCTCGACCACGGCGCCGTCGTGCAGCACCATGATGTCGTCGGTGATGAGCCGGGCGCTCAGCAGGTCGTGCGTGATGTAGAGGAGCGAGACGCCCCACTGCTCGCGCAGGTCTTCCAGCAGCGCCAGCACGCCGGCACGGAGCGTGACGTCGAGCATCGAGACCGGCTCATCGGCGATGATCACCTGCGGGTCGCTCGCGAGCGCCCGGGCGATGACCACGCGCTGCCGCTGCCCGCCGGAGAGCTGGTGCGGGAGCTTCTGCGCGAACTGCTCCACGGGCGTGAGCCCCACGGTCTCGAGGAGTTCGAGCACACGGTGCCGCGCTTCCTTGCCGCGGAGGCCGGTGTAGTTCACGACCGGACGGGTCAGCGTGTACTCGACCGTGTGCAGCGGGTTGAGCGCCGCGTACGGGTCCTGGAACACCATCTGCACCTCGGAGCGCAGGTCCCGCAGGCCCCGGCGCCCGAGCTTCGCGACGTCGAGGTCACCGAAGCGGACGGTGCCGCTCGTCGGCTTCTCGACGCCCGTGAGCATCTTCGCGATGGTCGACTTGCCGGAGCCCGATTGGCCGACGAGCGCGAGCGACTGCCCCGGCTCGAGCGTGAACGACACGTCGCGGACGGCGCGCACGGGCTCCTCGCCACGACGCGGCGGGGCGTAGGTCTTCACGAGGCCGTCGACGACGATCGGGTTCTTCGCGGCCGTGCGCTCGCGGGTGCCGACGGTGGCGTGCGAGGTCGTCGCCTCCTGTCGCTTCTCCCCCGACTCCGCGCGGAGCGAGCGGTCCGGGAAGCCGGGCAGCGAGACGACCTCGGCACGAGGGTCCGCGTAGTGCGAGAGCAGCATCTGCGTGTACTCGTCCTGCGGGTCGCGCAGGATGTCGCGGGAACCGCCGTCCTCGACGATCCGTCCCTCGTGCATCACGAGGACGCGCTCGGTGGCCTCGAGCACGATGCCGAGGTCGTGGGAGATGAGCACGGCCGTGAAGCCCTCTGATCGCTGCAGCTCGATGATGGTGTCCATCACCGCGTGCTGCACCAGGACGTCGAGCGCCGTGGTCGGCTCGTCGAACACCATGAGCTGCGGCTCGAGGGACAGCGCCAGTGCGATCGACACGCGCTGCCGCATGCCGCCGGACAGCTCACCCGGGTACCGCGCCAGCATCGAGTCGGGGAGCTTCACCTTGCCCACGAGCTCACGCATCCGGCTGTCCCAGCGCTCGCGCGGGACGTGACCGTGCGCCTTGAAGATGTCGATGAAGTGGTTCCGGATGGTCCGCACCGGGTTGAGCGCGTTCATGCCGGACTGCAGCACCATCGCGAAGCCGCCCTGCCGCTGCTGGCGGAGTGCTTCCTCGTCGAGGTCACGGATGTCCTTGCCGGCGAAGACGATGCTGCCGCCGTTCGTCCGCGCCGGCGGCTTCTGCAGTCGGGTCAGCGCGTAGCCGAGCGTCGACTTGCCGGAGCCGGACTCGCCGACCAGGCCGACGAACTCGCCCTTCTTCAGGGAGAACGACACGTGGTCGACCGCTTGGACCGCGGTCTGGCCGGCCGACTCGTAGACGACCGACAGGTCGCGGACGTCGAGCAGGACGTCCGCAGCCCGCGGGGCGGACGTGATGGGAGCCTCCAGGCTGGTCATGCGGCCTTCTCCTTCTTGACCCGCGCGCCCTCGCGCAGTCGCGGGTTCGACACGGCGTCGACGCCGAAGTTGATCAGGGTCAGGCTCATCGCGAGGAGCGCGATGCACAGACCCGGTGCGAACAGCAGGATCCACTGACCGGTGAGGAGCGCGTTCGAGTTCTGCGCCCAGTAGAGGATCGTGCCCCAGCTGACGATCGAGGAGTCGCCGAGGCCGAGGAACTCCAGGCCGGCCTCCGCGAGGATCGCGCTCGTCGCGGCCCCGAAGAAGCTGCCGACGATCAGGGACGTCATGTTCGGCAGGATCTCGCGGAACACGATGCGGGTCGCGCCCTCACCGGAGAACTGCGCGGCGGTCACGAAGTCACGGCCGCGGAGCGACTGCGTCTGCGAGCGGAGGACGCGAGCGCCCCATGCCCAGCCGGTCACCACGATGACCGCGATGATGACGGCGATGCCGCCGTTCTGCAGGTAGGCCGCGATGACGATCATCAGGGGCAGGCCCGGGATGACGAGGAAGAGGTTCACGATGAACCCGATGACCTCGGCGATCCAGCCGCGGACGTAGCCCCAGCTGAGGCCGATCGCGACGGCGACGAGCGTGGACAGGATGCCCGCGACCGCGCCGACCAGGACCGAGATCCTGGCGCCGTAGATGATCTGGGAGAGGACGTCCTCGCCGGCGGCGGTCGTCCCCATCCAGTGGGCGGCGGTCGCGTCCTGGCTTCGCGGGAATCCGTTCTGACTGGCTCCGTACGGCGCGAGGAGCGGGGCGGCGATCGCGACGATCACGAAGACGGCGAGGATGATGATGCCGATCCTGGCCTTGGTGTTCCCCCAGACGACCCCGAACTGGCGGGCGGCTGATCTGAGCTTGCTCGGGGCGGTTTGCTCTGGAGCTTCTTGAGTGCGTACTGCGACAGTGCTCATCGTCGAGTCCTCGGGTCCAGGACGCCGTAGAGGACGTCCACGATGAAGTTGGCGATGAGCACCGACACGGTGATCATCAGGAAGAGTGCCTGCATGAGCGGGTAGTCCTGGCCGATGACGGCGTTGAACAGCAGGTAGCCGATGCCCGGGTAGCCGAACACCTGCTCGACGAGGACCGAGCCGCCGACGACACCACCGAGCGCCAGACCGAAGCCGGTCAGGTTCGGCAGGATCGCGTTGCGGGCGGCGTACCGGACGGCGACCGTGCGACCACGGAGGCCGTTCGCCTCGGCGAAGGTCACGTAGTCGTCACCGAGCGTGTTGATCATCGCGTTGCGCATGCCGATGATCCAGCCGCCGAGGCTCGTCACCAGGATCGTGACCGCCGGCAGGATCGCGTGCTGGATCGCGTCGCCGATGAAGACGCCGCTGAACCCCGGTGTCGTGGTCGCCGAGTACGCGCCGGTGGTCGGGAACCAGTGCAGGACGTATCCGAGGAAGAACAGCAGCAGGAGCGCCGTCCAGAAGTACGGGAACGTCGACATGAACGAGCCGGACAGGGTCGGGAGCGAGTCGAGCCAGGTGCCGCGCTTCCACGCGGCGCCGACGCCGATCAGGGTGCCGAGCACGAAGGCGATGATCGTGACCAGGCCGACGAGGATCAGCGTGTACGGCAGTGCGCGGGCGACCAGGTCCCCGACGTTCTGCGGGTAGAACGTGTAGCTCACGCCGAAGTCGAGCGTGACGACCTGGTGCAGGTAGCTGACGTACTGGTCCCAGAGGTTGCCGGTCGGGACGCCGAGCTGGGCCTCGATGGCCTTCTTGGTGGCGTCGGTGACCGGGCCGTTCTGGCTGAGCTTCGCGAGTGCCGCATCGGTCGGGCTGCCGGGCATGAGGCGCGGGAGCACGAAGTTCAGCGTGACCGCTGCCCAGAGGGTGAGGACGAAGAGGACGAGTTTCTGGAGGATGTACTTCACTGGTTGTCCTCTGCGTCCTTCAGGATCTTCTGCCCGGCGGCGCTGTCACGGAGCCGGAGCTTCGAGAAGATGAGCAACGGGGCGGAGTCGTAGTTCTGCGGCGCCATGTACGGGTCCTTCGCGCTCGGCCAGCCGACGAACTTGCTGGTGTTGAAGAGCCCCCAGAGGCCGCCGTAGTACATCCCGATGACGGGCAGGTCGTTGTAGACGACCTCCTGCAGCTGGTCGAGGATCTCCTGCTGCTTCGCGGTGTCCGTCGTCGCCTTGTACTCGTCGAGGAGCTTCTGCGTGTCGGCGTTCTTGTAGCGCTCGTAGTTGTTCACCGTCGACTTGCCGACCGGCTGGTAGAAGTCGGAGCTCAGCAGCGAGTTGAACGCCTGGTACACGTCGCCGTTGCCCATGCCACCCATCGCCATGTCGAACGTGCCGTTGTTGATGTTCTGCTGGTACCCGGCGGGCTGCGGGGCCTGGATCGTCACCTTGATGCCGATGGCCGTCAGGTTGCGGCGGACCTCCTGCGCGGCGCGGAGCCAGTCGGAGTACCCGTTCGCGGTCATGATCGTGATCTCGAGCTGCTTGCCGTCCTTGACGATCTTGCCGCCCTGTTCCACGTAGCCGGACTTCGCGAAGGAGGCCTTCGCGGCGTCGACGTCCTGCGTGATGACGCCCTTGTCGGGGATGGCCCCGTTCACGTACTGCTCCTGGTTCGGCAGGATCAGGCCGGTCTGCGCCGCCGCCTTGAGGTTGCCCTCTGTCGCGGTCTCGGCGATGTCGTCACGGTTCAGCGCGAGCGAGATCCCCCGGCGGACGTTGACGTCGTTGTACGGCGCCTTCGTCAGGTTCGGGATCAGGCCGATGACACCGCCCGGCGGGAACCAGTACGTGTTCGTCTTCGATGCGGCACCCCACGTGCCCTTCACGTCGGAGATGAACGAGTACGCCCAGTCGTAGCCACGGGTCACGGTGTCGAGCTGCGTGTTCGTCGCCGGCAGGATCAGGTGCTTGATGGCGATCTTGTCGGCCTGCCAGTAGGACGTGTTCTTGTCCATCGAGTACTGCTGGTCGGTGTAGTTCCCGAGGACGAACGGGCCGGTGCCGACGGGGTTCGGGTCACGGTAGGTCGTCGGGTCCTTGACGTCCTTCCAATGCTGCTCGCCGAGGATGTACGTCTGCCCGATGATCGTCAGGCTGGGCACGTCCTCCGACTTCAGGTGGAAGACCACGTGCTGGCCCTGCTGGTCGATGCTGGCGATGTGCTGCCACGCACCCTTGACGTCCATCGCGGGGAACTTCTTCAGCAGGTCGAACGTGAAGACCACGTCCTTCGCGCTGAACGCGTCGCCGTTGGACCACTTCACGCCGCTGCGGATCGTCATGTCGATCGTCTTGGCATCCGGCTGCGTCCACGAGCTCGCGAGCCACGGGTTGCGCTTGCCGTCGAGCGGGTTCACCTCGATGAGGGGCTCGTACATCCACTTCGACGCCGTGCGGGCGTTCGCGATGTACGGGTTGAAGTTGCGGTCGAACAGCGGGTTGCCGTGGTCCGCGTTGATGAGCATCGTGTCCTTGCCGATGCTCGGGTCCGGCTGGGAGCGGACCTGGATGCTGCAGCCGGTGGCGGTGAGGGCCACGACTGCGAGCCCGGCGAGGGCCGCCATCAGGCGTCCGCGCCGTCGTGCGCGCTGGCCGCGCGTGCGCTGTGGGGGAAGCGTCATTGCTCGGTCGACCTCCGTGTCGAGTGGGTACCGAGACAATGTATGCGCTTACATCGCGCTGCGCAAGCGGCGGCTTCCGGTGTCCCCCGTCACGGTTCGCCCGGGCACCGGCGCGGGGGCGCGGCCGGCCGGCGCGCGGGCGTGCGACGTGCGGCGTGCGACGTGCGACGTGCGACGTGCGACCGGTCACAACACCCCGCTCAGGTTCACCCAGCGGTCACGAACCGTCGCCAGAACGCGCGGGGACCGACGGGATGTGACCAGTCGGCGCGCAACCAGCGGGGTGTCGCGACCACTCCGGACTGCGGCGGGCGGGCACCGAGGCGCGAGCTTGGGCACGAGTACGAGTACGAGCACGAGCACGAGCACGAGCACGGGCACCTCCGCGCCGGCGCGGGCCCGCCTCGCGTCAGAGCGCCGGGGGGCAGCTCTCGCGCAGGAGGACCTCGACGGGCAGGCGCATCGACCGCGGGGGCCCGGCGGGGCTGTCCAGCCGGTCGACGATCGCCGCGACGGCAGCGCGCCCGAGCGCCCCCATCGGCTGGTGCACGGTGGTCAGTCGCGGCGACGAGAACCGCCCGGCGTCGATGCCGTCGAACCCCGTCACGACGACGTCCTCGGGCACGCGGAGCCCAGCGGCGAGCAGCCCGTCGAGGACGCCGAGCGCCGACTGGTCGTTCGAGCACACGATCGCCCGCGGCACACCATCGGCCAGCAGCGGCCCGACGAGCTCCCGCGCCCGGACCCGCCCGAAGTCGCCGTGCACCGTGCGGACGGACGACGCCTCGACACCGTGGTCCGCGAGCGCCGCCGCGAACCCTGCCGCACGCTCCAGGTCGTCCGGCGAGTCGATCGGCCCGGCGACGTACGCGATCGACCGGATGCCCAGCCGCCCGATGACGTGTGACGCCAGCGTGCGCATCCCGGCGGCATTGTCGACACTGACGGAGTCGAAGCCGTGCGAGCGTCGGTCGTCGGCGAGCATCACGACGGGGATCCGGCGGGCGACGTGCTCGAGCAGGTCGTCCGGCACGGTCTGCGCCAGCACCGCGAGCCCGTCGACCCGGCCTGCGACGTCGTTCACGATGACGTCGCGTGAGGGACCTCGACCGGCGGCGACCATGAGTGCGAGGCCACGCTGCCACGCCTCCGTCTCGGCGCCGCGGAGGACCTCGTCGAAGTACAGGTTCGAGGCGAACGGCTGCGTCACGTGCCGACGGTCGTCGACCACGCGGACGCCGCCGTCGGTGACGAGCCCTGGTCGCTCGTCCGCGACGACGTCGAAGCCGGGGAGCAGCAACCCGATCACGCCCGTGCGACGTCCTGCAAGCGCTCGAGCATTGCCCGACGGGACGTACCCGAGTGCTCGGATCGCCGCCTGCACGCGGTCGCGGGTGCCCTCGCGGACGGCGTCCGGCGTGCGCAGCACGCGGGACACGGTGGCGATGGAGACGCCGGCCGCCGAGGCGACGTCGTAGACCGTGGGAGGTGCCGTGCGCTGGTCGGCCAACCCGTGCCTCCCGTCCGTCTGGTGATCCGTACCGGGGCGAGCCGCCCCGACAGCGGACCATCCTAGGCACCGGTCGCCGACACACTTCTCCACAACCGCCGAGGGACCCTTGCGTGATCCGAAGCGATCCGACGACACTGGAGCGACCTCAGTACGTCCCGTGGGGAAGCGCAATCAGCGGACGGTGTCCGCATCATCGCGGGCATGCGCCCGCACTCGGGAAGGACGATCGAGATGTCACAGTCGACACATTCCGGGCGCCGCGACGCGCACCGCCTGAACCGCGACGAGGCAGAGGTGCGTGACGCGCTCCTCGAGCACTCCGAAGACTCCGTGAACGCCTGGATCGCCGAGGAACGGACGCGCATCGAGTGAGCCGCTGACGCGGCCCCGGACAGGAGGCCCGGTGCAGCGAGTCTGCGCCGTCACCTCGTCGAGCGGGTCGCGTTCCGTGCTCGCCGAGAGTCGCCCAGATCGGGTCGCGACGGGCAGTTCGGGGTGCGGTCTTGCGCCGTCAGCGCTCCGTCGCGCCCACGATCGCCATGCCGGCACCGCGGAGACGGCGGCGCTCCTGCGCGATGAAGGCGAGCAGACGGTCGTTCGTCCCCGCGACGTGCGCGGCGAGCAGTTCGGCCGCACGGTCGGCATCCCCGGCCTGCACGGCGTCGAGGATCGCGCTGTGCTCGTCCCACGCGGCGTCGCGGGCCTCGGGCGTCCGGACCTCGATCCAACGCGTCCGCTCCAGTCGGGTCAGCGCATCGGCGATCGCGTCGGTGACGAACCGGTTGCCGCCGAGGGCCGCCAGGTCGAGGTGGAACGTCGAGCCCATCCGGATGCCGGCCTGCTGGTCCGGCGTCGGCTGCAGGGCGTCGAGGTGCGACCGGACCTCGGCGAGCTGCTCGCGGGACGCGCGCGCGACGGCGAGCCGTGCGGCGGCGGGCTCGAGCACGCCGCGGAGTTCGGCGAGCGACGCGATCTCGTCGAGGTCGATCGGGGTGACGGTCCACGAGCGCCCCTCGTGGAGGATCAGCCCCTCGCGCTCCAGTCGTGACAGCGCCGCACGGACGGGCGTGCGCGAGGCGTGGAAGCGCGCCTCGAGCCCGCGCTCGGAGATGCGCTCGCCCGGCGCGATGTCGAGTGTGAGGATCGCGCCACGGAGGTTGTCGTAGAGCTGGGCCGTCTGCGACACGGGGGCTGCGTCGGTCGGTTCGGTCACGGCACATCAGCCTAGTGGCGCAGCGCCTCGGATGGTATACCGTTTTGGTATACCAATCAGTTCCGAGACGAAACGACTGCTTCCATGACGACGACGGCTCCCCGTTCGGCCGCGACACCCCCGATCACCGCCCGCGCCTGGACGATGCTCGCGCTCGGCGTCGCCGCGCAGGCCGCCGGCACGCTCGTGGTCTCGGCACCGGCGTTGCTCATCCCGTACCTGCACGCCCAGGGCACGTCGCTGACCCTCGCGGGGCTCCTGGCCGCCGCTCCGACCTTCGGCATGGTGCTGACGCTCATCGCCTGGGGTGCGATCACCGACCGCTTCGGCGAGCGCATCGTGATCGCGGGCGGTCTGGTCCTGACGACGCTCGCCGTGGTCGGCGCGTGGGCCGCGGCAGGGAACCCGGTGTTGCTCGGGCTGGCGTTCCTGGCGGGCGGCATGACGAGCGCGTCCACGAACGCCGCGAGCGGACGCGTGGTCGTCGGCTGGTTCCCGAAGGAGCGCCGGGGCCTCGCGATGGGGATCCGGCAGATGTCCCAGCCGCTCGGGGTGACACTCGCGGCGGTCACGGTGCCGCAGCTCGCCGAGGCGCAAGGCATCAGGGCGTCGCTCGTCCTGCCGATCCTCCTCTGCGCGGTGCTCGCCGTGTCGTGCGCGATCGGCATCGCGAACCCGCCGTGGCCGGTCCGCTCAGAGGCGGCGACGACCGTCACGGCGAACCCCTACCGGACGAACGGCTTCCTGTGGCGGATCCACGCGGTGTCGATCCTGCTCGTGGTGCCGCAGTTCACGCTGTCGACCTACGGCCTGGTGTGGCTCGTCGGGCTCGGGTGGTCGACGCCCGCGGCGGGGCTGCTCGTCGGGGCGTCGCAGTTCGTCGGCGCGATCGGACGGATCCTCGTCGGCGTGTGGAGCGACCGGGCGGGATCCCGGGTCGGACCACTGCGCATCGTCGCGATCAGCGCCGCTGTGGTCATGGTCCTGCTGGCACTCGTCGACGCGACACACCTGGCCGGCGCGGCGGTGTTCCTCGTCATCGCGACGAGCGTCACCGTGGCGGACAACGGCCTCGCCTACACGTCGGTGGCCGAGGCCGCTGGGCCGTTCTGGTCCGGGAGAGCACTCGGGGCGCAGAACACCGGGCAGTTCATCGCGGCGAGCGCCGTCGGCCCGGGGATCGGTGCGCTCGTGGGGGCGCTCGGGTTCGCGGCATCGTTCGGCATCGTGGCGGTCCTGCCACTCCTGGCGCTCCCCCTGGTCCCGCGCGCCGACCGCTCCCACGACTGACCCGCGCGGCAACCACGCGCGATTCGTCCCACAACGCCCGCAATGGGATGCGGAATCGCGCGTAGGGGGTCGGAACTTCCGACCCCCTACGCGCGATTCGACCTCCTACGCGCGATTCGACCTCCTACGCGCGAAAGGGCCTCCTCCCGCTCAGGCCGGGACGGTCGGGCCCACCGGCCAGCGCAACAGTGCCGCCGCAGCAGCCCCTCCGGGCAACGACGCCGCGTTCACGAGCACGAGTTCCGCGTCCGTGAGCACCGCAGCACGCACGAGCGCGCAGACGGCGGGCACGGGGCCGATCACCGGTACGCCGGCAGCCTGCTCCGGTGCGGTCGCGATCCACGGCGCTGCCCCGAGCGCGAGCAACGTCCGCTCCCCCACGGCCACGGCGTCGAGCGCGATCGTCGCACCCTGCGCCTGCTGCAATGCCTCGACCACGGGTCCGAGCCCGGTCACCGCCTGGTTGTCCCCGCGACCGACGTGGGACCGGAGCGCGTCCTCGAGGTCGTGCCGGTGCTTCGCGATCACCCGGGCGAGGGCGACGCGCACGTGATCGCCGAGGACCTCCTCGTCGAACCCGCCCCCGGGCACCTCGCTGACGAGCCGACGTGCGTCGGACGACAGCCGCTCGATGAGCATCGGACGTGCCTGCAGGTCGCCGGCCACGACGATGAGCGCGGGCGAGAGTCGCGCGACGGCCTTGTCGATCGCGCTCGCGACCTCGCTCGTGTTCTGCCGCCAGACCTCCTCGGTGCGACTCTGCCAGCGCGGCTGCTTCCAGTCGCCGAACCCGCCCTTCACCTTGTGCTGGTCGAACGTCTCCCCGGAGATGCGCTCCTCGTCGTCGGCGGTCGCCGGGTGCCCGAGCTTGAACGCGCGATACCCGCCACCGTCCTTGCCGACCTGGACGACCAGGAACGGCAGGTCGATCGGCCGGTGCGCGACGAGCGGCACGAGGTCGGGGACGGCCCCGACGCCGATCGACTCGGCCGCGTGCATCGGACCGGGCAGGACCTCGCTCAGCACGAGGGAGCCGTCGTGCACGAGCACGTACCGCGCGACCGGTGACGGGACGCCGGGGCTGTTCTCGAGCTCACCGGCGATGACGTCGACCGCGTCGAGGTCCGAGCCCTGCGCTCGGAGTGCCTCCTCGACCCCGCGGAGCTTCAGCGCCGCCTGGCGACGCGGATCCTCGACGTTGCCCGAGGCGTCGACGTAGGCCCACGCCCACGTGCCTCCGCCCTCCAGTCGCTGGCCCAGGATCCGGTGCAGTTCGTTCGTGACGTTGGTCGACGTCATGGCAGCTCCTTCGGTTGGACGGAGCAGGAACTCGAGGAGCCCCTGCGCTCTCACGTTCCGACCACACTCCACCCGTCGGCGCTCCGACGTCACACATCGGAGGGAACACCCAGCGCCGAAATCGCACTGTCGCTCGGTTTTGTGGTTGGCTGAACTGCAACCCCGATCGACGACGAACCGGAGTGCGACGGCAATGACGCCCCCATCACCACGACCCATCTCGAGACGACAGCTGTTGGGCTTCGGCATCGGAGCAGCCGCGACCGGCCTGCTCGCCGGATGCGCGGTCCCCGGATCCACCAACGTCAACAAGGCCGGGGTCATCCCCGCGGCCGCGAGCGGCGAGACGGTCCAGATCACCTACTGGGCGTGGCTCAAGGACCTGCAGAAGGTCTGCGACGTCTGGAACGCGAAGAACCCGCACATCCAGGTCACCGCGAACTGGATCCCCGGCGGCAACTCCGGCGGGTACCAGAAGATGTACTCCGCGCTCGCGGCCGGCGGTGGTCCGGACATCGGGCAGGTCGAGCTCCGGCAGATCCCCGAGTTCATGCTCGCGAACGGCCTGGTCGACCTCGCCCGCTACGGCGCGAAGGACCATGAGTCGAAGTACGACGAGGCGGCGTGGGCCCAGGTCTCGTTCGTCGACGGCGTCTACGGCATCCCCCAGGACACCGGCCCCATGGGCTTCTACTACCAGACCGCGCTGCTCGAGCAGGCCGGCGGCGAACCACCGGCGACGTGGGACGAGTGGCGCGAGTTGGCCGACAAGGTCAGGAAGACCGGGCCGCAGAACTACCTCGAGGTCTTCCCCGTGGCCGACGCCTCGCCCTTCGCCGCGTACGCGCAGCAGGCCGGTGCCCGGTGGTTCAAGGTCGACGGCGACGAGTGGGTCGTCGACATGACCGACGACAAGACCCTGATGGTCGCCGACTTCTTCGACGGGTGCATCGACGACAAGCTCGTCGACACGAGCGCCGGCGCCTACACCCCCGGCTGGTACGCCTCGGCGGCGAGCGGCAAGATCGCGGCCGTCACGAGCGCGAGCTGGGGCGACGCCCTCATCGAGTCCGTGCAGGGCGGCGAGGGCAAGTGGAAGGTCGCGAAGATGCAGACCTGGGGCGACACGGGCTACGGCTCGAGCGCGATCGGCGGCTCCACGGCCGCGGTCCTCGCGAACGCGAAGCACCCCGAGGAGGCGCTCGAGTTCATCACGTGGATGACCACCTCGAAGGAGGGCATCGACGCGATGATCAAGTACTGCGGCATCGGGTGGTCGCCCGCGGTGGACTACATCGGGAAGCAGCGCGAGCAGCCGAGCAAGTGGTTCTCCGGCCAGAACTACAACGAAGAGGTCTTCGTGCCGGCGTCGAAGGAGCAGAACATCGACTGGTCCTGGTCCCCGGTCACGCAGTCGGCGTTCACCAGCTTGCAGAACCAGTTCCGCCGGAAGCTCACCTCCGGTCTGAAGCTGCGCGACGCCGTCGAGCTCGCGCAGAAGGAGATCGTCCAGTCCTTCAAGGACAAGGGCCTCAGCGTCAGGACGGCACGATGAGCACGCAGCCGAACACCGCCTTCCGGACGTCGACGAAGGCCACCCGCGCACAGAAGCGCGCGCCGTGGGTCCTCCTCGCGCCGTTCCTCGCCCTGTTCGTGCTGACGTTCATCATCCCGATCATCAGTGCGCTGTTCCAGAGCTTCACGACCGTCGACCGGAAGGGCCTGTTCGGCGAGGACGGCGTCACGGGCCGCTTCGCCGGGTTCGACAACTACGTCACGGCCCTGAACGACTCCGGCTTCGTCGCCTCGATCGGCCGCATGCTGCTGTTCGGCATCGTGCAGGTCCCGGTGATGATCATCGCCTGCACGATCCTCGCGCTGCTGCTGGAGTCGGCGAGCGCCCGCTGGCCCGGGTTCTTCCGCGCGATCTACTTCATGCCGTACGGCGTCCCCGGCGTCATCGCGACGATCCTCTGGTCGTTCCTCTACGTGCCCGGCCTGTCGCCGATCGTCGCCCTGCTCCAGTCGATCGGGCTGCAGCCGGACTTCCTCGGCGCCAACAGCGTGCTGTGGTCGATCGCGAACATCGTCACGTGGACGTACACCGGCTACAACATGCTCATCATCGTGGCGCAACTGAAGTCCATCCCCGGCGAGGTCTACGAGGCCGCCAAGATGGACGGCGCCGGTCCGATCCAGGTCGCCTGGCGCATCCAGATCCCGCTCATCGCGCCGGCCCTGGTGCTGACGACGGTGTTCTCCATCATCGGCACGCTGCAGCTCTTCGCGGAGCCGCAGATCCTGTCGACGGTCGCGCCGGCCATCGACACCGAGTACACGCCGAACTACGCCGCGTACACGAACGCGTTCGCGTTCAACGAGTACGGCGTCGCGAGCGCGCAGGCGGTCATCATCGCCCTGGCCGCGTTCATCCTGTCGTTCGCGTTCCTCGCGTTGACGAACCGGCCGCCGAAGGAGGAACGCGACCAGCGCAAACGGGCCAAGAAGGACGGACTGGAGGCGCGGCGCGCGCTCCAGACGCGCGCATCCGCCGTGCGTCCGGTCACCTCCCAAGCCGCACCGAGCCTCCAAGGCGGGTCCGGTCTGCACAACGAGACGAAGGGGGCGGACGCATGACCGTCGAAGCACCGGCCAAGCAGTCCGCCGTCCCGGTGGACACCACGTCCATCTCGGCGCACCAGCGCCGCAAGCTCGACCGGTCCGGCAAGAGCCAGATCGTCGTCACGGGCATCCTCGTGATCGTCGCGATCTACTTCCTCGTGCCGCTGTACTGGGTCGTCATCGCGGCGACGAAGACCACCGGCGCGCTGTTCTCCACGAACGGGTTCTGGTTCGGCGGCGAGTTCGCGCTGTTCAGCAACATCCAGCAGGTGTTCACGTACGACGGTGGGATCTTCGTCCGCTGGATCGCGAACAGCATCCTCTACTCGGGCGTCGGTGCCGTGCTCGCGACGTACTTCGCCGCAGCCGGCGGGTACGCGCTCGCGAAGTACGAGTTCCGCGGGCGGCAGCTCGTGTTCGGGACGATCCTCGGCGGCGTGCTCGTGCCGGGGACCGCGACGGCGCTGCCGCTGTTCCTGCTGTTCTCGACGCTCGGCCTGACCGACACGTACTGGAGCGTGCTCATCCCGAGCCTCGTCTCCCCGTTCGGCCTGTTCCTGTGCCGGGTGTACGCCGCGGCGTCGATCGACACGGCGCTCATGGAGTCCGCGCGACTCGACGGCGCCAGCGAGCTGCGGATCTTCCACACGATCGCGCTCCGGCAGATGACGCCGGCGCTCGTGACGGTGTTCCTGTTCCAGGTCGTCGGCATCTGGAACAACTTCTTCCTGCCGCTGATCATGCTGGCCGACCAGAAGCTGTACCCGATCACCCTCGGGCTCAACAACTGGCGCGCACAGGTCGACCGGCTGCCGGAGTTCTACCAGCTCACCACCGGCGGGGTGCTCGTCTCGGTCATCCCGCTCGTCATCGCCATCATCGTCCTGCAGCGCTTCTGGCGCGGGGGCCTCACGGAAGGATCGGTCAAGGGTTGACCACTCCCGACCTCGCGTCCACCGCACCCGGATCAGCGTCCCGGCTGACGCCCAGAGCATGGCTGCACACCGACGCACCGTCGCTGTCGCTCGACGGGGAGTGGGACTTCCGCTGGTCGCCCGTCGCCGACGCAGCGCCGTTCGAAGACCCGGACGGATGGGGCACGCTGCCGGTCCCCGCGCACTGGGTCCTGCACGGGCACGGGGCGCCGAGCTACACGAACCTGCAGTACCCGTTCCCGATCGACCCGCCGAACCCGCCGGAGGAGAACCCGACGGGCGACTACCGACGGACGTTCGACGTGCCGACGACCTTCGACGCGGCGGCGCGCGTGCTGCTCCGCTTCGACGGGGTGGAGTCGCACTTCCGGGTGTGGCTGAACGGCGACCTCGTCGGGTGGTCGACCGGGTCGCGCCTGGCGACGGAGTTCGACGTGACGTCGCTGCTCCGCCCGGGGCCGAACGAGCTGCGTGTCCGCGTGCACCAGTGGTCGGCCGCCTCGTACCTCGAGGACCAGGACCAGTGGTGGCTGCCGGGCATCTTCCGCGACGTCACACTGCTCGCGCGACCGACGGCACCGATCGACGACGTCTTCGTCAGGGCGTCGTGGACGGCGGCGCTGGGCACCGCTGCGACCGCGGGGACGGCGGCGTCCGGGCGTCCCGCGACGGGCTCCGGCACGATCACGGTGCCGACGCTCGACGCGGTGTTCCCGGTCCGCTTCGCGGTGCCCGATCTCGGGGTGTCCGTCGTCTGGCAGCACGCCGACGACGTCGCACCGATCGAGGTCGAGGGCGTCGAGCCGTGGAGCGCCGAGCTCCCGAAGCTCTACGACGCCACGCTGTCCACGGGCACGACGGCCGGCGGGACCGAGGGTGGGGAGACCGTGTCGCTCCGGCTCGGGTTCCGCACGGTGTCGATCGAGGGCGACCGGTTCCTGGTCAACGGCGAGCGGGTCGTCTTCCACGGGGTCAACCGCCACGAGACCCACCCGTCACGAGGCCGGGTGTTCGACGAGGACCACGCCCGCGCCGACATGGCGCTCATGAAGCGCCACAACGTGAACGCCATCCGGACATCGCACTACCCGCCGCACCCCCGCGTGCTGGACCTGGCCGACGAGCTCGGGTTCTGGGTGATCCTGGAGTGCGACCTCGAGACGCACGGCTTCGTGTTCCTCGACTGGCAGGGCAACCCGTCCGACGACCCCGCGTGGGAGGACGCCTACCTCGACCGCATCGAACGGACCGTCGAGCGCGACAAGAACCACCCGTCGATCGTGATGTGGTCGCTCGGCAACGAATCCGGCACCGGGCGGAACCTCGCCGCGATGTCGACCTGGGTGCACGCCCGCGACCCGGAGCGCCCGGTGCACTACGAGGGCGACTACACGGGCGAGTACACCGACGTCTACTCGCGGATGTACCCGACGCTGCAGGAGACCGAGTCGATCGGCGGTGGAACCCCCACTCCCCTGCTCGGCTGCGGCCCCGCCGAGGCCGCACGGCAGCGGTCGAAGCCGTTCATCCACTGTGAGTACGTCCACGCGATGGGCAACGGCCCCGGGCAGATCCAGGAGTACGAGGACCTGGTCGACCGGTACCCCCGGCTGCACGGCGGGTTCGTGTGGGAGTGGCGCGACCACGGGCTGCTCGCACACACACCCGACGGCACCCCGTACTACGCCTACGGCGGTGACTTCCACGAGGTCGTCCACGACGGCAACTTCGTGATGGACGGCCTCGTGCTGCCAGACGACATCCCGACGCCGGGACTCGCGGAGTACGCAGCGGTCGTGGCACCGATCCGGATCTCGGTCGGGAACGGCACGGTCCTCGTCGAGAACCGGTACCACTCCGCCTCGACCGCGGGCCTGCGGTTCCGCTGGACCCTGGCGCGGAACGGCGTCGTCGAGTCCTCGGGCCGGATCGCCCCCGGCGTGATCGCCGCTCGCGAGTCGGCAACGGTGCCCGTCCCGGACGACGTGCTCGGCGCAGCTGCCGGCGACATCGCCCCCGGCGAGGAACTGTGGTTCGACGTCGTCGCGGAGCTCGCCGGACCGACGGCCTGGGCGGACACCGGCCACGTCGTGGCACGCGCCCAGACGCTCGTCGCGAGCCGTCCGGCGGAGGCCCCACGAGCCTCCAGGACGGGGTGGGACGGCGACCGACTCGGGGAGGCGACCTTCACCGGACGCGGTGACCTGTCGGGCTGGAAGGGACTGCCCGTCGCCGGGCCGCGCCTGGAGCTCTGGCGCGCGCCGACCGACAACGACCGGTTGGCGTCGCAGGGCGGCTACGAGACCGCTGACCCGGTACTGACGCACGGTGTGGGCGATCCCGACGCGCCGGCGTCGGCGGAGAAGTGGGTGCGCGCCGGGCTCGACCGGCTGACGCACCGGCTGATCGACGTCGAGCGGACCGAGGACGGTCTCGTGCAGCGGGTCCGGGTCGCGGCGGCGAACAGCGGCGCCGGTGTCGAGGTCACGCACCGATGGACCCTGACAGACGAGGGGCTGCTGCTCGACACGACGGCGATCCCCTTCGGCGCCTGGGACGTGACGTGGCCGAGGATCGGCGTGCGGATCGACCTGCCGGTGTCCCTCGTGTCCGAGGACGCGGCCGTGGAGTGGTTCGGGACGGGGCCGCTCGAGTCGTACGCGGACTCGTCGCACGCGGCGCACGTCGGCCGGTTCGGCTCCCCGGTGTCGCTGCTGAACGCGAACTACTCCAGGCCGCAAGAGACCGGGCACCGTCCGGGCCTCCGCTCGCTGACGGTGGGGCCGTTCACGGTGTCGACGGTCGGGGCGCACCGGGCGGGGTTCACCCTGACGCCGTGGACCGCGCAACAGGTGAGCCGTGCGGCGCACCCGTACGAGCTCCCGACGCCGGACGCGCTGTACCTGTACCTCGATGCCGCGCAGCACGGTCTCGGGAGTCGTGCGTGCGGGCTGGACGTGCTCCCGGAGCACCAGCTGTGGCCGTCCACCCGCGCGTGGAGCGTGCTGCTGGCGTAGGCGGCGGGGCTCCGCGATCCGCGCCGGCGGTCGGCGGTCGGAGGGGCGGCGGGCGGGCCGCCCTACGCGGTCAGCGCGGGGATCGCTGCGGGGTCGGCGCCGTCGAGGAACTCGGTGAGGCGCTCGGGCTCGCCGGGCTCCTCGATCGCCTGGGCCGCGCGACGCAGGGCGAACAGCGCCCGGAGGACGCCGCGGTTCGGCTCGTGCGACCACGGCACCGGCCCGGCACCCCGCCACCCGGCCTTGCGGAGCGAGTCGAGCCCGCGGTGGTAGCCGACACGGGCGTACGCGTAGGACTCGAGCGTCGCGCCACGCTCCCACGCCTCGTCGGCGAGGAGCGCCCACGCCAGGCTCGACGACGGGTGCGACACCACCACGCTGGCGACGGGTGCGTCGGCGGCGAGCGCCGCGGTCACCTCGGGTTCGGCGGGGAGCAGGGTCTCGGGGTTGCTCGACGGGGTCGGCAGCAGGTTCTCGGGCATGCCTCCACCCTGTCATCCCTTGCGGCCGTCCGGGAACGGGCTTACCGTGGGGGACACTCCGTCGTGACCGCGGAGCAGCGGGGCGGGAGACCGACCGCCGGCTCGGGTCACGGAAACGGGGGTGAACCGACGGAAGAAGTCGCCTTGCGCGTGATCACCGGTACTGCGTCCTCGCAGCAGCAGCCCCTGCGCTGACACCGTGATCACGCCCGCCTGAGTCGGGTCCCTGCCGCATCCGCGGCTCCGGTGTCGTGCGCCCGCATCGACACACGGGAGGCACCTCCATGCCCGCGAACCCATCGGTCGTCCTGCACGACCTCACCTTCACCTGGCCGGACGGCACCGTCGCGATCGACCACCTCACCACCGCCTTCGGCTCCGGCCGGACCGGTCTGGTCGGGAGGAACGGGGCCGGGAAGACCACGCTGGTCCGGCTGGTCACCGGTCGGCTCCACCCCACGTCTGGCACCGTCACGACGTCGGGTCCCGTCGACCACCTCCCCCAGCGGCTGTCCGTGCGCGCCGAGGACACGGTCGCCGACCTGCTCGGGATCGGCGCCACGGTCCGGGCGCTCCGAGCCGTGCTCGGCGGTGACGCATCGCCCGCGCACTTCGACGTCATCGGCGACGACTGGGACGTCGAGGAACGCGCCGCAGCCGCGCTCGACCCGCTCGGCATCGACCTCGACCGGCCCGTCACGACGCTGTCCGGCGGCCAGGCGGTCCTCGCAGCGGTCGCCGGGATCCGGCTGCGCGGGCTCCCGATCGCGTTCCTCGACGAGCCGACGAACAACCTCGACCGACGAGCGCGCACGATGCTGCTCGACATGGTCGACGCCTGGCACGGCACGCTCGTCGTCGTCAGCCACGACCGGGAGCTCCTGGAGCACGTCGACGAGGTCGCCGAACTCCGCGCCGGGTCGATGACCGTGTTCGGCGGGACGTTCAGCGCGTTCGAGGAGCACCTCGCCGTCCAGCAGGCCGCCGTCGAGCGCGAGGTCCGCGTCGCCGAGCAGCGGCACCGCACCGAGAAGCGGCAGCGGATCGAGGCGGAGACGAAGATCGCGCGTCGGGCCCGCTCCGGCGTCAAGGCCGCGCAGGGCATGCCGAAGATCTTCGCGAACGAGATGCGGAAGAAGGGAGAGGAGACGGCGGGGAGGCTCCGCACCGGGTACGCGGACGACGAGGCAGCGGCCCTGCAGACGAAGCGGGAGGCGGAGACGCGGCTCCGGGTCGACGAGTCCATCCACGTCGAGCTGCCGGATCCGGACGTCCCCGCGTCCCGACGCATCGCGACGATCACGGTCCGCGGACGGGACACGATCGTGCAGGGCCCCGAACGCATCGCCGTCGGCGGGGACAACGGCGTCGGCAAGACGACCCTGCTCGAGCAACTCGTCGGGTGGCCCTCCGCGCGGGAGCACCCACTCCCGGGCACGCACGCCGAACCGCACGTGGAGCACATCGCCTACCTGCCGCAGCGGAAGGACTCGCTCGACGACGACCTGACCGTGCTCGAGAACGTCCGTCGCGGCGCGCAGCACGTCGGGGACGCCGTGCTCAGGAACCGGCTCGCCCGCTTCCTGGTGCGCGGGGACACGGTGGACCGTCCCGCGGGTGCGCTCTCCGGAGGTGAGCGCTTCCGGGTGGCACTGGCCGGACTCGTGCTCGCGGGCCCGCCCCCGCAGCTGCTGGTGCTCGACGAGCCGACGAACGACCTCGACATGACGAGCGTCGACCAGCTCGTCGACGCGCTCGGGGCCTACCGCGGGGCGGTCGTGGTGGTCAGCCACGACGAGACGTTCCTGGACCGGCTCGATCTCGACCTCCGCGTGGGTTTGGCCTGAGCTGCGTACGGCGTGCCCGTGCCAGTGCCAGAGCGCGCACGCGGCACGTTGCTCGTTCGCCGTGACGGATCCGGTCCGCGGAACCGGGGTTCCGCGGACCGGATCCGTCACGGCCGGACCGAGATCGCCTCAGCCGATGCTCACTGCGTCTCGTCGGTGGTGTGCCGGCGTGCTCGGAGGAGCATCGCGATCGCGCCGGAGGCGAGCAGGAGCAGTGCGGCACCGCTGGCCAGGGCAAGGCCCTCGACACCGGTGTAGGCGAGCTCTGCGGGTGCCTCTGCGCGGATCGTGATGGTCGCGTCCGGCATGTCGACACGGTCGCCCTGGGGATCGGCCGCGGTGGCCACGACCGTCGGTTCGAGGGCTCCATGCGCGACGTCGGCGGCGGTCACGGTCCTGGTGCTGACGCAGTTCGTCTCGGCCCCGGGGGCGAGGTCGGTCGCGATGCACTCCTGGTCGGTGTCGCCGTCTCGTGCGACGAGGTCGCGGAGGGTGACGGTCCCGACGTTGCGGATCGTGGTGGTGAGGGTGACGCGGTCACCCTCGGCGACGGGACCGTCGGTGTCGGCGGACAGTGCGGTCGCGCCGGCGATCGTACGGGGGATCTCGGTCGTGACCGATGCCGGGGCGATGGCGAGTGCGTCGCCCGCCGGGGTGGACACCGCCGCGGTCGTGGTCTCGCGGATCGACCCGTTGTCGACGTCGGACTGCGTGACGGTCCGCGAGAAGGAGCACGTGACGGAGCCGCCGACCGGGACGGTCTCGTCGGCGCACTCGATCGCCGGGGCGTCCTCGGTGCGGCCAGCACCGAAGGCGCTGAGGCGACTCAGCACGAGTTCCCCGAGGGTGACGTTCCCGGTGTTCGTGACCGTGGCCTCGAAACGGAGGGTGCCGCCGACGGTGGTGTCGCCGCCGGGCACGACCGTCAAGGTGACGGTGGCGCCGGGCTCGGCGTCGATCGGGACGGAGAGGTCGGCTGCGGGGACGTCGATCGTGCCGCCGGCCGGCAAGGTCGCGGTCCCGTCGACGTGGAGGTCGATCCCGCCGGCGTCGACGAGCGCCTGGGTGACCGTGACCGTGACCGTGCAGGTGGCCGATGCGCCGGGTGCGATGCGCTCGCCGGGGCAGGAGACCTCGCGGTCGTCGGACGCGGCGAGCGCCACGTCGGACAGCGTCACGTTGCCGGTGTTCGTCACCGTCGCCTGGACCGTCAGCTCGACGCCGGGTTCCAGACGCTCCTGGACCGCGGCGGTGAGCCCGAGGGTCGCGGCGGGCTGGGCCGGGATCCCCACCCGCGAAGACGTCGTCGCGAGTTCGACGCCGTCCTCGGTCGGGGTCGACCCGATGACGGCCGCGTCGACGTCGAAGCCGCCGGCGTCGACGTCCTGCTGGGTGACCGGGGTGGTGATGACGCAGTCGGTCGTCGCGCCGGGCGCGAGGGCGGTCTGCGCGCACGCGGCTGCCTCCCCGCGCCCCGGACGCACCGCGATGTCGTGGATGGTGACGTCGCCGCTGTTCTGGACGGTCACGACGACGGTGACGGTGTCGTCGACGGCGGGCTGCACGTCAGCGTCGGACTCGCTGGTGGCGCTGAGCGCGGGGTGCTGGGCGAGCTCGGCGGCACCGGTCGCACGGGCGAGTTCGGACCGGACACCAGCGGGGGTCGTCGCCGTCACCGCCTCGTTCACCTGCACCGTCCCGGCGTCGACCTCGGCCTGGCTCAGGGTCCGCACGATCGTGCAGCGCGCTTCCGCTCCCGGGGCGAGGACCGCGGTGTCACAGGTGCCGCCGCCGATCTCGAGGGTCGAGAGGGTCACGTTACCGGTGTTGCGGACCGTGACGGTCCAGGTTGCCTGATCGCCGACCCCGGATTCCTCGGTCACGTCCGACTCGACGTTCGTCGACAGGGACGGAGCCGGTGCGATCTCGTCGGAGTGCGACGCGCGGGTCAGTTCCTTCGCGGCGCTGCCCGGCGCGGCGGCGCTGACGATCGCCGCACGGTCCACCTTGCCGGCGTCGACATCGGTCTGCGTGACCTCCGCGGACGTGGTGCACGACACCGAACGGCCCGGCTCGAGCGTCGTGGCGGGACACTCGGCGGCATCACCGGCGACGTCGACGCCGAGGTCGCTGAGGGTGACGTTGCCGGTGTTGGTCACCGTCGTCGTCCACGTCACGGTCTGTCCGACGACCGGGGCGGATCCCGCGTCCGAGGTCATCGACGCCGACGCGGAGGCCGTTGCCGGGACCGGGTCCGACGTCCGGACGCCACCGAGCACGCTCCGGTCACCGGACGGCGCCGTCGCGGCCACGTCAGCGGTGAACACGATCTCGCCGCTGTCGATGTCCGCCTGGGTCAGTGGTGCACGTGTCACCACGCACGAGGTGGATGCACCGGGCGCGAGCGAGGCGTCCGCGCACGTCACGGGTTCGCCGGTGGACGGGTCGACGGTCACGTCGGAGAGCGTCACGTTGCCGGTGTTCGTCACCGTGACCGTCGCGGTCACGACGTCCCCGACCGCGGGCACGTCGGCGGCGTCCGTGACGACGGACGCGTCCACCGCGGGTTCGGCGACGGCCACGTCGTGCACCTCGTCCACCCCCAGTCGAGCGGACTGCGCACCCGGCGCGGCGCCGACGACCGCGATCGACTGGTCGACCGCGCCGGCGTCGACATCGCCCTGGGTCACCGTGTACGTCACCGTGCACGACGTCGACGCGGCAGGCGCCAGCGTCGTCCGCCCGCACGCAGCAGCCGAGCCGATCGTGGGCTGGGCCGCGAGACCGGACAGTGTCACCGTCCCGGTGTTGACCACGGTGGTCGTGTAGGTGATCTCCTGCCCGACCTGCACCGACGTCCCCGCGTCCGAGGTGACGGCGACGCTCGCCGACACCGTCGTCGCGATGTCCTCGTCGAGGCGTACCGGCGCCGTCGTCTCGTCTCCGTTGGCCGCCCGTCCCGTGACCTCCGCCGCGAGGACCGCCTTCCCGCTGTCGACCTCCGCCTGGCTGAGCTCACGGACGATGCGACAGGTGGTCGAAGCCCCCGGAGCGAGGTCGACGGCGTCGCATCCGTCGGCGCGGCCCGCCGAAGCCGTGACGCGCAGGTCGGCGAGCGTCAGGGTCCCGGTGTTCACCACCGGCACCGTGTACGTGACGACGTCGCCCGCGCTCGGCGCCGCGCCGAGATCGGACGTCACGGATGCGGAGACGGCCGCCGTGCCGTCGACGGTGACGTCGCGCTTCGCCGTGCCGAGGTCGACCGGCTTCCCTCTCGGCGTGAGCGCGGATCCCGTCACGGAGGCGCTGACTGAGCCGCCGTCGACCTCGGCCTGCGTGAGGATCCGCGTCGCGGTGCAGTCGAGGGCCTTCCCGGCGTCGACGTCGGGACGCGAGCACGTCACGGGCGTGCCGTCGTCCAACGTGAGGCGGAGCTCCCGGAGACGGACGTTGCCCGAGTTCTCCACCGAGACCGTCCACTCGAGGGTGTCTCCGGCGCCGGTGCGTCCATCGGCGTCGGTGTCGGTGACGGAGCCGGTGAGCGACACCGCCCCCTTCGGCTCCTCGGGGATCGAGAAGAGGACGAGTGGGTTCGTCGCGATGAGGTCCAGCACCCCACCGGCGTTGCCGTCGCCGAGGTACCTGCCGTCTGCGGGCGCTCCCGGCGTGTCGACCACGAACGTGAAGAAGCCCTCGTTCGTGATGCGCGCACTGAAGACGAGGCAGCCGCTGCCGTCACCGACGGGGATGGCACTCAGTGCGGTCGCGGAGGGCGCGGTCGTCTTCGACACACACGTCCCGTCGACCGCGACCACGCCGGACCCTCCGGGAGCCGGGTAGGTGACGTCGACGGGACTCGCCACCGTGTCGACCCACGACGCGGACGCGCTCCGACCGATGTAGGTCGACTTCGATGCGTTCTGCAGCGGTCCGGTCACCATGCCGCCGCTGGACTGCTCCGCATGGGCGAGGGGTGTCAGCAGCAGGGCGGCGGCTGCGACAGCGATGGCGGACGACGCGGCGATCGTCTTGAGGGGTCGAGCGAATGGCATGGCGACTTCCAGCGTCGGGGCAGGGACGCATCAACCATACTTCATGTCCTATATCCAAAATACTCAAATACGCGATGCTCTCACCGCCGTCGTGTCGGGCGGATCGAGAGCGTCTCGATCGCGCCGCGTGCCGGCAGGTCCACCACCGTGCGGACCGCGTCGGCGACGTCCTGCGGCGCGAGGAAGTACTCGGTGTCGTAGGTCTCGCCGAGCTTCTCCGTCAGCGCCCGCTGCATGTCCGAGTCCGTCCGACCGGGGTGCACGCTCGACACCCGCACGCCGTTCGGACGTTCCTCTTCGCGCAGGGCGTCGGTGAAGGCCCGGAGCGCGAACTTCGACGCGCCGTAGACCCCGCCGCCCGGGCCCGATACGAAGCCCGAGCCGGAGTTGATCGTCACGAGGATGCCGCGGGACGCCCGGAGTGCCGGCAGCGCGAGGCGCGTGAGCTCGGCGACGGCGAAGACGTTCGTGGCGAAGACCGCCTCCCACGTGGACCGCGGGGTGTCCGCGATGCGGTTGCCCTGCTCGACACCGGCGGAGTGCACGAGCACGTCGAGTCGAGCAGGCAGCTCGGGGACGTCGCCGGCGCCGAGGTCCCCGACGAACCGCGACGCGCTCGGGAGCTCCGCCACGACGGCGTCCACCGCGTCGGCCGTCCGGCCGCCGACGAGCACGTGGTGGGTGCGGCCGAGGTCGGCCGCGATCGCGCGGCCGATGCCGCGGGTGGCTCCGGTCACCAGGGCGACCGGACGGACTGGAGGCTGTGCGTGCGTCACGCAGGCCAGCCTACGGAAGGCGGGACGAGCCTCCCGTCCGGCTGCCGCGGTGCCGCACGACCGTCACCGCGACGACGGCGGCGACCACCAGGAGGGCCACCGCTGCGATCCCCCACGGCGAGCCGGCGAGCGCCGCGACGACGGCCCAGAACACCGCGAGCCCGACGGTGGCGTAGAGGAACGCCCACGCGACGCACCCGGGCACCATCGCGAGCAGGTACCGCCACCACGGGACACGGGCGAGCCCGGCTGCCGCGTTCATCACCGTCTGCAGCCCGACCGTCACGAAACTCACCGTCACGACGGGGAGCCCCCACCGGTCGAGGAGCGCCGAGCCGCGACGGACCGCGGCGGAGTCGAGCCATCGACCCCAGCGGGAGCGCGATGCGCCGGCGACGGCTCCACGCGCGATCCAGTACGTGGCCTGCGCACGGCAGAACACGATCACGAAGAGCGCGAGGACGAGCCACCAGAACGGGAGCCCCTCGAGGAAGGACGGCACGCTCGGAACCGTAGCGGATCCCTCAGGGAAGCAGCGCGCTCCGAGCGCCCGCGGGACCGGCGGTCTCGTCCGCCGGTCCGCTCGCGTCTGCCCACGGGGCCGTGCCGGCCGCCGGGGACGCGGACAGCACCCTGCCGATCTCGGGGTCCCACGCGTCGGAGCCGTCGGTCACGAGGCCCGTGGTGGTGGATGTCGTGCGCTGGAGGAACCCGGTCGTCGTCACCCAGTCACCGGTGCGCCCGCGCTCGTTGCCGAACGGGTCGAACCAGCGGCGGCTCGTCGCGTCGGTGAAGGCGTCGGCCTCGAGGTCGACGTTGCCCCACAGGTCCGTGCTGACCTGGTGGATCCGGTCCGCGCCGGTGGCCGAGTCGCGGACCGCGAGGGGCAGCCCGCCGAGGCGGTAGGTCCGTGTGCCCGTGATCGCGCTCGAGCCGGCGGCACGGTGCAGCTCGGTGTCGCCGAGGAACAGCGTGGCGCTGCCGTCCGTCCCGGTGCGGAGGAGCAGGGCACCGTCGGCGTCGTACACGTCGTGCTCGTCACCGGTCGGGGTCGTCACCGAGGCGATGCGGTCGGCCTCGTCCCTGGTCAGGGTCGTGCCACCCGCCGCCGTGGTGCCGCCGGCCGCGTCGTAGGCGTACGGCTCGGTGGTCGTGGTCGCACCCGTCGAGCGGGTGAGCGCGGTGATCGCCGAGGGCATCGACCCGCCGACCGCGTACGAGGTGACCGTGTCGGCGCCGCCGTCGAGGGCGTGCTCCGTCGACCCCGTGCGTCGACCCGTCGCGCCGTCGACCTGCCAGCTCGTCCAGTACGGGGCGGTGCCGCCGACGGCCGAGGTGGTCGGCGTGCTCGCGCAGGTGCCGGCTGCCTGGGTCCAGGCCTCGGTGAGGTCCTGGTACCCGTTGCGGGTGAAGCACTCGACGCTCGAGCCGGTGGAGCCGGTCGTGCTGACCGAGGTCACGATGCCCGCGGCGTTCCGCTGGTACTTCCGGTCGGCGAGCGTGGTGCCGTGTCCCAGGTCCCTGATCCGGGTGAGGAGGCCCGTCGCCGGGTCGAGCGTCAGGAACTCCTGGTCGATCGAGACTCCGTCGTGGGTGACCTCGGTGATCCGGTTCAGCGGGTCGTAGGTGAACGCCCCGTACGACTTGGCACCGGCGACGTCGGAGAGCTCGCCCGACCCGTTCGTGAGGGTCCGCACCCGCTCCTGGGGGAGTCCCGCGATCGCGGGCTCGTTCGTCGATCGCGCCGACGTGGACACGCTCCGCGACACCGTGTACGCAGTGCCGCCGAAGGCCGGCGCGGCATCGGGCACGCTGATCGTCCGCCCCGTCCAACGGCCGGCGGCGTCGTACCCGGTGTACGTGGTCGTGTAGGCGGCGCCAGGGGTCCCCGGCACGGAGCCCGTGTAGCTCGAGGACGACGACAGCCGTCCTGCCTGCACGGTGTCCCAGGTCCAGCTGTCGAGCAGGGCTCCGTCCGTACCGCCCGCGTACTCGGCGGTGCGGCGGTCGAGCGCGTCGATCGTCCACGAGCGCTGGACCCCGCGGGCGTCCGTGCGAGAGGTCTCGTTGCCGGCCAGGTCGTACGTCGAGGTCGTCCGGCCGGTGTCCGGGCCGTCGGTGACGAGCACGTCGCCGAGCATGTCGTATGCGGTGGTCGTGCGCACGCCGGCGGCGTCGGTCGTCGCGACGACACGGTCGGCCGCGTCGTACTCGGTCGTCGTCGTCCGGGACGCCCCGGTCGGCTTCGCGCCCGCGTACTCCGTGACACCGGTGGTCCGGCCGCGCGAGTCCGTGGTCGTCGCGGTGGCGGTCCCACCGGCGGGCGGTGTGACCGTGACCCGGTCGCCGCCGGTGTACGCGGTGGTGGTGCGCGAGACCTCGTCGGCGTAGCTCGACAGGACGGAGGTCAGCACCCGCCCGGCGGCATCGCGCGTGAGGTCGACGGTCGACTGCAGGTTCTGTCGGTTCGCCGGGACGAACACCGTCGCCGACGGGCTCGACCCCGGGGTCCAGTACGGGTTGTCCGTACCGATCACGGCGCCGTGGTCGTCGTACCGCGTCGAGGTGACGACGGACCCTCCCGAGCCGGACGGCTCCTGCGTCTGCACCACCCGGCCGAGGCCGTCGGTGATCGAGAACGACGTCGTCGTGCTGCCTCCGGCGAAGGTCTTCGTCGCGGTCGAGGACGCGACCGTGCGCGACTCCGTGTAGGTGAACGCCTCGTCCGGCGTCGACGTCGTCGCGGTCCCCGGCAGCCAGACCGCACTCGGCCGACCGAGCGCGTCGTACGACCGGGTCGTCGTGGTGCCGTCGAACTCCGTCCGGGACAGCTCGACACCACGTGCCGCGTCCGTCCGCACCGTCCGGACCTGCCCCGCCGGGTTCGTGGTCGTCACGACCCCCGCCGCGTTCGCCGACGCGTTCGCGGTGGTCGTCGTCCGACCGAGCGCGTCCGTCGAGGACGTCTCCCGCCCGCGGTCGTCGAACGTGCTCGTCGTGGTCGCCCACACCGGGGTCGCGCCGTCGTACCGGACCGCCGTCGAGACCGTCGTGGGGTCGCCCCGGGTGGGAGCGGCCCCCGGCTGCTGCCCGTCGTAGCCCGTGCGGACGTCCGACACGACGTCTGCACCGGTGGCGGTCGCGTCGCAGACGACGGCGACGGTGCGGACCTCGGCGACGCGACCGACCGGCGTGCCGGCCTCGGCCGGGGCGTAGGTCGTCGTGGTGCAGGTCGTCCCGGCGTCGGCGGCGGCGTCCTCGACCCGGACCGGCAGGCCGTCGTCGTCGTACGTCGTGGTCGTCGTCGTCGAGCGCTGCCCACCGGCAGCGACCGGCTCCGAGCGCACCACGGTGCCGTCCGCGACGTGACGAGCAGTCCGGAGACCGTCCGACGCGGTCACGCTGGAGGCCCACGGTGTCGAGACGGTGTCGCGCAGGACGGCACCGCGCACCCCGAGGTGCTCGACCGTGCGGCGGACCTGCCCGCCGAGCCACGCGGCGTCGACGACGTCGCCTTCGCCGGTGACGGTCGCGTGCCGCGTGCCACCGGTCGGGGTCGCGCGGTCACCGTCCAGGCCGCGGTAGAACGTCAGGTCGGTGACCGCCTGCGTGGTGGGGCGCGCTGCGGAGCCGACCCGGACCTCCAGGGTGTCGAAACCGGCCCAGGTCGACCACGTGCGCCGGACCATCGGGACCGACCCGGTCGTGTCCCAACGCCACGCGGGCGTGCCCGTGTACACGTACTGCGTCGACGTGGCGGGGTCGTCCGCGCCGCCGGTCCTCGGGTCCTCGGAGACGGCGGTGACCAGGTACATCTCGGCGACGTCGACGCGTGGCTGCTGCGCAGGCAGGACGCGTGGGTACCAGATCTGCGCGTAGCACCGCTTCGTGTTGACGGCGGCCGAGGTCTGCAACCCCGTCGACTCCGCCGGCGTGCAGCCGGGCCGGGAGTAGGTCACCGTCGTCACCGCACCCGTCGGGTTCGTGACCGACTGCAGTCGCCAACGGATCAGCTTCGCGAGCCCGTTCGACGGGTCGGCACGGTTCTGCATCGCGACACCGCGGAAGGTCGTCGCGGGCTCCGGCGTCGTCGTCCCGTTCGCGGACCCGAAGTGCTGGATCTGCGTCAGCCAGAGCGCGGGGCTCGTCCCGTCGCTCGGCGTCGGGAACGAGTGCCCGAGCGCCCACTTGTCGACCACCGAGTACGACCCCGGACCGCTGCTGACCGAGGTGCTCACGGTGTCGAGCTTCGCCAGGGACCAGAACGTCGGGGACTTGTGCGTGGAGCAGGTCCCGGCGGTGCAGAGCAGGTCCAGCGGCACGTCGGGGTAGGACGCCGCGTGCGCCGGTGCGACCGCGGCCCCGAGGGGCTCCTTGGTGCACGACGTGTGCTTCGCGTCGCTGCACCGGCCGTACGAGTCGTAGCCGAAGTCGATGCGAGCGGCCGCGGCGGACGGGGTGAAGAGCGTCGACGCCGTGAGTCCGTACTCGACCCGGTCGAGCACGCCCCCGCGGACGTAGCTCGTCCCCGTCGTCCCGGCGTTCCGGCCGTACCGGTTCGTCTCCGCCGTGTAGGACCACACCTGGGCGTTGCCGTGCGGGTCCACGACGTAGTCGAGGTTCCAGCGCCAGGCCTGGGCACAGGACGAGGCCGCGAACGACGACGCGTGACACGGTTCACCCGGGTCGTTGCCGTAGACCGGCACCGTCCACGCGGAGTCCGTCGTGGGCGCGCCTGGTGTCCACCCCGGCAGGCGGTCCAACCCGAACCAGTACTGCGTCCCGTCGCCCGTCGTCACCCGCCAGCAGTCGCTGTCCGCGGTGCCGTTCGCCGCGCAGCCCTGGGCGGTGCCGACGAGGTGCTCGACCAGGGAGCCGTCGTCGTCGGCGAGGCGCCAGGTACCGGTCGTCGTGTCGTGGACGAGTGCCTGCGTGCGGCCGGCGAAGAAGATCGTCGCCGCGTCGTCGTGCCAGCAGAGGTCGCCGGAGGTCGTCACCGGGCCGGATGCGCCGTCGTCCTGCGAGCAGGACACGAACTGGCGACCGATGTACCCGGCGCCCGAGAGGGACCAGCCCTCGCCGATCGACGACGCCTGGTTGTTGGTGCCGGCGGTCGCACCGTCCACGGTCTGGGAGTCGTAGGACAGGGCGAGGTCCGGTACCGGTCCGGCCGGAGCAGGAGGCGCGGTGACCGGGGACTCCCACGTGTAGGCGCCCGACTGCCGCCCGGTGACCCAGGTGTCGGAGACCCGGGCGGGGGTCGCGGCCCAGTTGCCCGCGCCGGAGCCGGCCGTCGGGCCGCTCGTCGCGGAGAGGACGACGGGCGTGCTGGAGACCTTCGCGGCGACCACCACGGCCGAGCGGGTGCCGGTGGACGGCACGGCCTCGTCGGATCCGGACGTCGTCGCGGTCCACTCGGTCCGCGATGCGTAGTCGGCGCCGTACGCCGACTCGAGCAGGGTGGTGGGGACGCTGACCCGGACGGCACCGGTGGCGGACGAGCCGTCGGTCCGTGCGACGGACACGGTGAGCGGAGCGGCTCCCTGTGCGCGGGCGGCCCCCGTGGTCGCGGCGACCGAGACCCGCACGGAGCGCACCACGCCCGTCGTGCCGGCTGCCACGCGGATGCCGGACGACCCGACCGTCGACCACCCGGAGCCGAGCGCGACCTCGTCGTCGGCGGACGTCACCCTGCGCGACGGCGCGGTCTCGGTGACCGAGGACGCCGCTCCCCCACCGACCTCGACCGGCGCGATCGCCGAGCCCCGGACGCCGTGCACGGCCGCGTGCTCCTGTACGTCCTGGATGGTGACGACGGCGACGCCGGACGCGACGAGCGCTCCGACGGCGAGCGCCGCGACGACGGCGTTCTTGCGCACCGATTGCCCCCTGTGATCCGTCAGCGAGGGCCGATCGGCACACATCGCTTCCGGATGCTATCCATCGGGACCACTCAGGCAGGTACCCCCCGTTGACGGCACAGGATCGCGCGGATCCCCGTCGTCACAGCGATCCGGGGATGTGCCCTGTGCGGACCCTCAGCCTCGTCCTTCCCGGATCCGGATCCCCTCGAGGACGTCCTGCGCGTGCTTCTCGTCCTGCTTCTCGATCTGCCGGGTGTCGCGCTCGGGGAGCTGGATGTCCTCCTCCGCACGGATGCCCGCCTGCAGCTGCCGCCCGCGCTCGAGCTCGGCGTCGAACTCGGCGCCGAACAGCAGCGCGTTGTTCGTGATCCAGATCCACAGCAGGAAGACGATCACGCCACCGAGCGAGCCGTACGTGGCGTTGTAGTTCGAGAAGTTCCCGACGTAGAACCCAAAGCCGACGCTCGCGATGATCCAGATGAGGAGCGCGAGGATCGACCCGCCGCTGACCCAGGCGAACTTCGGCTGCTTGACGTTCGGCGCCCAGTAGTACAGCACCGCGATGACGATGATCGCGATGGCGAGCATGATCGGCCACTGCACGATCGACAGGACCGTCGCGGCGACGTCGCCGAGTCCGATCAGGTCGCCGAAGCTCCGCGCGAGGGGGCCGCTGACCAGGGCGAGCAGCCCGAGGACGAGCATGACGACGGTGAACAGCGTGACGCCGAGCATCGTCGGGCGGAGCTTCCAGATCGGCCGGCCCTCACGGACGTTGTAGATGCGGTTCATCGCCCGGCCGAAGGCACCGACGTAGCCGGAGGCCGACCAGATCGCTCCGACGACACCGACGATGAAGGTGATCGGCGCGGCGGGGGAACGCACGAGGCCCTCGATGGGTTCACGGATCAGCGCGACGACCTGCTGCGAGCCGATGCTGCCGATGACCTGCAGCAGCGTGTCGATGGTGTCCTTCGGGTTCGACACGAGCCCCAGGATCGAGACGATCGCCAGCAGTCCGGGGAAGAGCGCGAGCACGGAGTAGTACGTCAGGCTGGCAGCCAGGTCGGTGCACTGGTCGCTGGAGAACTCACGGAGCGTCTTCTTCAGCGTGTAGAGCAGCGTCGGCTTCGTGAGGTCCGTCGGGCTGTCGGCCTTGCGGGGGTCGTCCGCCGACGGCTTCCCGTGGTCGCGTGCCATCGTCACTTGCCCTTCGCGCGCTTGGCGGCCTGCTTGCGGTACTTGGTCGCCTGCTTGGCCACCGGGGCCAGGCGTCGGCGCTGCTTCTTCCGCAGCTGGTACCCGGGGTCCTGCTCGAGCTGCGCCTGCCGCGCCTTGCGTCCGGCGCGTCGGGCCTTGCGCCCCCTGCGGCCGGGAGCGGACTCGTCGCCGTCGCCGCGGGCGCCGAACGGCAGCAGCGCGGTGAACGCCGACGACGCCGGCGGTTCGGCCAGGTGCCCGGCGGGGCTGCGGCCGATGCGTGCGCCGATGACCACGGACGCGATGCCCGCGGCCGCGATCATGCCGAGCGCCACGAGCGGCGTCGGGTCGCGGTGCCAACGCTGCTTCGTCTTCGCGATCGCGAGACGGGTGCGCGCCGGGACGTCCACCTTGTGCCGGATCAGGTCGACGGTGTCGGTGATGCGTTCACGGGTGCGGACGTTCGCGAGTTCGAGCTCGGGGAGACTGTCGTTCGCCATACATCGTTCGTACACGTCGCGAGCCGGACGCGGCCCTGGCTGCGTCCGGCTCGCGCGTGGCGGATGATCGGTGTCGGATCGGTTTCGGCCCCGGTGTCCGCTCGGTCTCAGCTCGGGACGACGACGTCCTCTGGCAGGCCGGATGCGGCCGAGCGGGTGGCCGCCTCCATGAGCGCGAGGCTCCGCAGGTTGTCGCGCCCGCTCGTCTCCGGTGCGTCCCCACCGGCGACCGCGCGGGCGAAGGCCTGCAGCCCGCCCTGCCGGTCGTGGTGCTCCGCCGTCGGGAGCTCGACGGACGTGCGGCCGGACTCCCCCGGCTTCCGCACCGTCACGAGGTCCCAGCTGACGTCACCGGGCTCGCCGCCACGACTGGTGAACTGCAGCTCGCCGTCCTCGCCCTGGATGCTCCACTCGCCGGCCCAGGGGGTGTGCTCACCGCGGCTGAGCCAGCTGCCGCGGTAGCTGACGACCAGGCCGTCCTCCATCTCGATGAGCATCGACGCGACCGCCTCGTCCTGGTACTTGCTGAAGGACGGGTAGGTGGCCTTGGCGAAGACCCGAACGGCTTCCTTGCCGGTGACCATGCGGAGCAGGTCGAAGTGGTGGATCGCCATGTCGTTGATCATCGCGTGCGGGAACCTGTAGTGCGGGTGGTCGGCGAACGGGCGGTCGTTGTCCCACTGGCGGAAGTCGACGTTGATCGCCGAGAGCTCCCCGACCGTCCCGGCGGCGAGGAGGTCCTTCGCGACGCGGGGTGCCGGGTAGTAGCGGTAGTTCTGGCTGACCTGCAGCACGAGGCCGCGCTCCTCCGCCAGGTGGACGGCCTCGGCGGCTTCGGCAGCGCTGTTGGCGAAGGGCTTCTCGACGAGGACGTGCTTGCCGGCGGCGAGCGCCTCGAGCGCGAGCGGCACGTGCGTGACGGCCGGGGCGGTGATGACCACGGCGTCGGCGTCGACGGCCTGCAGCGCGTCGGTCAAGGAGCCGAACGCGGCGGCTTCCGGCAGCCCGAGGTCCTTCCGGACGGCCTCGAGCGTCGGCGCACTCGGGTCGGCGATCCCGACCACCTCGACCTCCGACACCGCGGGGAGTGCGGTGCGGGCCCAGCTGCCGCCCCACCCTCCGAGACCGACGTGGATGATGCGGACCGTCATGCGTGCACTCCTTCGTGTTCGACTGCGCTGTCGTCGCGCGCGTCCAGTCTGTCAGGCGCGCGGTTCCTTCCCACAACGCATGCCATGGGAGGTCGTTTCGCGCGTGGGTGGTCTGGAATCCAGGACACCTACGCGCGATTCGACTTCCTACGCGCGAAGCGACCCGCGCCGCGCGTCCCCGCGGCGCCCCCGCTCAGCGCGTGAACGCGTAGGCGATGAGCGCCATCGTCACCAGGAAGCCGGCGAGGTAGTTGATCCACAGGAACCGCTTCCACCCCGCGTTCGCCGACTCGGCGCCGTCGTCCGTGACGTTCCACCACGGCAGCACGTTCAGCGCGTACGGGATCACGACCACGGCGGCGATCGGCCCCGGGAAGGCCGAGAACAGCAGCGCGATCCCGGCCACCACGTACGCCACGAACGCCAGGCGCACGGTCGTCCGCGCACCGATCACGGTCGCGACCGAGCCGATCCCGCCGGCCCGGTCGGCGAGCACGTCCTGCACGGCGCCGAACGCGTGCGAGGCGACGCCCCACAGGAAGAACGCCACGCACACGGCGACGAGCTGCCCGGTCCAGTGCGTCCCGGCGAGCGCGAGCCCGTAGACCGCCGGCGACACGAAGTGCGTCGACGACGTCAGTGAGTCGAGGAAGGGCTTCTCCTTGAACCGCAGCCCCGGTGCCGAGTAGGCGATCACCGCGAAGACGCTGATCGCGAGGACGAGCCACGACCACGGGCCGCCGAGCAGCACGAGCGCGACGAGGAACGGCACGTTCGTGATGACGACCGCCCAGAGTGTCGTCCGGTGGACGCTCTTGTCGAGCAGCGCCCCCTCGACGCCGCCCTTCCGCGGGTTCCGCAGGTCGGACTCGTAGTCGAAGACGTCGTTGATGCCGTACATCGCGAGGTTGTACGGCACCAGGAAGTACACGACGCCGATCAGGAACGCGAGGATCGAGAAGTGCTCCCCGCTGCCGAGCAGGTAGGCGGCGCCGAACGGGTACGCGGTGTTCACCCAGCTGATCGGACGCGACGAGGTGAACAGCGCGCGCATGGTGGACTGCCGGGAGGCCGGGGTCGCCGTCATCGGTCGTGCTCCTGTCCGGTGGATGGCTGGGTCTCGTGGTCCGTCCCGTGGCTGCGGTCGAACAGCACCCAGAGGCTCGGCAGCAGGACGACGGCCGCGATCGAGTACGCCAGGTCCTCGATCGGGATCGCCCCGATCTTCACGCCGCTGATGAGCGCCGGGTCGTAGGCGACGACGCGGAGCGTGACGATGACGTTGTCGAACACGATCGTCATCACGAGCAGCACGACACCGGCGACGAGCCCGGTGACCACGCCCGTGCGGCGTCGGCGGTGGACGTCGCGTCCGAGCCGGCGCTGGCGACGCGCCGCGACCACCGCTGCCACGATCCCGACCACGGCGACGACCCCGAAGAACGGCAGGCTGAGGAGCGCGTACGCGCCGGAGCCGGTCACCGGTCCCCCGCCCGATCGAGCGCCCGGGCCACGCGGGGCCGGATGAACCCGATCAGGTTCATCGTCGTGTAGCCGAGCAGCAGCAGGAAGAAGACCTCCTCGAGCGGGACGTCCGGCGCCAGCAGGACGCCGGTCAGCAGGCGCTGCTGCCCGATGAAGAAGATGCCGAGCCCCACACCAGCGGCGTCCCAGACCAGGAAGAACGCGACGCCGACCGCCATCACGGCCGCGGCCCGCCACGGCGCCCGCCAGAAGAACAACCGGAAGCGCGCGTCGAGCACGGTCATCCCGGTGAGCGCCACGAGGAGCCCGAGGAGGTACAGCCCTGGCATCAGGTCGTCGCGGCCGGGGTCTTGGTCGGAGGCGGCGGCGTGGTCGGCGTCCGCCGCGGCGCGCGCTTCGGCGGACGGGGCGGTACACCGTCCGCACGCTCGAGCGGTGTCGGCAGCGGCTCGGTCGAGGTGTCGCCGTGGATGCGCTTCAGCAGTACCTCGGCGCTGATCAAGCACATCGGCAGCCCGATGCCCGGGATCGTCGAGGACCCCGCGTAGTAGAGCCCCTCGACCTTCTCGGAGGCGTTGCCCTCGCGGAAGAACGCACTCTGCTTGAGGGTGTGCGCCGGCCCGAGCATCGAGCCGCTCCACGCGTTGAAGTCGTCCGCGAAGTCCCGGGGGCCGATCGTCTTGCGCACCCGGATCCGGTCGCGGAGGTCCGGCACGCCCGACCGTTCGGCCACGACGTCGATGGCGCGGTCCGCGATCTGCTCGACCTCGTAGTCACCCGCGCCGTCGACCCCGCCCTTGCCGATGCCGACGTCGGCGGGGAGCGGCACCAGGATGAACAGGTTGCTCGATCCCCGCGGTGCGACGGTCGGGTCGGTCTCGGACGGGGCGCAGACGTAGATCGACGCGGGGTCGGGCACGTGCCGGTCGTCACCGAACACCGCGCCGAAGTTCGCCTTCCAGTCCGCGGTGAACACCAGCGTGTGGTGCAGGAGCCCCGGAACCGGCCCGTCGACGCCGAGGTAGACGAGCACGGCGGAGGGGCCGGGGTCGCGCTTCTTCCAGTGCGACTCGTCGTGCGTCCGATGCTCGCGGTCGAGGAGCTGCATCTCGGTGTGCCGGAGGTCGGCGGCGCTCACGACGACGTCCGCCGGTGCGACGTGCTGCGCTCCACGACGGTCTCGGTGCACGACGCCGGTGACGTGGCCGCCCTCGACCTGGATCCGCTCGACCTTGGCGCCGGCGATGATCTGCGCCCCCTCGGCCCGGGCGACGCGTTCGACGGCCGCGATGACCTCGGTGATGCCGCCCTTCGGGTAGAGCACCCCGTCGGCGAGGTCCAGGTGGCTCATCAGGTGGTACATGCTCGGTGCGGCATACGGGCTCGTGCCGAGGAACACGGCCGGGTAGCCGAGGATCTGCCACAGGCGACGATCCCGCACGGCGGACTCGGCGAACGTCGACAGCGGCTCGATGAGCAGCCGCGCGAGCTTGCCCATGCGGAGCAGCACGTCGGGGGCCGCGAGCTTCCGGAAGTCCTGGAACGTGCCGTACAGGAAGCGCCGGACGGCCATCTCGTACGTCTCGGCAGCGGAGTCGAGGTACTTCGCCATCCGGGCGCCGGCCCCCGGCTCGATCGACTCGAACAGCGCGAGGTTGTCCTCGCGGGAAGCCCGCAGGTCGATCGGGTCGTCGTACCCCTCGCTGTAGACGCGGTACCCGGGGTCGAGCTTCACGAGGTCGAGCTGCTCGTCGGCGCTGGTGCCGAGCAGCTGGAAGAAGTGGTCGAACACCTCGGGCATGAGGTACCACGACGGCCCGGTGTCGAACCGGAAGCCGTCCCGCTCCCACGATCCCGCGCGGCCGCCGAGCTGGGTGCGCTGCTCGAGCACGGTGACGGCGAAGCCGTCCCGCGCCAGCAGTGCGGCGGACGCGAGACCGCTGATGCCGCCGCCGATCACGACGGCGCGACGGACGGGGACCTTGCGGGCAGTGGACGGCTGGTTCTTCGGACTGGAGGCTCGTGGCGGGGTCATGAGGAGCCTCCAGTGTGTCCCGTGGTCACCGTGCGCGACCGCAGCGGCGCGCGACCGGCGAGCACCTGCGCGGCGAGCCGCGCCTTGACGGGGTTCGGGACGCGCACGCGCGTCGTGATCAGCCGGTCGGCCGGCGTGGCCGCGATCCGGTCGTTGAGCTCCTGGAACAGCGCGTGCGCGAGGCCGACCGCGTGTCGGGCGTCCTTCGGCAGCAGCGGCACGGTCCTGGCGGCGGTGTCGAGGTCGGCCTGGACGTCCGCGACGAGTCGGTCCTTCGTGGCCTCGTCGAACGTCCGCACGTCGACGCCGGGGAAGTACGACCGGCCGAGCACCTCGAAGTCGGCGTGCAGGTCGCGGAGGAAGTTCACCTTCTGGAAGGCGGCACCGAGCGCCCTGGCACCCTCGACCAGCACGGACTCGTCGAAGGTCGGCCGTCCGGCGCGGTACACGAACGCGCGGAGGCACATCAGCCCGACGACCTCCGCCGATCCGTAGACGTAAGCGTCGAACGAGGCCTGGTCGTGCTCGGTCTGCTCGAGGTCCATCCGCATCGAGGCGAAGAACGGGGCCGTCAGCTCCGCGCCGAACCCGATCGTCCTGGCGGTCCTGGCGAACGCGTGCACGACTGGGTTCACCGAGAACCCCAGGCGCATCGCGCGTTCGGTGTCCGACTCGAGCTCGTCGAGCACCGTGCGGGCGAGGTCCGGCGCGAGCCCGGCCTCGGTCGCGGGGCCGTCCACGACCTCGTCCGCGACGCGGACCAGTGCGTAGACGTTCCTGATGTGCTCCCTGGTGTCCTTCGTGAGCAGGCGCGACGCCAGGCCGAACGACGTCGAGTAGCGCTCGATGACGACGGAGGACGCCGCCTCTGCCGTGGCGTCGTAGAGCGGGAGCCGCGCGGTGTGCGTGCTCCCGGCGTTGCTGGAGGTCACCGGACGCGCTCCACCAGCTCGGACACGAGCGTCTCCAGCCGGTCCGCGAGGTCGTACGGCAGCGCCGCGAGCTCCGCGCGGGCCAGGGCCGTGTGCTCCTCGACCCGTGCGAGGGCAGCATCCCTGGCCCCGCACGACGTCAGGAGCGCGCGCATCGCACTCGCACGTTCCTCGGTCAGGTGCGGGTCCCCGAGGTACGGTGCGAGTTCGGCCCAGCAGTCGGTCGTGGCGGCGTAGGCGATGAGCATGGTGCGCTTGCCCTCGCGCAGGTCCCCGATGGCGGTCTTGCCCGTCGCGGCTTCGTCCCCGAACACCCCGAGCAGGTCGTCGACGATCTGGTAGGCGATGCCGATCTCACGGCCGAAGGCCCCGAGCGCGGCGACGATCGACTCGTCCGCGCCGGCGAGCACCGCACCGGACTGCAGCGGCGCCTCGAACGAGTACACACTCGTCTTCGCCCGCTCCATCTGGAGGACCTCGTCCACCGTCGGCATCACGCCGTGGCTGAGGTCGACGTCGGCCATCTCCCCGGCGGCGCTGGCGAACACGGCGTCGTCGAACAGGTCGAGCAGGCGGGTGCGACGGTCGCCCGTGACGCCGCTCGACTCGATGAAGCGCGGGGCTCCGGAGAGCGCCAGGTCCCCGGCGATCACGGCGGCGCTCATCCCCCGGTGCTCGGCGATCGGCAGCGGGAGCCCACCCGTCGTGCCCGTGTCGCGGAAGGCTCCTGCGACGTTCGGCTGCCCACGGCGGGACCAGTCCCGGTCGATGACGTCGTCGTGCACGACCAGCGCGGTGTGCAGCAGCTCGTACGCGGCCGCGATGTGCGACGCGGCGTGCACGTCGTCGCCGCCGAGCCCGGCGTACGCGGTGAGCACCATGCGCGGGCGGAAGCGCTTGCCACCCATGCTCGCCTTGCGGAGCACCCGCCAGAGTTCCTCGGACGGACGCCCGAACGCCTGTGCCCTGCCCGAGGACACCCTGAAGAAGCGCTCGAGGCACGCATCGACCAAAGCGAGGTCGATCGGCGCCACGGTGGCCGCTTCGTCCGTCATGCAACTAATCTATCGAGACAGATGAGCCAATTCCCGGAAACCGTGGTGCTACTCGCCGACGACCGTACCCCGATCGGCGTGGCGGACAAGTTCACGGTGCACACAGACCACACGCCCCTCCACCTGGCGTTCAGCTGCCACGTGACCAACGACGCGGGCGACATCCTCGTGACCCGTCGTGCGCTGGCGAAGAAGACCTGGCCGGGGGTGTGGACGAACTCGTTCTGCGGACACCCCGGTCCCGACGAGTCGTTCGAGGACGCCATCGCCCGCCGGGCCGCACGCGAGCTGGGCATGACCCTGCACGGTATCGAGGAGGTCCTGCCGGACTTCCACTACCGCGCGGTCGACGCGTCCGGCATCGTCGAGAACGAGGTCTGCCCGGTGTTCCGTGCGGTCGCCGACCACGACCCGGAGCCCGCCGACGACGAGGTGTCCGAGTGGGTGTGGCTCTCGGAGGAGAAGCTGCGCGCCGCGGTCTCGGCAGCGCCGTTCGCGTTCAGCCCGTGGCTCGGCTGGCAGCTCGCCGAACTGCCGGTCCGCGCGCTCGACTGACCGCCAGCGGGGTTGCGCCGTCGAACCGTGGCGTCCGGGGATGTGGCCCCGACGCCACGGTCCGGCTCACACCGAGGTCAGAGCCACTTCGACGCCTTGCACGAGGGGTAGGACGGGAAGCCCTGGTAGACGAACGTGAAGGCGTTCTCGATCGATGCCCCGCTGGCGACGTTCGCCGTCACCGTGGCGCCGAGACCGTGCCACCCGCCATCGGACAGCAACTTCGTCTTCTGGACGTACGCGCCTCCGTTGACCTCGAGCGTCACCTCGCCATCGGAGTTCGTGTTGCCGTGGGCCGGTGACAGCCGGTACTGGTCGATGGTCGCTCGGTACGTCGTGCCGGTGCGCTCCCACGACACCTTCGCTCCGCCGCCGGGGCTGCCGCAGCTCACCTCGAAGCTGCCGGTGGCAGTCGGTGCTGAATCTGCGACCGCGGGCCCCGCGGTCATGCCCACGAGCAGGGCCGCCGACAGTGCCGACGCGGCGAGGCCGTTCCGGACGAGTGATGCCTTCATCAGATCTCCTTCGATCCGTGACCGAGATGTCACACTGAAACATCAGCACACCCGGGAGTATTTGGGAATCGCGGACGACAGGCGTAGGCTCGGCGGTTGGCCGCGGGACAGCTCGCGGCGCAGGACGAACCAGAAGGGCGGGTGAGGCGCGATGTCGGGTGACCATCCTCGCGCGGGCCGGCTGACCCTTCCGGTCGCCCCCGTGCCCGTGTCCTAGATCCACCGCCCCGCAGCGGTTCTCCCGCGCGGACTCGCGCCTGCCTGCTCCCGACCGAAGGAGCACAGCATGGCAATGATCGACAACGCGATCTACGTCGACGGACGTCGCGTCGAGTCGTCATCGACCCTGTCGCTCGATGCACGACGGGACTGCGACCTCGCGTGGATCGGGCTGCTGCGCCCGGACCCACGTGAGCTCGAGTCCGTCGCGACGGAGTTCGACCTGCACGAGAACGCCGTCGAGGACGCGATGAAGGGCCACCAGCGCGCCAAGCTCGAGCGCTACGGCGACACCCTGTTCGTGGTGCTGCGTCCGGCCTGGTACGACGCGGACCAGGGCACGGTCGAGTTCGGCGAGGTGCACCTGTTCGTCGGCGACCGCTTCGTGGTGAGTGTCCGGCACGCCGACCGCCCGGACCTGGCCGCCCTGCGCGCACGCGTCGAGCAGGACCCCGAGTTCCTCGCGAAGGGCTCGGAAGCCGTCACCGCCGCGGTGCTCGACGAGGTCGTGGACGGCTACGCGCCGGTCGTCGAGGTGCTGCAGGATGAGATCGACGAGATCGAGGACCAGCTCTTCGCCGGCCATGTCGCCGCCGACGTCTCGAAGCGGATCTACCAGCTCCTCAGCGAGGTCCTGGCGTTCCAACGTGCGACGAAGCCGGTCCCCGCGATGGTGAAGGGGCTGCTCCGCGGCGCCGACAAGTACGCCGTCGACGAGGACGTCCAGCACCGGCTGCGCGACGTGATGGACCACGCGCTGCGGGTGACCGAGCGGATCGACTCGTTCCGTGCCCTGCTCGAGAACGCCCTGACGCTGCACTCGACCCTGGTGTCGCAGGAGCAGAACGAGGCCATGCGGCGGATGACGAGCGCGAGCCTGGCGCAGGGCGAGGAGAGCCGGCAGCTCGCCCGTGCCGCGCACCAGCAGGGCGAAGAGGTGAAGAAGATCTCATCGTGGGCGGCGATCCTGTTCGCCCCCGGGCTCATCGCCGGCGTGTACGGGATGAACTTCGACCACATGCCCGAGCTGCACTGGCGCTACGGCTACCCGGCCGCGATCGTCGCGATGCTCGCCCTGGCCGGCGTGCTGTGGGTGGTGTTCCGCAAGCGCAACTGGCTCTGACGCGCCGCCGACCCGCCGAAACGCCGCCCAGCTGCTGAGACACCTCCGGAATCGGGGGTGTCTCAGCAGCTCGGAGGTGTCTCAGGCGCTCGGGGGTGCATCAGCAGCACGACAACTCAGGTGGCGCCGAGCATCCGGACGTGCATAATGATCTGGCTCGGAATGTGAACGTGCACATGGGCGTGCCAGCAGACCGAGCGGGAACGAGTAGCAATGGCGTCGACGCGGGCACAGCAACCGCGATCGCCCTCCATCCGCGATGTCGCGCGGGTCGCCGGGGTGTCGCACCAGACCGTGTCGCGGGTGCTCAACAACTCGGACGCGATCCGCGCCGAGACACGGGAGCGCGTGGTCGCTGCCATGGAGCAGCTGCAGTACCGGCCGAACCGCGCCGCACGCGCGCTGGTCACCAGCCGGACACGGACGATCGGGGTGCTGACGGCACAGCGCTCGCACTACGGCCCCGCGGTCACGATGCAGGCGATCGAGGACTCGGCCGTCGCGCGCGGGTACTCGGTCACGACGGCGAACATCGCCGAGCCGACCGACGCCGCCGTACGCGACGGGCTCGGGCACCTGCTGGACCAGGACGTCGAGGGCATGATCGTCATCGCGCCGCAGCAGCGCGTGTTCGACCTCATCGAGGAGCTCGGCGTCCGGACGCCGTACATCACCCTGCGCTCGAGCATCGGCGGGGACCCGACGGCGCTCTGGGTCGACCAGATGGAGGGCGCGCGCCTGGCCACGGCGCACCTGCTCGACCTCGGCCACGAGTACATCAGGCACATCGCGGGACCGCAGGACTGGATCGAGGCCGACGCCCGCATGCAGGGCTTCCTCCGCGAGATGTCCGACCGCGACAAGCCCGTGCAACCGCCGATCCTGGGCGACTGGACCGCGGACTTCGGGTACCACGCCGGCCGCGAGCTCCTTCGATGGCGGGACTGCACGGCGGTGTTCTGCTCGAACGACGCCATGGCGCTCGGGGTGATGCACGCGGCGCGGTCGTACGGGCTCGACGTGCCGGGAGACCTGTCCGTGGTGGGGTACGACGACATCCCGGAGGCGAAGCACTTCTGGCCGCCGCTGACCACCGTGCAGGTCGACTTCGCGGAGCTCGGGCGACGCTGCGTGGACCTGCTCCTCCCCCACGACGGCGATGTGCTCCGCCCGATCGAGATCGTCCCCCAGCTGGTGGTCCGCGCCTCCACGAGCGCGCCGCGGCACCGCGGGTAGCGGGCCGTTCCGCGCGTAGGAGGCCCTTCCGCGCGTGGGAGGCCGTTCCGCGCGTAGGAGGCCGTTCCGCGCGTAGGAGGTCGGAATTTTCGACCTCCTACGCGCGATTCGGCTCCCTACGCGCGATTCGGCCCACCGCCGAGACCGGCCAGAACGGCGGACGGGAGGCTCGTGGCCAGGCCGCCACGAGCCTCCCGTCCGATGCCCGCCACGCCGGGGAAGCGACCCCACATCGAGGGTCACCGTGCGGCCCGGCGGCGCGGAACTGCGGGCCGTTACCGAAACGCGACCAATCCGAATTGACACCCGCGCCGACGCCGTGCGTAGTATTACCTCCGTTCCAGCCGATGTGACCGTTCACATGGACCGTCACACAGACTGGGACACCGGACGCGACAACGAAGTCCACACAGACCTCTGTGCCTTCGCTGCCGCTCGCAGAACCACCGAAGGACTGCCGCACCGAAGCGGCAGAAGGAGATGCACAGTGGCGTCAAACCCGATCGACACCGGACTCGAGACCCGGTCGATCACCGCACCCGAGACCATCCTCGAGATGCGGTCGATCACCAAGGAGTTCCCTGGTGTCAAGGCCCTCGCGGACGTCTCGCTCACGGTCCGCGCCGGTGAGATCCACGCGATCTGCGGGGAGAACGGTGCGGGCAAGTCGACCCTCATGAAGGTCCTGTCCGGCGTCTACCCGTACGGCACCTACACGGGCGAGATCGTCTACGAAGGCGAAGAGGTCCGCTTCAAGGACATCAAGCAGTCCGAGCAGGCCGGCATCGTCATCATCCACCAGGAGCTCGCGCTCATCCCGGAGCTCTCGATCACCGAGAACCTGTTCCTCGGCAACGAGCCGAGCCGCTTCGGGGCGATCGACTGGACCACGGCCCAGCTCCGCGCCCAGGACCTGCTCGCCCGCGTCGGCCTCGCCGACGACCCGGACACGCAGATCAAGAACATCGGTGTCGGCAAGCAGCAGCTGGTCGAGATCGCCAAGGCCCTGCACAAGGACGTCAAGCTCCTCATCCTCGACGAGCCCACCGCGGCGCTCAACGAGAACGACTCGCAGCACCTGCTCGACCTGATCGTCGGTCTGAAGGCCAAGGGCATCTCGAGCATCATCATCAGCCACAAGCTCAACGAGATCGAGCAGATCGCCGACAGCATCACGATCATCCGTGACGGCAAGGCCATCGAGACGCTCAACGTCAAGGCGGACGGCGTCAACGAGGACCGCATCATCCGCGGGATGGTCGGCCGCTCGCTCGAGTCCCGCTTCCCCGACCGCACCCCGAAGATCGGCGAGACCTTCTTCGAGGTCCGCGACTGGACCGTGCAGCACCCGCTCGACTCGTCCCGCCTGGTCTGCAAGGGCTCGAACTTCCACGTGAAGCGCGGCGAGATCGTCGGGTTCGCCGGGCTGATGGGCGCCGGCCGCACCGAGCTCGCGATGAGCATCTTCGGCCACTCCTACGGCACGTTCCTCGGTGGCCAGGTCATCAAGGACGGCCAGGAGATCAAGCTCAACAACGTCCAGCAGGCGATCGACGCCGGGCTCGGCTACGTGTCCGAGGACCGCAAGGCCCTCGGCCTGAACCTGCTCGACACCGTGAAGCGCTCGACGGTGTCCGCCGACCTGCACAAGATCTCGAAGGCCGGCGTCGTGGACTCCCTCGAGGAGTACGACGTCGCCGAGAAGTACCGGAAGCTGCTCCGCACGAAGGTGCCGAGCGTCGAGGAGAACGTCGGGAAGCTCTCCGGCGGGAACCAGCAGAAGGTCGTCCTGTCGAAGTGGATGTTCACCGACCCGGACCTGCTCATCCTCGATGAACCGACCCGCGGCATCGACGTGGGCGCGAAGTTCGAGATCTACGGCATCATCCAGCAGCTCGCGGCCGAGGGGAAGGGCATCATCCTCATCTCGTCCGAGCTCCCGGAACTCCTGGGCCTCTCCGACCGGATCTACACGATCTTCGAGGGTCAGATCACCAACGACGTACCGGCCGACCAGGCCGATCCGGAAACGCTCATGCGCAGCATGACCTCCGCGCGGAAGGGCGCACTCGCGAAATGAAGAACTTGAGACTGCTCTTCGGTAAGGGCAACAGCATCGGCCAGTACGGCATGATCATCGCGTTGATCGCGATCCTCGCCATCTTCTCGGTCACGACGAACGGGCTCATCCTCGAGCCCACGAACGTCATCAACCTGTTCCTGCAGTACTCCTACATCCTCATCCTGGCGCTCGGCATGGTCATGGTGATCATCGCCGGCCACATCGACCTGTCGGTCGGATCGGTCGCGGCGGTCGTCGGCATCGTCGTCGCCCAGTCGATGGCCGTGTGGCACTTCCCGGTCTGGGCCGCGATCGTCCTCGGCCTGGTGTGCGGCGCCCTGATCGGTGCGTGGCAGGGCTTCTGGGTCGCGTTCGTCCGGGTTCCCGCGTTCATCGTGACGCTGGCCGGTCAGTTGATCTTCCGTGGTGCGAACCAGATCATCGGCAACTCGACCTCCGTCCCCGTGCCGGACAGCTACACGACGATCGGCGCCGGGTTCATCCCGGACTTCGGACCAGGTACCCCGTTCTCGAACGGCACCGTCCTGATCGGTCTCGTCACCGTCGCGGCGCTCATCATCATCGAGGCGCGCGGGCGGTCCCGTCGCCGGAAGATGCAGGCCGAGGTCCCGCCGCTGTGGGTCTCGATCGTCCGCACCGGTGTCCTCGTCGCCGTGACGCTCGTCGCGACGTACCTGTTCGCCGCCGGCCCCGTCGGCACCTCGGTCCCGATCGTCGCGATCATCCTCGGCGTCCTGACGATCATCTACGGCTTCGTCACGAAGAACACGATCTTCGGTCGCCAGGTCTACGCCGTCGGTGGCAACGCCAACGCCGCGGTCCTCTCCGGCGTCAGCGCGAAGAAGGTCAACTTCTTCGTGATGATGAACATGTCCGTCCTCGCCGCGATCGCCGGCATGGTCTTCGTCGGGTACTCGGGCGCCTCCGGCCCTGCTGACGGCACCGGCTGGGAGCTCGACGCGATCGCCGCCGTGTTCGTCGGTGGTGCAGCGGTCGCCGGTGGTGTCGGCACGATCTCCGGGTCGATCATCGGTGGTCTCGTCATGGCGCTGCTGTCGAACGGCCTGCAGCTCATGGGCATCGAGTCGAACAAGGTGCAGATCATCCGTGGTCTCGTCCTGCTCGTCGCCGTCGCCTTCGACGTCTACTCGAAGTCGCAGGGGCGTCCGTCCCTGATCGGCGGCATGATGCGGCAGTTCCAGCGCAAGGACACCGAACAGAACACGGTGGCCGCGCAGCAGCCGAAGTCCATCGAGGACCAGCCCGAGAAGATCACCCTCCCCTAGCTCACCCACTCCCCACAGCGGGGCTCCGGCCCCATCCCTCCTCAACGAAGAGAAAGCAATCACATGCGCAAGAAGATCGTCGCCGGCCTCAGCCTGGCGCTCATCGCGGGTCTCGCCCTCAGCGGCTGCTCCGCACGTGGCTCGGACTCCGGCAGCGGTTCCGACGCGACCATCAAGAAGGGCGACCTCATCGGCGTCGCGCTCCCGGCGAAGACCTCGCAGAACTGGGTCCTCGCGGGTGCCGCGTTCAAGAAGTCGATCGAGGACGCCGGCTTCAAGGCGGACATCCAGTACGCCAACGCCGGCAGCCCCGTCCCGGACCAGCAGTCGCAGATCTCGGGCATGATCACCAAGGGTGCGAAGGCCGTCATCATCGGTGCGGCCGACGGCTCGCAGCTCACCTCGCAGGTCAAGTCGGCGAAGTCCTCTGGCGCCGTCGTCATCGCCTGGGACCGCAACATCCTGAACACCAAGAACGTCGACTACTACGTCGCGTTCAACAACTACAAGGTCGGCCAGCTGCAGGCCAACGCGCTCCTCAAGGGCCTCAAGGAGAAGAAGGGCAGCGGGCCGTACAACGTCGAGCTCTTCGCCGGTTCGCCGGACGACGCCAACGCGACCGTGTTCTTCAACGGTGCGATGAGCGTCCTGCAGCCGAAGATCGACGACGGCACGCTCAAGGTCGTCTCGGGTCAGACCACGTTCGGCAAGGTCAACACGCAGGGCTGGCTCGCGCAGAAGGCCCAGTCCCGCATGACGGACCTCCTGTCGCAGTACTACACGGGTGACACCAAGCTCGACGGCGTCCTGTCGCCGAACGACACCCTCGCCCGTGCGATCCTCACCGCGACGAAGGCCGCCGGCAAGGACAACCCCGTCGTCACCGGGCAGGACTCGGAGACCGCGTCGATCCCGCTCATCATGAGCGGCGAGCAGTACTCGACGATCTACAAGAACACCACGGAAGAGGCCCAGGCGGCCGTCGACCTGGTCTCGACGCTGGCGAAGGGCGACAAGCCCGACACCAAGATCGACAAGACGAACAACTACAACGGTGTGAAGACGGTCCCCGCGATCGAGCTCACCCCGGTGCTCGTCACCAAGGAGAACGCGGTCGAGGCCTACAAGGGCAACGACACCCTCGAGAAGCTGGCCGAGGCCGGCAAGTAAGCACCACAGCACCCGACAGGGCCCCGTCCGCATCGCGGACGGGGCCCTGTCCCGTTCCCGGGCGGGCGGGCCCGGGGCGTCGCGCCCGGCCACGGACATCGCGCCCGTTCGCGACGGGGCGCGATGTCCGCACCGGGGTGCGAACCAGCGGCCGCCACCAACCGTCGGACGGGAGGCTCGTGGGGGGCCCGCCGCGAGCCTCCCGTCCGGAGCGCGCGAGCCGGGGCTAGCCGTGGCCGGCACGCAGGCGGCGGGCCGCCTCGCAGAGGTGCGGGACGTCCACCCGCGCGGTCCCGAGCACGATCGCCGGCGTCGTGTCGAAGTAGCGCCGGGTGAGTCGTTCGCCGAGGAGCGAGACGCGCGACCACGGGATGCCCGGCTCGCCAGCCGTCACCGCCACTGGGAGCATCCGCACGGCCTCGCCGATCTCGACGAGGCGCATCCGGACGGCGTCGTAGACCAGGTCCTCCGGCAGCGACGTGTCCGAGACGTACCGGTCGATGACCCCGCACGCCCGGATGACGTCGTCGAGCCGCTCCGGGACGTCGCGGTTCACAGCGGCACCGCGTCCCGGACGACGTCCTCGCTCATGCCGGCCGCCGCGACGACGTCGACGCGCACGCCGAGCACCTGCTCCGCGGCGTCCTGGATGCGCATGAGGGCGAAGATCCCGAGCCCCGGGCGCAGGTCCACCATCAGGTCGACGTCGCTGTCCGGACCGTCCTCGCCCCGGGCGACGCTGCCGAACAGCCGCGGGTTCATCCCGCCGAGTCGCGTGATGACCTCGAGCAGCTCGAGTCGGGCGGCGGCGACCCGTTCGCGGAGCGGCGGCGGATCGGCGACGGGCTCCAGGTCGATGACGGTCATGAAGCCCGCGGCGAAGAGCAACCGCTGGAGCGCCGCGAGGGACGGCTCGCGTCGACCGTTCTCGTAGGTGCTGATGACGCTCTGCGTGACGCCCGCCCGCTTCGCGAGCTGGACCTGGGTCAGCTCGGCACGGAGTCGCGCGTCACGGATGAGGTCGGCCGCGGACAGTCGGTCCGCGGGTCGTGCAAGGACACCTGACATGACGCCACGATACACAAGATGAAAAATTTCGTATCATCTCGCCCACCGATCGTTCTGCCCGGCGTGTCGGAGCGGGGCGTGTGGGCCGTCCGCGAGGACATCAGTCGCGGACGGAGACGTCCGTCCGGTGGAAGTTCTGCGCCGACCGAGACGGTGTCGGGCCACGCTGGCCCTGGTACCGCGACTGGTACTCGGCGGAGCCGTACGGCTTGTCCGCGGGGCTCGACAGCTGGAAGAAGCAGAGCTGCCCGATCTTCATGCCCGGCCAGAGCTTGATGGGCAGGGTCGCGACGTTCGAGAGCTCCAGGGTCACGTGGCCGGAGAACCCGGGGTCGATGAACCCGGCGGTCGAGTGCGTCAGGAGTCCGAGACGGCCGAGCGAGCTCTTGCCCTCGAGCCTGGCGGCGATGTCGTCGGGGAGCGTGACGACCTCGTACGTCGACCCCAGCACGAACTCACCTGGGTGCAGCACGAAGGCCTCGTCCGGGTCGGTTTCGACCAGACGGGTGAGGTCGGGCTGGTCCACGGCCGGGTCGATGTGGGGGTACTTGTGGTTGTCGAACAGCCGGAAGAACTTGTCGAGGCGCACGTCGACGCTCGACGGCTGGACGAGCGAGAGATCGCGGGGATCGAGGCCGATCCGGCCTGCGGCGAGCTGGGCAGTGATGTCGCGGTCGGAGAGCAGCACGGTACGGAATCCTAGCGGTCACAGGCGCTCCCCCGATATGCTGCTCGGCTGCCCTGCAGACGGCACGGGCGGCGGAAGGAACCACACCGTGTACCGCGTCGTCGAACTCGACGTCCCCGCCACCATGACCGACGACCCTGCGAAGGTGCGGGCGTTCCAGGAGTGGGTCGACGTGTCGAACCGCTCTGAGGTCGCCGTCCACGGCCTCGCCGAGCTCGCCTGGAAGGCCGAGGAACAGCTCCCCCTGCAGCATGATCCGGAGGCACCGAGCCGACTGTTCGTCGTCCGGGACGAGACGGCGGACTCCGAGGACGGGGGCATCGTCGTCGCCGCCGGCGCGTACGACTCGAAGACCGCCGAGGGCACCCCGAACTGCTGGATCTCGATCGGCGTCGACCCCGAGCACCGTCGCCGCGGGATCGGCACGTTGCTCGCCGACCACATCGAGGGCATCGCCCGCGCCGAGGGCCGCTCCCAGTGGAAGACCTACGCCGTCTCGCGGCAGGTCGGTCCCGCTGCCGGCCCCGGGTACGTCGTCGCCCCGACCGGGTTCGGCGCCGTCCCCGCGGACGAGCCAGGGGTCCGCTTCCTGACCGGCCGAGGCTGGCGCTTCGGCCAGGTGAACCGAATCAGTCGGCTCGCGCTGCCGGCCGACCACTCGGTGGTGCAGACCCTGCACGAGCGGGCGTCGACCGCGGCAGGTCCCGACTACCGCGTGCACTCCTGGACGGGTCGCACGCCGACCGAGTGGCAGGCAGGCATCGCCCTGCTCGAGACCCGGATGAGCACCGACGCACCAGAGGGCGACATGGAGGAGCCGGAGGACGTGTGGACCGTCGAGCGGCTGCAGGAACACGAGGAACACCTCGAGGACTCCCCCAGGACGATGCTCACCGTCGCGGTCGAACACGTCCCGAGCACCACCCTGGCGGGTTTCACGCAGCTGTCCGTGCCGGATGACCGCGATCAGCCCGTGTTCCAGTGGGACACGCTCGTCCTCCGGGAACACCGCGGGCACCGGCTCGGCTGGCTGCTCAAGGTCGTCGGGATCGAGACGATCGAGCGGGACCACCCGGGGCACCCGTCCATCGTGACGTTCAACGCCGAGGAGAACCGGCCGATGCTCGACGTGAACGAGGCGGTCGGGTTCGTCGGCGTGGGCAGCGAGGGGATCTGGGAGCGCAAGGTGTGATCAGTCGGCAGCGCCTACCATGGAGGGTCCGCGGTCTCGCGGACGCAAGCGTCCCCGGAACAGGTCGATGACCGTCACGTCACCCGAAACACAGCCTGGAGGCTCGGCGCCGGAATCGGCGCCCGTCACCGCTCGTACATCCACCGTCGCGACCGTGCTCGCCATCGCGATCCCGCTCGCGGTCGGCTGCTCGATCCTCGGCATGACCGTGACCGGCGCGTTCACGGCGAGCCAGCAGCTCGTGTCGGCCGGCGACCTCGTGCAGTACGGGCTCCCCGTCGCGCGGGTGGTGCACGACACGATGGCGGCGCTCACGATCGGGCTGCTCATCGTCGCCGCGTTCGCGCTGCCCGCGCAGAAGAAGGACCACGGCGCGATGTCGAGCGTCCAGCACCGGGCGGTTCGGTGGGCGGCGACGACCGGAGCGATCTGGTTCCTCGCCGCCGTCGTCAGCCTGGTCTTCACCGGGGCGAACACCCTCGGGGTCCCGCTGACGAACTCGGTGTTCGCGCGGAACTTCATGCTCTTCGCGTTCCAGGTCGAGATCGGGCAGGCGCTCGTCGTGTCGGCGGCCGCGATCCTCATCGCGACGGTGCTCGCGGCGTTCGCGACCCGGGTCACGACACTCGCCGTGGCGACGGTCGCCGGGCTCTTCGCGCTGCTCCCCCTCGCCCTCTCCGGCCATGCCGCCGGGTCCCTCGAGCACGCCAACGCGGTCAACTCCCTCGCGATCCACCTCATCGGGGTGTGCGTGTGGGCCGGTGGGCTCGTCGCGGTCGTCGCACTGCGCACCAGGACGAAGGGCGCGACCGGACGCATGGTCGCCCGGTACTCGACGCTCGCCGGGTGGTCGTTCGCCGCCGTGGCGTTCTCCGGCATCGTGAACGCCTCGCTCCGTCTGACCGGGCCGCTCGACCTGTTCACGACGACCTACGGCTGGCTCATCACCGTCAAGGCGTCGATCCTGATCCTGCTCGGGCTCGCCGGTGTCGTGCAGCGACGGAAGCTCGTGCCGGCACTGCTGCGCTCCCCGCTGGACCGCCGGTCGTTCACCCGGTTCGCCCTCGCCGAGATCGTGTTCATGGCCGTCGCGATCGGCGTCTCGGTCGCGGTGTCCCGGAGCCAGCCGCCGATCCCGCAGACCCCGGAGACCGGCGAGGACACCCGCTCGGGCCTCATCGGCTACCCGTACCCGCCGACGCAGACACTGCACACCTTCCTGACGCAGTGGCACATCGACTGGGTGTGGCTCGCCCTCGCCGTGGTCGGTGCCGGCTGGTACCTCTTCGCCGTCCGGAAGCTCCGGAAGCGCGGCGACAAGTGGCCGGTCGGCCGGACGATCTCGTGGCTGCTCGGCTGCGCGGTGTTCATCTGGACGACCTCGGCCGGTCCGTCGGTCTACGGCATGATCCACTTCTCGTCGCACATGATCCAGCACATGCTGCTGATGATGTTCGTGCCGCTGCCGCTCGTGCTCGGCGGCCCGGTGCTGCTCGCGCTGCGGACCCTGCCGGTCCGGAACGACGGCTCGCGCGGCTCCCGGGAGTGGCTCATGCTGTTCGTGCACTCGCGGTACATGCAGTTCATGGCGAAGCCCGCCGTCGCCGGGGTGATCTTCGCCGGGTCCCTCGTGGTGTTCTACTTCACCGGTGCGTTCCAGGCCGCGATGCAGTCACACGAGTGGCACGTGGCGATGGTCGTCCACTTCGTGCTGAGCGGCTACCTGTTCTTCTGGGTGTTCGTCGGCATCGACCCCGGTCCCAAGCGCCCGCAGTACCCGATCCTCATCATCGCCCTGCTCGCGACCCTGGCGTTCCACGCGTTCTTCGGTGTCGCCGTGATGACGTCGGAGTCGATCTACGCCGTCGACTGGTTCCACGCCCTCGGGCAGACGAACGACGCCGCACTCCTCGCCGACCAGCACACCGGCGGCGGCATCGCGTGGGGTGCGTCCGAGCTGCCGATGGTGTTCGTGGCGCTGCTCGTGGTGCGGAACTGGGTGAAGTCGGACAAGCGCGACGCGAAGCGCCTCGACCGCCAGGCCGACCGCGACGGGGACGCCGAGCTGAAGGCGTACAACGAGCGCCTGTCCGCGATGAACCGCGACTGACACGGCCGCACGGGCTGTCCGCTACCGGGGTCCGGCTGGCCGCCGGTCAGTCGCCGTGGACGATGCAGACGGCGTCGAGGTCGAGTGCGGCCTCGAGCGCAGCCGCGATCCCCGACTCGCCGTCCGACCCGGCAGGGGTCACGGTGTCCACCCACCACAGCGGGGTCCCGAGGGTCGGGGCGTCCGGGAGGATCCGCTCCACCTCGTCGTACGAGTCGACCCGGCGGACGCCGAGCACCGTGATCACCGGGTGCTCCTGATCACGGCAGACCTGCATCATCGGGCCGTCGTCGAGTGCCCGCACACCCCAGGTGTCATCGTGGAGCAGCAACGCCTCGGCGACCTCGCGGATCTCCACCTGTTCCCGGCAGAGCAGGGTCACGTCACGGGGCACCGATGCCACCGTGCCGACCGCCGGCACCGACGTGCCCGTCGAGCGTTCCCTCGTCGTGCGCCGGGTCGAGCGGAGCGCCGCCGACCAGCTGGAGGAAGCGGTCCTCGTCGATGCGGTCGAGGAACGACTCGAGCGCCGTCCAGCCGTCCTCGAGCCGGACGATGAGTCCCTGCCCGCCTCCGTCGACCGCAGCACCGGCACCGAACGTCGAGGTCGAGGTGTGCGGCGGCGGCCACACGGCGCCTCGGTCGAGGAACCCGGCCGCCTCCGGTCCGACCACGACGGCGAGCGGTGCCGGTTCGCCGTGCGACACGGCACGGACGAGGTGGTCGGCGTCCCCACGCCGCTGCATCACGACGCCGAACACCGGGACGACGTCCTCGGCGACGCGGTGCACGGCCTCGAGCAGCCGGTCCGCGAGCTCCGGGTCCGCCCCGTCCTCCGGGATCGTCAGGACGGCGGACATCGTCTCGATGACGACGCCGTCGGTGAGGTGCGCGGTCATGGTCGCGGAGAAGCCGTCGCCGACGGCGTACGAGGTACTGACGCCGGGAGACTCGTGCTTGGCGTACTGCGTGACCACCCAGCGGTCCCACGGCACCGACATCGGTTCGGCGGTGCCCCAGCGCGTCGGACAGGTACCGACCGTGTGGCACAGGGCCTCGATCGCGGACCCGATGTCGATCGCCCGCTCGTCGTGGTGGCGCAGCGTGAGGTCGATGCTGATCTGGCGCACCGAGTCACCGGCGACCGGGTGTTCAGGGGAGGGTGTCCCGAGCAGTTCCGGCCCGCGCTCGACGAAGTCCTCGACGCCGGCGGCACGGACACCGGTCCGGCCGTCGCGGAGGCTCCCGTCGAAGTCCCGCACCGCCCACGCGGCTCCGTGCACGCCCAGGGCGTGGCGGAGCGCCGGCGTGAGCGCAGCCTGCGGCCCGGTCCGGAGCACGACCATGCGTTCGGCAGCGGACGCACGCCGCAGCAGCGAGGCCAGCGCCTCGGTCAGCCACACCACCTGCGAGTCGGAGTCGACCACGATCGCGGGGCCGACGACGTCGTCGATGAGGGGATGTCTGACCATCCGGGTCCTCCTCGGTTCAGGGTCGCTGGAACTCCCTGGACGGTACACACGCGTCCGACACCTGTCCGTCAGGCGGGCGGGCTCACAGAAGAGACACGGGCACCGGACGGGAGGCTCGGGTCGGCCCCGGCACGGCGGCACACGGCACGCGGTCGGCTGGCTTCCAGGCGAGAATCCGGTATGGTTGTCGAGTCCCGCCGAGCGGGCACGCGAGTGTAGTTCAATGGTAGAACTCCAGCTTCCCAAGCTGGTAGCGCGGGTTCGATTCCCGTCACTCGCTCCACTGACCACCTGGCATGACAGTACGTGCCTCTTCTCGACGGGGCTCGGGCCGAATCGGTCTTCCGGTGCAGCTCAGCGTTGTTGCGTCCGTGCTGTCGTGATCGTCAGGACCGCAACCGTCGCGTACAAGGTGATGCTGGGGATCATCGCGGGCAGTGCGCCGGACGCGTCCGCGATGTGCCCGACGACGAGCGCAGCGATCCCACTGACGAGGGACCCCAGCAGGGAGACGACCGAGCTCGCGCCGGCGCGTCGCGAGTCGTCCACCACCGCGTGCAGCTCGGATCGGCAGTACACGCTCACTGCGATCTGGAGCAGGACGTGGATTCCGAAGAACCCGACGATGACCGCCACCTCGTTGGCGGCAGCGAAACCCACGACCGACACGATGTTGCCTGCCAGGCATGCGAGGAGCACCCGGGTTCCGACCCGCCGATGTCCGAGGAGCTGACCCCCGAGCAGGCCTGCGACCTTCATCACAGCGAAACCGAGGAAGACGGCGGAGATGTCGGTCGCCCCCAACCGGAGTTGCCAGAGGAGCAGTGGACCGACCAGTGCCGCGTCAGCCGTGATCGCGAGCCAGGCCCGCGGGTGCCTACCGACATCGATGAGCCCCCGGACGTACGCGTTCAGGGGTTCCACCTGGCGTGAGGCGACGGTCGACGTCCTCGGACGCCCGACGAAGAAGACCACTCCGGCGACTGCAATCCACAGAGCGCCCAGGCCCCAGATCATCCTGGGCGCGATGGCGTAGCCAGCGAGGCCGAGCGCACCGCCCGCAAGCGACGTCGCCGCGCCCAACGCGACCGAGAAGCCCATCACCCGTCGTCGTTCGTGGGAGTCGACCGCGCCGAGCCGGTTGAGCATGTACGCGACCGATGTGCCGCTCATCGCTGCCGCGCCGATCCCGGCGAGCCCCTCACCGAGAAAGTCCCCGACGGGACCGAGCGCGAGGAAGAAGAGGACGAGTCCGACGAGACGGATCGCGTTGCCGATCTGGATCGCCGCCCAGTGTGACCGTCGATCGAAAACGACCGCCGATGGGAGTTCCGCGACCGCAAGGGAGATGTTGAACGTCGCCGTGAGCGCGCCGATCACGGCGACGGAGTAGCCCAGGCTCCGGAAGTAGAAGTTGTCCAGGACACTGAAGCAGCCGATGCCGATCCCGCTGAACCCCAGGAAGAGCCAGATCCCGATCCCGGTCCGTCTCACCGCGTTCACATGAACAACGGGCCGCGGTAGTCGACGATCGCCTCGTGCCCGCTCACCCGCTCCCACTCATCGAATCGGTGCAGGAACGGGAAGTACAAGTCGTCGAGCGGGAGGATCCGGTCGCTGGCGCACCGGACGACGCTGTGACCCGGCTCGTCGGCAAGGACGGCGCGGGCGAAGCGCAGCCCACAGCAAGCGGCATGGTCGACGAGGGCGTCGAGCGTCTCCTCGGCTGCCACCGGGCCGAGATCGCTTCCCCAGTGCGAGATCTCTCGAGCAGACTCGGTGTCTCCGAAGAACGCCGGAAACCGTTCTCGCGCTCGCCCGGACCACCAGAGAGAACGCATGTCGGTCTCGGAAGGACCGACGTCGACGCCAGTCGCGAGGGATCGCCACATCTGGATGGCCTCGAGGATGCTCTTGCGCAGTGCGTGCGCAGGAGAAGGCGAAACACCCATGCCACGAGCTGCCATCGGGTTCGCTTTCCGACTCGCCAGGACACAGTGCGCGATGGGAAGCGAGAGCGGGTTCGGGATCCACCGGAGGACGACGTCGACATCGTGAAGCCGTCGGACCGACGCAAGCAGTTCCGACACCGGGTTCGGATCGACGGACACGAGCGGGAGTCCTGTCCGCGCGGCGAACCAGAAAGCGTCGCGTTCGAGGAGCTCGAAGATGCCCTGGAGCGTCGCTTCACCGATCGTGCCTCCAGCAGCCGCTCCGGTCGTGCTGCTCGCTGTGGGGACCACCACTCCAGCGGACGGAGGGGTGTAGGGCGCCCGCACCAGGGATTCCGGGAGGGTCATCGGCTCGAGGCCGTCGAGGGGCTCGAGCGTCCTGACCTCGATCAGCGCTTCCGGATCAACCGGGATCGTCGCTCCTGTGAAGTCCTTCGCGTCTCGCCACGACGCATCGGCGAAGGAACGGATCGGTTCCGTCCGGCTCGGCCGCGCTCGTGTGGCGATGTAGTACCGCTCGATCCCTTCACCCACGCAGCTCGCGAGCGCCTGGTCGATGGTGTCACCCTTCCCCCCGACGGGCGCGTACGCCGTCGGGGTCCCGAGGAAGATCCCGGTGTCCACCGTGTACAGGCCGCCGGCGTCGTCGAACGACGGGTTGAGCATGACGGAGGCGAAGCCGAAGAGGCCCCGATGACGTGACGCGAAGTCGCGAGCCGTTCCTCGCCGTGGGAGCCCGTTCCCAGACACCGCGCCGTCGTCATCCCCGGCGTTGGCGGTCGGCGCAGGGGCAACCAGGTGCGTGATCGCAGGTTCGCAACGACGGCAGTCAGGCCACGGGGCGAGGAGCGACCAGCTCTGCGCCACGTCGATGTTCGTGACCGCCAGGCCGATTCCACGCGACGCGCTCTGGGAAACGATGCCGTCGAGTTCTTCGGGCCTGGTCGTCGATCGTCGCGCGTGCGGCGAATCGAACAGCAGCGCGACCTTCCGGTCGAGGCAGTCATCGCAGACTTGCGGGGCATCGACGGACTGCGCCCAGGCGACCCGGAGACCCGGCTCGGTCGGGTGATCCCGACCGAAGACTTCGGAAGCAACTCCCGGGAACGTCGAGATGCCGGCCAGTTCGGCGTGGATGGTGTCGAGCGAGTTCATCGTTCCTCACAGCAGGAGAGCCCCGCGGTTGCCCGCGGGGCTCTCCTCAGAAGCTCTCAGTGAGCGTCGGTAACCGGTGCAGCAGGGGCGTCGATCGCGATTCCGGGACCGTACCCACCAGCCTGACGGGTCGCTCCGACCTTGCGCTCTGCGGCGCTGAACAGGTTCGAGTTCATGTGAATTTCCTCTCTCTGTGCGACTCGGCGGCCCGGTCGAACCGCCGATTGCGGATGAACATACCGGTCTGTCCACCGTGGTGCAAGACGCAACAGAATGTTTCTTCACTGTCCTTCGAGGTGATAGGCGGAGCCGTCCTGGGAGCGGACGAGCACGCCGGAGTCGACGGCGTCGCGGCGGACGAGCGCGACGTCCTCGACGAACATCGCGAGTGCGGCGTTCAGCGTCTCCTCGTTGATGCTGCGCCGGCTCGGCAACCGATCGAACGCGGTGCGCACGATGGCGTTCGAGAGTTCTCGACGCTTGTTCGCTTCGATCGGTAGATCACTGATCCGTCCGACGTGCAGGACAGCCCGGTCGGTGAGGAGGAGCTCGATCGCTTCCCTGGTCTCCGACAACATCTCACGGTCGACCGCCCCGTCGGGACCGACCCACTCGAACCGGTCCGCCGGGATCGCCGGGTTCATCGTGGCCGCGACCACCTGTCGTGCACGCCGGAGCGCGGATTGCATGCTCACTTCGGACCCTCCACCCTTGTCTCAGTGTCCTCGACGATATCGAGGCCGTCGCGGCCAGCGCATACGATCTGGAGATGTCCTCGGACCAGACCACCACCCACGTCGTCATCGGCGGCGGGGTCGTCGGCGCCGCGACCGCCCACGCCCTCGCGACCCGCGGCGAGCGCGTCCTGCTCCTCGAGCAGCACGGTCGCGGACACCACCTCGGCTCGTCCCACGGCGCGACGCGGATCTTCCGGCAGGGGTACGCGGACCCGGAGTACGTCGAGCTCACCACACGCGCACTCGAACGATGGGACGCGCTCGAGACCGCGAGCGGCGAGACGCTGCTCGACCGGACCGGTGCCGTCGACCACGGTCGGCCCGAGGTCGTCGACGCGATCGCCGCGGCGCTGTCCGACGCCGGCATCCCCCACGAGACCCTGACCCAGGAGGCCGCAGCAGCACGGTGGCCCGGGCTGGCCTTCGAGGGGCACGTCCTCGCGCACGCCACTGCCGGCCGGATCCGTTCCGCCGACGCGATCGAGGTCTTCCTCACGCTCGCCGAGCGGACCGGCCTCGCCGAACTCCGGTTCGACACCAGGGTCACCGGGATCGAGGACCACGGCGACACGGTCACCGTCTCGTCCACCGAGCCAGACGGAACGGTCCTGCGGACGACGACCCGGTCCGTGGTCGCGGCCGCGGGGTCGTGGGCTCCCGCGCTGGTCGGCGACCTGCTCGCGGCACGCGGGGCGAGCCTCCCGGCCATCCGCGTCACCCAGGAGCAGCCGGCCCACTTCCCCAGCCACCTGGCGGACGACGCCTGGCCGAGCTTCGTGCACTACCCGCTCGACGGCGGGGACGTGTACGGGCTGCTCACACCGGGCGAGGGCGTCAAGGTCGGGTTCCACGGCACCGGGCCGGTCGTCGACCCGGACGCGCGGGACTTCACCGCGGTGCCGGAGGAGCTCGAGCGGCTGCAGGCGTACGTCGCGCGCTTCGTTCCCGGTGTCGATCCGACCGAGCCCTCGCCGATCAGCTGCCTGTACGACAACTCCCCCGACGACGACTTCGTGATGGACCGTCGCGGGCCGATCACCGTCGCGACGGGCTTCTCCGGTCACGGCTTCAAGTTCGCGCCGCTCCTCGGGGAGATGCTCGCGAACCTGGCGACCGGCGGCGCTCCGCACCCGAGGTTCGCGCTGGCCTGAGCCCGCGACACGACCGCTACGGTGGTCGCGTGCACGTCGTGATCGCTCCTGACTCGTTCAAGGGGACCGCCACCGCGGCCGCCGTCGCCGCGGCGATCGGCGAGGGGTGGGCATCGGAGCGCCCGGACGACAGCGTCACACTCGTGCCCATGGCGGACGGCGGGGAGGGCACGCTCGACGCCTTCGCGACCGCGTTCCCCGATGCCCGCCGCGTGCCGATCACCGTGACGGGGCCGGCTGGCGACCCGGTCGACGCCTCCTGGTTGGCGCTGCCCGACGGACGTGCGGTCGTCGAGCTCGCGGCGACGAGCGGGCTCCCGCTGCTGACGACGCTGCAGCCGGACACCGCGCAGACGATCGGCTTCGGGCAGGCGATCGCCGCAGCGCTCGACGCCGGGGCGACCGGGCTCGTGCTCGGCATCGGCGGGAGCGCGTCGACCGACGGGGGCGAGGGACTGCTGTCCGCGCTGACGCTCCCCGATGGCTCGTTCCGCACGCTGCCGCCGCTCGGGGTCTCGGTCTTGACCGACGTCACATCACCCCTGCTCGGGCCGTCCGGTGCTGCGGCGGTGTTCGGTCCGCAGAAGGGCATCAGCCCGTCGCGCGTTCCCGTGCACGAGGAACGACTGGCGGCGTGGGCCGCGCGGTTCCCGGCCGTCGACCCGTCCACGCCCGGAGCGGGTGCCGCGGGAGGTGCCGGATTCGGGCTGCTGGTGTGGGGCGCGACGCTCGTGGGTGGGGCGTCCGGGGTCGCCTCGGTGCTCGGGCTCCCCGGTGCGGTCGCCACCGCCGACGTCGTGGTGACGGGTGAGGGGCGCTACGACGGGCAGAGTGCCGTCGGCAAGGTGCCGTCGGTCGTGGCATCGCTCGCTGCAGGACGTCGGCGGATGCTCGTCGCGGGGGCGATCGACGCTCCGCTCGACGACTGGGACGCGGGTGCTTCCCTGACGGTCATCGCCACGCAGACCACCGGTTCACCGTCTGATGCGCTGGCCGACCCGTTGCGCTTCGCCCGGATCGCGGGGCAGCGTCTGGCCCGCATGGCCTGACCCGCGGTAGCGACAGAGCCAGGGCCTGCCCCGCGGTCAGTTCCGCGGAAGCGACAGATTGCCGCGGGACTTCGGCGGGAGGGTGTCGCTTTCGCGGAACGCCCGGACGGCCCGGCGGGCCGGGGCCGGGGCGCCGGCGTCAGGCGGCGGGGGCCCGGAGGAAGTCGGCGTAGGTGGGCTCGTCGACGACCGCGAGCACGGGGTGCCCGAGGCGCGCCTCGACGAGTGCGGCGATCTCGGACGGGGAACGGAGGCCTCGGCGGTGCCACTCGTGGGACGGCAGGGATGCGGATGTGGCGGCCATCAGGACCAGCCCTTCGTGGGCCACTGGCCCGGTGTCTCCCGAGGTCGCTCCGCTGTGCCAGGGATCCGCAGGACGCGGACGGCATCGTGACGACGGATTCGTTTCGACTCGGTACAGCAACCGTACGGTCCGGATCGGGCGCTGTCGAAGGGCGTGCGTGTTCCGGACGAGGACGCGGTCTTCCCGCTCCGGGGTGCCCTGTCCGTACCCCCCACGGGAGCGCTCCACCGGGCACGATGGTCGGCGGGCCGGAAGCGGCCCGACCGCGGGTCGGAAACGGCCCGTCCGCAACCCCACGAGGAGACCATTGCGCACCGTCAACGCGTACGCGGCACCGTCCGCCACCGAACCGCTCGTCAAGACCACGATCACCCGTCGTGACCTCGGCCCGAACGACGTCGAGATCGACATCGCCTACGCCGGCATCTGCCACTCGGACATCCACACCGTCCGTGGCGAGTGGGGGCCCATCCAGTACCCGCAGGTCGTCGGTCACGAGATCGTCGGCCACGTCTCGTCCGTCGGCGAGAACGTCACCAAGCACAAGGTCGGCGACCGCGTCGGCGTCGGCTGCATGGTGAACTCCTGCGGCGAGTGCGAGAACTGCCTCGCCGGCGAGGAGCAGTACTGCCTCAAGGGCAACATCCAGACCTACGCGGGCGTCGACCCGGCAGACGGCTCGATCACCCAGGGCGGGTACTCGCAGGCCGTCGTCGTGAACGAGGACTTCGTCCTCCGCGTCCCCGAGTCGCTCGACATCGAGAAGGTCGCGCCGCTGCTCTGCGCCGGCATCACCACCTACTCGCCGCTGCACCACTGGAAGGCCGGCCCCGGCAAGCGCGTCGCCGTCGTCGGCATGGGCGGCCTCGGCCACATGGCCGTGAAGATCGCCGTCGCCCTGGGCGCCGAGGTCACCGTCCTGTCGCAGACCACGTCGAAGGAAGCCGACTCGCTCCGCTACGGCGCGAAGGCCCACTACGCGACGAAGGACGCTGCGACCTTCGAGCAGCTGGCCAGCTCGTTCGACCTGATCATCAACACGGTGTCCGCGAAGATCGACATGGGCGCCTACCTGGGCCTCCTCGCCGTCGACGGCACGATCGTCAACGTCGGTGCCCCGGCCGAGCCCCTCGAGGTCCCCGCGTTCTCCCTCATCGGACACCGTCGCAGCTGGGCCGGTTCGGCCATCGGCGGCATCCGCGAGACCCAGGAGATGCTCGACTTCTGCGCTGAGAAGGGGATCCTGCCGGAGACCGAGCTCATCAGCGCCGACCAGATCAACGAGGCCTACGAGCGCGTCCTGAACTCGGACGTCCGCTACCGCTTCGTCATCGACGCGGCGACGCTGGCGTAGTCCGTTCGCACCCACAACGGGTGCAATGGGAAGCCGATTCGCGCGTAGGAGGTCCGAACAACGGGCCTCCTACGCGCGATTCGGCTTCGTACGCGCGATTCGGCCCACCACGCGCGCTTCGGCCCACGCGCGATTCGGCACCGCGCACTCACGCGAAGCCTCGGTAGGTCACCACCGGGGCCACGTCGCGCCAGCCGACGGTTCGGTAGAGCGCACGGCCCTCGTCCGAGGCCACCAGCAGCCCGGTGTCCGCGCCCTGCGACACCGCCCACGCCGTCAGACCGGCCACGATCTGCCCACCGAGGCCCCGCCGTCGGTACGGCTCCTCGGTCTCGATGCAGTCGAACACCGCGTCGCGGCCGACCAGCGCGACCTGGCCGCGCGCAGCGCGGACCCCGTCCACCTCGATCCGCAGGAACGCCACGCCGTCGACGGCGTCCACCACGACGTCCGCCGGCATCCCGGCGGACGCGAGCCGAGCCTCCATCACGGTGCCCGGCCTGGCCATCCGGTCGAGCGAGCCGAGTGCGGACAGCGCGTCCGGGGCGATCCCGCCGACGATCGTGAGCCAGCTCGTGGACCGCGGCGCCACGGCGCGGGCGAGCCGCAGCGCCTCGACGCCTGAGGGCTCCGCGACGACGTACTCGTCCAGTCGGGTCTCCGCGCCGACGGTGATGTGCCAGCCGCTGCCGTCCGCCTCGAACGGCATCGACCGCGACCGGGCCCACCCGGCGACCCACCGCTCGACGACCGCTGCATGCATCGAGCTCGACGCTATCCGACCTCGTCGCCGCTCGGCAGCGCGCCGCACCAGTCGACGTCCTCACCGACGGTGCTCGCCTCGAGCGCCCCGGACGTCGCATCGACGATGCTGACGAGCGCTCCGGTCGGCGACTTCGTCGCGACCGCGACGAACTGGCCGTTCGGCGACGGGCAGACCGCCGTCAGGCTCGCGTCGTCCGGGATGGTGACGGGCAGCCGGGAGGCTCGGCTCCCGTCCACGCGCACGATGCGGCTGGCGATCGTCCCGTCACCCCGGACGTCGCCCACCGTGCGCAGGTACGTGTCGTCCGTCAACTGGGCGATCCGACCGAGGTACTGCGCGTCCGTGCTCGCGGCGGGTGCGACGATCGCGGTCCGCTTGCCGTCGGTCAGGTCCACGCGTTCGATCCCGGTGCCGGACTCGACGACCGCGGTGGTGCCGGTGCCGACGAAGCCGTGCAGGTAGGTGGCGGAGCCGAGCCGCACGAGGTCGGCGCGCCCGCTCATGTCGACGAGGAACAGCTCGTCGGTCGCCGTGCGGACCAGGGCGCTCTCGGTGCGCGGGACGTACGCCCACTGGCTCACGGTCATCGGGACGGCTCCGGTGGTGGGCTTGCCGTCGGCCGCGATCGCCTCGGGCATGTGGGTGCCCGTCATGTCGACGACGTAGAGCCCGACGTCCTTCGACTGCCCTGTCGACGTGTCGGCGTACTGGAACCCGAAGGACGCGCCGTCGTCCGCGGCGTGCAGCGCGCTCGCGTGTCCTTCGGAGGTCGGGAGCGTGAGGTGCTCGACCGGCGCGTCGGGGTCCTCCACGCCGTTCCGCAGCGTCACGACGTCGATCCGGGAGTCGCCGACGTCGGAGTCGCTCAGCACGACGAGGAACCGGCTCAGGCGGACGTACTCGGTGATGCCCGTCCCCTGGTACACGGTCGTCGCGCCCGATGCGTCGAGCGACCGGCGCACGATGCGGTCCTTCGCGCCGTCGGTGCCCGGGACGAGGGCGAGCACGTCGGTGGTCCCGGTGCGGATCGTCGCGCGGAGGTCGGCGGTCGCACGCTGTCCCGGTGCCCGCGCGCCGGCGACGGTCACCGTGTACGACCGGTCGTAGGCGAGCGGGCCGGCGAACTCGACGGCGACGGTGTTGCCGCTCGACGTCACGGTGTGGGCCGCTGCCGGCGAGACCCGGACGTCGTCCGCGGACACCTTCTGGAGCGCCTGGTTCGCCGTGATGATCACACGCTGCGCCGGACGGGAGACGATGCCGCTCGCGTCGTAGGACACCGACTTCAGCCGCGGGCCCTGCTGCGACCCGACGACCGCGGCGAGCGCCGCCACCACGACGAGCACGAGCACGACGGCCGTGAACCGCCGCCGGAACCGGTGCGCGACCGGGCGGCGCGGTTCTGACTCAGTACTCATACGGGTCCCTCGGCTGGTCGACCCGCTTGACGGTGGCGGCCTTGATGACGATCCGGGCGTCGGCGGACTGGTCGGGGTTCGCGGCGAGGGCCCCGGTGACGGTCACCCACTCGTTCTCGGCCGGGACGGTGCCGTCGGTGGTCACGACGAGGCCGACCGGCTGTGCGTCGACGGCGCAGCAGCTGATCACGAAGCGGGTGAGGGTGAACGAGCCGTCCGATCCGGGGACGACGAACCCGGTGAGGGTGACCCGCTTGCCGACGAGGGAGCTCGTGTCGGTGGTCTGCCGGATGAGCGCTGCCCAGTCCTTCACGCCGTACCCGGACGTGTCGACCGACTCGCTGCCGAGGAGCGACACGGTGCCGGACCCGGTGGCGTTCGACAGCGTCGCGGAGTCGACACTCCGCTGCTGAGCGGTCCGCGCCGACAGCGTCGCCGGGGGCAGGACCAGCATGGCCACGGTGACCCCGATCGTGATCGCGGCCGCGATGCCACCGAGCGTGGCGCGCACGAGCCGAGCCGAGCCTCCAGGCCGGGCGACCGGTGCGTCGTCCGGACCCGCGTGGTCGTGCGTGTGTCCGGCTCCCCGTGCGACCACGACGAGCCCCGCGATCGACGCCGGCACGGCGACGGCCGCGAGGACGATCGTGAAGACCGCGTAGCGGGGGTTGATGTACAGGTCGAGGTGCCCTGCGACGGCGAGCCAGAGGGTGCAGAGCGCGACCGCGAGGACGGAGCCGAGGCCGAGGTACGCGGGCTTCCGCGATTCAGACGAGGACATTCATCACCAACCCCACGGCGAGGGCGAACAGGACGCACACGACGGCGAGCAGCACGAGGAAGCGGGCGCGGAACGTCGTGCGGAGCAGGGCGATCATCTTGACGTCGATGATCGGCCCGATGATGAGGAACGCCGTGATCGACCCGGGCAGGAACGTCGAGGCGAAGGACAGCGCGAAGAAGGCGTCCACGTTCGAGCAGAGCGACACCGTCATCGCGAGGAGCATCATCGCGAGCACGGACAGCACCGGGTTCGACCCGATCGCGACGAGGGTGCTCCGCGGCACCGCGACCTGGATCGCCGCCGCGAGTCCGGCGCCGACGAAGAGCGCCGGCATCATCGTGGCGGTCTCCCCGCCGAACTGGGCTGCGCTCTCACGCCAGCGGTTGGTCGGGGCGGCGGCGCCGATCGCGGCGCGGCAGCGGGCCTCGAACGCCGGGAGCAGCAGGTCGGCGGGACGTCGGTGCGCTGCGACGATCCAGCCGACGAGGTTCGCGACCACGAAGCCGCCGACGATGCGGACGGGGAGGATCCACCCGGACCAGCCGAACGCCTGCGCGGTGCTGACGATCACGAGCGGGTTGAGGATCGGGGCCGCGACGAGGAACGTGACCGCCTCGGCCGGGGTGAATCCGCGGAGCATGAGGCCGCGGGCGAGCGGGACGTTGCCGCACTCGCACACCGGGAAGAGCATGCCGATCAGGGAGATCACGGCGCGACGGGGCATCGGGCGACTCGGCAGGATGCGTTCGAGGGCGCCGTGCGGGACCCACACCTCGACGACGATCGACAGCACGATGCCGAGCACGACGAACGGCAGGGACTCCACGACGACGCTGATCGCGAGCGTGAGGAAGTCCTGCACGACGTCGGGGAGCCCGGCGGTGCCGACGGCCGGGGTGGCGAGCCGGATCCCGAGCAGCACGACGACGGCGAGCAGCACGAGACCGGGGCCGGTGCGGGTCCGGGCACGCTGCTGCGGCGGCGTGGTGGTGCGCGTCGTCACCGGCTCAGGATAGGCGACGAGCGTGGCCGGCCGGCCTCAGCCCGCGGCCAGCGCAGCGACGTGGCGGTCGAGCAGGTCGATCGCCCACGTGGCGTCGCCAGCGGGGTCGAGCCGCACCACGTGCAGCGCGAGCCCGTCCACCAGGGCGTGCAGCCGCCGCGTCTCGTACTCCGTGTCCGCCGCCTGGACGCCGACCGCGTCGAGGATCCGCACGCACCACTGCCGCATCTCGTCGACGACCCGGTCGTGGAACGGACGGAGCTCGGGGTCCGTCAGGGCCGCCGTCCCGAGGGCGAGGTACACGTCGAGCTCGATGCGGCGCTCGTCGTCGAGGGGCAGCAGCTCCACGAGGACCGCGTGCGCGAAGTCCGTGCCACCGAGCGAGGCGGGCAGCGCGTCGATGCGGGCTGCGGTGCCGTCGAAGACGAGGTTCAGCGCGTGCTCGCGGACGCTCGCCTGCGTGGGGAACACGTAGCGGACGGTGCTCGGCGGGAGACCGGCTTCGGCCGCGACGTTCCGGACGCTCAGCGCGCCGAGGCCGTCGCGCGCGAGCACCTGGCAGGCGGCTTCGGACACGGTGCGGCGCCGTTCCTCGAGGTCGATGCTGCGCGTCACCCGATCATTCTGGCACGACTGTGCGACTCGTGCTAGAAAGGCCGTGTCGCACAGTCGTGCGACTATCGGAAGGGAAGCGTCATGACCTGGATCGTCCTGGTCCTCTCCGGCGTGCTCGAAGCGGTGTGGGCCACCGCACTCGGCGCGTCGAACGGGTTCAAGAAGGTGGTGCCGACGATTGTCTTCGTCCTCGGCATGGCCGCGAGCATGGCCGGCCTGGCGTACGCGATGACGGCGATCCCGGTCGGCACGGCCTACGCGGTGTGGGTCGGCATCGGTGCGTCGCTCACGGTGCTCGTCGCGATCGCCCGGAAGCAGGAAGCCGCGTCGTTCGGCCGGGTCGCCCTGGTGCTCGGCCTGGTGGCCTGCGTCGTCGGACTCAAGGTGGTGAGTTAGGTGGCTTGGATCGTCCTCTTCGTCAGCGCAGCGCTCGAGACCGTCTGGGCGACCGCGCTCGGCCAGAGCCACGGCTTCACCCGGCTCGAGCCGACCATCGTCTTCGCGATCACGATCGTGATCAGCCTCGTCGCGTTCGGCTACGTCCTGAAGCACATCCCGATCAGCACGGCGTACGCGGTGTGGACGGGGACCGGCGCGGCGCTCACGGTGCTCTGGGGCATGGCCACCGGCGCCGAGCCCGTCACGGTGCTCCGCCTGGTGTTCATCGCCGGCATCGTCGGCTGCGTCGTCGGACTGAAGCTCCTGCCCGCCCGCCCGGCCGTGCCCGCCCCCGCGCCGGCCTCCTCCGCCTCCCCCGCCCGGTCGAATCGCGCGTAGGAAGCCGAATCGCGCGTAGGAGGTCGGTTCTTCCGACCTCCTACGCGCGATTCGGCTTCCCACCGCACGTGAGATGGGTGGGAACCACCGACGGACAGGAGGCCCGGCGCCAGCTGGCACCGGGCCTCCCGTCATGCGGATGGTGCGATCAGACCGACGCGCCGGTCCACTCGTCGACAGCGGCCACGTGGTCGGTGCCGACCGTGCCCGCTGCGCGGGCCGCGGCGACACGCTCCGCGTGCGACGGCGGGTTCGACGGCACGCCTGCCGGGCGCCCCTCGTCGTTGATCTTGCGGAGCTCCGGCACGATGTCCGACGCGAGGATGTCGATCTGCTCGAGGACCGTCTTGAGCGGCAGGCCCGCATGGTCGACGAGGAACAGCTGGCGCTGGTAGTGCCCGACGCTGTCCTTCATCGCCGCGTACCGGTCGATGACCTGCTGCGGCGACCCGACGGTCAGCGGGGTCTGCTCGGTGAAGTCCTCCATCGACGGCCCGTGCCCGTAGACCGGGGCGTTGTCGAAGTACGGGCGGAACTCGGCGATGGCGTCCTGCGAGTTCTTGCGCGCGAAGAACTGCCCGCCGAGCCCGACGATCGCCTGGTTCGCGGCACCGTGCCCGTAGTGCTCGAAGCGCTGCCGGTAGAGCCCGACCATCTGCGCGGTGTGCTCGATCGGCCAGAAGATGTTGTTGTGGAAGAAGCCGTCGCCGTAGTAGGCGGCCTGCTCCGCGATCTCGGGCGTGCGGATCGAGCCGTGCCAGACGAACGGCGCGACACCGTCGAGCGGACGCGGCGTCGAGGTGAAGCCCTGCAGCGGCGTGCGGAACTTGCCCTGCCAGTTGACGACCTCGTTCTCCCAGAGCTGGCGGACCAGCGCGTAGTTCTCGATCGCCAGGTTCACACCCTGCCGGATGTCCTGCCCGAACCACGGGTAGACCGGGCCGGTGTTGCCTCGGCCCATCATCAGGTCCATGCGGCCGTCGGAGATCACCTGGAGCATCGCGTACTCCTCGGCGATGCGCACCGGGTCGTTCGTCGTGATGAGGGTCGTCGACGTCGAGAGCGTGATGTGCTTCGTCCGTCCGGCCAGGTAGCCGAGCATCGTCGTCGGCGAGGACGCGACGAACGGCGGGTTGTGGTGCTCACCCGTGGCGAAGACGTCGAGCCCGGCCTGGTCGGCGTGCTCGGCGATCGTCATGATGTCGCGGACGCGCTGCGTGTCGTCCGGAGTGGTCCCCGTGGTCGGGTCGGTCGTGACGTCACTGACCGTGAAGATGCCGAACTGCATGATGCCGCCTTCCATGAGATCAATGCGTTTGCATCGAACTGCCGGGTACAACGTAGCGCACCACACGGTATTCCCGCGAGCAGCGGGCCCGCCACGCGACCGAGCAGCGTGCCCGCCACGCGACCGAGCAGCGGCCCGCTCCTGTCCGCCGAACTGCGGACCGCGGGAGCCCGCCGATCCGCGTAGCGTCGAACCGGAACCCCTCACCAGGTTCGCTGATCAGGACGAGGTTCCACCGTGACGACCATCACCTCGACAGCCGCACTCGTCGACGACGAATGGGTGCTGCGCTGCGTCGACTACCCGGCGATCGAGCACCACGGCGCGTGGCTCGACGACGTCGTCGTCCAGCACCGCACGATGGTGCACGACTTCGCGGGCGAGACCCCGCGCATCGAGTTCGTCGTCGGCGACCCCTCGACCGCCACGCGCATCGCCGCCGTCCGCTGTGCGAGCGAGCGAGCACGGGCGATGCGCGCCGAGGCCCGGGCGCTCGAGGAGGCCGTCGCCGAGGACCGCGACGCCCTGGTCGCACGGCTCACCGAGCTCAACGTCGCACCGTCCGAGATCGCCGAGATCCTCGGGCTCTCCGTCCGCGCCGTGCGCGACGAGCTCGGTTCCGACGAGGAAGCACGGATCGCCCGGCGGATCCTCCGGACCCTGCACCACGCCGACGAGCCGCAGCCCGCGGACGGGCAGCGCGACTAGGCGTCGTCCTCGATCACCCTGCCGCGCAGCACCTTCGACTCGCGCCACAGGAGGTACGCGCCCGTCCAGACGAACATGATCGCGACGAGCGCCAGACACGGGAACAGGAACACGAAGTCGAGCGTCGTCCCGATCGGCGGCGCACCCGGCATCGCGGACCGCAGTGCCGGGAACGACAGGAGCGTCGCGCTCAACCAGATCACGTTCGCGAACTCGAGCCTCCGCCGGAGGATCGCGCTGCCGACCGTGACGACCGCCATCAGCGTCGTGAACAGGATCGCGAGGATGTAGAACGACACGATCACGATGCTCAGTGCGTCGCGGTGTCCGTCGATCTGCATCGGGACCAGGGTGCGCCCGTCCTGCTGCTCGGCACCGGAGCGCTCGGCCTGCATGTTCCACGGCCGCGCGGAGTTCGACATGTCGACCTGGAAGGGGACCGCTCGACCGGTGTCGTCGTTCTGCACGCTGAGCTGGAAGTTCGCGAACGGCTGGTCGAACGGGTACGAGGTGTCACCGCGGTCGAGCGTCAACGTCAACGAGGTCGCGTCCACCACGGACTGGCCGGGGAACGTCACGACGCTCGTGGTCACGCCGCCGCTCGACACCTCGATGCGCAACGGCTCCGAGATCTCACCGGCCTTGTCGCCGACGAAGTCCCCGTGCGGGATCGGCAGCACGTTCGCCTGCATCACCCGGTTCGACAGGTCGACGTCCTGCACGCTCATCCGCAGCGACATGGAGTTGCCGGTCCGGTCGTTCGGCCCGGACACCGGCACGGTCGTCGTGGTCTTCAGGGCTCCGGAGAGCCCGATCACGACGTAGTACACCGCCAGCAGCACCACCGCGACCAGCAGGATGATCGGCGCGGGGTTGCGTCGGGTGCGCCGCTCCGGCGGGGCTTCGGTCGTCTGCGTCATCGGTTGCTCCCGGACTGGTCGTCAGGTCGGATCGGACTGGAGGCTGTGGTGCCGCCCGCTGGGTCGGCTCCCGGAGGTGGGCCGGTCGCCACCGGGGCCGCGGGGCTCCCGCCGGTCGCCCGACGGCCCGCCACCGTGGCGGCGAGCGCGAAGAGCAGCATCGCGAGGAGCGGCACCATCGCGCCGGGGAACTCGGTGACGTTGAACGTGGTGATCTGGTCGGCGAGCTGGGACGCCTCGGTCTCGCCCTTCGCGACCGCGGTCGTCACCGTCATCGCGTTGGCCTGCGACGACCGGTTCGACGCCACCTGGATCTGCTGCACGGCGGTGTCCGGAGCGTTCACGGCGTCGGCGAACACCCGGATCGCCACGTCGGCCTGCTTGCCGGGGTCGAGCGGGATCAGGCACGAGAACGTCGTCGTCGCCACCGAGCAGTCGACCGGCTCCTCGTCGACCTCGACGTCGACGTTCCGGTAGACCATGCCGGTGCTCATGCGGGCCGAGAACGTGATCGCCACGGTGGCGCCCGACGCGTTCGGCCCGAGCGTGCCGCGCATGTCGGCTGCCGTGCCGGGCATGATCCGCTGCGTCCCGAACCGCAGGTCCATCGGGAGCGCACCGTTGCTCGTGCCGGCGCCGCCGCCACCGGAGCCGCTCCCCGGGGCGCTCGACGGGGCGCTCGACGGAGGGGCCGCTGGTGTGGAGGGCGTTGCCGACCCGGCACCCGCGCCGGCGTTCCCGCCGCTGCCGTTCGTGCCGGACCCGCCGGAGGCGCCGGACCCGCCCGTCGGGGTGGAGCCGCCGCCTGCCGGAGCCGAGGGCGCCCCGGGAACGGGAGCCGAGCCTCCAGGCTGGGTCGTCGGCGGAGCCGGCGTGACCGGCGTCTGCCGGACCGTGAAGCCGAGCGTCGCGGGTTCGGAGGTGATGCCGCCGTACGTCTGCGAAGCGGTGATGTTCACCGCGCCGTACGCGAACCGCGGCGACGGCGTGCATGACCACAGGCCCGCGCTGTCCGCGGTCGCCGTGCACATCGCGGTGGGGCCCTGGAAGACCGTGACCACGGCATCCTCGACCGCCTGTGCGCCGCGGATGACCGGGGTCGCGTTCGTCGTGACCGACCCAGCGGTCGGCGAGGTGAAGACCGGGGCGTTGAGCGGGACGACCTCGAGCGTCGCGGAGGACGCGACCGGGGAGTCCGGGTCGGTGCTCGACACCGTGCTGGTCGCGATCGCGTAGGTCGTGCCGGGAGCCGTTCCCGCCGGCGCTGCCCCCGTGACGGTCACCACGACCGAGGCACCAGGCGCAAGTGTCCCCAGCGCGACCCCGCCGGGCAGCGCCGAACAGTCCACCGCGGCGCCGGCGACCGTGCACACGGTCGCCGGGAAGCCGCCGAGGTCCGCGGTGAAGGTGACGTCCCTCGCCTCGCCGTCGCCCGTGTTGTCGATCGTGATCGTGTGCGTCGCCTCACGCGTCGGCAAGAGCTCGGTCGCGCCGGACCGGGTGATCGAGAACGTTGCCGACGCGAGGACGGTGAAGGTGCTCGTCGCGACCGGGGAGGTCTGGCCGAACCGGTCGGCCTGCGTGGCGGTGACCGTGTGCTGGCCGACGGTGAGCGGCGCGCTCGGAGCCGGGCAGCTCCACGTGGTGGCGGCGTCGGCCGGGATCGTGCACGGGGCCTGGTCGTCGAGCGTGACCGTCGTGGCGTTCCCGGCCGTCTTCGTGCCGGTGATCGTCGGCTGGGCGGTGATGGACTCGCTGCCGGCGGCGGGTGCGGTGATGGTCGGGGCGCCGGGTCCCGCCGGCGCGACGACGGTGATCGAGTACGGTGCCGCTGGATCGACCGGGACGATGGCGGAGCTGCCGGTCTTCGTACCGAGCGTTGCGTCCGCGTCGATCACGAGCTGGACGTCGACGGTGTTGGGTGCTCCCCAGAAGAGGTTCCCGCACGCGGCGGACGCGCCGTCTGCGGACGGCGTGCAGGTGAACGGCGCGAGGCCGGTCCCCGGCTTGGTCGCGGCGGCGGTGATGCGGGCCTCCGGTGGCGCGGTGATCGTCCAGTTGCCGGTGCCGCCCGTCTGGTTCTGGACGGTCGCGACCACCTGCGCGCCCGGCACACCGGACGGCACCGGGCCGACCTGGGTCATCGCGCTCGCGGGAGCGCTCGGGATGACCACGGCTGCGATCGCGAGGACGAATCCGAGCGCAGCGGCGAGCGTCCGCTGGCGGCGACGTGTCGTCCCCGCGGTGTGCTGCGCCCGCATGCTTCCCCTCGTCCGCGGCGGGTCCCGACGCCGCTGACGTCGACGACGCTAGTCGGAAAGCGCAGCCGCCGACCGACGCGTTACCGGGCTGTGACACGGCGTGCTCAGACGGGTGCGGGCAACCCCTTGGTGTTCGTCGTGGGGGCGGTGTGGTGCATGCCGTCCGCGAGCCACACCGCGGTCACCGCGAGGAGCACGCTCACCGAGGACGCCATCCGCCCCGCGACGAGCATCGCGTCGTGGTCGTGCCCGCTGCCGTTCGTCACCGCGAGCACGAGCGCGGCGATCCCCGCGGCGAGCGTCACCCCCGTCGAGACCAGCAGCACCGCCGTCACCACGCGGCGGGGACCCCTCCGGCCGTCCCGGTCTCCACGCGCACCACGGTCGACGACGGGCCCGACGGCACGGACCAGCCCCACCCAGAACAGGGCGACCGCACACGCGCCGACGATGTCGCTCACCCGGTGCCAGCCGTAGACCACCGTCTGGTTCGCCACGAACACCGCGTACGCGGCGCCGAGGAGCAGCACGATCGGCCGGAACCGACGGGGTGTGACCATCAGGACCGCGAACAACGCCGCCATCGCGATCGTCGCGTGACCGGACGGGTACGAGTTCGGCGTCGTGGACCCGGCGATCTCCGGGCGCACGGCGATACGCTTGAGGAGCGTGGAGGTGCCAGCCGAGGCGAGCACCACCACACCCGCCGCCAGTCCGACGGCGAGCCGCCTCCGTGCGAACGCGACGGCGGCGATCACCACGACGAGCAGCAGGATCACCGGGACCGAGATGACGTTGAGTGCGGTGTCCGACCCGAACAGGTCGGTCTCCCGGACCCCGCCGAGCGCGGAGTCCTCGACCCGTTGCCCGAGCGGCGTCAGCACGGCGACCGCGTAGACGAGAGGCACGATCACGAACCCCAGAGCCGACAGCACAGCCCACCGGAACCGGCGCGAGACGCTCGGTCCGCGCCCGTCGTCACGCGGATCGGACGCTGTGCGCTCCGGCGTACGGGTCACGGGGATCGTCCTCCTCGGGGTCGTCGTCGCGGGCCTGGTGGTGCGCCTCGTCACGGCGCTCCGGACGGGCGGTCGCCCGAGCGGATCGTCGGCCGTCCGATTGGGTCGGTCGGGGTCGAACACGATACCGTTGTCGCGCCGGTCGGAACCTGGGAACCAGGGCCCGATCGGCCTGTTCCGGCAGGCAGTGTCCAGCAGCGCTGGACGCACCGCGCCGCAGGAGTCAGCCACGACGACCCTCGTGGCGCAAGAAGAGGAGACCGAAGTGGCCGTCAAGGAACCGAGCATCATCGCATCGCCGAACCGCGCACTCGCGCTGACGGTCGGTACCCTGCTCGTCATCTGGGGTGTCCTGGGCTTCTTCTTCGCCGGTGACGGTGGCCACGCGTTCTTCGGCGACTCGGGCGGCATGCTCTGGAACGCCTTCCAGGTGAACCCGGCACTCGCGTTCCTGTGGACGATCCTCGCCGCGGCGCTCTTCATCGTCGGACTCGGCAACACCATCGGGTCCCGCAACGTCAACCTCCTCGTGGGCGTCGTGCTGATCGTCCTCGCGGCGTACGGCTTCGTGTTCGTGAACACCTCGGCCAACGTCTTCGCGCTGAACACCGCCGACAACGTCTTCAACGCCATCGTCGGCGTGGTGCTCCTCCTCACCGCGCTCGGCGCCGACAAGCAGAACATCCGCGCGCTGCGCGCCTCGGCCACCGCCTGACGCGTTCCGCGACACCTCGACGCCCGTCTGCCGCTCGGCAGGCGGGCGTCGTCGTGTGTGGGGCGGGTGGTGGGGGTGGGGTGGTCGCTGGCACCCGACTCGGAACGACAGACTCGCTGTCGTACGACAACGGTCTTGTCGCTCATTGCACGCGCAAGCATCCCGACCGACTCGGAACGACAGACTCGCTGTCGTACGACAACGGCCTTGTCGCTCTTTGCACGCGCAACGACCTGCAGAGCGCAAGCCCGGACCGCCACTTACCCCGACCACCACGTGCCCGGCGGCGACGTGCTCAGGACTCGGTCGTGCCCTTCGGGGCCTCGAGCTGCGTGGCGACGATGCGAGGGGCCTCTGACATGAAGCGCCGGACGTCGAGGTCCACGATGATGTCCTGCGGGCGCAGCGGTCGGCTCAGGTAGAGCCCGTCGAGGGAGGTCAGCCGCGACAACGCGACGTAGGTCTGCCCAGCGCTGAACACCCGGTTGCCGAGGTCGACCACCGCCCGGTCGTAGGTGCTGCCCTGTGACTTGTGGATGGTGACCGCCCAGGCCAGGCGCAGGGGGAACTGCTGGAACTCCCCGACGGTGTCCTTCTTCAGTTCCTTCTTGTCCGCGTCGTAGGAGTACTTGAACTTCTCCCACACCGACGGCTGCACCTCGAAGGACTCCCCGTCGACGTCGACCCACACGGTGTCGCGGATGGTCTGCACGATGCCGAGCGTGCCGTTCACCCAGCGCTGGTCCGGGTCGTTGCGGAGGAACATCACGTGCGCCCCCGGCTTGAGCTCGAGCGCTTCGTCGGCGGGGAAGTTCCGCCCGCCGAAGTCGCCGTTGACGTCCGCCCTGGCCGTCTTCGTGGCGCCGGGCAACCGGTCGAGCGCGGCCTTGTTGATCTTCGCGACGGTGTCGTTCCTGGTCGCGAGGGTGATGGCGTCGTCCGGGGCCGGCCGGGCTCCCGCTTCGTTCAGGCGACCCGCGATGTCCGCCGTGACCCGCCCGTGCCGCACGGCCGTGAGCATCGCGGCGAAGGCGTCGTCCCGCTGCCGGTGCACGGTCGCGAGCTCGATGATGTTGAGGTCGGCTTCGAGCCACACCTTCGCGTCGAAGAACCACAACGACCGGTAGTGGTCCGTGAAGTACGCGCGCTCGTCGGCGTCACCAGGGACCGGGGGCAGCTGGTACGGGTCGCCGAACATGACGACCTGCACCCCGCCGAACGCCTCGAACTGACGCCCGCGGGCCTTGCGGAGCGAGCGGTCCATCGCGTCGAGCAGGTCGGCGTTGACCATCGAGACCTCGTCGATGACCAGGGTGTCCATCGTGTTGAGGAGCTTGCGGGTCTCCGGTCCCTGACGTAGTTCGGCGTCGGCGATGAGCCCGATCGGCAGCCGGAACAACGAGTGGATCGTCTGGCCGCCGACGTTGAGGGCCGCGACACCGGTCGGCGCGCAGATCACGACCTGTTTCTCGGTGTTCCACGCCAGGTGGTTCAGCAGCGTGGACTTGCCCGTACCCGCCCGGCCGGTGATGAACACGTGGTCGCGCGTGGACTCGATGTACTCGAAGACGGCCCGCTGCTCGGCGCTGAGCTCGACGCTCACGGGGTGCTCGCCTCGGAGTCCGCGCTGACGTCGTCGAAGTCGTCCTCCGCCGCCTGCACGGAACCGTGCTCGGGACCTCGCGGTTCTGTGTCCACTGCTGCGGGGTGCTGCGGCCGACCAGCATCGCCGGTGCCCCGTCGCACTCGCACGAGCCCGACGACGAGCACCGTCACGAGCAGCAGGACGCCGGCGCCGACGAGCACGACACCGCCCCTGGCCTGGTCGACCAGGGGATCAGGGCCCCACGTGCGACCCATCGCACCGAACCACGACGCCTGCAGCAGCCCGAGGGGCCCCTGCATCGCGATGCCGAGCGACACCAGCCCCGCGGCGACGATGACTGCACCGACGGCACGCACCAGGAACGCGGGCCACGACGGCGTCCTGGCACCAGCTGCGATCGGCGTGAGGAGCGTCGGGAGGGCCAGGAGCCCCACGAGCAGGAACACCGCGTCGATCACGGTGCGTCCGGTCGGGTCGCTCGTGGACCAGCGGAGGGCCTGGGTGCCGAAGAAGGCCCACCAGATGCCGGCGAGCAGCAGGAACGCGGGGAACGGTTGCGCGAGGTACCGGACGGCCGGGTGGTCGACGATGACGTCCGTCCACTCGCGGACACCCGTGCTGTCGTCGTCACGCGGCAGCACTGCGGCACGGATGAGCCGCACGGGCGCCGACGCCCAGACGAGCCCGGGCACGACGAGCCCGAGCAGCACGTGCGCACCGACGTTCGCGGAGACCAGGAAGCGGTCGTAGTCGTGCAGCGAGCCGGACGTCGCGACGACCAGGCACACGATCGCGATCGCGGCGGCCACCGACCTGCGGACCGGCCACGAGACGCCCCGACGGCGCAGGCGGACGACCCCGGCCACGTACGTCGCCGCGAGCAGGAGCGCCGCCATCAGCCAGAACAGGTCGAGGTTCCAGGACGTCAGCCAGCCCAAGGTTCCCGGAGCGTGCGGGAGGAGATCGTCGGTGAGGAGCTCCGCCGGGGACGGGTTCGTGGTCTTGCTCAACGCGATCTGGTCGACCGGGGTGGCCGTGCGACCGAGCGCCGCGGCGAACCCGGACGCGACACCCATCACCGCGAGTTCCACGACGACGAGGAGCCAGAACGGGCGCGACCGACCCGGCGTCGACACGAGCGAGGAGATCGTGCGACGTCGTTGCACCGCGCCGAGCACCCCCATGGCGACGATCGCACCGATCTTCACGAGGATCAGGACGCCGTACGGGGTGAACAGGTTCGACAGCGCGCCGACCCGGATCTGTGCGGAGGCGACGCCGGACACGGCGACGAGCACGAAGCACCCGAGCGCGATGCTCGAGTACCGCCCGACGAGCGGAGCCAGACGATCGGCGGGGACGACACCCCGGACGAGGACCAGCATGAGCAGCCCGCCGATCCAGAGGGCCGCACCGACGAGGTGCAGTCCGAGGGCCGTGACGGCGGCGTCGTGGCTGGCCGTGCCGGCGGCGTGCCCCTGCTGCGCGAGCGGGATGAGCCCGATCATCGAGACGCCGGCGGTGAGCGCGACCATGCCACGCGACCGGACGGCGAAGCACAGCACGGTGACCGCGGCGGCGACGAGGACGGTGACCAGCCACGCGAGACCGAGGTCGGTGCCGGTGAGGAAGACCCCCATCGACTGCCCGAACTGCTCGTCGAGGCTGACCTTCGACCCGGCGACGCTCAGGAACGTGAAGAAGGTGGTGACCGCCGAGGCCACCGTCCAGACGCCGGCCGAGGCGGCAGCGACGTCGATCGCACGGTTCCACTCGGGGGCGGTACGCGAGAGGCCGACGGTGGCGAGGGCGAGTCCGCCGATCGTGGCGGCGGCCGACAGGTCGACGAAGACCCGGGCGATCGGGAGCCCGAACCGCACGACGGCCCCGGGGTCGGCGATGAGCGCGGCGTTCGCTCCCCCGCCGATCACGAGCGCGACGAGGACCGCGACGAACGCGACCAGCACGAGCACGGCTGGGCCGCTGACACGTGCGATCCGGTTCACCAGGACAGCCTACGGGCGTGCCAGACCCCCAGCAGAATCGCCGGCGGCAGATGTGGAGGACGAACGACGAAGGGGACGGCGAAACGCCGTCCCCTTCGTGCCGGAGCAGTCTTACTTGACCGCAGCCTTGAGCTTCGAGCCGGCGCTGACCTTGACCGAGTCGCTCGCGGCGATCTCGATGGCCTCACCCGTCTGCGGGTTGCGGCCGGTGCGGGCGGCACGGTGCGTCTTCTCGAAGGCGATCCAACCGGGGATCGTGACCTTCGTGCCGTCGGCGACGGAGCCCGAGACGACGCTGAACAGTGCGTCGACGACGCCGTTGACGGTGGCCTGGCTCTGGCCGGACTCGGCGGCGACGGCCGCGACGAGCTCGGTGCGGTTCAGTGACTTGTCAGCCATTGGATGTCCTCCTCGGACTTCTTGCGTATCGGTCGGACGCACGTGGCGTCCGTTGCCCCGGGCGGTTGCCCGGTGCTTCGGACCAGCGGGCCGGAGCCCGGCGGAACCGGAGTTGAAACTACCAGCAGGGTGAGACGAAACCTGCCGACTCGCCCGGATTTCCGGGGTTGTTGAGGTGCTGGAGTGACAGATGTGACGAATGTGACGAACTTGTCCCCCGAGAGCGAACCGAGTTCACCCACGGACGACGAACGCCCCGCCACCCGTGAGGGTGACGGGGCGTTCGGGAAGCGAGTGCTTACCAGGAGCTCTTCGTGATGCCGGGGAGCTCGCCACGGTGGGCCATGTCGCGGAAGCGGACACGGCTGATGCCGAACTCACCGAGGTGGCCGCGGGGGCGGCCGTCGATGGCGTCGCGGTTGCGGTAGCGGATCGGCGAGGCGTCGCGGGGGAGCTTCTGCAGCCCCACGCGAGCGGCCTCACGCGACTCGTCCGTGCCGTTCGGGTCCACGAGGGCCTTCTTCAGCTCGAGACGACGGTCGGCGTAGCGCGCGATGATCTCGGCGCGCTGGTTGTTCTTCGCGATCTTGCTCTTCTTCGCCATGCTTAGCGCTCCTCACGGAAGTCGACGTGCTTGCGGACCACCGGGTCGTACTTCTTCAGCACGAGACGGTCCGGGTTGTTGCGACGGTTCTTCTTGGTCACGTAGGTGAACCCGGTGCCCGCCGTGGAGCGGAGCTTGATGATCGGACGAACGTCCTGACCCTTCTTGGCCATCAGATCTTCTCCCCACGGGCGAGGAGGTCCTTGACGACGGACTCGATGCCGCGTGCGTCGATGACCTTGATGCCCTTTGCGCTGAGCGTGAGCGTGACGTTACGACGAAGCGAGGGCACGTAGTACGTCTTCTTCTGCACGTTCGGGTCGAAGCGGCGCTTCGTCCGGCGGTGCGAGTGCGAGATGTTGTGTCCGAAGCCGGGGGTGGCTCCGGTCACCTGGCACACTGCTGCCATGGTTTCCTCCTGTTGAGTACCGTGCGGCCGATCGGCCACACCCAAGGTCACTTGCCTGGCACGCACGCGCGTCGCCACCGACGGTGGTTCTGCGAGGGGGGTGTGCGTGCCGCCCGATCCGGCCGCGGCGTTCGCGGCGGCAGGAGGGCTGAACAACTGGGCCCGCGCAGGCGCGGACCAGCCATCCACATTACGGGACGGCCGGGCGTGTCGCAAGTCGGCCTCCGGTCTGGAGGCCCGGGCCGGCCCCGCAACGCGACCGCGGCCCTGCAGGTGGTCACGTCCACGGGCCGCGCCTGCGTCGCGGACGGAGGCACGGCCTCCCGTTCGGCTACGGACCGTCCGTGGGTTTCGGTGCCAACGCGTGGACCAGCAACTCGCCGAGCCGCCTCGGCGCCGTGAACATCGGCCAGTGGCCGGTGTCGAGACCGACGATGGTGAGTTCCTCGGTCGCGACGAGCTCGGCCGCCCACGCCTGGTGGTCGGCGACCATGGCGGCGAGCTCCTCGGGTCGGATCTCACACGTGACGACCGTCGCCGGGATCGTGTGCCGTGCGGCGTCGTCGTAGTGGAACCGGTCGACGGGCAGTCGAGCGGGCTCCGGGATCGCACGGTGCTCGAACGCGGCGCGGAGTTCCGGCGTCATCCCCCGCAGGGTCGCCGGCTCCCAGAAGTCCCACGGCGGCAGCGGCACGACGCCGTCCACGACCGGCAGCTCGTCGTTGACGCAGCCGCCGGACGGACCGGGGAAGGTGTCGACGTAGAGCAGGTGCCCGACGAGCGACGGACGTTGGTCTGCGGCCATGTACGCGATCGGCCCGGCGCCGGAGTGCCCGGCGAGCGCGACCGGTTCGTCCGCGGTCGCGACGTCGTCGAGTCGCTCGACGATCGCCGCCACCTGCTCGTCGAGCGTGTCCCCGTCGCGGGTGAGGGCCTCGACGGAGTGACCGGCCTCGCGGAGGACGGGCAGCACCTCGTCCCACGCGTCCGCTTCGAGCCAGAAGCCCGGCACCAGGATCACGTGCATGGCGTGGACGCTACGCGGACGCGTTGCCGCGTGCTGCCGTGCACGCTGCGCATTCGCCGAAGATGTCGACCACGTGACTGGCGTTCGTGAACCCGTGCTCAGCGGCGACCTGCTTCGCCCACTGCTCGACCGGGTCGGCCTGGATCTCGACCGTCCGACCGCAGTTCCGGCAGATCAGGTGGTGGTGGTGCTTGTCCGTCGTGCACGCCCGGTACAGCGACTCGCCGTCCTGCTGGAGCGAGTCGGCGTCCCCCTCGGTCGCGAGGTCCGCGAGGGCCCGGTAGACCGTGGCCAGGCCGATCGTCGAGCCGCCTTCGCGGAGGTGCGCGTGCAGCGCCTGCGCGCTGACGAACCCCTCGGTGGAGTCGAGCGCGCCGCGGACGGCTTCGCGCTGCCAGGTGTTGCGCTTGGGCTTCTGGACGGCGTTCACGCGTTCACTCCTTCCGTGCGACGCGACGGCGCCGCGGTCGTGTCGTGTTCGTCGCGGACCGCGACCCGGTCGCGACCACGTCGTTCCTTCCGGGCACCGACGATCCGACACACCACCCAGATGGCGAACGAGATCGACGTCACGTACGGGCTGATCGGCAGACCGCCGCCGAGTGCCAGCAGGATGCCACCGACGACCGACACGACCGCGAACACCATGCTCAGCACGGGGACCAGGACGGGGTGCACCGTCAGCCGGAGTGCCGCGGCAGCCGGTGTGACGAGCAACGAGAGCACGAGCAACGCGCCGACGATCTGCACGGAGACCGCGGTCGCGAGCCCGAGCAGCAGCATGAAGACGAGCGCCAGGGTGCGGACGGGGACACCGGCCGCCGCTGCGACGTCCGGGTCGACGGACGAGAACATCAACGGGCGCCAGATGACCAGCAGGGCGATGACGACGATCGCGCTGATCACGACGAGCGACTGCAGCTGGGGCTGGTCCACCGAGACGATCTGCCCGGTGAGCAGCCCGAACTTGTTGGCGGCGCGACCCTTGTAGAGCGCCAGGCAGAGGATCCCGAGGCCGAGCCCGAACGGCATCAGCACGGCGATGATCGAGTTGCGGTCGCGCGCCCGGGAGCCGAGCAGCCCGATGAGGAGCGCCGCGATGACCGACCCGACGAGCGAGCCCGTCACGACGTTCACCCCGAGCAGCAGGGACGCACTGGCGCCGGCGAACGAGAGCTCGCTGATGCCGTGCACCGCGAACGGCATGTTCCGCGCGACCACGAACGGGCCGATGAGTCCGCCGACGACGCCGAGCACCGCACCCGCGATGATCGAGTTCTGCACGAGCGCGAGGAGCTCGCCGTAGTCCTGGAACGAGAAGATCGTCGACCAGACGTCCATCAGATCCGCCCTTCGTCCGGCGCCGCAGCGTGCGGGTCCGGGTCGCAGTGGTGGTCGTGGGCGTCGTTCGCGCCGACGATCACGATGCGCCCCATCGTCCGGACGACGTCGACGGGGGTGCCGTACAGGTCGCTCAGCACGTCGGCGCGGAGCACCTCGTCCGGCGATCCGATGCGGAACCGACCGCCGGCGATGTAGAGCACCCGGTCGACCACGTCGAGGATCGGGTTCACGTCGTGCGTGACGAACAGCACCGCGGCGCCCCGCTGGCGGCGCTGCCGGTCGATGAGTTCGGTGACACCGCGCTGGTGGCGCAGGTCGAGGGAGATGAGGGGTTCGTCGCAGAGGAGCAGTGCGGGGTCGGCGGCGATGGCCTGCCCCACCCGGGTGCGCTGCTGCTCGCCGCCGGACAGTTCGGCGACGGGTGCGTCCGCGAACGCGGTGGCGCCGACCTCGTCGATGATCCGGTCGATGCGTTCCCGCTCGGCCTTCCGCTCCGGCCGGATGCCCCAGCGGGACCCGGTGACGCCCTGCGCGATCATGTCCCGGGCGCGGAGCGGTGTACCGGAATCCATCAGCCGCTGCTGCGGGATGTAGCCGATCTTCCGGTGCCCGCGGCGGACGGGCTGGCCGAGGAACGACATCGTTCCACTGGTCAGCCGCTGCTGCCCGAGCACGGTCTTCAGCAGGCTCGTCTTGCCGGCACCGTTCGGGCCGAGGACCGCGAGGAACTCCCCCGGCGCGACGTCGAGGTCGAGGCCGTCCCAGAGCTTGCGAGTGCCGTAGGACAGGCCGGCGTCGCGGAGCGCGAGCACGGCGGAACCGCCACTGCGCTCGGCAGTGGCGGTTCGCGGGTCCTGTCGGGGCTGGGACCGGTCCTGTCGGGGCTGGACTGCTGTCACTTCGCCAGCGCCGCCTGCACCGCGTCGATGTTCGCCTGCTGCCACGAGACGTAATTCTTCCCCTTCGGGAGCGTCTCCGTGACACCGACCACGGGCACACCGTTGTCCTCTGCGGCCTTCTTGACCTGTTCGGTCTCCGGGCTCGAGGTCTGCTCGTTGTACGCGAGCAGCTTCGCGGTGTGGCTCGAGTAGAGCTTCAGCGTGTCGTTGAGCGCTGCCGGCGGGACGTCGTCGCCCTCCTCGATCGCCTCGGAGAAGTCGTCCGGCGTGACGTTGTCGAGGCCGATCGCGTCGAACAGGTACCCGGGGACCGGCTCGGTGTACGTCACCTTCTCGCCGTCGTACTGCTTCTGGAGGTCGGCGGTCTGCGACTCGAGGTCCTCGAGCTTCGACGTGAGCGCCTCGGCGTTCTTCTCGAAGGTCGCCTTGTCCGCGCTGTCGAGCGTGCCGAGCCGCTTCGACACGTCGGCGACGAGCTTGACCATCGTCGGGTAGCTGTAGAACACGTGCTCGTTGAACTCCGCGTCGCCGCCCTTGTCGAGGCCGGAGAGCTTCACGACGTTGATCGTGTCGGCCTTGGTCTTCGAGGAGTCCGACAGCGTCGTCATGAAGTCGTCGTACCCGCCGCCGTTCTCGATGAGGAGGTCGGCCTTCGACACCGCGAGCTGCGTCTTGGCGCTGGACTCGAACGAGTGCGGGTCCTGCGAGGGGTCGTTCAGGATGCTCGTGACGTCGACGTGGTCGCCGCCGATGGTCTCGACGAGGGAGCCGTAGACGTTCGTGGAGGCGACGACCTTGATCGTGTCGTCACCGCTGTCGTTCGTGGACGCGGAGGAGGTCGCGCAGCCGGTCAGGGCGAGCGCGGCGGCGCCGGCGACGAGCGGCAGGGCGAGGAGGCGGTTGTGCATGTCGTCCACGCTAGCCGTTGTTGATAACGATTGTCAAAACCGGTATCAGTCTTGGGCTTCGCGTCGGGGGTCAATTCGCGCGTGGGAGGTCGTTTCGCGCGTAGCAGGCTTGAAGTTCCGGCCACCTACGCGCGATTCCGCTTTCCACTCCGGTCGCGATGGGAAGGAACGTGCGCAGAGACGGACGGGAGGCACGGTGCCAGCTGGCACCGTGCCTCCCGTCCGACCGGTGGTCGCGTCCTACGCCTTGGTGGCCGCCTCGATCGTGTTCTCTGCGATCGTGTCGTCCTCGCGGCCCGGCGTCCGCAGGTTCCACTTCCTGATCACCCAGCCGAAGAGGAAGTAGTAGATCACCGCGTAGCCGAGGCCGATCGGGATGAGCCAGATCGCCCCGTCCGCCTTGCCGAAGTTGAGCACGTAGTCGATCGCACCGGCCGAGAACGAGAACCCGTCGTGGATGCCCAGCGCGTTCACGAGCGCCAGGGACGTCCCCGTGAGCACCGCGTGGATGATGTACAGCGGGAACGCCACGAACATGAACGAGTACTCGAGCGGCTCGGTGATGCCCGTCACGAACGAGGTCAGCGCGGCGGAGAGCATGATGCCGCCGACGAGCTTGCGGTTCTGCGGCTTGGCGTTGCGCCAGATCGCGAGCGCACCGGCCGGCAGCGCGAACATCATGATCGGGAAGAAGCCGGTCTGGAAGATGCCGGCGGTCGGGTCGCCCGCGAGGAAGCGCGCGATGTCACCGTGGTAGGTCACGCCACCGGTCGTGAAGCTGCCGAGCTGGAACCACGGGAAGAAGTTGAGCAGCTGGTGCAGGCCGATCGGGATGAGCATGCGGTTGACGAACCCGAAGATGCCACCACCGATGACGGCGTTGTCCGCGACGGCCTGGCCGGCTGCGGTCAGCGCGATGTCGAAGTAGCGGTACACGAAGGACATGAGCACCGCGATGATCAGACCGGCGACCGCGGTCAGGATCGGCACGAGGCGACGACCGGAGAAGAACCCGAGGAAGTCGGGCATCTTCGTGCGGTGGAACTTCTGCCAGAGCCACGCGGAGACGAGACCCATCACGATGCCGCCGAGGACGCCGAAGTTGATCGTCGCCTGGGCGCCGTTGGCGTCCTTCACCCCGGCGAGCACGATCGGTGACATCGCCGCGAAGACCTGGTACATGACCATGTAGCCGACGACCGCGGCGAGCGCCGTGGTGCCGTCGGACTTCTTCGCCCAGCCGATCGCGATGCCGACCGCGAAGAGCAGCGGCAGCCAGGTGAACACGCCGTTGCCGGCGGCCGCGATGATCGTGGCGCCCTTCTCGAAGCCGGGGATGGCACCGAGCATGTCGGACTGGCCGAGTCGGAGCAGGATGCCCGCCGCGGGCATGACCGCGATGGGGAGCAGCAGACTCCGGCCGAGCCGCTGGGCGTTGGCGAAGAGCTTGCTCTGCTTCTTCGGCGTCTTCTTCTCCGGCACATCCGTGGCAGCAGTCGTGCTCATCGGAGTTCCTCTCGTCATTGGGTGGAGCTGGTCGGGGTGAGTTGAGTCGCGCAGCCGGCGCAGGTAACCTCGGCGGTATCGCCAGGTCCGGTCCTGTCCGGTCATGACCAGTACGTAGTGTCGATGACCGCGCACGGCATGTCAACCTGGACGCGCACCCTTAACGAGGAGGAAACAGATGGCCGACATCAAGGCTGCCGACATCATCGCCGCGCTCGGCGGTGCCGACAACATCGAAGAGGTCGAGGGCTGCATCACGCGCCTCCGCGTCGAGGTCGAGGACGGTGACCTCGTCGACAAGGGCGCGCTCCAGGCCGCCGGCGCCCAGGCCGTCGTCGGTGGTGGCACCGGCTGGCAGGTCATCGTCGGTCCGATCGCCGACAACCTCGCGCAGGACATCCAGGACGAGCTGTGACCGCAGTCCTGACGCCGTTCGCCGGGCCGGTCGTCGCACTCGCCGACGTGCCGGACCCGGTGTTCGCCGGGCAGCTCGTCGGTGCCGGTGTCGCGGTGGACCCGACCGGTGTCGAGGGCACGGTCACCGCGGTCGCACCCGTCGACGGCACCATCGTGAAGCTGCACCCGCACGCCTTCGCGCTGCAGGGCACTGCGGGGACGGACGTGCTCGTGCACGTCGGGATCGACACCGTGAAGATGTCGGGCGAGGGCTTCGAGCTCCTCGCGGCCGAGGGTGACACCGTCGCCGCCGGGGACCCCGTCGTCCGCTTCACTCCGGCGACGATCACCGCGGCGGGCTACTCCCCCGTGTGCCCCGTCGTCGTGCTCGGCTCCGCGCCGGACTCGATCGCACAGGGCGCCGTCGGCACCACGGTCACCGCGGGCGACACCCTCTTCGAGGCCTGACCCCCGCCGGGACCCCTTCGCCAAAGCGACAGTTCGCCGCCGAGCCCGCACGACCCCTTCGCGAAAGCGACAGTCTGCCGCAGATGTTCCGCGGCAGCCTGTCGCTTTCGCGGCCCGGGCGAACGCGGGCAGCGAACGCGGGCAGCGGGCAGCGGGCAGCGGGCAGCGGGCAGCCCCGCGCTACACGACGGACTGCGTCGCGGTGACCTCCATCTGCACGCGGTAGCGGTCCGACCGGTACCAGCTCATGGCGTGCTCGACCGGGCGGTCCCGCGAGTACGACACCCGGTCGAACTCGAGCACGGGCGCGCCGGTCTTCGTGCCGAGCAGCGTGGCGACGTCGTCCGCTGCCGGCTTCGCCGCGACCGTCTGCTGCGCGCGGTCGATCGGCAGGCCGTACTCGTTCGCGACGATCGAGTACACCGACCCGGACAGGTCGTGCTCGAGCAGCCCGGGGAACGCCCCCGCGGAGAGCCAGGCGTCGTCGATGGACACCGGCGCCCCGTCCGCCATGCGCAGGCGCTTCACGTGGTACGCCGTGTCGGTCTCACCCAGACGGAGCGCAGCGGCGGTGTCGGCCGGCGGCACACGTTCTTCGCGGACCAGCACGACCGTCGTCGGTACGTGCCCCATCGCCCGCATCTCCTCGGTGAACGACGCCAGGTGCAGCGTCGACTGCACGGGCCGGTGTGCCACGAAGGTGCCCTTGCCGCGGACCCGTTCCAGGTACCCCTCGTTGACGAGCTGCCCGAGGGCCTCGCGCACGGTGATCCGGGAGACGCCGTACTCCGCGATGAGCTGGCGTTCGGACGGGATCGCCGCACCAGGAGCCAGTCGCATCGTCGCGAGTTCGAGGAGGATGCGCCGGAGCTGCTGGTGCTTGGGCTCGGCTCCTTCGGTGATGCGGGTCGTCATCGGCTCCTCGTGCTCCATCGCGGTGGTTCGGCAGCTGGTCATGGGCGGACATGACCAGTTGCCATCACACTAGCGAGTCGCGACCGCCCAGTCGATGTGCATGACAGAACGCGACATGTAGACGGATTCTCACCGATCCCCGAGGGGGCCCTCTGGGACGCTCCATCGGAAGCTGCCAGGATGTCGCCGTGACATCCGTGGTGATCATCGACGACGAGGGGCTCGTCCGCTACGGCTTCGGGCTCATCCTCGGGGCCGCCGACGACATCGAGGTCGTGGCGAGCGGCAACGACACCGACGCCTTGTCGATCGTCGCCGAGCACCGCCCCGACGTCGTCCTGCTCGACGTCCGTATGCCCCGGATCAGCGGCCTCGAGCTGCTCGCCGGGATCACGGCCATGCCGGACCCCCCTGCGGTCGCGATGCTCACGACCTTCGACGCCGCGGAGCACCTGGGCCGCGCGATGGAGCTCGGGGCAGCGGGCTTCCTGCTCAAGGACACCGACCCCGAGCACCTCGCGCAGTACGTCCGCGTGCTCGCCGCCGGTGGCGTGGTGCTCGCCCCGGGGCTCGACCGGACCCGGCTCTTCGCGCAGACGTCCGAACCGGTCGCCTCGCCGCCGCTCTCCGATCGTGGGCGCGAGGTGCTCCGGCTCCTCGCCGACGGCGCGAGCAACCCGGAGATCGCCGCCCACCTGGGCGTGAGCACCGGCACCGTCAAGGAGGACGTCCGCGGCCTCCTCGCCGCCTTCGGCGTCACGAGCCGTGTCCAGCTCGCGCTCCGCGCCGCAGCCGCTGGCCTGCTCACGTGAGCGCACGAGGAATCCGGCGGCTCGCCAAGGCGACCGACGGGAGGCTCGACACGGCAGTCGACGCCGGCCTGCGCTGGGTGCGCACGCATCGGGCACCGTGGTGGCTGGTCGACGCGTTCTTCGTCGCCGCCGCCGTCGCGGACGCCGTGCTCGACATCTCGGGGGCGACGCAGTTCGAGACCGCGATGTCCCTGGTGGCCGCCGCAGCGCTGCTCCTCCGGCGCCGGCTCCCCGTCACCGCGTTCGCGCTGACCCTTCCCGGGCTCTTCATCGGCTCGGCGGTGGTCGCCTCAGCGGTGGCGCTGTTCACGATCGGCGCGCGCACCCAGCGGCGGTGGGTGATGCTCCTCGCCGCGGTCGTCGAGTTCGTCGGCTTCAGCGGGTTCGTCGGCCCGCCGCAGACGCTGGACGACATCGTCGTGTCCATCATCTACGCGCTCATCTTCGCGCTCGGCCCGATCTCGATCGGGCTCCTGGTGCAGACCCGCGCCAGCCTCACCGAGCGCCTGGTGGAACGCGACGCCGCCCGGGCGGACGAACGCCGGCAGGCGGCAGCCGTGGCGCTGTCGCGGGAACGGGCCCTGCTCGCGCGCGAGATGCACGACGTCGTCTCGCACCAGGTCACGCTCATCGCGGTCCAGGCGGGCGGGATGCAGATGGCGGGCAGGGACGAGGCCGAACGCGGGTTCGCACGGACGATCCGGCAGCTGTGCGTCGTGACCCTGCAGGAGCTGCGCGAGATGGTCCAGGTCCTGCGCGCATCGGGTGGCACGGACCGCGAGATCGCTCCGCAGCCGGTGCTCGCCGACCTGCAGCGGCTCATCGACGACTCCGGACTGGACACCCGCACGGACGTCGTCCTGCCGGAGACCCTCGGGCAGCCGGTCCAGCGCGCCGTGTACCGCTTCGTGCAGGAGGCCCTGACCAACGTCCGGAAGCACGCCCCCGACGCCGCCGTCCACGTCACCGGGCTCGTCGAGGACGGTGACGTGGACGTCCGCGTGTCCAACGGGCCGGCACGGGGCGCACGGCTCGAACTCCCCGGATCCGGCCTCGGACTGATCGGGCTCGGCGAGCGTGCGTCGTTGCTCGGGGGCTCGCTCGAGAGCGGTCCGACCGACGACGGCGGGTTCGCACTGCACCTCCGGCTGCCCGTCGAGCACCTGCCCCCTGCCCCGGCCGCCTGATCCGACGGCCAGCCCGGGATGGCCGACCGGCCAGCGCGGTTCAGCCCGCGGGTCGATGTCCCCTGCGCGCCGATCCGCTGTGATGCAAGGGTGCGCATCACTCCCTTCGTCGCTCGGCTCCGTCGGTACCCGGTGACCGTCGTCGTCACGGCCGTGACCGTCGCGCTCGTCGCCGCCGCACGGCTGAACGGGTCAGAGCCGGACTTCCCGCACCACCCGCCCGTCGCGTGCGTCGCGTTGCTCGCCCTGCTCGTCGCGACGGCGGTGTCCGAGCGCGCGATCGGATCGGTCCGGACGATCGTCGTGGGACTCGTGGTCCCGACCGTCGCGATCCTCCTCACCCGTGTCGCGGTCACGGTCGGCGCCGCCCTCGGTGAAGCCCACGCCGAGGTCGCCCACGGGCAGCAGCTCATGGCGCCGAGCACCGTCGCCGTGGCGCTCTTCGCCGCGTCCTCCGCTGCGCTGCCCACGCAGCGCCGCTGGCGCGTCCGCACCGTCCTCTGGACGGTGACCGTCACCCTGCTGCTCTTCGCGGGCCACGGGTCGGACGTGGCCCGTGCCCTGGCCGCGCTGCTCGGGGTGGCGAGCGGCGCGCTCGTGCTGGGCCGAGCCTCCCGTCCGGCCCGTCGTGACCCGCTGTCGGTCCGCACCGTCGTCACGGCCGCGCTCGCGGCCCTCGGCTCCGGATCGCTCGTGACGCTCGTCGTCCCCGACCCGGACGGCGTGCTGTCGCCGTTCGCCGACGCGATGACCGACCGGGCCGTCGTGCTGGTCGGTGCGCTCCTGCTGCTCGCGGCCTGGCTCGTGTCGCACGGCCGGCGGGCCGGCGTCGTCGTGGCGGTGACCGTGCTCGTGGTGGTCACCGCCGTGCTGGCGGACGCGTTCGTCATCGAACCGATGACCGCCGACGCGCTGCAGTGGCAGGGCCTCGGGCTCGACGAGATCGAGTGGCAGATCACGCTCATCGGCGCGTGGGTCGTCCCGGCCGGGGTGCTCCTCGCCGTCCTGCTGCTCCGCGACCGCCTGGTCCGGGGGCGGTTCCGTGCGGCGACCAGCACGACCGACCTCGTGGCGATGCTCCGCGACGGCGACGCCGGGACCCTCGGGCACATGGGGACCTGGCGGGGCAACGCCGTCTGGTCGCACCCCGAGGGGCTCGGCGCCGTGGCCTACCGGGTCCGCGGGGACGTCGCACTCACCGTCTCCGACCCGGTGTGCTGTGCCGACGACCGTGCCGCGGTGATCGCGGGGTTCGTCATGCACTGCGACCAGAACGGCTGGACGCCGGCGTTCACGAGCGTGCACGCACCGGTGCGGGAGGTCCTGGCGGCCGAGGGTTGGACCGCGCTGCCCGTCGGCGTCGAAGCCGTGCTCGACGTCACCACGTTCGACCTGCGCGGGAAGCGCCGCCAGGACCTGCGCACCGCATCGAACCGCGCCGATCGCGAGGGTGTGCGTGACGAGTGGACGCGCCTCGAAGCGCTCGACGCCGAGCAGCGCGCACAGGTCGAGGCGATCTGCACCCGTTGGGCTGCCGATCGTCGTCTGCCGGAGATGGGGTTCACGCTCGGCGGGTTCCGGGAGCTCGACGACCCGGACGTCCGTCTCGCGCTCGCCGTCGACGCCGAGGAGCGGGTCGTCGCGGTGACGAGCTGGCTGCCGGTGTACGCGCACGGGACGCTCATCGGCTACACGCTCGACGTGATGCGTCGCGGGGAGTCCGGGATGCCCGGCGTGATCGAGTTCCTGATCGCCAGGACCGCCCTGCGCTCCCGTGAGGCCGGGCTGACCATGCTGAGCCTCTCCGGCACGCCGCTCGCCGCGCACGACCCGGCGGCGCGCGGGGTGCTCGACCGGGGTTCGCTGCTCGTCTCACGGGTCCTCGAGCCGGTGTACGGGTTCCGCTCGCTCCAGCGCTTCAAGGAGAAGTTCGGCGCAGCGCACGAGCCCCTCTGGCTGGTCGTCCCCACGCCCCTGCACGTGCCGCGGGTGGCACGGGCGCTCGCGAGTGCGTACGTCCCCGGGTTCCGCCCGCGGCACCTGCTCGAACTCGGCCGAGCACACCGCGCAGCGGCCGGAGCACGCTCGTGACGGACCCGTTCCACTGGGTGATGGGCACGCGGCTGCAGGTACCCACGAAGCTCGTGCCGGCCGACGTCGTGTTCGTCGTGCTCGTCCTGCTCGTGACGCTGCCGGCGTTCCGGTCGACCGGGCGCGACGGAGGCCCCCGGAGCCGGTGGCCGGACCGCGCTGCATGGCGCCGGACCGGGATCCGTGCGCTCGGCGCCGTCGGCGGTGGGCTCGTCGGACTCCTCGCCTGCTGGGTGGTCGGCGACCTGCTCAACGCCTTCGACGTGCGGTTGACCGACGTGACGCGGATGTGGGTGGCGTTCGCGTTCGCCGGGCTCGGGCTGGCCGCCGTCGGTCTCGTGCAGGGCGGACGGGTCCGACGCGTCCTCGCGGTGGTGCTCGTCCCCCTCGCACTCCTCGTGCCCGCGCTCGGCGTGAACGTCGACTACGCCGCGTACCCGACGCTGAACGCGCTCGTCCAGACCGATCCGTTCCCGGCGCTCGACCTGGGTGCCGAGACCGGCGCTGTCGGGGCGGCGGCCGGCGCGTGGGCTCCGCCCGCGACGATGCCCGCCACCGGCCTGGTCGGTACCGTGCGGATCCCCGGCCGGGAGTCCGGCTTCCCCGCCCGCCCCGCAGTCGTGTACCTGCCGCCGGCGGCCCGCACGGCCGACCCGCCGCCGCTGCCCGTCATCGTGTCCCTGTCCGGCCAGCCGGGCTCACCGAGTGACATGTTCACCGTCGGCGGCCTCGCGACCACACTGGACGCCTACGCAGACGCCCACCACGGGATCGCGCCGATCGTCGTGTCGGCCGACCAGCTCGCCGTCCCCGGGCACAACACGATGTGCGTGGACTCGACCATCGGGAACGCCGCGACCTACATCACGCGGGACGTCCCCGACTGGATCACGTCGCACCTCCGCGTCACGACCGACCGCCGCGGGTGGGGGCTCGTCGGGTTCTCGCAGGGGGCGACCTGTGCCATGCAGTTCCTCGCCGGGCACCCAAACCGGTTCAGCGCGGCGCTCGCGATCTCCAGCGAACCGCAGCCGATCGACCGCTCACCGCAGAACAGCGCGGACGAGGCGTTCGGCGGTTCCCTGAGCCGCTGGCGAGCCGCCGCACCGGGGGCGCTGATGGCTGCGAACCGGCCGTACCCGGACACGTCGGTGTGGCTGACCGCAGGGTCCACGGACGGCGAGTTCGTCCGGTCCGCCCAGCACCTCGGGTCGGCGGCGCGGGCGGCCGGGATCCGCACGACGGTGGCATCGGCACCGGGCAGCGGCCACGACTGGAACACCGTGCAGTGGTCCGTGTCGAACGAGCTCCCGCACGAGGCGGACGTCCTGCTCACCGCTCCCGGCGTGGTGCACGGATGAACGACCGCTCGGCGATCACGGCGATGCGCGTGGCCGTGTTGGGGATCGCGGTGTTCGTCGCGGTCGTCGTGCTGACGTGCTGTTCGGCGGAGTGGGCCCTCGGCAGCGTGCTGCTCGTGCTCGCCACCGTCGCCGGCGCGTTCGTCGTCACGCTCGGCGCCGGCCGACGCTGACGCGGGCCGCGCCCCCGCGCCGGGGCCAGGGCCGGAACGATCGAGTGTGCAGACAACGGGTCCAGTCCGCCCGGCATCGGCCCACTTCTGCGCACTCGATCACTGGACCGACGAACGATTCGCCGGGCGACGCTGACGCGGGCCGTCAGGCGTTCGCGACGAGCCAGTCGTACTGGGCGTCGTTCAGCGCACGATCGGCCCAGACCTGCCGCTCGACACCGCTCGGCGTCGGCGCGGCGGTGGAGCCCTGCCACACGAGGGACAGCCCGGCGCGGGCGAGCACCGTCGCCGAGGCCGGGTTGTTCGTCAGCACCCGTCCGGTGATCGGCGTTCCCGGGGCGGTCTCGAGCGCAGCACTGACGGCCGCCCGGGCGATCTCCGTCGCGTAGCCGTTCCCCCACGCGCTCGGTGCGAGGCGGTACCCGAGGTTCCACACCCCACCGGCGGTCATGTCCACGCCGCCCACCCCGATCACGACGCCGTCGTGCCGGATCGTCCACGACCCGAGCCCGTGCCGGACCCGGCCGCCGATCTTCCGCTGGACGAGGTCCTGCGTCTGCTCGCGCGACACGTGTCGACCGGAGGGCAGGTGGGTCCAGGTCCGGGCATCGGAGTAGATCGCGTGCACGGCGTCGATGTCCGCCGGTGTCACGGGGGTCAGGACGAGGCGATCCGTTCGGATCTCCTGCGGGGCGCTCAGGAGCTGGTGGACCATGGGTCGATCATCGCCCCGACCACCGACATCCGCGTGAACACCACGCGACGATCCGTCGGACCGGCTGAGGTCGACCCATGGGTTTTCATTCGAAGGAGCCTTTTCACTGTACAGTGAAAATGTGCCGATCACTGAAGAGATGCTGCTGCGGGAGTTCCGGCGCACGCTGCCGCCCGGCGCTCTCGACATCACCGCAACGCAGGACGGGCAGCCGTCCGCGCTGCTCCCGAACGGCTCGCGCGTGCGGCTGGACCTCAGATGGGCAGGGCTCGGGTACCCGCGCGACGTCGCCGCCGCGCTCGGTCGGGTCCCTGCAGCTGACCCGGGCGGTGACACGGCGCTGATCGTCTGCGCACAGGCGATGTCCGACGGCTCGCGGCGACTGCTCGCCGAACTGGGCGTCTCCTGGTTCACGCTCGACGGTGCGGCTTCCCTGCACATCGGCACGATCTGGGTCGAACGGAGCGCGCGAGCAGATACCTCGCCACGCATCCGGGAGTTCCGATGGTCCAACGCACGTGCGGAGATCACGGAGGTCCTGCTCGAGATCGTCGCGAACGGTGCCGCGTGGGAGGACGGGCGGCCGCGGGTCGCCGACGTCGAGACGTTGTCGAGCCTCTCGGGCCGATCACTCGGGTCGGTGGCGGGGACCCTCGCCGGGCTCGACTCGTCGGCGTGGACGGAGCCCGGGCCGGAACCGCGGAGCCGCGCGGTCGCCGATGCGGCCGGACTGCTGGACTCGTGGAGCCGATGGGAGAGCACACGTGCCGCGACGTGGGTGTCGTTCCACACCCTCGACCGTGACCCGTCGCGCATCGAACAGCGACTCGCGTCAGCCTTCGGCACCGGCTTGATCCTCACCGGCAGCACGGCCTCAGAGCTCGTCCGTCCGATGCTGACGGGCGCGAGGCCCGTGACCGCGTACGTCGAGACGGACCAGGAGACACTCGGCGCCGCGGCCGCCCGAGCCCAGATGCTCCCGGCCGACGGTGGCCGGATCCGCCTCAGCCCCGCTCCGTACCAGGTCGCCCGGACGAGCCGATTCGTCGATGGTCGTCGGACCGCGTCGGCAGTCCGTGTCTACGCCGACCTGCTCGCTGGTTCAGAGCGCGAACGAGAGGCCGCGGAGGTGTATCGATCGACGGAACTGGCGGTGTTCGGGTGAACGGCCCGGAGCGTGCACGTGACAGCGGGGCACGGCGGCTCGCCGAGACCGCGCTCGCAGCCTTGCTCCACGCGGCCGACGACCGCTCGACCGAGCTCGTGCTCATCGGCGGGCTCGTCCCCGAGTACCTCGTCGAAGCCGACGAACCGCACCAGGGCACCAACGACGTCGATCTCCTCCTCGACATCGGCCTTCAGTACGACCGCGATGACGACGACTACGCGTGGCTCGAACGGGCCCTCGCGCGGGCCGGGTTCGTGCCGGTCTCCCCGAACGTGGGCTGGCGTTGGATGGTCGACGTCGACGGTTTCCCGGTGGTGGTCGAGTTCCTCACCGACGTCGCCGACAACCTCGACCAGGAGATCGCCCTGCCAGGGGTCGCGACGCTCAGCGTGAAGAACCTCCGCGGTCCCGGCCCGGCACTCCGTGACGCCTCCGTCGCGAGCGTCCTCGGCGAGCAGGTCCGGATGACCGATCTCGGCGGGTACCTCGCAGCGAAGGGGGCGGCGGCGTACTGGCGGCGGGCGGACAAGGACCTCTACGACTTCGCCTGGGTGCTCGTCAACGCATCGCGCGCCGATGCGACCCGCGCCGCGATCGCCGTCTCCGCGGTCCTCGACCCGGGCGTCGACCGAGACCGGTGGGGTGCCGTCCTCGGCGTGTGCGCGCTCTTCGAAGCGGTCACCAGCGAGGGAACGGAGGTCTTCGTGTCGACTGCGCTCGCAGCGGGGAGCGAGCAGGACGCGAACTCACTGGCCCTCGACGCCGTCCTCGCAGTGCGCCTCTTCCGCGCGGGGCTCCAAGGACATTTCCCGGGAGACGTCACGCTCGCGCAGCCCTAGTCGAGCAGGAGCGCCGGCTCCTCGAGCACCGAGGCCACGTCGTGCACGAACCGCGACGCGACGTCGCCGTCCACCACGCGGTGGTCGAACGAGGCACCGATCGTGGTCACCATGCGCGAGCGGACCTCGCCGTCGACGACCCACGGCTTCGGCTTGATCGTGCCCATCGCGACGATGGCGACCTGCCCCGGGTTGAGGATCGGCGTGCCGGTGTCCATGCCGAACACCCCGATGTTCGTCACGGTGATCGTGCCGTCGGCCATCTCGGCCGGGCTGGTCTTGCCGTCACGCGCGGTGAGCGTCATCTGCTCGAGCGCCTTCGCGAGCTCGAGGAGCGACATGTCCTGCGCGTCCTTGATGTTCGGCACGATGAGCCCGCGGGGGGTCGCCGCCGCGATGCCGAGGTTCACGAAGTGGTGCACGATGATCTCGCGGTCGGTCCACGACGAGTTGACCGAGCGGTTGCGGCGCACGGCCCAGATCACGGCCTTCGCCATGATGAGCAGCGGCGACACCTTGACCCCGGCGAACGTCGGCGAGGACTTCAGCCGCTTGACGAACTCCATGGTGCGGGTCGCGTCGACGTCGACGAACAGGGAGACGTGCGGCGCCGTGAAGGCCGACGTGGTCATCGCGGTCGCGATCGCCTTGCGGACGCCCTTGACCGGGATGGTCTCCTGGCGGACGTCGCCCCACTCGGGCGTCTCGATGTTGCGGAAGACGGTGGCCTGCGTCGCGTGGCGGATCACGTCGTCACGGGTCACCTCGCCGGCGAGCCCGGTCGCGACGACGGTGGTCAGGTCGACCCCGAGGTCCTTCGCGAGCTTCCGGATCGGCGGCTTCGCGATGACCGGCAGCGCGTGGGAAGCGGGCACGGACGACGGGCGCGCTGGACGCTTGCCCTGCTCGGCCACGGCATCGGCGGTGCTCGCCTCGCCGTCGTCGGTGACCAGGTCGAGGTCGGCTTCCCGACTGGAGGCACGGCTCGCCTCCGCAGCGACGGCTGCGGCCCGGCGGGCGCCCGGCTTCCGGCGGGACGGTGCGCTGGTCGCGGAGCCGTAGCCGACGAGGACGGCGCCGGAGGACTCGTCGGTGCCGATGACCGAGGCGCCGTCGGCGGCCTGGATCGGGGACGCGGGTGCCTCGGCAGCGGGTGCCGGGGCGGGAGCGGGTGCGGGTGCGGCGGGAGCCGGAGCCGGTGCTGCAGGCATCGCGGCCGCAGGCGGTGCCGCAGGCGCCGGGATGGCGGGCGTGACATCGGGCGAGACCGGAGCGGCGTCGGCGACGGGAGTCGAGCCTCCCGGCTGTGCCGACGGGACGTGCGCGTCGGACTCGACCCGGATGATCGGCTTGCCGACCTCGACCGTGTCGCCCTCGCTGACGAGCAGCCCGGTGACCTTGCCCGCGAAGGGCGACGGCAGCTCGACGAGGGACTTGGCGGTCTCGATCTCGACGAGGACCTGGTCCACCGCGATGTCGTCGCCGATCGCCACGCGCCACTGCACGATCTCGGCCTCGGTCAGGCCTTCACCCACGTCGGGGAGGGGGAATTCGGCGACGGCCACGTCGGCTCCTTCGTCGGTCGGTCGTGCGGGGATGGTCCGGGTCAGTAGGCGAGGGCGCGGTCGACGGCCTCGAGGACGCGGTCGGCGTCCGGCAGGTGCAGGTGTTCGAGCTTCGAGACCGGGAACGGGATGTCGAACCCGGACACCCGGAGCGGTGGCGCCTGCAGCGTGTAGAAGGTCCGCTCGGCGACCGTCGCGGCGATCTCGCTGCCCACGCTCACGAAGCCGGAGGCTTCCTGCGCGATGACGAGCCGGCCGGTCTTGCGGACCGATGCCAGCAGCGGCTCCCAGTCGATCGGCGAGATCGAGCGGAGGTCGACGACCTCGCAGCTCGTCCCTTCGCCCTCGGCGATGTCCGCGGCCTGCATGAGCGTCGCGACCATGGCACCGTGGCCCACGAGCGTGACCTCGGTGCCGGTGCGGGCGACGCGGGTGGTGTGCATGGGCACGTGCCCGTCGACCAGGTCGACCTGCCCCTTCGGCCAGTACCGCGACTTGGGCTCCATGAAGATCACGGGGTCCTTCGACGCGATCGCCTCCTGGATCATCCAGTAGGCGTCGTTCGGGGTGCTCGGGCTCACCACGCGCAGGCCGGGGGTGTGCGCGAAGTACGTCTCCGGGGACTCCTGGTGGTGCTCCACCGCGCCGATGTGCCCGCCGTAGGGGATGCGGATGACGATCGGCAGCGACATGTGCTCGGGGAGACGGTTCGCCATCTTCGCGAGCTGCGACGTGATCTGGTCGAAGCCGGGCCAGACGAACCCGTCGAACTGGATCTCGATGACGGGCCGGTAGCCGCGGAGCGCCAGGCCGATCGCGGTGCCGATGATGCCGGACTCCGCGAGCGGGGTGTCCATCACGCGGGTGTCGCCGAAGCGTTCCTGCAGGCCCTCGGTGATGCGGAAGACACCGCCGAGGCGGCCGATGTCCTCGCCCATCAGCAGGACCTTGTCGTCCGCCTCCATCGCGGCGGCCAGTCCGGCGTTGAGCGCCTTGGCCATCGGGAGCGTCGGGGTCGGGTCGGTCGGGACCTCGCCGGCGCCCGGGTGCGAGCGCAGCGTGTAGTCGAAGAGCTGCTCGGTGGTGCTCATGCGTGCGATGCTCCGTCCTGGTCGGCTTCGTACGCTTCGAGCCACCTGCGCTGCTCGTCGATCCTGGGGTGGGGCTCGCGGTAGACGTGGTCGAACATCACCTGCATCGGCGGCGCGACGAGCTGCGGCGTGCGCGTGCGGATGTCAGCCGCGACGGCTTCGCCCTCTGCGTCGAACTCGGCGAGCTGGGCGTCGGTGACGCCACGGCTGCGGAGGTAGCCCTCTGATCGAGCGATCGGGTCCCGCTCGACCCAGCTCGCGAGCTCGTCGTCGCCGCGGTAGCGGGTCGGGTCGTCGGAGCTGGTGTGCGCACCGATGCGGTACGTCTCGGCCTCGACGAACGCCGGGCCCTGTCCGCTCCTGGCGTGGTCGGTCGCGACCACGCTCGCCGTGTAGGACGCCAGGATGTCGTTGCCGTCGACCTTGATCGCAGGGATGCCGAAGCCGCGGGGTCGGTCGACCAGCGGTGTCGGCGACTGCACCGACACCGGGACCGAGATCGCCCAGTGGTTGTTCTGCAGGAAGAAGACGACCGGTGCCTTGTAGGACGCGGCGAAGACGTACGCCTCGTTCACGTCGCCCTGGCTGGTGGCGCCGTCGCCGAAGTACACGATCGAGCAGGCGTCGCGGTCCGGGTCGCCCGTGCCGACGTCGCCGTCGAGCCGCATGCCCATCGCGTAGCCGGTCGCGTGCAGGGTCTGCGAGCCGATCACGAGCGTCGAGATGTGGGTGTTGCCGCGCTCGTCCGGGTCCCAGCCGCCGTGGGTCAGCCCGCGGTACAGACTGATGATCTCCATCGGCTCGACACCACGGGTCATCGTGACGGCGTGCTCGCGGTACGACGGGAACACGTGGTCCTGCGGGCGGAGCGCGAACACCGAGCCGACCTGCGCCGCTTCCTGTCCGTGGCTCGGCACCCACAGGCCGAGCTGGCCCGTGCGCTGGAGGTTGTGGGCGGCGTGGTCGAACCGACGGGTGATGACCATGCGACGGTGCATCGCCAGCAGGGTCTCGTCCGGGATCGCCCGCGCGGCGGCGGCGAACTCGGCGTTCTCGTCGGTCTCCACGAACCGGCCCTCTGAGTCGAGGAGCCGGATGGTGGTCGTCGCGGGAGCCGCGGCGTGGAAGGACATGCGGGTCAGCGTAGCGGCCGGGCTTCGGCCACCCTTGTGAGTCCCCCGACAAGCGAACGGGCCGTTTCGAGGAGCTTCCCGACAGCCTCGTGCTCGCCGATCGAGATGCGGACGCCTTCGTCGGCGAACGCCCGGACGATGATCCCGGCCTGCTCGAACCGCTCGGCGGCGACCCCCGTGCGCTCCCCCGTCGCGAGCCACACGAAGTTGCCCTGGGCGTCCGGGACGTCCCAGCCCTGGGCACGCAGCTCCGTGACGATGGCGTCCCGGCGCTCGGCCAGCTCGGCGACGCGCGCCAGGAGCTCGTCCTCGCGCTCCAGGCTGGCGAGCGCGGCCGCCTGGCCCTGCGCCGTCACGCTGAGCGGGATGGCACACGCGCGGACGGCGTCGAGGACGTATGCCGGTCCGAGCGCGTACCCGACGCGGAGGCCGGCCAGGCCGTACGCCTTCGAGAAGGTGCGGAGCACGACGAGGTTCGGGTGGCGCTCCAGCAGCGGGACACCGTGCACGGCGTCGGGGTCGGTGACGAACTCCGCGTAGGCCTCGTCCAGGACGACCAGCACGGACTCCGGAACTGCGCCCATGAACGCCTGGAACTCGGCCGCGGTCACGATCGGCCCGGTCGGGTTGTTGGGCGTGCAGACGATCACCATGCGGGTGCGATCGGTCACCGCGGCCGCCATGGCGTCGAGGTCGTGCCCGCCGTCCGCGCGGTTCGGGACCTGCACGCTCGTGGCACCGGCGACCGTGACGACGCCCGGGTACGCCTCGAAGGAGCGCCAGGCGTAGACGATCTCGTCACCGGGGCCGGACGTGGCCTTGGCGAGCTCGTGCAGGATCGCGACGCTCCCAGGGGCGATGTGGACCTCGTCGACGGTGGTCCCGAAACGGTTCGCGAGCTCGGCCCGCAGCGCGAGCGCCGAGGCGTCCGGGTAGCGGTTGTACGCCGTCTGCGCCTGCACGGCCTCGATCACGCCGGGCAGCGGCGGGAACGGGTTCTCGTTGCTGGAGAGCTTGAAGGCGTCCGCCGCGGCCTGTCGGCCCTGCTTGTACGCGGGCAGCGATGCGATCTCGGGGCGGATGTGCACAGTCACCTTGCAAGCGTAACCGGCCGGTGCCGGGCATCATGGGTGCATGCGATTCCTCGTCCGCCTCGTCATCAACGCCGTCGCGCTGTGGCTCACCACGCTCATCGTCAGCGGTGTCTCCGTCATCGCCTTCGGGGACGGCGGCGCGATCGCGACCGTCCTCACCTACCTGCTCGTCGCGTTCGTCTTCGGACTCGTCAACGCGGTGATCGGCACGCTCATCCGGATCGTGGCGTTCCCGATCTACATCCTGACCCTCGGTCTCATCTCCCTCGTCGTGAACGCCATCCTGCTGCTCATCGTCGCCGGGATCTCGTCCGCGATCGGCTTCGGCCTGCAGGTCGACTCGTTCGGCTGGGGTGTCGTCGGCGCCCTCGTGCTCGCCGTCTTCGCGTGGCTCATCGGGCTCTTCGTCCGCCCGGTCCTCAACCGTCAGCGCGCGTGACCGGACCGTCGTTCCGCGTCTCGTTCGTCTGCAGCGGGAACATCTGCCGGTCGCCGATGGCCGAGATCGTCTTCGCGAAGATCGTCGAGGACGCCGGTCTGACCGAGCAGTTCCAGGTCGAGTCGGCCGGCACGGGTGACTGGCACGTGGGTGAACCCGCCGACGAGCGCACGATCGCAGCACTCGCGGCGCGCGGATACGATGGCAGCAGGCATCGCGCCCGTCAGTTCGACCCGGACCGGTTCCCGGAACTCGACCTGGTGGTCGCACTCGACCGCTCCCACGAACGCATCCTGCGCTCGTGGGCACCCACGATGGACGACGCCGCGAAGGTGACGTTGTTGCTGCGGTACGACGACGCCTGGCCCGAGCAGGCCGACGTTCCGGATCCGTACTACGCGGACCGGCACGAGTTCGACCGGGTCCTCAGCACGGTCGAACGGGCCTGCCGAGCACTCTTCCACCAGATCGAACCGGCCGTCCGCCAGGGAGCACCATGACCCCCCTTCCCCCGCAGCCGATCAGCCCCCTCGACGGGCGGTACTACCCGGTCGTGCACACGGTGGGCGAGCACCTCTCCGAGGCCGGCCTGAACCGTGCCCGCATCACCGTCGAGGTGGAGTGGCTCGTCTTCCTCACCGACCACGCGATGTTCACCACGTCGCCGCTGTCCGTCGACGACAAGGCCGCCCTCCGCGCCGTCGTCACCGACTTCGGCCAGGCGCAGATCGCCGAGCTCGCGGAGATCGAGGCGACGACCCGGCACGACGTCAAGGCGGTCGAGTACTTCGTGCGCCGTCGGCTCTCCGACCTCGGCCTCGACGCCATCGCGGAGCTGACGCACTTCGCCTGCACGAGCGAGGACATCAACAACCTCTCCTACGCGCTGACGATCAAGGACGCCGTCGAACAGGTCTGGCTGCCCGCGTTCAAGGCCGTCGTCGCCCGACTGACCGAGATCGCCACGGAGCTCCGCGCCGTCCCGATGCTGTCCCACACGCACGGGCAGCCCGCGACCCCGACGACGCTCGGCAAGGAGCTCGCGGTGGTCGTGTACCGCCTCGAGCGCGTCCTGGCCCAGATCGAGGGCGGCGAGTACCTCGGCAAGTTCTCCGGCGCCACCGGCACGTTCTCGGCACACCTCGCCGCCGATCCCGAGGCGGACTGGCCCGCGCTCAGCCGCGAGTTCGTCGAGGGCCTCGGCCTGACGTGGAACCCGCTGACCACGCAGATCGAGTCGCACGACTGGCAGGCGGAGCTCTACGACCGGATCCGCCACGCGAACCGGATCCTGCACAACCTGGCGACCGACGTGTGGACCTACATCTCGATGGGGTACTTCACGCAGATCCCCGTCGCCGGCGCCACCGGGTCCTCGACGATGCCGCACAAGATCAACCCGATCCGCTTCGAGAACGCGGAGGCGAACCTCGAGATCTCGTCGGCGCTCTTCTCCACCCTGTCGGAGACGCTCGTGACGAGCCGCCTGCAGCGCGACCTGACGGACTCCACCACGCAGCGCAACGTCGGTGTCGCGGTCGGGCACTCGCTGCTCGCTCTCGACAACCTCCGTCGTGGGCTCGGCGAGATCGCCGTGAACGAGCAGCGCCTGGCCGAGGACCTCGACGGCAACTGGGAGGTGCTCGGCGAGGCCATCCAGACGGTCATCCGCGCCGAGGTCACCGCAGGGCAGTCCGACATCGAGGACCCCTACGCGATGCTCAAGGAACTGACCCGCGGCAAGCGCATCGGCCAGCAGGACCTGATCGCGTTCGTGAACGGACTCGACATCTCGGACGGCGCGAAGGCCCGGCTGACGAACCTCACCCCGGCGACCTACACGGGTCTCGCGGACGAGCTCGTCGACCACCTCGAGGTCTGAGCGCCCGCACACCCGCACGTCGAACGCACACCCGGCAGGGTCACCTGCCGGGTGTGTTGCCTTTTCGGAAGAATGTGTGTGCAACGACTCAGCCAACTGCTAGGTTCGTTCCGCTGAGTACCGCTCAGCACTCGGGGGCGCAGGGCCTCCGCGCTCTCGACCCGAATGGACCAGCCTCCGTGCTTCGTTCCCGCATCGCCGCGGCCGCCGTCGGCGCCACCGTGCTCGGCATCACCGCCGCACTCGTCCCGACCGTCTCGAACGCCGCAGACCCCGCCGTCGCCACCGCCACCCCCGTCGTGCAGTGGGCCGACAGCGCTGACGACTTCACCGCCGTCCCTGTCTCCGAGAGCGACGTCCCGCTGTCGGACGGATGGAACTTCCTGGTCGGGTACAACGGCGAGGACCCCGCGACCACGTCGATCACCGACGTTGCGACGTTCGACTCGAACGGGATCGCAGCGAAGCCCGACCAGTTCGTCCCGCTGCTGCACGCTCTGCCGTCCGCAGTCTCCCCGGACGACGTCCCCGCGCTCGTCTCGACCGCTTCCGCAAACGTCGGGACCGGCTCCCAGGTCGGCCTGACGGTCGGCGACGCCGCGACGCCGTCCATCACCGACGGCACCGTGTTCGCGACGAACGGGTTCACCGGGGACACCACGACCTGGGACGGCAGCGAGTCCACGACGGACCTCGTGACCGATCTCAAGGCGGACGACAAGGTCGTCACCGGCTACTTCGTGACCCTCGGCTCGATCCAGCTGCAGCAGCAGCAGCAGCAGCAGCAGCGGAGCATCCCGAACGCGCCGCAGGGTCTGTTCGCGAACCCGACCGCTGCCACCTCGCGTGTGGCCGCGGTCGCGGCCGCCGTGACCCCGGTGGCGGGCGGCGCTGCGAGCATCGCCGTCGGCGACACCACGACGTACTTCACCCCGCAGCCCACCGCGGCGGCGACGGTTGGCGCGGCGTCCTACACCGTGACGCAGGCGACGACCTCGGGTGTCCAGGTCACCGGTTCCGGCTTCGCACCGAACGAGGTCATCAGCTTCGGGCTCTCGCTCGACGGCAACGGCGGAGAGCTCGAGGGACTCACGCTCGTCGCGGACGCCGACGGCAACGTCTCCGGCACCATCGTCCTCCCGGCGTCGTTCGTCCCCGGACCGGGCACCTACTCGCTCGCCGTGGTCGGCAATTCCTCCGGCCAGAGCCTGTTCACGCCGCTCGTGATCACCGCGGACCCGGCTCCGGTCGCCACCCCGATCAGCGGCCGGGCCACCTTCACCGGCTGAGCACCGAACCATCTGAAGCACGTCGACGGGCCACGTCGGCACGACCCAGGGTCGTCGCCGCCGTGGCCCGTCGCGTGCAGCACCGAACGGACCCCCTGGTGAAGCGGATCATCCCCGAGGACCCGAAGTGGCGAGCCACCCTCGCCGCCGTCGCGGTCGCCGTCGTCGTCGCGCTCGTGGTCGTCGTCGTCTCGCTGACGACGGACCCCGCGACCGTCCCGGCAGCGACCCGGTCCGCGACGAGCACCCCGCGCGTCACACCCACCGCGATGGCGACCGACACTCCGACACCGACGCCGACCCCGACACCGACGGGTCCGGTCGACGCGATCGACGCCCCGACCAGCACGACCGTGGCCGCGGCGACCGGCGCGGACGTCCCCGTGAGCGCAACGGCCGGCGGTGCCGTGACGTCGACGCTCCCGAACCCGCAGGCTTCGGGTGCGCCGCTCGTGTTCCGGGTCGTGGAACAGCAGTCCGGGTGGGTCCGAGTGCAGCTCGCCAAGCGGCCGAACGGCAGCACCGGCTGGGTCCCGACGAGCGCCGTGAAGCTCACCTCGGATCCGTACGCGATCGTGGTCTCGGTAACCGACAACACGCTCGATCTGTACAAGGACGGCTCGGTCCTGCACAGCTACCCGGTCGCGACCGGCACCGGCGGCACACCGACCCCCACCGGACGGTTCGCGCTCACGGAGCTCCTCGCGCCGACGAACGACGGGTACGGCCCGTACGCGTACGGCACGACCGCGTTCTCGGACGTCCTCAACTCGTTCGGTGGCGGCCCCGGTCAGATCGGGCTGCACGGCACCAACGACTCGTCGAGCATCGGGTCGGGCGCCTCGCACGGGTGCGTCCGCATGCACAACGCCGACATCACCGCGCTGGCGAAGCTCCTGCCGCTCGGCACACCCTTCCAGGTCCGCTGACGGTCCGTCCCACAACGTCCGCGATGGGATGTCGGATCGAGCGTGGGTGGTCGGAAGAACCGACCGCCTACGCGCGATTCGACCCCCTACGCGCGATTCGCCCCCCGACGCGCGAGTCCGCCTCGTGGTGCGATCTGGCTGACGGGAGGCTCGGGCGGGTCCGGTGGGAACCGCACCGTCTCAGGCGGTGACGTCCAGGGCGGTGGCGACCAGTGCCTCCAGGACGGTACGGACCACGGGACGGACCGCACGGTCCTGTCGGACCAGCGCCTCGATCCGGCGGCCGGCGCGGACGTCCGCCAGCTCCGCCAGGTGGAAGCGCCCCGGCGCTCGCGTACCGGAGGTGTAACGCGGGACGAGTGCCACGCCGTGTCCCGCTGCCACCAGGTTCTCGATCACGGGCAGGTGGATCGTGCGGAACGCGACCTCCGGAGGGGTGTCCGTGGCCGCCGCCATCGCGGTGAGTACCCGGTCGATCGGGTAGTCCTCGGGGACGCCGATCCAGGTCTCGTCGACGACCTCGTCGATGTGCACGCGGTCGTGGCCCGCCAGCCGGTGTCCGGGCGGCAACGCGACGTCGAGCGGTTCCCGGAGCAGCGGCACGGTCTCGAGCGCCGCCCGGCCGGCGGGAGCGGCACCGTCGGGCCGGTGCCCGACGACGACGTCGTGGTCGGCGGTGAGCGGGGCGAACTCCCCCTCGCTGACGTCCACGTCCGACAGGGTCAGCCGGATGCCGGGGTGGGCGCGCATCCGGGTCAGGAGCCCCGGCAGCAACAGCTCGGCCGCTGACGGGAAGATCGCCAGGTCGACGGTCCCCGATCCGCCGCCGAGGTGTTCCTGCCAGGCCGCGTCGACGGTCGCGATCGCGGTGGCGACGCCGTTCGCGAGGCCGGCGAGCACCCGGCCGTGCTCGGTGAGCCGGACGCCGCGGCCGACCCGTTCGACGAGCGGAACGCCGACCTGGCGCTGCAGCGTCTGGAGCTGCTGGGAGACCGCGCTCGGCGTCCGGTGGGTGGCCGCGGCGACCGCCGTCACCGAGCCGCGCTCGCCGAGTTCGCGGAGCACCGGCAACAGCGTGACGTCGAACATGCAGTGACCCTACAACGTCAGTGCAGAAACGTTCGATGGTGCTTCCGCGTTCTCCGCGCCACCATCGTGGTGTGCTCGTTCGTGACCGTCTCCTCGCCCTCGTCGTCGCCGTCGTCTGGGGACTGAACTTCCCCGCGACGGCGCTCGCCCTGGAGCACTTCCCGCCGTTCCTGCTCGCCGCCCTGCGGTTCACGCTGCTCGCGATCCCGACACTGCTGTTCGTCCCGCGCCCGAAGATCCCGTTCGGGCGGCTGCTGCTGGTCGGGTTCGGGCTCGGGGTCCTGCAGTTCGCCTTCCTGTACCTCAGCATGGCGTCGGGCATGCCGTCGGGGCTCGCGTCGCTCGTGCTGCAGGCCTCTGCGCCGTTCACGGTCGTGCTCGCCGGGGTGTTCCTCCGCGAACGGCTCAGCGGTCGGCAGGTCGCCGGCGTGACGATCGCCGTCTGCGCGCTCGCCGCCATCGCCGTGCACCGGTCGCAGACGGCGGCGCTGCTGCCCGTCGTGCTCGCGCTGTGCGGTGCGATGGGGTGGGCGATCGGCAACGTCGCGACCCGTCGTGCGGGGGCCGCGAACCCGCTGCACCTGACGCTCTGGTGGTCGGTCGTGCCGCCGATCCCGATGGCCGTGCTGTCGCTGACGGTCGAGGGGCCGACGCGCATCGGTCACGCGCTCGGCACGGCCTTCACGCCGGCAGCCCTGCCCGCAGACCTCGGACTGCTCTACATCGTGCTCGTGGCGACGCTCGTCGGGTACGGCATCTGGTCGCGACTGCTGGCGACGTACCCGTCGAGCACCGTCGCACCGTTCTCGATGCTCGTCCCCGTCGTCGGGGTGCTCGCATCGTGGGCGGCCTTCGGCGAGGTGCCCGACCTGGTCGAGGTGCTGGCGGGCGCGGTCGTCGTCGGCGGGGTGCTGTGGGCGTCCAGGCCGCCGCGGGCCGCGGTTCCGGTGGCGTTGCCGGTGCTCAGCCCCGGTGCTGTCGACGCTCGGCGATGATGTTCGCGAGGGCGCCGCGCAGCAGCGGGTACCGGAACTCGTAGCCCGCCTCGACCAGACGTGTCGGGACGACCCACCGGCTCTTCAGCACGAGCTCGGTCTCGGTCCGGATCGCGAACGACCCGATCTCGAGCATCCACCGCGACGTGGGCAGGCCGAACCGTCGCCCGACGGCGTCCCGGATCGTCGCCATCACCGTGCGGTTGTCCGAGGGGTTCGGGCTCGTGACGTTCACGACGCCGTCGATCGCGTCGTGGTCGCGGATGAACCGGACGGAGCCGAGCACGTCCGCGATGTGCACCCAGCTGAACCGCTGCCGGCCCCGGGTGTGCCGGTCGTGGTGGTAGGTGCCCGCGGCCAGGCGCGCCGGCGTCGGGAACCAGGCACCGTCGTACTGCGGGCCGCCGAGCCCGGCCTGCGCGAGCCGGATCAGCGGGACCAGGGCGCTGCCGTCACCGAGGACGATCGCCATCCGGAGCGCCACACGGCGGGTACCTGGCAGGTCCGTCCCGAAGAAGGCGTCCTCCCACGCGCGGGCGACCCCGACCGAGAAGCCCTCGCCGAGCTCCCCCGTCGCCTCGTCCTGCGGCCGGTCGTCGGCGTGCCGGTAGATCGTCGCGGTCGAGGCGTTCAACCACAGCGGCGGCGGGTGCTCCGACGTGCGGATCGCCTCGGCGAGTTCGAGCGTGGTGTCCACCCGGGAACGGATGATCTCGGCGCGGTTCCGGCGTCCGTAGCGGCAGTTGACGCTCTTGCCGGCCATGTTCACGACGATCGCGGCACCGTCCACGAGCTCGCGGATGCGAAGGGTGTTGCCCCACACGGCATCGCCCGTCCGGCCGATCGTGACGACGTCGTAGCCCTCCTCGCGGAAGGCGTCCTGCAGGTACCTGCCCACGAAGCCGCTCGCCCCCGCGATCACCGCGCGGCCCCTGCGCGCGTCGGCGCTGTCGTCGTTCATCTCGTCCCCGTCTCCTCGTCCGGCGCGATCACGTACCGGAACGCCCCCTCGTACCGGTACAGCGTGCCGACGATCGGCGCCGTCAGCACCAGGGACACGCGCTGCAGGTCGGCTTCGTCATCGAATCGTTCCGTGAGCGTCACACGCGGCGCGATCATGGCCGGGAGGCTCCACCCGCGTCCGAGCGCACGGAACGCCACACGAGTGGAGACCAGGCGCAGGGCACCCGCGTCCGGCCCGTCGGCGTCGACCTCCACGCGCAGACGGGCGCTGACGCGCCCGTGGCGACCGAGGTGGTCGACCAGGCCGTCCGGTTCAGCGGTGATGGCGTCCACCATCGTGCGGTCTCCGGCGCGGAGGTGGAAGGTGCGGTGCGCGCGGACCGCCACCCGGGCCTCCAGGCTGCTGCCCCGACCGACGCGCGCCGGCTGGTTCTCGACGGTGAAGGGGACCTGCCGTTCCCAGACCGGGAACATCACCGCGTCGCTCGCGAAGAGCGCGAGTACCGGCCAGAGCCACCGGCGCGGTGTCCCGACGACGTCGAAGACGCCGTCGCCGCGGCCGACGTGCCCCGGTGGGATCGCCCCGAAGTACGTCCGGAGACGGGGGTGCAGCCGTTCGACGACGTCGGGCGTGGTGCTCAGCTCGTAGGGCGACCGGGTCACGCCTCGATCCTGGCATGTCGGCGGTGCGGATCCGTACGATCGTGTGCATGGGACACGACCACGGACATGCGCACGGGGGTGCGAACGAACGCGCCCTGTGGGTGGCGTTCTGCATCTCCGCGACGATCCTGCTGGCCGAGGTCGTCGGCGCCGTCGTGACCGGGTCCCTCGCGCTCCTCGTCGACGCCGGACACATGGTCGTCGACACCGGCGGCATCGGGATCGGACTCGTCGCGACGCGGCTGGCCCGACGCTCCCCGACCTCGCAGCGCACCTGGGGGTTCCAGCGGGCCGAGGTGCTCGGTGCCACCGCGCAGGCGGCGATCCTGCTGGCGGTCGGCGTGTACGTGATCATCTCGGCGATCCAGCGACTGTTCGTCCCCGCCGAGATCCACTCCGGGCCGTTGCTCGTGTTCGGGGCGATCGGGCTCGTCGGGAACCTGGTGGCCTACGCCGTGCTGCTGCGGGCCTCCGGCGAGAACTTCACGTCGCGGGCCGCACGGCTCGAGGTCCTCAACGACACGCTCGGCTCCGTCGCGGTCATCGCCGCGGCCGTCGTGCTGGCGCTGACGGGGTGGGAGCGAGCGGACTCGGTCGCTGCGCTCGTCATCGGTGGGCTGATCCTGCCGCGGGCGATCCGGTTGCTGCGGGAGACTGCGAACGTGCTGCTCGAGGCCACGCCGCCGGGGCTCGACCTGGAGGACGTGCGCGGCCACATCCTGGAGCTCGACCACGTGATCGCGGTGCACGACCTGCACGCGACGCTCGTCGCGACCGGGGTGCCGAACCTGACGGCGCACGTGGTGGTGGACGACCACTGCTTCACGACGGCGCACGCCCCGGCGATCCTCGACGAGTTGCAGCAGTGCGTGGCGGAGCACTTCGACGTGCCGGTCGAGCACTCCACGTTCCAGCTCGAGCCCGCGTCGCACCGTCGGCACGAGCACGACGTGCACGCGTAGGGCGGGCACGGCCGGAGCGGTCTGGCTGGGTGGGCAGGGCGGGGCGGCCGGCCTGGGCCGTGACGCCGTTGCCGACTCGGAACGACACAGTCGCCGTCGTACGACAACGACGTTGTCGCTCCCACGCGTGCGCAACTGCCCGCGCCCGCAACGAACGACACAGTCGCTGTCGCACGACAACGACGTTGTCGCTCCCACGCGTGCGCAACTGCCCGCGCATGCAATTGCCTGCGCCCGCAACGGACGACACAGCCGCTGTCGCACGACAACGACGCTGTCGCTCCCACGCGTGCGCACCTGCCCGCGCATGCAATTGCCTGCGCCCGCAACGAGCGACGCGGCCGCTGTCGTACGACAACGACGCTGTCGCTGCCATGCGCGCGCAACTACCCGCGCCCGCAACGAACGACACGCGCGCTGTCGTACGACAACGACGCTGTCGTTCGGAGTCGGGACGAGGCAGGCGCGGGCGGGCGGAGGGGCGGGACGGGGCAGGCGCGCGCGGGAAGGGCGGGCGCACCACGCGGGGCGGGACGCGCGACGGGCGGCGCGACCCGTCAGCAGTCGTCGTCGTTCGTGGGGTACGCGGTGATCACGCGGTCGGTCGTCGCGGAGACGATGACCTTCACGAAGCCGTCGGGACTCGGCGCGGTCCCGTCGTCGAACCGGACGGCAGCGGCGTAGCAGACCTTGCCGTCGCCGGCGTCGACCGGGAACCCGTCCCGCGGGCTGGTGAGCGCCGTCTGCACCGCGGTGAGCATCGCGTCGTCCCAGTCACGGTCGCCGTGGCCCGCGAGGACGTCCTCCCAGTCAGCGGTGTGCCGCACGCGGATGTGCTCGTACCCCTGACTCGAGTTCCCGCACTGCAGCACGACGTCGCCGAGCGCGGCCGTGTCGTAGCGAGCGACGGTCGCGCGGGAGTCCCGGTCGCAGGACGCGAGCACGGAGCCACCCGGCAGGTCCGGACCGGTCCGGTCGATGACGACGGTGCCGTCACTCGTCGCGACGGCGGTCGGCGCGGTCGTCGGCCCGGAGAGCACCGGGTCGTCCGCACCCTGCTGCGCGGTGAGGAAGAGCCCACCGGCCACGAGACCGGCGGCCACGACCGCGGCGACACCGGTGACGACGGAACGGTTGCGTCTCGACGGCATGCGGCCAGTATGCCGGAGGTGGGGCGAGCCTCCCGTCCGGTGGCGTCGACCAGGGCTCCGGACGGGAGGCTCGGGGTGCGTCAGGCGCGCGCGGCCAGTCGCGTCCCGGCGACGGCGGCGAGCGCGGCGACGAGCACGACGTACCCGAGGAGCACGGGGAGCGTCGGGAGCACGAGGAGCGCCGCACCGACCGCCACGACGGGCACCGTCAGCCCGGCGTACGCGACGAGGAACGTCGCCGCGAGCACCCCGCCGCGTTGCTCGGGGCCGACCAGGGCACCCGCGCTCGCGATCGCCGCCCGGAAGAGCAGCCCCACCCCCGCGCCGGCGACGACGCCCCCGCCGATGAACCCGGCGACCTGCAGCAGGACCGCCGCGACACCGAGCACGACGAGCCCGCCGACGAGGAGGACGACACCGAGCCGGATCTGGGCGCGCTGCGAGAGCCGGGCGAACACGAGCTGGGAGACGGAACTCGCGGCGAACACCCCGAAGGTCGTGGCTCCTGCGGCCAGACGGTCGGTCACGTGGAACGTCGAGCCGAGGAACGACGGCGCGACCGACGTGAAGAGCCCCTGCACCCCGAAGGCCGCGAACGCCGCGATGCCCGCGGTCCAGAACGCGCCGCCCTTGCCCGCAGGGGCCTGCACGCGCTGCGGCCGGTAGGGCACACGCTCCTCGGGACGGCCGACGGTCTCCGGGGCGGCGAGGACCGCCACGAAGGCGACGACGAGCGCGACGACGAACACGACGTACGGCGTCATCAGCGGCTGTCCGACGAACTCCGCCAGCGCTCCGCCGACGAGGGCGCCGAGGGAGAGACCGCCGAGGTTCACGACGCCGGCCGCGACGCTGGCGCCCTTCGCGGACGCGTCGCTGCCAGTGGCGCGGACCCGGAGTTCCCCGAGGTGCGCCGTCGCCGTCGCCGTCAGCGTCCCGACGCCGAAGCCCGTGACGAGCCGCGCGACGATCAGTCCGCTGACGTCGTTCCAGACGAGGAACAGCACCGCCGCGACGAGCTCGAGGGCGATCGACACGAGGATGAGCGGCTTCCGCCCGAGGACGTCGCTCAGGTGCCCGGCGAAGTACAGCGACCCGACGACGCCGAGGCCGTACGCGGCGAAGATGATCGTCGTGGTGAACGTGGGGAAGCCGTCGCGCGCCTGGTAGATCACATACAGCGGCGCTGGGACCGTCGCGAACGCCATCACCGCGAGGAACGCGAACGCCACGGCCCAGAACCCCGCACCGTGACGGCGACGGCTGTGCGCGCGCCGACCGCGCGGCACCGGAGGGGCGGTGACGGATCCGGTGGAGGGTTCTTCGAGGACGGTTGTCATGCTCCGATGCTCCCGCCACCGCATCATCGGGTCAAACGGATCATCTTGATGGTTTCCATCGATCTGATCGATGATGGGGTGCATGGAGACCCGACTGCTCGAACAGTTCGTCACCGTCGCCGCCGAGGGCAGCGTCACCCGCGCTGCGGAACGGCTCTGGGCAGCGCAGTCGACCGTCTCGGCGGGGATCGCGAGCCTCGAGCGCTCGTTCGGTGTCCGGTTGTTCGAGCGCACCGGCCGGCAGCTCGTGCTCACCACGGCCGGCGAGGACCTCCTCCCGCACGCCAGGGCCGTGCTCGACTCGCTCGACCGGATGCGCGACCTCGCCACCGCGTCGGACGCCGAACTCCGCGGGCGGGTCCGGCTCGGGATCTTCACGAGCATGGACATCGTCGACCTGACCGGGGTGCTCCGCACGTTCCGGCAGCGCCACCCGCTCGTCGCCGTCGAGCTCATGACGTCCCCGTCCGGGACCACCGGGCTCGTGCAGGACCTGGTGGCTGGACGGCTCGACCTGGCGTACTGCGGCCTGCCGTCGGTGCCCGCCGGCGTCGTCGTCGAGCCCCTCCGCGAGATGCAGTTCCGGGTGTTCGTCTCCGCGGACCACCCGCTCGCACGGAGCGGACGCACCTCGGTGTCACTGACGGAACTCGCCGACGAGTCGTTCATCGACACGGCGCACGGGTTCGGCAACCGGATCATCCTCGACCAGGCGCTCGAGCGACTCGGCATCCGGCGGCGCATCGTCGCGGAGATGAACGACATGCCCGCGGTCATCCGGTTCGCGGCCGCTGGACTCGGGGTCGGCGTGGTGCCGGACTCCGGGGTCCCGCACGACGGCGTGGTCCTCGAGCTCGAGGACCCGGTCGAGCCGCTCCGGGTGGGTCTGGCGATCCGGACGGCACCAGACCCGAACCGAGCGGTGCTGGCGCTCGCGCAGGACATCGTCGCCGCACGGCGGTGATGCAGTTCAGCCCTCGAGCAGGTGCGCGATGCCCGACACCGACCGCCGCGCCGCAGCCGATGACGACACGAACCCGACGACGACGATGCCCGCACCGATGCCGACGACGATCCACCACATCGCGTGCGTGGCGACCGCGAACCCTGCACCGACGCTGGCGACCGCACTCGCGCCGGTGACGGTCCCCGCGAGGGCGACACCGAGCGACACCCCGGTCTGGCGGCTCGTCGAGGCAACGGCGGCCGCGGAGCCCGACTGCGCCCGTGGCATGCCCGAGACCGCGGTGTTCGTGATCGGGGCGTTCACCATGCCGAACCCGAGTCCGAAGAGCACGAACGCGGAGACGAGTACCCACATCGGGGTGTGCGCGTCGATCGTCGTGAGCACGACACCGGCGCCACCGATGCCGATCCCGGCGAGCACGAGCGGGACACGGGTGCCCACCGATCCCACGAGTCGGCCGGACAGGGGCGAGGCGAGCATCGTCGCGACCGCCGCCGGCAGCGTCCACAGTCCGGCCTCGAACGGGGACATGCCCCTGACCTCCTGCAGGTAGAGCGCGTTCAGGAAGAGGAACGCGCCGTTCGCACCGAACGCGGCGATCGCGGTCAGCACCGCGGACGAGAACGGGATGCTCCGGAAGAACCGGACGTCGATGAGGGGCTCGGCGGTGCGCCGTTCGACCCCGACGAGTGCGACCAGGGCAGCAGCTGCGACGACGAAGAGCCCGAGGGCCGCCGGCGAGTTCCACCCCAGCCGCGGGCCCTCGATGAGTCCGCCCACCAGCGTCGCCAGGAGCACGATGACGAGCCCCTGCCCGAGCGGGTCGAGTCGACGCGGACGCGGGGCGCGGGACTCCGGGACGAACAGGAACGTCAGGACGATCGCGGCGATGCCGATCGGCACGTTGATCCAGAAGATCGCCCGCCACCCGACCGTGTCCGTGAGTGCTCCGCCGACGAGCGGCCCGACGCCCATCGAGACCCCGACGACGGCGCCCCACACACCGACCGCCCGCGCACGCTCCTTGGCGTCGTCGAACGTGGCCGTGATGATCGACATCGCCACCGGGTTCATCATCGATCCGCCGACCGCCTGGACCATGCGGAACACCACGAGCCACCCGACCGTGGGTGCGAGCGAGCAGAGCAGCGACCCGACGCTGAAGAGCGCGAGCCCGATCTGGAAGGTCCGGCGCCGCCCGATCCGGTCAGCGGTCGAGCCGGACAGCATGAGCAGGCTCGCGAGCACGAGCGTGTAGGCGTCGATCGTCCACTGCAGTCCGGAGATCGTGCTGTGGAGCTCGCGGCCGATCGACGGCAGCGCGACGTTCACCACGGTGGCGTCCATCGAGACGATGAACAGGCTCATGCAGCAGACCGCGAGGATCAGGTACCGGTGGCGGTACCGGCCGGGCAGGTCAGGAGCACCCTGCTCGGGTCGTCGGACCTCAGTGGAAGCCGTCGCCGTCTCCTTCGCCCGGGGTCTTGTGCCCGCCGAGCATGTCGTTGTCGTCCTGGTCACTCGTCGACGCGAGCTGGAGCATCGCGAGGACCACCACGACCACGATGAACGCGATGCCGAGGAAGATCAGCGCGAGCGTGACCTCCCTCGTCGAGATGAGCACGACGAGCCCGGTGAACACCGCGATGATCGCGGAGATCCCGAGGAGCTCGACCGGGCGCAGGCGGTCACGACGGCTGGGGGTGGTCATGCGTGTGGAGCTCCGTTCGGGGACGCCGCTGGTGCAGTCGTCCCCCACTTGTGCGAGAGGCCGGCGATCACGTGGAAGACCGCCGTGATGGCGAGGTACGCGCCGAGCAGGCCGACGAGGACGATCGACGCGTCGAGGACGCCGCTGACCTGCTCGATGCCGCCGAGCTGCTGCGAGTAGTCCGGCGGTGTCACGAGGAACCCGATCGCCAGCAGCAGGGTCAGCCCGCCGATCGTCATCCAGTCCCTGGCGAACGGCGAGGTGCGGCGAGCGCGGATGCCCTGGGTGAGCTCGAGCGCGCCGGTCAGGACGGCGAACGCCACGACGATCGTGATGAAGGCCGGCAGCCCGAGGCCGTTGCACGCGATCCCGGCGACGCCCGCGAGGACCGTGACGACGGCTTGGGCGACGGCTGTGCGCCGCGACCGACCGTCCTCGCGGAGTCGCGTGAGGCTGCCGACGCCGAGGACGACGCCCTCGACGACCGCGAAGGCGCCGAACAGCAGCAGGCCGTACCCGGCCGCGTGGTTGGACGAGAAGGTGATGACGATGGCGACGATCGCAGCGGGGACGGCCCGGAGGATGGGGATCGGCCAGTACCGCGCGCGCTGGTGTGCGTCGGCGACGGAGTCGGACACGAGACCTCTTTCGGGCATGTGGATCGTTCGAACGATCCTACCGCCGACCGGGATGTGCCCCGTCCGTGTGGGCCGCACCCGAGCTGAGGATGCTCCAACCTGCGACGGGCCGGAGCACCCTCGGTTGCTCGATCAGTCGCCGGCGAAGTCCTCGTGGCGGTCGGCACGGAGGCGACGTCGTGCCACCCACCAGCAGCCCGCTCCTGCCGCCACCAGCACGCCCCCGATCGCCGCGACGATCCCGAGGTCGTCGGTGCCGGTGTAGGCCAGCGCACCGCCGCGTGGGTTCGAGGTCCCACCCCGGTCCGCGGCGGGAGCGGTCGAGCGCTCCGGCACGCTCGCGGCGGGAGCGCTCGGCCCCGGCGGCACCGTGGCGTCGCCCGGAGCGTCGGGGTCCACCACCTCGATCGCGACACCGGGCGAGGGGTCTCCGCCGTCGGGGTCGGTCGGCGAGGCAGCGGTCGCCACGTTCACGACGTCCGAGCCGTCACCGCGGTAGTCCTCGCCGAGCAACGCCCGGAACCGGAAGGCCCGTTCCTCGCCCGGCGCGAGGTCCGTCCCGTCGCCACAGGTCACCCGCTGTCCGGCTGCGGCGCAGGCGTCCCCGGAATCGACGAACACGAGCGCCGCCGGCAGGTCGTCGACGACGGAGACGTCCCTGGCGGTCGCCGGCCCCCGGTTCCGTGCGACGACCTGGTACTCGACGTGGCCGCCAGGACGGACCCCGGTCGCGGGTTCGACGGACTTGTCCGTCTCGAGCTGCGCCGACGCGGTCACGACCGCGGTCGCTCGCGAGGTGTTGTCGGTCTCGTCCGCGTCCGCCAGGTGCGGCGCCGGCGCGATCGTCGCGACGCTCACCAGCTCACCCGTGGCACCGGGATCGAGGGTGCCCTCGATCGTGACGGTCGCCGAGGCTCCGCGGTCGAGCGCGAGGTCCACGCCGACGTCGCCGGTCCCGTCGGCCGCGGAGCACGCGCCACCGTCCGATGCCGCACACGCCCACGTCACGTCGTGCAGTGCATCCGGGACGTCCACCGTCAACGGACTCGGGTCCGATGCGTTCCGACCGACGTTCGACGCGGTGACCGAGTACCGGACGTGTTCCCCGGCGGCCACGGGCGGGAGGTCGTGCTCGACGCGGAGGTCCGCCGGCTGCCGGACGCTGAGCGAGTCGATCTCGTGCACGTTGACGTGGGCACCGGTCGCCCCCGCGAAGCCCAGCCGCAGCGTGGGTGGGAGCGCCGTCTGGCCTGCGCCGTGCAGCGGGACGCCGTCGAGGACCGTCCGCATGCCCCCGCCGGCTTCGAGCTGCACGCTGACAGCGAGCTCGCCGTCGTCGCCCGGCAGCAGCTGCACCCGGACGGTGCGCGTCGTCGGACCGTCGGTCTCGACCCGGCCGGGCGCGACGGCGTTGGCGACGAACCGGTAGCCGTCCGTCCCGTCACCGGAACCGCGGACCACGACGGCGTCCGGTGTGACCCCCGGGCCACTGTCGTTGATCGGCAGCGAGAAGTTGCCGTACCGGTCGAGCGCGATCGCCGCGAACCCACCCGGGATGCCCGCGGTGTCGCACGGCCCCTGGCCCTGCGTGCTCTCGGGACGGCAGGCGTACCCGAGCGCTGCCCCGGTCCCGCCGATGCCCGGCTCGGCCGCACCGTCGGCGAGGTACACCAGCAGGCCGTCTGCACCAGCGCGCGGGTCGTCCGAGTACATCGCGTACTCGAACTCGATGTCGAGCCCGAGCGTCGAGGGGAACGTGTCGGTGGTCGACCACGAGCCGGCCTGTCCGCGGGAGTCGTCCGTCAGGCGGAGTCGCCCGTCGACGATCCGCGCATCGCCGCTCAGGACACCGCCCTGGCCGGTGTCGAACGCGTTGTCGTAGGGGAACGTGAGGTCGGCGGCGGACGCCGACGGGGTCTGCAGCGCGGGGATCGCCAGGACCGCGAGGGCGGCCAGCGACACGGCGACGGCGAGCACCCGGCGGGCTGCTCGCGGCGGTGTGTGGATGCGTTCTGTCATGCCCCGATCGTCGCGATCGGGGCATGACCGAGCGGCGGCGGTGCGACGATCCGTGGATCGCAGCCACGAGCCTCCCGGGTGTGGAGGAGCCGCTGCCTACGAGAGCCAGACCGTCGTCTCGCCCGGCAGCACGCCGTCGCCCAGCGGTCCCGATGCCACCTCCACGTGCCCGGCCGGGAGCGGCACCGGGTCGGTGCCGAAGTTCGTGACCGAGCGCCACCCGTCGTGCCGCGCGAACGCGACGACCCCGGCTGGCGCGTCCAGCCACGTGAGCGACTCACCTGACTGCAGTCGGCGCCGGGCAGCGAGCGCCGCCCGGTAGAGCGACAGCGTCGAGGTCGGGTCGCCGTCCTCCGCCGAGACCGAGCACACGCCGAAGTCCGCCGGCTGGGGCAGGAAGGGTGCCACGTCGCCGAACCCGAACGACGGCCCCGACTCGGTCCACGGGATCGGCACGCGGCAGCCGTCCCGGCCCTTGACGGTGTGCCCCGACCGGACCCACTTCGGGTCCTGCAGCAGGTCGCGGGGGATCGCCGCGGCCTCGTGCAGCCCGAGCTCCTCGCCCTGGTAGACGTACGACGATCCCGGGAGCGCGAACTGCAGCAACGACGCCGCCCGGGCACGTCGGAGCCCCCGGTCACGGTCAGGAGCCGGCGAGACCCCGTTGGTCATCAGCCAGGCGTCCGTGTCGGTGCCGGCAGGGAGTGCGTACCGCGTCGCGTGCCGCACCACGTCGTGGTTCGACAGCACCCACGTGCTCGACGCCCCCGACTGCTCGGACATGGCGAGGTTCCGCTCGATGACCTGCCGGAACGCCGACGCGTCGAACGGCGACTCGAGCAGGTCGAAGTTGAACGCCTGCCCGAGCTCCGTCGGCCGGGCGTACAGGACCCGTCGAGGTGCAGGGGCCCAGGCCTCGGCGACGGCCGCGCGCGGTGGGTCGTACTCGTCGAGGACGTGCCGCCAGGCGGCGAAGATCTCGTGCACCTCGTCGCGGTCGTACAGCGGGTCGGACCCGTCGAGCGGCAGGTCGTGCTCGTTCGAGGGGCGGTACGGCGTCGACAGGTCCTTCGCGAGCCCGTGCGCGACGTCCACGCGGAACCCGTCGACGCCGCGGTCGGACCAGAAACGGAGCGTGTCCTCGAAGTCCGCACGCACCGCCGGGTTCGACCAGTCGAGGTCTGGCTGCTCCGGGGCGAACAGGTGCAGGTACCACTGGCCGTCGGGCACGCGGGTCCACGCACTGCCGCCGAAGTTCGACACCCAGTCGCTCGGCGGGAGCTCCCCGGCGTCACCGGTGCCGTCCCGGAACACGTACCGCGCCCGTTCGGGTGACCCCGGCGCGGCGGCGAGCGCGGCCTCGAACCACGCGTGTCCGGACGACGTGTGGTTCGGCACCACGTCCACGATCACCCGGATGTCGTGCGCGTGTGCCGCACGGACCAGGGCGTCGAAGTCGTCGAGCGTGCCGAGCCGCGGATCGACGTCGCGGTAGTCGGCGACGTCGTACCCGCCGTCGGCGAGCGGGGACGGGAAGAACGGCGACAGCCAGATCGCGTCGACACCGAGTCCCGCCAGGTACGGCACCCGGCTCGTGATGCCGGCGACGTCCCCGAGGCCGTCGGCGTCCGAGTCGGCGAAGCTCCGTGGGTAGACCTGGTAGACGACGGCGTCGCGCCACCAGTCCGCGTCGGGGGTCGCAGGGGTGCTGGCGGGCGTCCTGGGGTCGGTCACCCCGCCACCGTACCGACGACGCACAGTTCGGGAATAGCGCCGCGTGCGAACGTATTGGTTGTCTCTGACACCTTTCCGTCCCAGAACTACGAGCACAGAAGGATCCCCATGACGAACGTCGTCGTCCTCGTCGGCAGCCTCCGCGCCGACTCCATCAACCGCAAGCTCGCCGAAGCAGCGATCCACCACGCACCGGAGGGCATCGCCCCCACCGTCTACGAGGGCATCGTCGACCTGCCGTTCTACAACGAGGACATCGACGGGGACACCCCGCCCGCTTCCGCCGTCGCCTTCCGCAAGGCCCTCGCCGACGCCGATGGCGTGCTGCTCGTGACGCCCGAGTACAACGGCACCCTCCCCGCGGTGCTGAAGAACGCGATCGACTGGGCATCGCGTCCGTTCGGCGCCTCCCCCATCTCCGGCAAGCCCGTCGCGGTCATCGGTTCCGCCTTCGGCCAGTACGGCGGCGTCTGGGCGCACGACGACGCCCGCAAGGCCGCCAGCATCGCCGGTGCCAAGGTCCTCGAGGACGTCAAGGTCGCCATCCCGCAGTCGGTCGTCCGCTTCGCGGAGACCCACCCGCGCGAGGACGACGAGGTCACCCAGCTCGTGCAGGGCGCGCTGACCGCGCTCGCCGAGGCGACCGCGGAGCCCGCCGCCGCGTAGGGACCGTACCCCCAGGACGGACGGGAGGCTCGTGGCGGATCCGCCACGAGCCTCCCGTCGTTCCGGGGTACGGAAGCCGCTAGACCGTCTAGCAACGAGACGGGTTACCCTGAACCCCATGTCCACGCAGGAGATCACGGAAGCATCCGGATACTGGTTCCCGGATGACGACGCGACCCAACGCGGCGTCGCGGTCCTCAACGCCCTGCGTCGCTACCGGGCCGCCGAGACCGCGATGCGACGGCGCACCCGCGACTCGATGGGCATGGGCGAGACGGACCTGCTCGCCGTCCGCTACCTCCTGCAGGCGCAGCGGTCCGGCCGCAAGGTCAGTCCGAAGGACCTCGCCGCCTACCTGAAGATCTCCTCGGCGTCGACGACGATCCTGATCGACCGCCTGGTGCGGAGCAACCACGTCCGGCGCGAGCCGCACCCCACCGATCGACGCGCGCTCGTGATCACCCCCACGACCGAGACCGACGACGAGGTCCGCGCGACGCTCGGTGTGATGCACCGTCGGATGATGTCCATCGCCGAGGGCCTGCCGCCAGCCGACGCCCGTGTCGTGGCGGTGTTCCTCGAGCAGATGCGCGACGCCGTCGACCAGATCGACCCAGCTGCGACGACTCCTGGGCACTGACCGGGGCGTCCGGCCTGTCCGCTGAGCGCGGCGGGGGGACACGACCCTCCCCGTGCACTGTGAAACGACTCCGACGCACCGCGTAGACCGGAACGGTCACCAACCGCGAACACTGCTGAAGGAGCCGATCATGCACGCATCGGAAAAGATGGCCGCCAACCTGCAGGCCGTCCTCGTCGACCTCATCGACCTGCACGTCCAGGGCAAGCAGGCCCACTGGAACATCCTCGGCACGAACTTCCGCGACCTGCACCTGCAGCTCGACGAGATCGTCGACGCCGCACGCGAGTTCGCCGACGACACCGCGGAGCGCATGCGTGCGCTCTACGCCGTGCCGGACGGCCGCTCGAGCACCGTCGCGGCGACGAGCCACCTCGACCAGTTCCCCGAGGGCGAGATCACCACGCACGACGCGATCGACCAGGTCACGCTGCGCCTCTACCAGGCCACCGGGACCATGCGCGACGTGCACGACGAGGTCGACGACGAGGACCCGACGACCGCGGACCTGCTGCACGGCTTCATCGAGCGCCTCGAACAGCTCGCATGGATGGTCAGCGCCGAGAACCGCGCGCCGAGCACCCCGCTCGCGAGCGCGACGACGCCCGCGGTCGCCGACGCCTCGGCCCACGCGTAGCGCGGACCACCACGTGGACCTCGGGATCCAGGGCAAGACCGCGCTCGTCTTCGGCGCGGACTCCGGCATCGGCTGGAACACCGCGCGCATCCTCCTCGCCGAGGGTGCGACGGTGGTCGTCAGCGACCTCGACCAGTCGCAGCTGGACAACTCGGCCGACCAACTCGAAGCGCCGTACGGGAGGCTCCACGCGTTCGCCGCTGACGTGACCAGCGCGTCGAGCCTCGCGGACCTGCACACCAGGGTCCGTGAGGCCGTCGGCGAGATCGACATCCTCGTGCAGTCCTCCGGCGTCGCCGCGGAACTTCGGGACGCCGGCGAACCCGGGCAGGTCGAGGGCGTGCACGGGTCCGAACTCGTTGAGGTTCGGGGCGAGCCGTTCGTAGTAGGTCGACGCGATGCCGAGGCCGGCGACGAGCACGAAGGGACGGACCCCGGTGTCGCCGATGGAGCTGACGCGGACGTTCGTGCCGTCGACCTCGATCCGGTCGACCTTGACCACGACGTCGGCGTTCTCCGCGTGCTCCAGCTGGTCGGCGTGGCGCGGGGTCTCGTCGTTCACTGGTCTCTCCTCGTGGGTCGGGCAGTCGCCCAGGCTACCCCGGCAGATCCCCGTTCGCGGGACATCGGCGTGTGAGGATCCTCGTTGCTCCCGAGGGCGCGGTGCGGCACACTGCCGTCATGTCGCCAGACGAGCAGCACTCACGCCGGGCGTTCCTCCGCCGCGCCGGGATCGGTGCCGCCGGTGCCGCCGTCGGTGCGGGTGCGGTCGGCGCGGCGGCGGCGTACGACCGGCACGTCCAGGACGAGCGGTACGGGTTCACCCCGCTGCCGGAACGTCGTGAACCCGGCTTCGACCACGTCGTCGTCCTGATGTTCGAGAACCGCAGCTTCGACCACGTGCTCGGCCGGCTGTACACCGACGACGAGCTCGGCGACGGGCAGTCGTTCGAGGGGCTGCAGTCCGGGACGTACGCGAACACCGCCCCGGACGGCACCGTCGTCCCCGCACACGTCTACGAGGGGTCGACCGACGACGTCATGTCGCAGCCGGACCCCGACCCCGGCGAGTTCTACCCGCACGTCAACACGCAGTGGTTCGGTGTGGTCGACCCGGCGTCCAACGAGCGACCCGAGCAGCACGGGTACGCGGCGCCGTACAACGCGCCGTCGGACACGAGTGCGCCGCCGATGTCGGGCTTCGTCCAGGACTACGTCGTCAACTACCGCATCGAACGGGGACGGGAGCCCACCGTCGCCGAGTACTCGCGCGTGATGGGCGGCTTCTCCCCCGAGATGCTGCCGGTGTTCTCGACGCTCGCGAAGTCGTTCGCGGTGTACGACCACTGGCACTGCGCAGTCCCCTCCCAGACGTTCTGCAACCGGTCGTTCTTCCACGCCAGCACGTCGCACGGCTTCGTCACGAACACCCGGGACGGCGGCCCGCAGAAGTGGCTCGACGCCCCGGACGTGCCGACGATCTTCAACCGGCTCGAGGACGCGGGCAAGAGCTGGCGCGTGTACTTCGACGCCGAGCAGGTCGTCTCCCTGACCGGGTTCCTGCACGCCCCGTCGATCGAGCGGTACTGGAAGACGAACTTCCGCAGCATGGCGCAGTTCCACGCGGACGCGGCGAACGGCGACCTGCCCGACTACGCGTTCGTCGAGCCTCGGATGGTGTTCGACCACAACGACATGCACCCGCCGCAGAACCGGCCGAAGGTCGTCGAGGTCCCGGGCGAGGAGCCGTTCGACAGCGCGATGTCCGACGTCCGGGCCGCGGAGGCCCTGCTCGCCGAGGTCTACGGTGCGGTTCGCGGCGGCCGGTCGACGCGGGGCTCGAACGCGGTCAACACCGCACTCGTGGTCACGTTCGACGAGCACGGCGGCATCTACGACCACGTCCCGCCGCCGGGGGCCGTCCCGCCGTCGGGGAAGCCGGACCCCGGTGAGATGGGGTTCACCTTCGACCGGCTCGGTGGCCGTGTGCCGACGTTCGTCGTGTCCGCGTACACGGAGCCCGGCACGATCGTGAACGACCCGATGCACCACGCCGCGATCGTGCACACACTGACGCAGCAGCACGGGCTCGAGCCGGTCACGCACCGGGACGCCGGGGCCCGCGGCATCCAGAACGTCCTGAACCGGAAGGTCCCTCGGCAGCCGCAGCTCTGGCCGGACGTCGCGAAGCCGTACGTCCCGCGGAACCCGGAGCGTTCGCGGACGGGGCCGGGCGACCGGGAGCGCCGACGGCCGTTGACGGCGCCGGGCAAGGGGCTGCTCGGGCTGCTGCTGGCGAAGTACGAGCCGGACGCGCCGGAGCCGCAGACGTTCGGCGACGCCTACGACGTGCTGACGAAGCACGGCATGGGCTTGTTCGGCGACCGCGACTGACCGCGAAATACACGCAGTTCTCGCTCGGACCGGTCGCTGTGCGAGCGTGGCCCGATGATCTGCCCGTTGCACGCCTGGGGCGACGAGAGCATCCGGTCCCACGGCCTCGATGCGCCCGCGTACCTGCTCGGCGCCTCGATCGTCGACACCGATGACGTCGAGACCACCCGGCGCATCCTCCGGTCGCTGCGCCCGACCCGAGGGAAGCTGCACTGGCACGATCTCAACGATCGCGATCGACGAGACGTCTCCGAGACCATCGGCGCGCTCGAGGCGTTGCACCTCGTGGTCGTCGCCACGCCCGCCGACCTGCGGCGCGAAGAGCGCGCACGAGCGGTGTGTCTCGAGCGGCTGGTCGGGAACTCGCGCGACAAGACGTGCGTCACCTGACGCTCGAGGCACGCCCTCGGCCGTTGATGGCCCGGGACATCAGGACCGTCCGCGGGCTGAAAGGGCGCATGGTCGCCCCGTCCACGTTCCGCGTCGAGCACGGAGACCCCGGGCTCGATCCGATGCTGTGGCTACCCGACCAGGTCCTCGGCGCAGCGGGCGCCGCCCTCTCCGGCGACGGGCGTTTCGTCGCTGCCCTGGGCTCCGCGCTCGACTCCGTGCACGTGCGGCCCTGATACTCAGGACAGCGCACTCCGCACTCCGCACAGCGCAAGAGCCGGGACCTGGTATACCCCAGATGCACCGGCTCCGACTTCTCCTCTCCCAGCAGGGAGCGAGCGTCCCCAATATATCAGAGCTTCGCGTACTTCGCGCGGAAGAAGCTGTAGACGCCGAACGCCAGGAACCCGATCCCGATCGCGATCAGGACGAACACCCCGCCGGGCATCCGGTGCAGGGCGTCGAAGGCCCCGTCGAGCCCTGTTGCCTGGTCGGGGTCGCTCCGGAAGGCGGCGACGGCGACGAGCACGCCGACGATGACGACCGCGACGCCCTTCGCGACGTAACCGACCACGGCGACGACGGTCAGCGGCCGCTCCACGGACTTCGGCGGTGTGACGAGCTGCTTCCGGTACGAGCGGCGGATGCCGATGACGACGAGGCCGATCCCGATCGCGATCGCGATCGCGGCGACGAGCAGCAGCAGGAACACCCCGCCCGGTGTCGCCAACGCCTGCGCGGCGGCGCTCTTCGTCGACCCGGACGAGCTCTTGCCGGCACCGAGCGCGTACGACCCGGCCGAGTACCCGATGACGCCGTAGACGACGGCCTTGCCGATGTTCTTCGCCCGGTTCAGCCAGGCCCGGGTGGTGTCCGTGCGGCCGCCGATGACCGCTTCGAGCACGAGGCGCAGACACAGGGCCGCGGTGCCGACCGCGACGATCCAGAGCAGCACGACGCCCCCGGGGACCGCGGCGAGCTGCGCCAGTGCTCCCGACTGGTCGGTCTCGCCGGACTGCGACCCCTGCGAGCCGCTCCCCGCCGCGGCGTCGCCGATCCCGAGCAGGATCGCCAGGTACCCGATGAGCAGGTGCACGACACCGCTCCCGACGAACCCGCCGCGCGCCAGCAGCTCGAACCAGCGGCTGTCGGCGGCGCGTCTCGCCTGTCGTCCGGTCTCACGGGCAGCGTGCTCGGCGGTGTCGCTCATGCCAACGACACTGCCCGTCGGCGCTGGACGTGTCCGGCAGACGAGCGGACACGTCGCCGCGTCGTCGTCGGCGTACGACATGCGAAGACTAGCGTAGCGGGCGTGCAGAGACGACGGGTGTCGAGCAACGCGGCGTCGACCGCCGACGGCACGGTCGTGGTCGTCCGCGCCGATCCACGCCGCCGGCCGCGTCGCGCTGATGTCCCGTGGCGACGTGTCCTGACCGGCGTCGTCGTCGCCGCGGTGGTCGGCGGGCTGCTCGTCGCGACGGCCGGGACCCTGGTCTCGCAGCGGATCGCCGAGTGGCTCGCGGTGCGGAACGCGACCACGGACACCGCGACGCTCGCTCGCGCGGTCATCGAACCGGCACTGGACGACGCGATCGCCGACGAGACGGCGGATGCCGCCGAACGGACGGCCGCACGGGACCGGCTGGCCACCGCGGTGGACCACGCGCTCCCCGGTGACACGGCGGTGCGGGTGAAGGTCTGGGACCGGGACGGCACGATCCTCTGGTCGGACGAGCCGCGCTTGGTCGGCGAGCGCTTCACGCTGTCGGGCGACGACCTCGACGCGCTGTTCACCGACGAGTCGGACGCCGAGGTGTCCGACCTCGACGAGCCCGAGAACCGGTACGAACGCGGCGATGGACCGTTGCTGGAGGCCTACCAGGCGGTGCACACCCCGTCGGGCCGTCCGCTGCTGTTCGAGGTCTACTACCGCTACGACGACGTCCTGGCGAGCGCCAGTCGTCTGCGCTCCGCCTTCGCGGGGCTGGCGTTCGGGACGGTCGGAGTCGTCCTGGTGCTCCTCGTGCCAGTGCTGCTCTGGCTGCTCGTCCGGATCCGGGACGGCCAGCGCGAACGGGAGCGGTTGCTCGTCCGTGCCCTCGACGCCCAGGCCGAGGAACGCCGGCGGATCGCCGCGGAACTGCACGACGGCGCCGTGCAGGACGTCGCCGGTCTGGCCATGTCCCTCGGAGCGGCCGGGGACCAGGCTCTCCGCGAGGCCGCCGGCACCCTGCGAGGGGCCGTCTCTTCGCTGCGCTCGTCGCTCTCCGCGATCCGACCGGCAGCGCCGGAGCAGGACGGCCTCGGGAGGGCGCTCGACGATGCCTGCGCCCGAGCCAGGAGCGCCGGGCTCCAGACCGTCCTCCGGGTTCCGGACCCGGTCACGGCGAGCCCGGCCGCGCTGCACACCGTCGTGCGGTTCGTGCGCGAAGCCGTCGCGAACACGGTCGTGCACGCCCGGGCGACGACGGTCAGGGTGACGATCACGTCGACCCCCGTCGAGTTGGTCGTCGCGGTCTCGGACGACGGCGTCGGGTTCGAGGCGGACGGCATCCTCGCGCAGCAGCGGGACGGCCACCTCGGCACGACGATCCTGCGGCAGCACGCGATCGACGTCGGCGGATCGCTGACCCTCCGGACCGCCCCGGGTGCGGGCACGACATGGGAGCTCCGCGTGCCGACGGACACCGAGGCGATCGCATGAGGGTCATGGTCGTCGACGACCACGCGCTCGTCCGCAGTGGTCTCCGCGCAGTGCTCGGCACGACGGACGACTGCACGGTCGTCGGCGAGGCCGGAACGGGCGAGGAGGCGCTCGACGTCGCCGCCGAGGTCGCGCCGGACGTCGTCGTGATGGACCTGTCGATGCCGGGCATCGGCGGGGTCGCCGCGACCGCGGAACTCCGCGCGCGGTTCCCGGGGCTCCGGGTGCTCGTGCTGACGACCTTCGCCGACGACGATCGCGTCCGCGCTGCGCTGTCGGCGGGTGCGACGGGGTACCTGCTGAAGGACGCGACCCCCGACGACGTCGTGCGAGCGGTCCGTGCGGCAGGGCGCGACGAGGTGCCGATCGATCCGCGGGTGGCCCGCTCGCTCCTCCCGCGCACGAGCGCCTCGGGCCCCGACATCCCGCCACGGGAACGCGACGTCCTCGTCCTCGTCGCCCGTGGCATGTCGAACAAGCAGATCGGGACGGCCCTCGGCATCGCGGAACGCACCGTCAAGGCCCACCTCGGCAACGTGTTCCGACGGATCGGCGTCACCGACCGGACGAGCGCCGCGCTCTGGGCCCGCGACCACGGGTACTAGCCCGAAGGTCCGATGGCGCCGCGGAGAGGCGCACCGGAGGATCGACAGCGCGGGCGACGGTCGCCCGCACGGCCCCCTGGAGGTCCCCATGTCCACCGCACCCACCCGTCGTGTCGCCGGCATCGCCGCCGCCGTCGCAGCGGTCACGATCGCGGCCGTCGCCCTGGTGGGCGTCGCGCCCGCCAGCGCGTCCGGCAAGACGTCGACCGGCGGCGACTACGCCGTCACGATCAACGGCACCACCACGAACCCGGCGAGCGGCAAGGACTTCAAGGCGAAGGACCTCGCGGTCTCCGGCACGATCAAGGTCCGCGGGATCCACAACGGGTTCGACATCCGCGTCGCCGACCTCGGCGTGTACGACTACACGCTCACCGGCGCCCCGGACACGCAGCGCATGGTGACGAAGCCGACCGTGGTGTTCGCCTCGAAGATCCCCTCGCTGACCGCGGCCCAGCTGTCCGGCACGAAGCTGTCCCAGCTCGAGGTGCGCGACGACACCCTCACCGCGATCTTCGCCACGGGTGCCGGGAAGTTCAAGATCCAGGCGAAGGACGGCGCACAGGGCGGCGTCTTCCAGATGGAGACCGAGTTCGCCGGCCCCGTCACCTTCACGCACACGCTCGGCGCCGGCCTGTTCTACTTCACGAACCCGTACACCGGCAAGATCAACTTCGGTGACGGCACCCCGGCCGTCACCTCGGGCTCGGGCACGCACCAGATGCTCCTGGGCAAGGACTCGCCGCAGGTCGCGACGAAGAGCTCGCAGACCGCGACGACGACCACGTGGACGGTCCAGCCCGGTGGTCGCCTCGGTGGCGTCCTGGGCGAGGACGCGGTCGAACTGAGCGCCGGTGCGACGAACTGCACCAGCCAGTGCCAGGCACAGAACCAGATCCGCGGATCGCTGCCGGTCCCGCCGGACCCGGTGGACCCGACCCCGCTCGGCTGAGCGGACACGTCCGGTCTCGACCCGGCGACGGACAGGAGGCTCGGTGCCAGCTGGCACCGAGCCTCCCGTCGTCCTGGCCGCTGTGCGCAGCCGGGGTACGGCCGGAGCGGCTCGCCTCAGGCACCCCGGGCAGCATGGGTGCATGTCGCAACGCACCCGAGACACCCCCGACGTCGACCGGACCGCGGAGCGGACCGACGGGTACGCCCCGCTCCGGTCCTACGCGGCGATCGGGGACGGCCGCACCGTGGCGCTCATCGCCCGGGACGGCCGGATCGACTGGCTGCCGATCCCGTCGATGGACTCGCCGCCCGTGTTCGCGAGCATCCTCGACGCCGAGGACGGCGGCCACGTGGCGCTCCGGCCGATGGACCACGAAGCACGGGTCGACCGCGAGTACATCCCCGGGACGAACGTGCTGGTCACGACGTGGACGACCGACACCGGTCGCTGCACCGTGACCGACGCGATGGTCACCGGTGTCGCTGGCCGCCTGCCGTGGGCCGAGATCGGGCGCTGCGTGCAGGGCGTCGAGGGGACGGTGGAGCTCGAGTGGGCCGTGGTTCCCGGCACGCTGCTGAACACCGCGGAACCGAAGCGCCTGGACACCGTCAACGGCTCGGTGATCGGCGTCGACGGCGTGACGATCGCGATCGTCGAGAAGGGGTTCGACCCGGTGCACGAGGACGGCCCGCGCTTCTCCGGTCGGTTCAGCACCGCCGAGGGCTCGAAGCACATCCTGACGATCGTCGGGACCCTCGACGAACCGATCTTCCTGCCGGAACCCGAGCTGACCATGCAGGGCATCGACCGGACCATCGAGAACTGGGCGACCTGGTCGAGGGAGTTCAACTACGACGGTCCGTGGGCGGACGCCGTGCAGCGGAGCGCCCTCGCGCTGAAGCTCCTGATCTTCTCCCCGACCGGAGCGATCGCCGCGGCGCCGACGACGAGCCTCCCCGAGGACCGGACCGGCGGGAAGAACTGGGACTACCGGTTCGCCTGGGTCCGCGACCTGTCCTACACCGTGCACGCGCTGGACCGGTTCGGACTGCGGGAGGAAACGCACGCCGCGGTGTCGTGGGTGATGCGCACGATCGCGAAGCACGACGACGGCATGCCGATCTTCTACACGCTCGAGGGCGAGGTCAGCGACGAGGTCGAAGAGCGCGACGTCCCGGGGTGGAACGGCATCGGACCGGTGACCGAGGGCAACCGGGCCTCTGGCCAGATGCAGCTCGGCGTCTGGGGCGACGTCTTCGAGATCATGCGGCAGTACGTCCGGCAGGGCAACGTCCTCGACCGCAAGACCGCTGCGGTGCTCGAGGGCCTCGCCGACGACGCGTGCAAGCAGTGGGAGAAGCCGGACGCGGGCATGTGGGAGCTCGAGGACACCCAGCACTACACGACGAGCAAGATCGGGTGCTGGCAGGCGCTCGATGCGGCCATCGAACTGCACGGGAAGGGGCAGATCGACGGGTCCCGCGACATGTGGGAGAAGAACCGGGCGCTGATCGCGGACTGGGTCGCCGAGCACGGGTGGAACGAGGAACTCGGCCACTACGTGATGCACCCGGACACCGACGCCCTGGACGCCTCGATCCTCATCCACGCGATGTCGGGGTTCGACCGCGGTCCCCGGATGGCCGCGACGATCGACGCGATCCAGGCGCAGCTGCAGCACGGACCGCTCGTGTACCGGTACGCCGGGCTGGAGGACGAGGAGTCCCCGTTCGTCGCGTGCTCGTTCTGGCTCGCCGCGGCGCTCGCGTGCACCGGCCGGGTCGACGACGCGACCGCGCTCATGGACGAGATGGTCGACCAGGCGAACGACGTCGGGCTGTTCAGCGAGATGCTCAGCGCGGTGGACGGCGACTTCATGGGCAACCTGCCGCAGGGCCTGTCCCACCTCGCGCTCATCCAGGCGGCCTTGACGATCGAGGAGTTGTCAGGCGCATGATGGTCTGACGATGAACGACGTCGACGCACGGATGGACCGGCTCAGGAGGGCCGCTCGCTACCGGTACCAGCAGCTCGTGGAGAGCGAGATCGAGCGGGGCTCCCTCGATCCGGACGAGGTGCGTGAGGAACGGCGGCTGCTCAAGGCGGCCGACGTCGCCGCGCACGCGAGGGCCCAGATCGAGGAGGCCGAACGCCGCGGGGTGTTCGAGGGCAACCCGTACCACGGCAAGCCCCTGCCGGGGAACGACGGGCAGCACGATCCGGACTGGTGGATCAAGTCGAAGATCGAACGCGAGGACATCCGTGGGATCGCCCCGCCTGCCCTCGCGCTCCGCACCGAGGACGCCGAGCTCGACGACGCCCTCGACGCGCTCTCGGTGGAGTCCGACGTGCGCGATGTCCTCGTGGACTTCAACGCCCGCGTGAAGGAGGCCCGTCGGCAGCTCCTCGGCGGGCCACCGGTCGTGACGCCGCTCCGGGACGTGGACGCCGAGATCCAGCGGTGGGCGGAGCGACGGGAGGCCCGTCTCGCGTCCGCAGCGCAGGCTGCGGAACAGCTGCGGCTCGAGTCCCGGCCACGGCGCTGGTGGCGCCGGCGCGGCTGACCCCGTCCCGCCCGGCACCGCCGGAGCGCCGAAACACCGCTTCGACGACGAAACGCCTCCGTTTCCGGAGGCGTTTCGCGTCGAGAACGGTGTCTCGAGTAGGGCGGGCGTGCTTACTTGATCTTGGCCGTGATCGTTGCGGTGCCCACGAGGAGGCCGCTCTTGACGGCGTCGGTCTTGAAGGTGCTGTTGAGCAGCTTCGCGGCGTCCGCGGAGACGTGGACGGTGGTGCCGGTGAGGATCGCGTTGTCACCCTCGAGCTGCAGGGGCTTGAGGGTCCCACCGTGCAGGCTGAACAGGTACGCGTTCGCTGCGGCGACCTGCCCGTTGACCAGGACGTCACCGTAGAGCTTGGACGAGCCCGGGTTCACCACGAAGTTCTCCAACGTCACGGTCGTGTCGCCGGCCTTCAGGGTCAGACCCGAGTCGTCGTGGTTCAGCAGGCCCTGCACGTACGGACGGTACTTGCCGTCCGGGCTCCAGTAGGTGACCGAGCCGGAGGTGATCGGGAACGACACGGCGCCGTCGGCGAGCTTGGCGTTGCCGGACACACCCGGGGTCAGGCCCAGCGAGGTGAGGGCGTCGGTGAAGCCG